>Ga0247764_1000853_pt1 | contig 10656 bp, 9 predicted proteins | sample UWRJL051202B4_FD_179932 | JGI IMG/M metagenome (GOLD analysis project Ga0247764, IMG submission 179932) | Plant litter microbial communities from Arlington Agricultural Research Station in Wisconsin, United States - UWRJ-L051-202B-4 | ecosystem: Environmental > Terrestrial > Plant litter >...
AACCCGCCCTCGGTCTGCCGCAGGGTACCCGGGACGCGATCGAGGGCGGGTTCACCGCCGTCGGTCACGGCTTGGAAGATGCCGGTGACGCCGTTGGCGACACCGCCAAGAAAGTCTGGAACTCCATCTTCTGACCGACTTCGTAGAGGCGGACGCGACATGATGCCGAACCAGGACCCGCCGGCCGGCTGGCCGAGGCCGCGCCGGTCGGCCGGGCGGGTGGCCTCCGTAGCGGGCTTCGCCCTGCTCACGCTGATCACCGCCGCGGTCGTGGCCGCCGACGTCGCCACGGGAGAGGCCGTCCAGGCGCTGATCTGGGCGGTTGCCGTGCTGATGTTCGCCCATCTGGCTGGCATGTCGGCGAGCATGCTGCGCCGACCCGCCCCGTCTACCCAGCCGCTCGCCAGCGGGACCACCGACGAGGGCGAGTCAGGACTGGCTTTCGTCTACTCGCGATGGCCTTACTACTGGCTCGGCGCCGTCCTTGTCGCGGTGGCGCTGTTCGCGGCCGGCCTCGCAGTCGTCTTCGCCGCACAGGGCACGGTGGCCGGCTGGGTGCTGGGCGCGATCTTCGCCGCGGGTGCGCTGTTCCTGGCCTGGTTCCTCACGGTGCTGCTGCGCCTCGCCCCCGGAGTGGTGGTCCTGACTCCTTCGGGCATTTACCACCGCGGGCTGGCACTCGAGCATTTCGTCCCCTGGGATGCGGTGGTGGATGTCCTCGCCCGCGAAGGCCAGACTCCGTGGATCACCGTCAAAGCCATGCCGACCGCCGGCACCAGAGAACGCCGGCACACCGGCCGGCTCGGCCCCGGCGCCCAAGGACTACCCTTCATGATCATTCAGGCGTACTGGCTCGGACCGAACGCCGTGCCCGCCTATCGAGCGCTCCGGCATTACTTCGACAACCCCTCTCAGCGGCCCGGCCTCGGCATGCCCGGGCAGCCCGCTGACCGCTGACCGGCCCGGTCTGACCGACGGCCGACGATGTCCTTCATGAGGTTTGCGAGTGCTCGGCGCATTTCACGTATCCTGCATTTTTGGTAACTGAACAGGTCAGTAGAGGCCGACGTCGGCCAGTCGGCCGCCGGGCGTAGCCAAGGCGGCGGGTTCAGGTCGAGTTTGCTTTGCAGTGCGCCGGTGTCGCCGCCGAAGGCATGGTCTTAGGTGAGCGTCCACTTGCCGCGCCGCTCGACGACGCCGTAGCTGAACACCTTCTGACCCACCGAAAGACGGCCCCGGACGACTTCTCGTCCGGGGCCGTCTTTCGTGTGGTCAGGTCACAGCAGGCGGGCGTCGACCTCGAGGATCCGGGTCTTCTGATTGGCGCTGAAGTTGTCGTCGCTGATCAGCTTCAGTCGGTGCTGGCCGCCGCGGGCCTTCTCGACGGTGATTCCCTCGTAGTTGTCCAGCAGCGGGTTCAGCTGCGGCTGCGGGCTCGTCGCGCCCAGGGTCGGGCAGTTGGCGAGATCCGCGACGGACTGCTTCTCGACCAGACTGCGGTACGCCACGGTCGACAGGTTCTGCACACCGCTGACGTCCGGGGCACGGTTGGCGCCCTTGACCGCGTATATCCGGATGGTGTTGCCGACCCCCGAGGTGAAGGCTGCCTCGAGCACGACCAGCCGCCCGTCGGCATAGGATGCCACCTCGGCGATGCGGTTGCCGCGGTCGGCCTGGTAACCGAACTGGCGGGCGAGACCGTAACCGCCACGCCCGTCGGCGCGGTAGACCAGCACGCGGTGGCGGGCCACCGCACCGTCAGCGGGCTTGTCGCCGGCGAGCGAGCCTTCCATCGCCGCGTAGACGTACTTCCCGTCCGGCGAGATCGTCAAGCCCTCGAGGGTCGCGTTCTCCGGTGCCTCGCCGGTCGGCGCGACCCGGAAACGGTTCGGCACCGCCAGCTCGCCGCGCTGCACGCCGTCCCGTCCGAAGACGCGGATCGACGGCTCGGCCTCGGAGCTGACCAGGAAGTTGCCGTTCGGAAGCACGGCGAGTCCTTCGCCGTCGAAGTTCGTGCCGTCGTACGGAGTGCCGTCCGCACGCTTCAACGACGTCGTCCTGGTCACCTTCGGCGTTTTGCCGTCACGAAGGAACACCAGCCGGGCTGGCTGGGTGCCGCTGCGGTCGACGACCGTCGCATAGGACCGGCTGAACTTGTCGTACGTGATGGCGGACAATCCGCCGATCGCGACGCCGTCGGTGGTCGTCGTCTTGTCCAGGGCGTCGCTGTACGAGACTGCCTCGGCCCGCGGAGCGCAGTTGCCCCCGCGCGGCGCCGCGGACGCCTGAGCCGCCGGAACGACGAGCAGAGGCGCCAGAACCCCGGCCGCTACCGCGGGGGCCAGAAAGCGCCCGCGGGGAGGGAAGGCCATCTTCATGAACCGCTCCTGTGGTGATTGTCCGTGCAGGACACTCGGATAGGACGGACGACGGCCCCCCGGGGAAGAAGGCCGCGGTCCGATTATTCCGACGCGGTTCCTTCCGCCCTGTTCATTCCACGAACCAGAACGGGCGTGATCAATCTCATGCGGCTGAGGAAAGCGACGCCGATTGAACCTGTTCTAGACGATGGGCCCCATGAACCGCTCGCGGATCCGCGCGGCGGGAATCTCCAGGATTGAGACACCGTGTTCGCGGAAGCCGGTCGCGGTCTGGATCGTGGTGACGCCGTAGTACTGCCGCAGGTACCGGCCGAACACCTTGGGATCATCGAAACGCTTGTAGGCGGCCTCGATGCGGTGTCCCGCGACACGGGGGAACGCCGGTGAGCGGCAGGATCAGCTCGCGCGCCGCACCGCGGTGGCTGGGTTGCCGTCGACCGCCGCGGCCATCTGGGGGACCAGCTTGTCGAGCAGGAACGGCAGGCTCAGCACCGAGATGAACGAGGTGGCCGCGCCGACCAGTTCCTCGTTCTCGACGTAGATGTCGCGACCCTCGGTCTTCACCTTGAGCTTGGCGTAGAGCGGGTCGGCATGGACCTTCGCCTGGTCCTTGGCGTAGCTGTCGACGATCCAGATCAGCAGGTCGGTGTCGAGCAGGTCGGTACGCTCCTTGCTCAGGTTCGCGCCGAACTCCTTGCCGGTCACCGCGGCGAGGCCGTCGGGCAGCTTGAAGCCCAGGTCGGTCAGGAACCGGCCGCGCGGGTCCTGCGGGCCGTAGACCCAGTAGCCCTCGTACGTGGTCGCCATCAGTCCGGTCTTGCCGGCGAACTCGGGGTGCTCCTGCTTGACCGTGGCGAAGCGGGCCTCGACGTCGCTGATCAGCTTGTCGGCCTGCGCCGCCTTGCCGACCGACCGGCCGACCGTACGGGTCAGATCCTGCCACCCCACGCCGTAGTCGATCTGGTCCTTCGGTTGCGCCACGGTCGGCGCGATCTTCGACAGCGTCGCGTAGTCCTCGCTGGTCAGGCCAGAGTAGACAGCCAGGATGAGGTCGGGGCGCAGGGCCGCGACCTTCTCGAACTGGATGCCGTCGGTGTTGGTCAGCACCTGCGGCTTCGGCGCGGAGCCGAGCGCCTGCTCGGCCCAGGGCCAGATCGCGCCGGGCTTCTCGCCGAACCACTCGGTGGTCGCGACCGGCACGACGCCGAGGGCGAGCAGGGCGTCCTGCTCGACCAGGCCGACGGTGACGATTCGCTGGGGCTGGGCCTTGATCTCGGTGGTGCCGAACTTGTGCGGGACCGAGACGGGGAAAGCCGCCGGGGCGCTCCCGCTCGCGGCCGGCGCGGCAATGTCGTTGTCGTTGTTCGGGCCGCAGGCGGTCAGGAAGAGGAGGAGCCCGGCGGCAGCCACCGTGGCAGTCCGTCGGACGGGAGATAGCCGCACGGGCTGATCCTTTCTTCAGACGTGAGGCCCTCAGGCTGGTGACCTCGCCGGAAGTGTAGGTTAGCCTCACCTAAACGACGCAACCGAGACCTGTACGACCCGACCGAGACCCGTACGACCCGACCGAGACCCGTACGACCCGACCGAGACCCGTACCGTCCGATCGAGCAAGAGAGCCAGCGTTGATCCAGGCCACCGCCGTGCTGACGGCCCCACCTGACACGAGGCCGCGCCGGTCCTCGAAACGCCGTTGGATCGGCTTCGCCGCCGGACTGGTCGCCCTCGCCGTCGTGGTGGCGCTGAGCATCGCGGTCGGCAGCCGCACCATCGGACTGTCCACCGTGTGGCACGTGCTGTGGCACGAGGACGGCTCACCGGCGTCGGTGATCGTCCACCAGTTGCGCCTGCCCCGCACCCTGCTCGGCGTCGGCGTCGGTGCCGCTCTCGGCCTGGCCGGCACGGTCATGCAGGCGCTCACCCGCAACCCGCTGGCCGAACCCGGCCTGCTCGGCGTGAGCCTCGGCGCCTCGACCGCCGTCGTCCTCGCGATCGCCTTCCTCGGCGTCTCCACCGCCACCGGGTACGTCTGGTTCGCCTTCGCCGGCGCGGCGATCACCTCGGCCGCGGTCTTCATCCTGGGTGGCGGCGGCCGGCATCCCACACCCGAGCGGCAGGTCCTGGCCGGCGTCTCGTTCACCTCGGTGCTCGGCGCGATCGTCTGGGCGGTCCTGGTGCTGCGCCGCGAGGCGTTCGACCGTTACCGGCACTGGGACGTCGGCTCCTTCTCGGACCGGGAGACCGCCACGATTCTGCAGGTCATGCCGTTCCTCGCCGTCGGCATCGTGCTCGCGTCGCTCCTCGGCCGCCAGCTCAACGCGCTCAGCATGGGCGACGAGTCGGCCACCTCCCTGGGAGCCCGTCCCGTACGGATCCGCGTCCTCGGCATCCTCGCCGTGACTCTGCTCTGCGGCGGTGCCACGGCCGCGTCCGGCCCGATCTTCTTCCTCGGGCTCGCCGTCCCGTACGCGGCCCGCCTGATCGTCGGTTCCGACCACCGCTGGATCCTGGCGTACTCGGTCGTCCTCGGCCCCGCCCTGCTGCTCGCCGCCGACGTTCTCGGCCGGGTGCTGGTCGCCCCGGCCGAGCTGCCGGTCGGCGTGGTCACCGCGTTCCTCGGTGCGCCGCTCTTCATCGCGCTGTGCCGCCGACGCCGGTTGAGTGTCCTATGAGCACCGTCACCAAGCGGATCGTCCTGCGGGGCGCCGGTTTCTCGCTCCGCCTGCATCCCCGCGCCGTCGTCGTGGGCGTCGTGCTGGTCCTGGCCGCTCTCGGTGTCGCGCTGGTCAACCTCACCACCGGCGACTTCCCCGTTCCGGTCGGCGACGTGCTGCGCAGCTTGGCCGGGCGCGGCGATGCGGGCACCGACTTCATCGTGTACGAGCTGCGCCTGCCCCGGGTGCTGGTCACCCTGCTGGTCGGCGCGGCCCTGGGCGCCAGCGGTTCGGTCTTTCAAAGCCTGACCCGTAACCCGCTGGGCAGCCCCGATTTCGTCGGCCTGACCGCCGGCGCGGCGACCGGCGCGCTCGTGGTGATGCTGATCCTCGGTGGCGGCGGGCTGCGGGTGAGCGCGGGCGCGGTCCTCGGCTGCGTGATCACCGCCGTCACGATCTACCTGCTCGCGTTCCGTCGAGGTTCCCAGCCCTTCCGCCTGGTGCTCCTGGGCATCGGCGTCTCGGCCCTGCTGGAGGCCGCGAACTCGTACCTGATCTATCGCAGCCAGCTCAACGAGGCCCTCGCCGCGCAGGTGTGGCTGATCGGCAGCGTCAACGGCCGTGGCTGGACCGAGGTCGTCATCGTCGGCGTCACGCTCGGCGTGCTCCTGCCCCTGGTCGTCTACTACGGGCGGCACCTCAAGATGCTCGCACTCGGCGACGAGATGGCCGTGCTGCACGGCGTGCCCGTCGAGCGCAGCCGGGCGATCCTCGCGCTGGCCGCCGTGGGCCTCGCCGCGGGCGCGACCGCTACGGCCGGGCCGATCGCCTTCGTCGCGCTGGCCGCGCCCCCGCTCGCCGCCCGCCTCAGCCGCTCGCCGAGCACCGGGATCCTGCCCGCGGCCGCGATGGGCGCGGCACTGCTCACGGCCGGCGACTGGGCCGCCCAGCACGTCCTGCCCGGCAACGACATGCCGGTCGGCGTCATCACCGCCGCGCTCGGCGGCGTCTACCTCACCTGGCTTCTGTTCCGTGAACGAGGAGGGACCCGATGACCGACCCCCGGCTGCGGGCTCAGGACCTGACGCTGGCCTACGACAAGCGGGTCGTGGTCGAGAACCTGGACGTCCGGATCGCCGACGGCTCGTTCTCGGTCATCGTCGGCCCCAACGCGTGCGGCAAGTCGACCCTGCTCAAGTCGCTCGCCCGCGTGCTGAAGCCGCAGGCCGGCGCGGTCCTGCTCGACGGGCAGGCGATCGCCTCGTACCCGTCGAAGCACGTCGCGAAGCAGCTCGGCATGCTGCCGCAGTCGCCGATCGTGCCGGGCGGCCTCGTCGTCGAGGAGCTGGTGGCGCGTGGCCGGTTCGCGCATCAGCGGCTGCTCAAGCAGTGGTCGCCCGAGGACGAGTCGGCCGTGCACGAGGCGATGCGTCTCACCGAGGTCGCCGAGCTGGCCGACCGGTTCGTCGACGAGCTCTCCGGCGGCCAGCGGCAGCGCGTCTGGCTCGCGATGGCCCTCGCCCAGCAGACCCCGATCCTGCTGCTCGACGAGCCCACCACCTTCCTCGACCTGTCCCACCAGTTCGAGGTCCTCGACCTCTGCGCCGAGCTGCACGAGCAGGGCCGCACGATCGTCGCGGTGCTGCACGACCTCAACCACGCCGGCCGCTACGCCACCGAGCTGATCGTGATGCGGGCCGGCACGGTCGTCGCCCAGGGCCCACCGGACCGGGTCATGACGGCCGAACTGGTCGAGGACGTCTTCGCGATGCCGTGCCGGGTGATCGACGACCCCGAGACCGGCACCCCGATGGTGGTCCCGGCCGACCGCCACCGACGGCGTGGCATCCGTGCGCCCGAGGCGGCACGCGCGTGAAGGAGGCGCTCGTCCAGCAGCGCGAACTGATCGCGCTCAGCACGCTGCTGGCCACGTTGCACCAGGCCGGCGAGGCCTCCGTGCCGTTCCTCATCGGCGTCGTCATCGACCGGGCGGTCGACGGCGGCGTCGGCGAGCTGGTGTTCTGGCTCGGTGTGCTCGGCGCGGTCTACCTCGGACTGAGCTACAGCTTCCGCTACGGCGCTCGGGCCGGCGAACGCGCCGCCGAGCAGGCCGCCCACGACCTGCGCCTGCAACTGACCCGTCGGGTGCTGCACAACCGTGGTGGCGCCGAATCGGGCCGGCTGCCCGGGGCCCTGGTCGCGGTGGCCACCAGCGACACCGCCCGGGTGGGTGCGGTCGCCGTCGCGATCGTCTACGGAACCGCTGCTGTCGTCGCGGTGATCTTCTCGGCGATTCTGCTGCTCGCCATCTCGGTCCCGCTCGGGCTGCTCGTCCTGCTCGGTCTGCCGCCGCTGATGTGGCTGACCCGGCTGATCGGCAAGCCGCTCGAGGAACGCAGCGAGACCGAGCAGGAGCACGGCGCACAGGCCTCCGGCATCGCGGCCGACCTGGTCGCGGGGCTGCGGGTGATCAAGGGTTTGCGGGCCGAGGAGGCCGCGGTCGCGCGCTACCGGCAGCGCAGCCGTGTCGCGCTGGCGGCCACCGTGCGGGCCGCGCGCACCGAAGCGGCGTACCAGGGCGTGGTCCTGACGGTCAGCGGGTTGTTCCTGGCCGTGATCGCGGTGGTCGGCGGCATTCTCGCGGCGCGCGGCAGCATCACGGTCGGCCAGCTCACCTCGTCGGTCGGCCTGGCCCAGTTCCTGGTCAATCCACTTTCGACGTTCGGCTGGGTCGGCGCCGACCTCGCCCAGGGCCGCGCCTCGGCCCGGCGCGTCGCGGTGGTGCTCTCCGCGCCGGTCGCAGTCGTCGGGGGAGCGGCCGGTCCGGTCACGCCGGTGCGAGGCCAGATCGACCTTCGCGTACGCGATCTCACCGTCAAGCTCCGGCCGGGCGAGTTCACCGGGGTGGTCGCCACCGACCCGGCCGCGGCCGCCGAGATCGTCCGCCTGCTGGGCCGCTCGTCCGACCCGTCCGACGGCCTCGTCGAGCTGGACGGCGTGACGTTGACCGAGCTCGACCCCCAGGAACTGCGGGCCGCGATGCTCGTCGTCGAGCACCACACCGACCTGTTCGACGGCACGATCCGCGCGGCTGTCTCGCTCGGACGGGCCGACCCGGCGACGGTCGACGCCGCGATGGCCGCCGCCGACGCCGACGAGGTGGCCCGCACCCTGCCCGACGGCCTCGACGCCATGCTCGACGACGGCGCCCGCACGCTCTCCGGTGGGCAGCGGCAGCGGATCGCGCTGGCCCGGGCGTTGGCCGTCGACGCGCCGGTCCTCGTGCTGCACGACCCCACCACGGCGGTGGACGCCGTGACCGAGGCCTGGATCGCGGCGCGGGTGCGGAAGCTGCGCGGCGGACGCACCACCGTGCTGGTCACCACCAGCCCGGCCCTGCTCGCCATCACCGACCGCGTGATTCTGGTGCACGAGGGCGCGGTGCTGGCCGACGGTACCCACAGCGACCTGGCCAGGGGCGACGAGACGTACCGGGAGACCGTGCTCGCATGACGACCACCCTGCTACCGATCGCGACCGGGCGGCGTACGCGCGCGGCTTTGCGGCTTTTCCTCAAGCCGCAACGGGGACGGCTCACCGGAGCGCTGGCGCTGCTCATCGCGGGCACGATCGCCGGGCTGGTCGCGCCGCCGCTGCTCGGCCACATCGTCGACCTCGCCACCAGCGGCGCCAGCACGGGCGAGTTCGTGCTGGCCGGTGTCGGTCTGGTGGCGGCCGCGCTGGTCGAGGCGGCACTGGCCGGGCTCGGGGTGGCACTGCTGGCCCAGGTCGGCGAGGACACGTTGGCCCGGCTGCGCGAGAGGTTCGTCGAGTCGGCGCTGCGGCTGCCGCTCGAACAGGTCGAACAGGCCGGCGCGGGCGACCTCACCTCGCGCGTCACCAACGACGTCGCGGTCGTCGCCGAGGCGGCCCGCACGGCGCTGCCCGAGTTCACCCGCGCGCTGCTCACCATCGTGCTGACCCTCGGCGGTCTGGCCGTGCTCGACTGGCGGTTCCTGGTCGCCGCGCTGATCGCGGTGCCCGTGCAGGCGTACACGGTCCGGTGGTATGCCCGTCGTGCCGTCCCGCTCTATGCCAACCAGCGGATCGCCGTCGCCGCCCAGCAGCACCACCTGCTGGCCACGATCGACGGCGGGCCGACCATCCGCGCCTTCCGCATCGCCGAGGAACACATCGGTCGCGTCGCCACCCGCTCCCGGCAGGCCGTCGACCTGCTGCTGCGGGGAGTGGCGCTGCAGACCCGGTTCTACGCCCGGCTGCACGTCGCCGAGTTCGCCGGGCTCGCCGCTGTGCTGGCGACGGGCTTCTTCCTGGTACGCGGGGACGCGATCAGCATCGGCACGGCGACCGCCGCCGCCCTGTACTTCCACGGCCTGTTCAACCCGATCAACGTGGCTCTGGCCCTGGTCGACGACGCCCAGGCCGCGGCCTCCGGTCTGGACCGGCTCGTCGGTGTGGCCGAGCTTTCCCCGTCCGCCCGCACTCCGTCCGCGGTCGCCGATGCCCTGACCGCCATCGAGGTCCGCGGCCTGACTTTCGCGTACCGGCCGGATCGCCCGGTGCTGCGGGACATCGACCTCACGGTGGCGCGCGGCGAACGGGTGGCCGTGGTCGGTTCGACCGGCGCCGGGAAGACCAGCCTGGCCAAGGTGATCGCCGGGGTGCACGAACCGTCCGGCGGGAGCGTGGCGGTGCCGGCCGGCGAGGTCGCACTGATCACGCAGGAGGTGCACGTCTTCGCCGGATCGCTGGCCGACGATCTGCGCCTGGCCCGGCCCGGCGCGACCGACGAAGAAGTGCACGGCGCGCTGGCCGCGGTCGACGCCCTCGGCTGGGTGTCGCAGCTGCCGGACGGCCTCGAGACGGAGGTCGGCGAGGGCGGGCACACCCTGACGGCCGCGCAGGCCCAGCAACTGGCGTTCGCGCGCCTGATGCTGGCCGACCCACCGGTCGCCATCCTCGACGAGGCAACGGCCGAAGCCGGCAGCGCGGGCGCCCGCCAGCTGGAACGTGTTGCCGCGGCCGCTCTCGAGGGTCGTACGGCGGTCATCGTCGCCCACCGTTTGACGCAGGCTGTCACCGCCGATCGCGTCGTGGTCCTCGAAGCCGGCCGCATCGTCCAAATGGGACCGCACGCGACGCTGGTCGCCGAGGACGGCCTCTACGCCACCCTGTGGCAGGCCTGGTCAGGAATCCGCGCCAACCCCCTGGACTGAACCGCCGGACCGATTCCGCACCACGAACCCGGGCGACTAGTCAGGAAGTCTGGTAACCAGCTACTCTGCCTAGCCATGACTCCTCGGCCGTGGTTGCACGGCTTCCTCGACCTCTGCCTACTCGCGATGCTGCGCGAACGTGCCGACTATGGCTACGGCCTGTCGCAGCGACTGGCCTCAGCGGGAGTCGCCGACGTGCCCGGCGGCACGCTCTATCCGGCGCTGCTCCGCCTGGAAGAGCAGGGATTCGCCACGCCGAGCTGGGCGCCCTCCGAGTCCGGCCCGCGCCGCAAGTACTACGCGATCACCGACGCCGGGCTCGACGTACTCACCGGCCAGGCCGACGATTGGCGCCATTTCCGCGACGGCGTCGACTCGCTGCTC
>Ga0247764_1000854_pt1 | contig 10655 bp, 8 predicted proteins | sample UWRJL051202B4_FD_179932 | JGI IMG/M metagenome (GOLD analysis project Ga0247764, IMG submission 179932) | Plant litter microbial communities from Arlington Agricultural Research Station in Wisconsin, United States - UWRJ-L051-202B-4 | ecosystem: Environmental > Terrestrial > Plant litter >...
GCTGTCTCTTGATCACATCTTTTCTTGAATTGTCAAAAACTTAGGTGAGACCTGTCTAGGTTCGATGTTTATCGAACCTGGAGACAGCATGCCGGTAGAACCAAACGCAGGGGAATGGGCGCAGCGGTTGTTCGGCGAGTGCCAGTTGCTTGATGCTCGACGCACGCAGCGACTTGTGGACACGATGAGCCTGTTGGGTCAGTGCGGGGGCGGCTCGATCTCGAAGGCGTGCGCCCAGCAGGCGGCGGCGATGCAAGGCGGGTATCGTCTGCTGCGTAATCCCAAGATGAGCGTGCAGGCGATGAGTGAGGCGGGCTTTGCAGCGACGGTGCAGCAGTTGGTGGTCGGGCGGCGCACGCTGGCGATCGAGGATTCCAGCCTGCTGTCGTATTCGCATTCGGTGGCCGAGGAGTTGGGGGACACGGGCGGTCGCCAAGAGAGCCAGAACAAAGGGATGTGGGCCCACACCACGTTGCTGGTGGATGCCGACAGCGGCATGACGCACGGACTGGTGGCGCAGACCTTGTGGTGTCGAGATCAGGAGCCGCGAGGCAAGCGCCAGCAGCGCCACGAGAGGCATCCCCAGGAGAAGGAGAGCTTCAAGTGGTCCCTGCAGGCCCAGCAGATACGCGAACGGTTGGGTGAGCACCGCGGTGATGTGATCACGGTGAGCGACCGGGAGAGCGATGTGTTCGCCTATCTGTATGACAAACATCGGCACGCGGAGCGTTTCATCGTGCGCGCTGCCCAGGATCGAGCGTTGGTGGACAGTGATGAGCGCTTGTTTGAAACGGTATTGACGAGTCCCGTGCGTGGCCAGATGAAGGTATCGGTGCCCCAGCGTGGCGGTCGCCCGGCGCGCGAAGCGACCCTATCCCTGCGGTCCGCGGCGGTGGTGCTAAAGGCCCCGCCTCGCCAGGGCATCGATGCACAGGCGCAAGTGCCGCTGAATGCGATGATGGCGGAAGAACTGGATGTCGACCCCTCCGACGCATTGTGCTGGTTGTTGCTCACGAGTGAGCCAATCCAGACCTCGCAGCAGTTGGAAGAGGTACTGGGCTTCTATGCGATGAGGTGGCGGATCGAGGAGTTCCATAAAGCGTGGAAGAGCGGTGCGCGGGTGGAAAAGATGCGCATGCAGAGCAAAGAGACGCTGGAGCGCATGGTGGTGATGCTGGCGTTCGTGGCGGTACGGCTGTTGCAACTACGCGAGACGTTGGACAACGCGGAGGCGGCGGCGCTGCCGTGTACGCAGGTGCTGAGCGAGACCGAGTGGAAAGTGCTATGGGTCAGCATCGCCACGAAGCCCAAGGCCTATCCCAAGATCACGCCCACCTTGAAGTGGGCGTACCAGGCGGTGGCGAAACTGGGTGGCTTCTACGACAGCAAACGCACCGGTCGGGCGAGTTGGGCCGCGATGTACGAAGGCTGGATGCGATTGCAGGATCAAGTCCGAGTCATCACAGCCCTGCAACACCAGCCGCTTTGATCGCGCAGATGTGATCAAGAGACAGCGCAACCGGGAGAGGTAGAGAACTACGCCTTCAATACACTCCACGAAACCTTTAGCAGCTTCTCCAGCGAATCTACCAGCGCCTGATCGTAGACGATCTGGATGTCGCCAGCTGGCGTCGGGTGCAGTTCCGAGACTTTGAGAATGGCCGCAGCCTCTTCCCGGGTGATGGCGTGCAGCTGCTGCGTGTCGAGTTCGATCTCGACCAGTGCGCGTTCGGCTGCAGCCTGTTCGTACAGCCGCGATACGTTGGTGGCGGCTTCCATCCTGGACATCATCATGGCGATTTTTCTCCGGCGACGACTTGATGTATTCGACTTGACGTGCTTCAAAAAGTGCTGACCAGTGCACATTGTTCCTGCGGAAGCAGTGCACGGACCTTTTTTTCAACGAACGTGTCAACACCACACGACACGCAGTGCGCTGCCCTTCATTACTGTCAAGTCGCGGGCTGCCTCTGGCTGGCAAAGGAGACATGATGTCCGAGCGACCCTTGCACGAATATTCGATGCGTGTGCTTGATCGACCGGCGCCGGGCGTGTCGGTGACGAGGTCGCCCGACGGCATCGTCTATCTGCAAAGCACGCATGCGTACCAGCCGGGTCGCGCTTCGCTCATCGAGTACCTGGAACATGCGGTGTCGATCCGCCCTGACGTCACTTTCATCGCCCAGCGCGGCGGCGACGGTGAATGGCAGCGGTTGACATATGCAAAGGCGTGGCGCGACTCCGCAGCGATCGCAACGTGGCTGATCCGCAAAGGGCTGGGTCCGCAATCGGCGCCGCTGATGATCCTGTCCGGGAATAGTCTTGCGCATGCGCTGTTGATGCTTGGGGCATTGCGGGCCGGCGTTGCCGTGGTTCCCGTGTCGCCAACTTATTCGGTCACGCAGGATTTCGGCCGCCTCGTCTACGCACTCGATCTGATTCAGCCGGCGCTGGTATTTGCGCAGGACGCTGTTCGCTATGCCGATGCGCTCTCGCATGCAGCCGCATCGGGCCGCATAGTCATTACGGAAGCGTCGTTTCCAGAGCTGCTGCGCGACATCGACGAGGAGGCTATTACCAAGCGACGCGCTGCCATCACGCATGCAACAGCCGCCAAGATATTGCTGACCTCCGGATCCACCGGTCGCCCGAAAGGCGTCATCAATACTCACGGCAATCTGGTCGCGGGCATGCAAATGGTGCGCATGGTGACCGAGCCGTTCAGTATGGATCGCGTCTACACCATTCTCTGCTGGCTGCCCTGGCATCACACGTTCGGCGGCAACTCGCAATTCAACAGCGTGCTGGCGATGGCGGGCACTTTGTATATAGACGATGGCCGGCCGTTGCCAGGCTGCTTCGCGCCCACGATTGCCAACCTGCGCGAAATTTCGCCCACGGGATTCGTCTCGGTGCCAGCGGCCTTCGGCATGCTGGCCGACGCACTGGAGGGAGACACCAATCTCCGCGCTGCTTTTTTCAAGAATCTACGTTGGTTGAATTATGGCGGCGCGTTGCTACCGCAAGTTCTCTGGGATCGCATGCAGCGCCTGGCAGTTCACGAACTCGGCGAGTTGGTGCCGTTCGGTACAGGCTGGGGGATGACGGAAACGACGGCGACCGGGGTCGCTGTGTATTGGAATACGCGACGCACGGGCTTGGTGGGCCTGCCGCAGCCCGGCGCAATCCTGAAGCTGGTGCCGTCTGCAGATCGGCTCGAACTGCGCATCAAGGGGCCGCATGTGCTGCCTGCGTATTTGCGTGACGAAGCCCTCAACCAGTCGGCATTCGATGAAGAAGGATTTTTTCGCACCGGCGATGCCACGCGTTGGGTCGATGCGGACAAACCCATCGAAGGCCTCGAATTCGCCGGTCGCATGGCGGAGGATTTCAAGCTGGAATCGGGCACCTGGGTCCAGGGCAGCATCATGCGACGGGATCTGGTGGCGGCATTGCAGCCGTATGTGCTGGATGCCGTCATCTGCGCGCCGCATCGTCCGTGGCTCGGTGCGATGCTCTGGTTGACCGTCGCATACAGCGATGCCGTGCGTGACGTCATCGCCAAGAAACTGGTGGCATTCAACGCTGAGCGCAAAGGCAGCGCTAATGTCATCGCGCGGGCGATGATACTTGCCGAGCCACCTTCGGCCGCACTCGGCGAGATCACCGATAAGCGTTCCATCAATCAACGGTTCGTACTGGAAAATCGTGCGGCGGATGTCGCTCGGCTGTACGACGATGCGCCGTCAGCCAGCATCATCGTTGCGACTTCACCAGCGATGCCAGAGCAACAGCCATAGAAAGCCGGTGTTGGTCGACAGGTAGCGCCACCACAACCGGCGGGGTTCCTGCACGGTGCGATGGATCCACTCCAGTCCGTGAGTCTGCATCCACAGTGGGGCTCGGGCCTTGTTGCCGGATAGGAAGTCGAACGCAGCGCCGACGCACACCTGCACCGGAGTCAGCAGGCGCCGATGGGCGTAGGCGAATCGTTCCTGCAGCGGACAGCCTAGTCCGAGAAACACCACGCCCGCACCGCTGCGATGGATCCTGTCGACCAGCTCGCCGTCTTCGGTTGGCGTCAATGGTCTGAACAGCGAGGGCTCGGCGCCGCAGATCCTCAGTTGCGGGAATCGCGTTTCCAGCGCACGGCGTAAGCGAGCGTTGACGTAGTCCGTGCTGCCGTAGAGATAGATGCCGACGCCGTTTACCGCGCACGCCGCACAGATGCTTTCCATCAGGTCGGTGCCGGAGACGCGATCGGGTAGTGACTGCGCGTGTGCGCGATTGAGCAGCCATCGGACCGGATGACCGTCTGGCGCGACTACGTCGAAACTTTCCATGGCGGTGCGAAATTCGGCGTCGCGCGCTGCTAAGACGAGGCCATGGACTGCGAGCGAGGTGATGCAGAGAGATTCGCGTGCACGGGCTTTTGCCACCACGAGCTGCGTCGTTGCCTCGTAAGTCGTGCTGCTGATCGGTACGCCGAACAGCCGGAATCTTGCTGGCAAGTCGCTCAAGCGTGTGCCCGTCTGCGGACCTTTTTTATGGTGTGCGTACGCTATCGTCAATGCCTGGACGCCCCTGCGCGCCACCGACACTGCGTTCCCTGGCAAGACTGTATATCGACATCAGGTCATAGATATAGCGACCGGCGTCATATTTTTCGGCGACACGGATCCGGGCCGCCGCCACGCACCGATGACGCAATTGCGCATCGTTCCACAGCAGTCGCATCTTGTCGGCAAGATCGCTGCGGTGACCGGGTTCGAACAGCAATCCGCTCAAACCGTCTTCGATCATTTCCGGCAATCCGCCGGTGCGCGCAGCCAGTACCGGCACGCCGAGATTCATCGCTTCGAGAACCACCAGGGGACAGACTTCCCACCAGCGGCTGGGCACGACCAGCATGCGCGCGTTTCGATAGAACGAGTCGAGCGCGCCGTCACGCAGGATGCCTTCGAACTGCACATGGTCCGCATGGTCGCGCTGCAGTTCTGGCCAGCCCGACACATCGCCGGCAATTCGCAGCGGCAGATTGGCTGCGCGCGCCGCCTCGCATAGCAGGTCGACGCCTTTCTCGTAAGTGATTCTGCCTGCATACGCCACGTAGCCGCCCTCTGTGGCGGCGGGCTGCTCTTTGAGGACATTCACCATGTTCGGACGGATGACGATGCGATCGGCCGGAAATCCAGCCGCCACCAGCTGGCGCTTGGAGAATTCGCTCAGTGCGACGAACACCGACACATGATCGAGAAACCAGCGCATGCGGCGTGCGACTGCCGCCCGTAAAGCGTAGAGCGCGCTCTCGATGTGGGAGTCGCGGCAGTTGTTGCGAACGCAGCTCAGTTCACTGGTCGTGACGCAGTCCGTGCAAACCCGGCCATGGCGAAAATGAGTGAGTACCGGGCAGGTGAGACCGTAGTGATGCACTGTCATCACGACGGGTATGTTCGCTCGCTTTGCCGCTATCAGCGCGGACGGCGAGATCCAGGGATATAGATTGTGTGCATGGATGACATCGGGCCGTAGCGCGGCCAATTCTTTGGACAGGCGCCGTCGCGATGCCGGGTTGTAGATGCCGGCGACTCCGGCCACCAGCTTGTTCCAGGGCGAATGCTGCAGCCCTTCGCTGGAACGGACATGCAGCGAGACATCCACGCCATGATCGCGCAGCAACTGCATGGAGGTATCGACGACAACTTCTTCGCCGTGAACCCGATGACGATACCGGTTGTAGACGACCAGCACCTTCACGGCGCGGCCGCGGCCATGCCGGTCAGATCATCCATCGATGAATGCGGAAACCTTCGGCGTATTCCACGCCGCATTCGCTGCCGCGCAGCCGGGCAAGTGCGGTGATGTTCGCGAGGCTGCGTAAATGCGGAGGCGCGCGAAACTGCGATGCATACGCTTCGATCGCCGCCAGCTTGGTTGGCAGCTCGGCGCCGATGTCGATGTACAGGTTGGGTTGGAAGGCTTCGGCCGACCAGGTCAGCTTGGGCATTTCGTAACTGGCGACGCGTTTCGGCAGGTGTTTGCCGAGCGCTTGCGGAATGGGCCGGGCAGCGGCAAAGCCGGCGCGAAAGCAGGCTACATGGTCCTGGTCGAAATCCACGCCATGCGGCAGCAACAGCAGGTCCGGCCGCCAGCGATTGATTGCGGCTTCGAAGGCATCCACCAGGTCGCGCTGTGCGACGGTGTCGAGTCGTTCGATGAGATCCTGGCCGCGATACAGCGTGGTGTGGGTGAAGCCGAGCAGCTTGCTGACCCGGTCGATCTCGACTTCGCGCTCCGCCACCGTGGTGCGATGATCGGTGCCGTAGTGCTGCATTCCGTCGACGCAGGCGAAGATCACATGCACGGCGCACTGCTGGCGCCGCAGTTTGGCGATCAGCCCGCCGGCTCCCAGTGCTTCGTCATCCGCATGCGGTGCGATGACGAGGACGGAGTCAAGCGGCGTAGTCTCTGACATCTGTCCCCTGACCCGGTCCGCCGCCGGCTCGATAGAATTTTGCTGTGTCCAGGATGACGTCATCCAGAAATCGCGTGGGCGACCAGCCTACCTGCAACGCGCGCGTGATGTCAGGGAGTTTCTCGAAGCTCTCGGCCTCGAAATACAGCGGGCCATGCACCTTGTCGCCCGAAGTGAAGAGAATCTCCGACCTGCTGTTCAGCAGGCGCACCATGCGACGGGCCAGGTCGATGATGCTGATCGAGTTGTGCGGATTGCCCACATTGAACACGAGTTCCGCACCGCCCAGCGCTGCGACGGCATGCGTGCACAGGAACGTCACGACGTCTTCGACGTCGGTGAACGCACGCTGTTGCTGGCCAGAACCGAATACCGTTATCGCTTCGCCGGCCAACGCCTGCTGCACGAACGTCGGCATCACGAAGCCGCCGGCGCGATTCTGCCTCGGGCCCACGACATTGAAGGGACGAATGATGGTTGCACGCAAACCGCGCTGGCGGCTGTTGGCGATCATCGATTCGCAGGTCAGTTTGCCTAGTGCATATTCGATGCGGGCGTTGTAGCGGGCCGGCACTCTGGCATCCGCCGTCTCGTCCAACACGCCGCTGCGGCCGTAGATTTCCGCGGATGACATGTAAACCAGCGCAGCGCCTGACTGCACGCAGGCGTTCACGACACCCGAGGTGGACTGCACCAGGTCCGCGCCGATGGTGCCTGCGTACGCAAGAATGCCGGCCAGGCTCGCGGCGTGAAAGACCAGGTCTTCCCGTGACAAGGCAGGAGGCTTCGCAAAGAAGTCAGCGACCGTTGTGACGTGCACGCGGGCCTGCGGAAAGCGCGACGTGAAATGCGCGGGCGTCACGACGTTCGACACCATGGAATCGACGATGGTGACGGTTTCGCCCCCTCGCAGCAGGCGTTCGCAAAGCGCGCTGCCAATGAAACCCAATCCGCCGGTGACTATCACCTGTCGGCCGCTCATTGGCCCATCGATTCCTGTGCCCATCTTTGCTCTGCTGGTGGAGATCTTCAACGAGGTCCGTCGTGCCGACTCTGTCAGAGAATTTTATCCGGAACTGCGACCTGGGTCGCACCCTGCTTGTATTTACACGGCTTGACGCGAGGGTTGATCGCGTGGCCGGTTTTAGTCCACGGCGGGCGGGATAGGAAGTCATCGTTCGAGCACTTGCCGGCATTCTATTGCCACGGCGGGCCAAGGGGAGAAAATCCCTAACCAGATTATGTGCAAATGTCTGCTTGGTAGTTATCGGACTACGGCGGCCGGCTGGAAGAACCCATAGTCCGGGCACTCAACAAGAAATGGGGGAAGGAATCCATGCGCAGAGACAACGTTCGCCTTGGTTTTGCAATGTCCGCGGCCCTGGCCGCACCGCTGGGCTCCGCGCCCGTCATGGCACAGGAGCCACCGGCGCAGACGAGTAGTCTGTTCGGCGTGGAGGAAGTCGTCGTTACGGGTACCGCCGTGGCCGAGCGCACGAAATTCGAGTCGAGCGTGGCGATCTCCACGTTCAGCTCTGAGGACATCGCGCAGCAGTCGCCTGCCAGTTCGGCGGATCTCATTTCCGCCGTGCCGGGATTCTGGGTGGAATCCACCGCCGGCACCACGCAGGGCAACGTGTTCGCACGCGGCATCATCCAGGACGGCGGTTATCGCTATGTCGGCCTCATGGAAGATGGCATCCCGATCTACCCGGTGTTCGAGCTGTCGTTCTTCAATCCCGATCAATTCGTACGGGTGGATGAGACCGTCGATCATGTCGAAGCTCTGCGTGGCGGCACGGCGCCCATCTTCACTTCGGGCGCCATCGGCGGCGCGGTGAACTTCGTTACACGCTCGGCGTCGTCGACCGCTGAAGGGCTGGTCAAAGCAAGCGTCTCCGACTATGGAATGTATCGCGCCGATGTGGCCTGGAGTGCGCCGATCAACGACCAGTGGGGCATCGCTCTCGGCGGCTACTATCGCAAGTCCGATGGCATTCGCGATCCGGGCTATACCGCGGACGACGGTGGGCAGTTTCGCGCCAAGCTGACCAATCGATTCGAGCGCGGCGAGATAGAGGTCTTCGCCAAGTATCTCAATGACAAGTCGCTGTTCGCCGTGCCCATTCCTTTGCAGGGCAGGGCGTCCGATCCGAAAGCGGTCAACGGCGCCGATCCGGGAACGTATTCGCTCGACAGCGAAGATCTCGCCCGCGCCGGACTGCCACCTTCTGCTGGAGAGGTGGGGCTCGCCGGGTCGGACCTGCGCGATGGCATCCACCCCGAACTGTTCACTATCGGCACGCGCTTCAACGTCGAACTCAGCGACGTGGTGTCGGTGACGAATCTCATGCGTTATACCGATGGCAAAGTGCGCTTCGATGCGATCTTCCCCGGCGATCCGCCGACTTCGGGAACGGCATTCGCCGCGGCTCGTGGAGTCGCGCCGAATTACACGGTGCTCTCGACGGGACAGCCCTATGCGGCCACGCAGCTGGTGCAGAACCACGGCCATTGGGTAATCAACAAGGAATATGACGCCCTCCAGGATGACCTGCGCGTCAACTTCAAGCTCGATCCGCACACGCTCACTCTCGGGGTGTACTACGCCGACTACGGCATGGCCGACCGCTGGAGCCTCGGCAACCTGCTGCTGATGGATGTCACCAACCGGCCGAAGCGGCTGTTGCTGACAGGGGTCACGGATCCGAACGGCTTCACGCAGTATTCGACGTTCAACCTGCGCACCGACTACGACGCGACAGCGTATGCGCTGTACGCCTCGGACGAGTGGCAGGTGACCGATGCCCTGCGTTTCGATTTCGGCGTTCGCTACGACTCGCAGGACATCGATGCCTCCATCAGCAACGCGACTTCCGTCGACCTGGACGGCAACCCGGCAACGCTGTACGACAATTCGACTTCGCTGGCCGGTGCCGGCCGCACGCGTTCGAGCGAGGATTTCGACAACACCGGCTTCTCGGTGGGCTTCAACTTCGAGTTCAACAGCCGCAACGCCGTGTTCGGCCATTACACCGACTCGGCGAAGCTGCCGCACTTCGATGACGTGCGCAATGGCGTGCTCACCGAGGACCAGGTCACCAACATCGAGCTGGGTTACAAGACCTCGCTCGATTCGGTGGTGCTGTTCGCCACGTTGTTCCAGACCGAGTTCGACAACGTGCCGTTCCAGGACATTCTCGCCAACGGTCAGACAGTCGTACGTCGTGCCGAAACGCGCACGCGCGGTGTCGAGTTGGAAGGTGAGTTCCAGCCGATTCGCGAGTTCGGCGTGCGCTTCAGTATCACACAGCAGGATCCCGAGTATCAGAACTTCACCGGTGCGACGACCGACAACACCGGTAACACCATCCGTCGCATTCCGAAGACGATGGTGCGTATCACGCCCACTTACACGTTCATGGAAGGCGCGGGCCGCGCTTACTTCACTTATACATACGCAGGCAAGCGCTTCGCGAACGACGAGAACACCATCGAGCTGCCGTCGTATTACAAGCTCGATGTCGGTGCGATGTACGATGTCGGCGCGTGGACGTTCCAAGTCACCGCCGACAATCTCACCGACGAAATCGGCCTGACCGAAGGCAATCCGCGCACCGATGTCGGAGCCGGTGGAATCGGCAACATCTATATGGTGCGACCGCTGTTCGGGCGTTCATACACGGGATCGCTCACGTATCGATTCTGATGATTCGCAAGCGAGCTCTCGCGTGCGTCGAGAGCTCGCGGTTTCGATTCCGCTATGAGGACTCTTGTCCAAGTCCCCAGTTGCGCTTCATCTTCACGCAGAAGAAACTCTGCGCATGATCAATTCCCTTCGAGTTCTGTGCATGAGTGTTTGCTTCGCCGGCGTGGCCTCGGTGGCGTTGGCACAAGAAGCACCGCACGTCGCCACGCCTGCCGATATCTACGGTGAGTTGTTCGAGCAAGTGCAGCTCAACGCGGTTTTTCCCGACAGCAAAGCATTCGTCGACGCTTTGCCGAATTTTCCGCCCGAGCTGGTGATGAGGGAGTATCGCGAGCAGCGTGCCCGGCCCAGCTTCGATCTCAAACGCTTCGTCGCTGAACATTTCTCGGCACCGCCGAGCGCTGGTGCGGAGTTCTCCACGACTGCGGGGCAGGACGTGCGAAAGCACATCGATGCACTGTGGAATATTTT
>Ga0247764_1000857_pt1 | contig 10635 bp, 10 predicted proteins | sample UWRJL051202B4_FD_179932 | JGI IMG/M metagenome (GOLD analysis project Ga0247764, IMG submission 179932) | Plant litter microbial communities from Arlington Agricultural Research Station in Wisconsin, United States - UWRJ-L051-202B-4 | ecosystem: Environmental > Terrestrial > Plant litter >...
GACTCGGGTTTTGACATCGGGCGTGGCGCGCGTGCGCGCGTCGTTCGGGATGAAACGCACCTCGGTCTTGATCTCGAAGGACAACGCGGTGAGCGCCTTCGAGAGCTCCTCGGCGAAATTGGTCTGGTCCAGGAAGTCGCGCACTTCCTTGGCGACCGCGCGGTAAAGTCCGTTCTTGGTCTCGTCGAGCTGGCCGAGTAGCACGCCCAAGGCTTCCTTGGGGAGCTTCAGCTCGGACACCAGGTTGCGAACGTTCTCGTTACTTTCGCTGAGCTTCTCGTAGCCAGCTTCCAGTAGCCGTCGCATAATTTCCGGAATCAGACGCTCGAGCCGACTCTGCTCGCGGTCTGATTCGTCGTTTTCGGGCGGGCGTTCCGTGGCCACGCGGGCGCTACCTACCGTGAGCGAGGGTAGGCGTCAAATCGGGCGAAGGACCGGACGCTCGAACAGCGGCGAAGCGTCGCCGCGATGGTAGAACAAAGGCATGTTGTCCGACGAGTTTCGCGCTCGGCGCAATCGAGTTCTCGAAGCGATACACCCCGGCGTGCTGGTGGTGTTCTCGGCTCCCGTGGCGCTACGCAACAACGACGTGGAGCATGAGTACCGCCAGTCCTCCGACTTTTTCTATCTGACGGGTTTCGACGAACCGGAGTCGGTGCTCGTGTTGTCGAACGTGGACGCGCCCAAGACGACGCTGCTCGTGCGGCCACGGGATCCGGACCGAGAGACCTGGGACGGGCCGCGTGCAGGCCTGGAAGGAGCGCTCAGCACGTTCGGCGCCGACGAAGCCTTTGCCGTCGCAGAACTCGACACGCGCTTGCCGGACCTGCTGCGCGGCGCGCCGCGGTTGTTCTACGAGCTCGGGCAGCAACGTGCGGACGACGACCGCGTGCTGCGCGCCCTGGCGCAGCTGCGTCGGCGCACCCGTCAGGCGCTGGTCTATCCGAGCAGCATCCACGAACCGGCGCCGATCGTTCATGAGATGCGTCTGCGCAAGAGCGCGAGCGAAATCCAAAAACTCTCGCGCGCGCTGCAGATCACGGGTCAGGCCCACGCCGAGCTCATGCGTGAAACGCGCCCGGGCATGTTCGAATACGAACTGGAAGCCAAGTTGCGGCGCGCGTTCCGCGAAAGCGGCGCGGAGCGTACAGCCTACGCACCGATCGTAGGTTCCGGCCCGAACGCGACGATCCTGCACCATATCCGCAATAATCGCCGCATCGAAGCGGGCGACTTGGTGCTGGTCGATGCAGGCTGCGAGTACGACTACTACGCGGCGGACGTCACGCGGACCTATCCCGCCAGCGGTCGTTTTTCGGCCGAACAACGCGAGATCTACTCAATCGTGCTCGACGCGCAGCTGGCCGCGATCGAACATTCCCGCATGGGGGCGACGTTGGAGGACGTACATCAGGCGGCGCTCGGCGTGATCGTGGACGGATTGATCCGCCTTGGTCTGATTGAGGGCCCCCGCGACGTGGCGATCAGCGAAGGCCGCTACAAGCCGTACTTCATGCACCGCACCAGTCATTGGCTGGGCATGGATGTCCACGACGTTGGGCGCTACTACCACGCCACCGGCCCGCGTGAACTGGAACCCGGAATGGTGCTCACCGTCGAACCGGGCATCTACATCGCCGCCGACGGGGCGGCGGAGCCTCGCTATCGCGGCATCGGCGTGCGTATCGAGGACGACGTGCTCATCTCCGAGCACGGTCCGGTGGTCCTGAGCTCCGGCATCCCCAAGTCCATCGATGAGGTCGAGCTAGCGTGCGCGCGCTGATCGCGTTGGCGTCGGCGTGCTCGGCGTGGCTCCTCTCTCCCTGCGCAGCCGCGCGCGAGACGACGACCTCGTCGACATTTTCGTATGCGCACGTTTTCGGCGGTCTGTCTTACGGTCGCGGCTTTCGCTTCAACAATCCCTATCGTCTTCAGACTCAGCTCGGCGAGGACGCCCAGAGCCTGTCTACGACGGCGGACTACGTGGACTTTGCGCTCGGCGCCACGCTGGGGCCGCCCAGCGGCTTGTTGCACGGCGCGGTGGCGCACCTGTCTTGGGCGGCGTCCGGGATCTCCCAGCAGGTGCTCAGCCTCAGCTATCTGGCGGAATACGCGCTCGGCCGCGATGTGCGCACGTTCGGTCGCGTCGGTGTACCGATCGTGCTGTCACCGCAGGTGACGAATGGTTTGGAGCTAGGGTTGGGGTCGGTGTTTTCGTTCAGCGGGGCGCTGGGTGTCAGCGCAGAGCTGGCGTTCAGCTTGTTTCAAGGAGCAGCAACCTGGGAACGCAACCGAACGTTGTGGCCGGTGTTGTCGCTGCAGTTGGGGCTCTACGTCGACTACGAGGTCTTGCCGTGAACGGAGGCTGGTCCGTGCCTGGGCTCTGGCAGGTCGTGCGCTCGCGCGCAGCGCGGGCCGCGCTCGGCTTCGTGGTGATCGCGTTCTGCGCCGCGCCCGTTCCCGGCGACGTCGGCGGCTGCGGTCAGCACGCGCAGCAGCTGGATGCCGCCGCCTTTTTCGAGGCCAAGCTGAGTCTGGACTGCGAGCGCTGCCGCGAATGCCGGATCGAAAGCCGAGCCTGCGACGAAGCCTGCACGGCGCCGGCGAAGACGGCGTTCAAGGAGCGCTGCGAACCGCTGGTGCACGACGGGGAGGTGTGTCTGCGCGCTCTCTCCGCGGCGGATTGCAGCGACTACGAACAGTTCATGCGCGATGAAGAGCCAGCGCAGCCCACCGAGTGCGACTTCTGCGGAGGGACCGCGCCGTGAAGCTGCTCCGTGCGCTCGGGCTCGGGTTGCTGCTCAGCGGCTGTGGCTTCGGCAACCGCGCAGTCGCCGGCCGAGCCGACTACGCCGCGTACCGCAGAACTCATACAGAGCCGCGGGAGATCGAGCGGCTGGCCGCCGCCGACAGCTACCTGCGCGAGCACCGTGAAGGTCGCTTTCGCCGGGAAGTGCGCGCTTACTACGCCCGGCACGAGGCGCGCTTCTTCCGTGCCGCCTACAACCACCCGAGTCAGCTCACGCTCTACGTGCGGCACCTGCCCGAGGGCCCCCACGCCAGCGCCGCGCGCGCGCGTTTGGACGAGTTCGCGCTGCTGAAGGAACGGCGCGCGCGAAAAGAACGCGAACAGCGCGAACAACAAGCCGCCATCGAGCGCAGCTTGAAACAGGCAGAAATCGATCGCCGCGCGTTCGTGCAAGAGCTGGTCCAGTTGGCGGGCGAACTCGCCGCGACTCCGCGCTTGGGTCAAGCGCTCACGGAACTTTCGCCCGAGCTTCGTCAACGCATCGAGCCGACGGGGCAGCTCTGTGGCGTGGAACGCTGCGAAAAACACTGGCAGCGGCCGTTCGGCGTACCCGCTTCGGGCGGGCTGCACCAGCAAAACGTGCCACTTCGGCTGGACATCGAGCTGACGAGCGGCGCGACGCAAGCGCTGGTCGTGTCCGGCCCGCAGCTGTTCAGTCACATCGCGGAGGCGTTAGATCGCAAACGCATCAACGCGGCGGATTGGCAAGAGCGCACGGAAGCCATCGGGCGCGCCGTACAGTTGTTGGAGAACGCGGTCGAGTCGCGACTGCCCGCCGCAGAGTGCCGGCAAGATCCGGTGGCTCCTTGGGTCGTCGTGCGACAATGCCGAGGTCTGTTGTTTCGCGCCGCCGCGGGCCTGGAACCCGGGCAGCCGGATCGCTTCGAGATGCGCGCGGCGCAGGCGAGCTCGACGAGTAAGTAGCCATGCCGTTGCCGTACGTGGACCTACCGGAGCTGGTGCTGTTGCCTGCGGGTGAGCTCCATCCGCGCGTCGGCGTGTTGAGTCTGAAGCCGTTCGGCATTCTGGTCGCTGCAGCGGTATACGTTGGCGCGCGAGCCGCCTTGAGTTACGGCGCCAAGCGCGGGCTCTCTTCCAAGGTATTGGGCTCGTTCATTTTTTGGGTGGTGCTAGTCGGCTTCGTCGGTGGGCACGTGCTGGACGTCGTGTTTTACGATCCCGAGCGCTTGCGCGACGATCCCCTGGCGCTGTTGAGGTTGTGGGATGGTTTGTCTTCGTTCGGTGGCTTTACGGGCGCCGCCATTGGCGCGTTTTTATGGCGCCTGCGCCACAAGGCGCCCATCCTCGCGTACTCGGACGCAGTGGCGTCTGGTTTGCCACTCGGATGGATCTTCGGGCGCGCCGGCTGCGCCGTGGTCCACGACCATCCGGGCCTGCAGAGCCTCTCAGCGCTGGCAGTGAACTTTCCCGACGGTCCGCGCTTCGATCTCGGGTTGTTGGAGATGCTGCTGACGATCCCGATCGCGGTCGGCTTCTTGTGGCTACAGCGCCGCGCTTATCCCTGGGGTTTTTTCCTGGCCGTGCTCGGTTTGGTCTACGCGCCCATCCGTTTCGCTCTAGATTTTTTGCGGATTCATGAGCCGGAGCGCGTCGCCGGCGTACTCTTGACGCCGGACGCGCGCTACGCAGGGCTCACGCCCGCGCAATGGGCGTGCCTGGCTCTGTTCGGCTTCTCGGCGTGGCGACTGCAGCGCACGCTGCGCAGCGCGGGCGAACCTCACGCGTTCGGGGCGCCGGCTCTACCCGCGGCGTTCGCGACCGAGCTCGGCTCAGGCGCGCAGCCTCACGGCGCCGGGCAGGACCCGCGCGACTAGCGGCAAGCGTCCCGGCGTCTCGCCGTCCATATCGATCAGCACCTCGCTGCCGGCGACGAGTGGTTCCGCGCGGATCTCACGACCGCGCGTGACGGTGACGCCGGGTTGGGTCACGTGCGTGCCTTTGTAAATGTGACCGGCCAGACCCAGGTTTCCAAGCGTCGACAGATCGCCGACCGCCACGACTTCGAAGCTGCCGTCCGACGGATCTGCGTCTGGCGCCACCCTCATGCCACCGCCAAAGAATCGCCCGTTGGCGATCGCGACATTGACGACCGGTTGCTCCAAGAACGGACGCCCGTCGACGCTGACTCGAACCGCCGCGTTGCGGTACTGCGCCATCGCTCGCAGTGCGCCGACGAAGAAGCTCGCGCGCCCGCCGAGCCACTTGGACGTGGAGTTCACGATCCGATCGGTCAAGCCAGCCAGGCCAAAACTCGTGATGTTGATGAACGCGCGGACCACCTTTTGTCCGTGCGCATCGATCAACTCCAGCGCCCCCAAATCGATCGGGCGAGCTGGGCTCGACACCAGTCGCGCCACGGCCTCCTCGATCGAATCCCCAATTCCGAACGTACGCCGGAAGTCTCCGCCGGTGCCGCAGGGGATGAGCGCGAGCGCAGGTCCAGGCACGGCGTGACCTTCCGCATCGATGAAAGCTTGAGCGGCTTCGTTCAGCGTCCCGTCCCCCCCAACGATGGCGACGCAGTCCACGCCGTCGGCCGCGGCTGCGCGAACCAGCCGGGCCGCGTCACCCTGGGCGCGCGTCTCCGCACTATCGGGCAGCGCGCCGGCTCGCTCGATTTCCCGAAGAATCGCCGGTAACTTGCGGGCTGCGCTGCCACCGCCCGCCGTGGGATTGACCAAGACTCGAACGCGCATGCAGCAAGCCTCGCCGTTTTGGCGACCTGCTCGCAACAACGCTTTGAGCGAGCCAAGCGACCAAGATCGGGTCCAAAGCCTCGCCGGCCGGCGGGCCAGGCGAGGATAGGGGCTTGAACGCGGAAACCCGCGCAGTTATCGTTACCTGGTGTCCTGTGTCCGGTCGAGGCGACCGGCGACGGACTCACGATTGGGCGACATAAGGTAATTGAGAATGGCAACCGAGGATGCGCGCAAGCTCTTCGTTGCGGGGCTGCCTGAGTCCATCACGGAAGATGTACTGCGGCAGTTGTTCGAAGCCACCGGCGGCAAAGTTGTCGAGGTGAGCCTCCCGCGAGAGCGCGCTACGGGTAAAGTTCGTGGTTTCGGCTTCGTGACGCTCGCGACGTCGGACGAAGCAAACAAGGCGCGCGGAGTATTGGACGGCTCGTTTCAAGCGGGCCGATCGATCTCCGTGCGGCCCTTTTCTTCGGAGCCTCCGAAGCGCGGTGAACGATTGGAGGGCGGCGGTGGCGGAGGGGGCATGCGCTCCGACGCGCCACCTGCCAATGGTCCGCCGGAAGATCGCACGCTCTACGTCGGCAATCTGCCGTACGACACCACTCAACAAGAACTGACCGCGTTCTTGAACGACAACGGCGTCGGGCCGATTTCTCGGCTGTCGTTGCCGACGGGTCCAGATGGACGGATGCGCGGCTACGGCTTCCTGACGCTCGCAACCGCCGACGCGGCGCAAGCAGCGTTGCCGATCCTGCAGCGCACGGATCTGAAGGGGCGGCGCCTGATGGTGAACATCGCGCATCCTCGTCCGGATCGTCCTCCTGGCGGCCCGGGTGGTCCTGGTGGCGATCGACGCTCCATGCCGCCTCCGCGCATGGGTGAGGGGCCGCGGTATCCGACCGAGCCCCCGATGAACATCGAGAGCCCTCACGACGACCGCCGAAGCCGAGGTCCGGCTCCGGAGGGCGGCGGCGAGGAGGATGCGCGTCGCGCGGCGGCCGGGAAGAAAAAGAAGGGCGCACGCGGTGGCGCAGCGGCCCCCGGCCGCGAGCGGCCAACAGAAGAGCGCAAACGCGGTGGCGGCAGCAATTGGCGCACCGGTATCGATCTGGACGACGACGACTGACAGCAGTCAATAAGTCCTGCTTTTCAGGCAGTGCTTCAACTTTTGCCTGAAGTATTCAGCAGTCCTTAGCCGCAAAATCTAAACAATTTAGCGTTCCGGACTGCTGGCCTACAGTGTGCGTTTTGGGTGATTGCGTCACGCGGAGACCACGTGCTAGGACGGTGCCGTCTCGAAGCAGCCAGTTGGTTGTTGGGGGCGGCAAGCCGCCCCCCTCGCTCGAGGTGAAAACTCGAACGACGCCCTTCGCGATGCAACCCACTCGATTCCAAGCGTCTGTCGCGCCAGCCTCCGGGCGGTCCACTCCTTCCTCGATGTTTACTGAGCACGATCGATGATATTCGATTGGCTTTATGGCCTCTTCTCGAACGACCTGGCGATCGACCTAGGTACGGCTACGACCCTCATCTACGTCAAGGGTAAGGGTATCGTGAGCTGTGAGCCGTCGGTGGTCGCGGTGTCGCGCGACGCGCGCGGAGAAAAGCGCGTCATGGCGGTCGGTCGGGAAGCGAAGGACATGCTGGGTCGCACGCCCGGTAATATTCAGGCCATTCGGCCGCTGCGGGACGGCGTTATCGCCGACTTCGAAATTACCGAAGCGATGCTGCGCTACTTCATCGCGCGGGCGCATAGCCGCCGCACACTGGTGAAGCCCCGCATCATCATCTGCGTGCCGTTCGGCATCACCGAAGTGGAAAAGCGCGCAGTGAAAGAGAGCGCTGAGAGCGCCGGCGCCCGCGAAGTCTATCTAATCGAAGAGCCCATGGCCGCAGCCATTGGCGCCGGTCTCCCGATCACGGAGCCGAGCGGCAACATGGTCGTCGACATCGGCGGCGGCACGACCGAGGTCGCCGTGATCTCGCTGGCCGGCATCGTTTATTCGCAGAGCGTGCGCGTGGGTGGCGACAAGATGGACGAGGCCATCGTCGCGTACATGAAGCGAAAGTACAACCTCGCCATCGGCGAGCAAACCGCCGAGCGCATCAAGATCAGCATCGGCAACGCCTACCCGCTCGATCAGCAGCTGACGATGGAAGTGAAGGGCCGCGATATGGTCGCGGGCGTGCCCAAGACCGTCGTCGTCAACTCCGACGAAATCCGCGAAGCGCTGGCGGAGCCGATCAACGCGATCGTGGAAGCCGCGCTGTTGGCGCTGGAGCGCACTCCGCCGGAGCTTGCAGCAGACATCGTGGATAAGGGCGTCGTGCTCACCGGGGGCGGCGCGCTGCTGAAAAACATCGACGTGCTCTTGCGCGAAGAGACGGGCTTGCCCGTCATGGTCGCCGACGATCCCATCAGCGCCGTCGTGCTCGGCAGCGGCAAGACGCTCGATCATCTCGAGCTGCTCAAGGAAGTCACGATCGGGTGAGCTCATGGCCGCGTCCATCCTCGTGGGGGTCGCGGTGACTCGATCCGCAGCGGACAGCCGGCGTGAGCGGAGGGCTGCGCAACGCCGCGCATTCGCGCGAACGGAGCGCGCTCGATGAACGCGTTCAAGCGCTACCGCGACATCGTGATGGTCGTGCTGCTGTTGGCGGTGCCGTTCTTCTTCTTGCGCACCAGCATCCGCAAGCCGAGCGAGCTGACGCCGATCGACCAAGCCGTGCTGCGGCTGGCCACGCCGATTGAATACTTGGCGGCGGCTCTGGCCCGCGGCGTATCTTCGCTGATCGGCGAGTACGTGTATTTGGTGGACGTGAAGGAGGACAACAATCGTCTCTCCTTCGAAAACGCGCGACTGCGCACGCGCGTGCGCGAACTGGAGCAAGCCGAGGCAGAGTCGCGTCGTCTACGACGCTTACTCGGTATGCGCGACACCATCGCGGACGAGACGGTCAGCGCGGTCGTGGTTGGCAAGGACACGACGGAATACTTTCGAGTGGCGCACGTCACCGTGGACACCCCGAACCCGCGCATCCGCGTGAACATGCCGGTGATCGCCGTGGACGGCGCCGTCGGCACGGTGGAGCGCGTCGCGGGCGAGAAGGTGAGCGTGCAGCTGGCCGTGGACAGCGGCTTCGGCGTGGACGTGGTGGTCGAGCGCACCGGCGCGCGCGGCTTCGTGCGCGGAACGGGCGAACGCGGCCGCTACGCTGTGCGCGTAGAATACGTGCATCGCACGGACGAAGTCGAAATCGGCGACTTGTTGGTGACCAGCGGCGTCGGCTGTCGTTTCCCGAAGGGCATCCCCGTCGCGCGCATCAACAAGCTCCAGAACCGCGGTTTTGGTATCTATCAGAACGTCGAGGCCGAACCCAGCGTGGACTTCTCCCGCGTGGAGGAGGTGCTCATCATCCTGAACGACGCGGAAGACTGCGACACCGCAGCCAAGACCCGCAAAGCGCGCGCGTCGCGCTGACAGACATGCGCGGCGCTGCCTTCCTTGCCGTGGCTGTGTTGCTCCTGCTGGTGCAAACGAACCTCTTTCGTCTGCTGGGACCGGTCGGGGCGTTGCTCGGCTCGCGCTGGCTGCATGGCGCGTCGCCTAGCTTGGTGCTGCCGCTGGTGGTCTACCTCGGCGTGCACGAAACCTCTATGGCCAAGGGCGCGCTGCTCACGTTCGGCATCGGCTACGCGCAGGATCTGTTGGCAGGCGCGCCGGTAGGGTTGTTCACGTTCGTGCTGGTGGCCGTGTGGTGGTTGTCGCGCATCGCGGGCGTGCGACTCACGGCGCAGACCTGGCTCACGCGCGTCTCGCTCGGCTTCGTGTTCTCCGCGGTCGAAGGCGCCTTGCTGCTGGTACTTTTGGCCGTATTCGGCAGCGACAATCGGCGCCCGCTGGAGCTCTCCAGCGTGGTGTTGCCGCACGCCGTGATCACGGGCCTGTGCTCGCCGCTGCTGTTCCGGCTCGCGCAGCGTTTGCGCCATGGTCCGAATCAGGCGCGCACGGCGGCGGAGGCCACGCCGTGAGTTCGCTCGTGCAGCGCTCCGACGTCGGTGAGTTCCGGCGCCGCTACCGCTGGCTCGTGCTGTTCATCCTGCTCGCCTTTTCGTGCTTGATCGCGCGCTTGGTGCAGCTGCAGATCATCGAAGGCGATCTGCATCGCGCGCAGGCGCGGCGCAATATCGTGCGCGAGCGTTACCTGGCGACCACGCGCGGCGTGATTCGCGACGCGCACGGCCGCGTGCTCGCGGCCAATCGCCCTTCTTACACCGTGTACATCACGCCGAGCCGCGTGGACTTGGCCCAAACCTGGCCGAAGCTGACCAAGGTGCTCGCCCTCGATGACTCGGAGCGCGAGCGCTTCGAAAAGCGTATCCGCGAGACGCAGGCGGCGCTCAAAGAAAAGGCGGCCAGCCGCGAGCGCGATCGGCGCGTCGATCAGCAGATCGTCCTCAAATACGACGTGGATCGCGACGCCGTGGCCTGGCTGGAGACGCACCACCCGGTCGGCGTCGACGTCACGCCCACGCCTGTTCGTTACTACCCGTACGGCGAGCTCGGCGCGCACATGATCGGCTACATGCGCGAAGTCGACGCCGAGATTCTGTCGCGCGTGGAGGAGCGCGGGTACCGCGCGGGCGATCGCATCGGAGCGGTGGGCATCGAACGGCGCTGGGAGAGTTACCTGCGCGGTCAGCGCGGCATGCGCAAGCTGCTCGTGAGCCAGCGCGGTAACCAAAGCCGCGAAACGTTGGAGCAGCTCGAGGCGCGCTACCTGGAAGAGCCGCGCCGCATCGAACCGATCCCAGGGCGTGACATCTCGCTCACCGTCGACATCGAGCTCGCGGCGTCGGTGGAGCGCGCGCTCCGTGGCCAGCTCGCCGGCGCCGTGGTGGTGGTGGACGTTCGCACCGGTCGCCTATTGGCGGCCATCGCCAAGCCGAGCTTCGACCCGAACATCGTCTCGGGCGGCAGCGGCATCGCCGCGGCGATCGACGCTTTTCGGCGCCTGAACGCCGATCCGCTCAAGCCCACGCTGGACAAAGCCGTGTCGGCCGCTTACCCGCCTGGCTCCACCTACAAGCCGTTCAGCGCGTTGGCG
>Ga0247764_1000859_pt1 | contig 10627 bp, 11 predicted proteins | sample UWRJL051202B4_FD_179932 | JGI IMG/M metagenome (GOLD analysis project Ga0247764, IMG submission 179932) | Plant litter microbial communities from Arlington Agricultural Research Station in Wisconsin, United States - UWRJ-L051-202B-4 | ecosystem: Environmental > Terrestrial > Plant litter >...
GTACGGGTGGGTTGGCCAGCGGCACCGGTGTAGGCGCCGGTCGGGTCGTAGGCGACCTCGCCGGTGGTGGTGCCGCCGAAGACCGGCCGGCCCAGATACTGGGTGTTGGCGTAGCCGATCAGCGAGTCCTTGATCCCGTCGATCTCGGTCGCCAGCGCCGCGCGGGACTGGGCGTCGTTGGTGCCACCGCTCATGCCCTGAACGGTGAGGTCGCGCGCCCGGTTCACCAGGGTCGACGCGCTGCTCAGGGTGCTGTCCAAGGTGTTGAGCCAGCCCATGCCGTCGTCGGCGTTGCGGGCATACTGCTGAGCCACCCGCTTGTCGCCGCGCAACTCCATCGACGTGACCGTGCCCGTCGGCGAATCCGACGGACGGTTGATCTGCTTGCCGCTGGAGAGCTGCTCCTGGATCTGCTGGCCCTTTTGGATGGTGCGCTGCAGATTGTTGAGCACCGCGCTGTGGATGCTGCTCTCGGTAACCCGGCCGACTGCCATTTCCTACCTACCTTCCGACCAGGCCGGTGCGATTGATCAGCTGGTCAAGCATTGAGTCCACAGTGGTCAGAACACGGGAGGCGGCCTCGTACCCCCGCTGGTATGTCAGCAGGTTGACCATCTCCTCGTCGAGGTTGACCCCCGAGGTCGACTGCCGATCGGCGTCCGCCTGCTCGGTCACGCTGGTCTGGATGTCGTTGCGCCGGGTGGACGCGGCCGCCGAGACGCCGAGCTGGCCGATCATCGCCTGGTACTGCGAGTCCGGGCCGGTGTTCGAGCTCCCCAGGTCCGCCATCTGATCGGCGACGGAGTGGTCGAGCGTGGCGGTGGTCGACGCGTACGCGACCTTGTCGGGGTCGGTGACGGCGACCTTGATCGTGCCGGCCGAGTCACCGCTGAAGAAATCCTGCCCCGTCGTGCCGTCGGCGCTGTAGCCGCCCTGGTGCAGGGCGTTGACGCTGTCGACGAGCTTCTTGGCGACACCGTCCAGCGAGGCCGAGACGCCCGGGATCACGGTGGTCATCGTGTCGATCATCGAGCCCATGGTGCCGCCGGCGCTGACCGTCTGCTGGGTGTCCGACCAGCGCAGCGCAACCGGATCGCCACTCTGCTCCTCGAGCCGTTTGGCGCCGGTGACCTGCAGGCTGCGGGCGGTGAACTCGCTGACGATGGCCGAGTTGCCGACGAAGACGTCGACGGCACCGCTCGGGCGCGGCGAGGCGGTCGCCCCGGTCAGCTCGGAGAGGTGCATGACGGCGACGTCGCGGCGGTCCTCGAGCTCGTTGACGGTCAGCCCGGTCGCCTTCGCCTTGACGATGCTGTCGTTGAGCTGCGCCACGGTCGAGGCCGTCGTGTTGACGTCGCTCACGTAGGAGGCCATCTGGGCGCGGTCGTTGCTCCACTGCCCGGCCAGCGAGCCGTGCAGGTCGTTGAGCTGATCGGCCACCGTTGAGCTCTGCTCGATGAGCGCCGAGCGGGCCGCCCCGTCCTTGGGGTTGTTGGCGACATCGCTCCACGAATCCCACATCTGGCCCAGCTGCGCCTGCAGCGCGGTGTCGTTCGGCTCGGCGAAGGAATTCTCGATCGCCGAGTAGGCCGCCGACTGGGCGGTCAGATAGGCGCTGTTGCCGTGCTCGGTGCGGCCGCGGTTCTCCTGGTACTCGTCGCGCAACCGCGAGACGTCGGCGATACCGACGCCGGTGCCGATCCCGTCGCTCGTCGCGTACATCGCGGCCGAGATCGAGCCGACCTGCGACTGCATGTTGACGCGCTGCCGGGTGTAGCCCTCGGTGTTGACGTTCGCGATGTTCTGGCCCGCCACGTCCAGGGCCCGGCGCTGCGCGTAGAGCGAGGTCAGCGCGGTGTTGATGCTTCCGAAGCTGCTTGCCATCAGATCGCCTCATCAACCAGGCTCGGGCGGCGGGCGCCACCGGAGACAGTTTTGCCCTGTGGGCTATAGGTTTCCACGCTTCCGGCGAACGCGAGCATCGTTTCGCGAGCTGCGCGCTGGCCGGCTGTCAGGAGGTCACGGTTCATCTCGGCCATGCCGCTGATTTCGGCGGTCAAGGTCAGGAAGGCCTTGCGGTGCTGGTGCAGCAGGTCGGACCAGGGGGCCGGGGCCGCCTCGGCCAGCTGACCGAGCGAAGCGTCCGGCAGCAGTCCGAGACCACCGGCCACATCCTGCGAATAGGCCGCACGGGCCACTTCGGTCTGCCGGATCTGATCCAGCACCACCTCCACCTCGCGGGTGGCGTGCGCCAGCCAGCGGGACCGGCCGGCGGCCAGGAGCAGTTGCTCCTCTTCGAGCTTGAAGAGCAGCAGCTCCAGCAGCTCACGCGACCGCCACAGGACGCTGGACAGATCGGTCAGACTCACGGGGCGCCTCCAGATGCTCGAACGTGTCGTTCACCGGGAACTGTCGGCACCTCATCGGCCCGTCTGAGGGAATCGCTACCTCGCGGCGTCGATCGCCGCCAGCAACGCCAGCGCCTCCGGGTCCGCGGGACGCAAGTTCAATGCCTTTCGTACGCCGTCCATCGCGCGCCCCGAGTCGTGCAGGAAGAAGTGGTGGTAGAGCGCCACCGTGAACTGGGCGGTGAAGTCGTCCGGGCTCAGCTGGGCCACCCGCTCCGCCACCACCGTCGCCTCGGCGAAGCGCTCGAGCTTGTGATACTCGGCCGCCAGGAAGACCAGCCGATCAGGATCATCGGCGGCCTCCTGCTCCAGCAGAGCTAGATAGCGGAGTCCTTTCGCCCGCAGCTCGGCCGCCGGCGGCAGGTGGTGGTCGAGGACTATCTCGCTGCGCAGCAGGCGTCCGCCCGCCGCCAGGATCGAGTCGTCGATCGTCTCGTGGATCCGGTGCCGGTAGCGATAATCCGGACGCGCGGGAAACAACCGGACGGCGTGGTCGAACCAGGTCCGGCCCTCCGCGAGGTTGCGCCGGTTCACGACATAGCCGGCGTTCGCACCTTCGGCGGCGAGCAGCCGGACGGCGGGGGCGGTGGCCGGATCCAGGGTTTCGTCGGCGTCCAGCACCAGGATGAAGTCGCCGTTGGCGCGGCCCAGCCCGGCGTTGCGAGCCGCCGCGAAGTCGATCGGGTCGAATTCATGGTGCAGAACGGTGGCCCCCCGCGCGCGGGCGACCGCCACCGTCGCATCGGTCGAGCCGGTGTCCACGACGACGATCTCGTCGGCGACGCCCGCGACCGAGGCCAGGCAGCGATCGAGCACGGCCTCCTCGTCCCGGACGATCAGGCAGACGCTCAGCACTTCTCGAGGCACTTCCCGAGGCTAGGCCCGGGCAAAAAAGATCGAGAAGATTTCGCGAACTTCCCTCATGACCGCTCAGGGCGCGCCGAACATCTGGGGGTAAGCAAATTCGGCTCACGGATGAGTCGGTACGACCCGCTCTCAAGGAGGAACTTCCCATGGGTCTTCGCATCAATCAGAACATCGCCGCCCAGAACGCCTACCGGAACCTGTCGATCACCGACGGGCAGATGTCGAAGTCGCTGGAGAAGCTGTCCAGTGGTTACCGCATCAACCGGGCCGCCGACGACGCGGCCGGCCTCTCGATCTCCGAGGGCCTGCGCTCCCAGGTCGGTGGCCTCAAGGTCGCCGTCCGCAACGCCCAGGATGGCATCAGCGTCGCCCAGACTGCTGAAGGTGCGCTGAACGAGGTCACCTCGATTCTCCAGCGTATGCGTGACCTGTCGGTGCAGGCGGCCAACGGCGGCTCGAACGACGATGAGGCCAAGGGCGCCGCTCAGAAGGAATTCGGCCAGCTCAACGCGGAACTGGACCGGATCGGCAAGACCACCTCCTTCGGCAAGTCGAAGCTGCTCGACGGCTCCTTCGGCCAGTCGCAGGAGGTCGCCGGCACCAAGCAGACGACCGCTCTGACGTCCGCTGGTGGCACCTTCACGATCGACAAGGTCAACGGCACCACCCTGGCCACCGCGATCACCGTCACCGTTCCGACACCGGCCGCCGGCGCCAGCGCCAAGGACGTCTCCGACTCGATGAACACGGCGATCAAGAGCGCACTCAAGGGTGCCGGACAGGGCTTCAGCGGCGACGAGATCAAGATCAGCGCCACGGTGGCCGACGACGGCACCGGCTACACCTTCAAGGCCGACGGGGCCAAGGCGTTCACGCTGACCGACACCGGTGCCGGACTGACCGGAGTCGGCCTGGCCAGCGGCAGCAGCGCCACCAACGCCAACGCGAACACCGGTCAGTTCCAGATCGGTGCCAACAGCGGCGAGACGCTGAACATCTCCATCGGCGCCGTCAACGCCAACGCCCTGGGTACCAGCGCGCTGGACCTGACCGCAGTCGGTGGCGCGGACACCGCGATCAGCGCGGTGGACGCGGCGATTCAGACCGTCTCGGACCAGCGGGCCACGCTCGGTGCCTCGCAGAACCGGTTCGAGCACACCATCAACAACCTCAATGTTTCGGTGGAGAACTTGTCGGCGTCGGAGTCGCGGATCCGCGACACCGACATGGCGCAGGAAATGGTCGGCTTCACGCGCAACCAGATCCTCACCCAGGCCGGCACGTCGATGCTCTCGCAGGCCAACCAGGCTTCGCAGAACGTCCTCTCGCTGCTCCGCTAGTCGTAAGGACTAACTGAACGGCAACCCGACAGTTCTCAAGTGACAGGTACCCACAACCGAATAGGTGGGGGCGGACGGCTGCAAGCGCCGACCCGCCCCCGCTTCACTTTTTAAGGAGGTGCTGAATGGGCAGTACAGTCGACGGCCTCGTCAGCGGCATGGACACGACCACAATGATCGCGTCCATGATGAAGATCGAGTCCGCGCCGAAGACCATGTTGCAGAACAAGGTCGCCACCGCGCAGTACGCGGTGAGCTCGTACCAGTCTGTCAACTCGAAGCTCAGCGCCCTCAAGACCGCGGCGGACGGCCTCAGCCAGCTCAGCACCTGGCGCGCGGTCAAGCCCACCGTCTCCTCGACCGCGGTGACCGCCATCGCCACCGGGGGCACCAACACCGCCACCGGCTCGGTCACCTTCGACGTGCTCAGCCTGGCCAAGGCGCAGTCGAACACCGCCCGGGTCGCCTCGACCGGCGACATCACCACCGCCGACTCGATCGACGTGACGACCGGCACCGGCGACGCCGCCAAGACGACGACCATCGACATCAGCAAGGACCGGTCCGCCGCCGGCATCGCCACCGCGATCACCAGCGCCGGCATCCCCGTCAAGGCCTCCGTCGTCGCCACCAACCAGGGCGACAGCGTCCTGCAGCTGAACGGCACGAAGACCGGCGCGGCCAACACCTTCTCGATCGCCGGGCTCGACAACCTGACGTTGTTCACGCCGACCACCGCCGCGGACGCCAACGTCCAGGTCGGCGGCTCGGACGACCAGGGCGGTTACACCCTCACCAGCGACACCAACACGTTCACCGGTCTGATGGCCGGCGTGACGATGACCGTCTCCAAGGTCGAGACGGGCGTCACGCTCACCTCGGCCAGCGACGTCTCGGGTATCGCCGCCAAGATGAAGGCGCTGGTCGACGGGGCCAACGCCACCCTGAGCGAGGTCGGCAAACAGACCGCCTACGACTCGAGCACCAACACCGGCTCCGCGCTGACCGGCGACTTCATGGTCCGGCAGATGAGCCAGTCGATCCTCAGCAATGTCAGCCGGGGACTGAGCTTCACCGACCCGAACGACTCGACCAAGACGGTCGCCTTCGGCAGCCTCGCCAAACTCGGCATCCAGCTCGACAAGTCGGGCCAGCTGACCTTCGACGCGGACAAGTTCACCGCCGCCTACAACACCGATCCGACCGCCATCAAGGCCGCCGGCATCGCCCTCGGTGACTCGTTCGAGGCGATGGCGAACACCCAGAACGCCAACGTCACCAACGCCATCACCAGTCGCAACAACCAGGTCGACTCGCTCAACCTGCAGATCGACAACTGGGATGTCCGGTTGACGGCGAAGCAGAGCGCCCTGCAGAAGACCTACTCCAACCTCGAGACCGCGCTGGGCAAGCTCAAGAACCAGTCCAGCTGGCTCTCCGGTCAGATCGCCAGCCTCGGCTGATCCGGCTCCACCGTCTTCGACCAAGGGATCTGATGACCTCACCGCAGCTGCGCAACCGCTATCTGGCCGACTCCGTCCACACCGCGTCGCCCGGCCGGTTGCTGATCATGCTCTACGACCGGCTCGTCGTCGACCTCGCCCAGGGCGAGCAGGCGATCCGGACCGGCGACCGCGACCAGGCCTCCGAGCGTCTGAACCACGCCCAGGAGATCATCCTCGAGCTGCGCACCACGCTCGATCTCGACGCCTGGTCCGGCGCGGCCGGCCTGGCCAGCCTCTACGGCTGGCTGCTGACCGAGCTGATCCAGGCGAACATCAAGCTCGACGTGGACAAGGTCATCGCCTGCCGCGGCATCGTCGAACCACTGCGCGACACCTGGCGCGAAGCAGTCGTCCTGGCCGCCGCCAACCCCGCTCCCGTCGGCTGATCTCAAAGTGGTGCGGCGATGAGCGAAGAATGGCGAGGGGCCTGGGCCGCCGCGCTCGACGAGCTCGAGATGGACGTGGCCACCACCGAGTCGATGCTGGCCGACAACCGCCGGCTGACCGAGCGGCCGCCCGGCAACTCGTGGCAACCGCCGACGGGTCTGGGCGCGTTGCCGCGCGAGCTGGGGACCCGGGCCGACGAGATCCTGGCCCGGCAACTGTCGGTCGCCGAGGAGATCGCCCGCCGGCTGACCTCGACCCGTCAGCAGTTGGAGGTCACCGCCCGGATCGAGACGGGCGAACGGATCAAACGCCCCTTGTACCTCGACTGCGCCATGTGACACGACCCGGTGATTTCGGGTGCAACCGCCCAGCAACCGATTGACCCTCAGCGGAAGGCCCGACGGGCCGAACCGATAGGTACGAGCAACGGACTGCTCGACAGCACGCCACGGAGCGGCGGAACGGGTACGGGAAGGGAACCTGTCGTGTTCGATGACGTCACGTCGGCCTCGCTCCGGGTCGCGGTCGCCGGTCTCTCGGCGCGGCAGACCGCCATCGCCGACAACATCGCCAACATCGAGACCCCCGGGTACCAGGCCCGTAAGGTCAAATTCGAGGAAGCGCTGAGCACGGCCGTCGACAACGGCCGGTCGCCGGCGTCGGTGACGCCGAGCGTGCAGAAGTCGCTGGAGCCGAGCCGGCTCAACGGCTCGAACGTCAACCTCGACGAAGAGACGCTCTCCCACATCGACACCACGATGCGGTACCAGCTGACACTGCGCGCTCTCGACAGCAAGTACGCGATGCTGCGCACCGCGATCACGGGAGGCTGAAGATGAGCACCTTCAACGCCATCGGGGTGGCCGCCTCCGGAGTCACCGTCGCCCGCAAGTGGCTCGACGCCGTCTCCGACAACATCGCCAACATCGACAACGTCTCCCGCACCTCCGACAAGGCCTTCCAGGCCCGCTACGTGATCGCCCAGGAAGCCCAGGACGGCAACGGCGCGCAAGTCGGGGGCCTCGCCTACGGCAGCGCCGAGGGACAGCTCAGCTATGAGCCGGACAGCCCGCTGGCCGACACCGAGGGCTACGTCCGCCGGCCGGACATCGATCTCGGCGGCCAGATGGCTCAGATGATGATGGCGCAACGCGCCTACCAGGCAAACCTCTCAGTGGTCACCCGGGCCCAGGAGTCCTATCAGGCCGCCATCCAGCTCGGGAAGTGAGCACGACCATGACCTCTGCGATCAGCGCGATCGGCGGCCTCAACGCCGTCAGTGGCATCACCGGCATCACCGGCACCGCCGCGACCACCGGCACCGCCGCCGCCACCAACTCGGGCGACAGCTTCGCCAGCGTGCTCGCCAACGGCCTGGCCAACGTCGCCGCCTCCCAGCAGAACGCCGACAGCCTGGCCGTCCAGGTCGCCAACGGAACGCTGTCGGACCCGGCCAAGTACACGATGGCGGCCACCGAGGCCCAGCTCGGCCTCCAGCTCACCACCGCCATCCGCAACAAGGCCGTCGAAGCGTTTCAGGAGATCATGAGGATGCAGGCCTGACATGGCTGATCGTCTTCCCGCTCCGGTACGCCGCTTCACCGACGGTTTCAAGGCCTTCACCCCCGGACAGAAGGCCGTCACGATCGCGGCCATCCTCGCCCTCGTCATCGGTGCCTACTTCTTCGCGACCTGGGCTTCCAAGCCGTCCTACTCGATCCTCTTCAACAACCTGTCGACCAAGGACGCCAGCGCGATCGTGCAGTCGCTGGAGAAGTCCGGCGCCGCCTACGAGCTGTCCAACAACGGCCAGACGATCCTGGTGCCCAAGGACCAGGTCGACAACCTGCGGCTGTCGCTGAGCAGCGAAGGGCTGCCCGGCGACGCCGAGACCGGTTACGCGCTGCTCGACCAGCAGGGCATCACGACCAGCGACTTCATGCAGCACGTGGACTACCAGCGGGCGATGGAAGGCGAACTGGCCAGCACGATCAAGTCGATCGACGGCGTCGAGGCGGCCACCGTGCACCTCGTCATGCCGCAGAAGGACGTCTTCGCCGACGACCAGAACCAGACGACCGCCTCGGTGCTGGTCGCCTCCAACCCCTCCACGCCGCTGACCAACCAGCAGGTGCAGGCGATCGTCCATCTGGTCGCCGCCAGCGTCGAGGGGCTCGACCCCACGCAGGTCACCGTGGCCGGCGCCGACGGGCGGATTCTCTCGGCCGGCGGCGGCGCGGCGGTGGCCAGTGGCGGCGACAGCGGCAGCGACTCGCAGACCGTCTCCTTCCAGAACAGGCTGAACACCTCGCTGCAGAACATGCTCGACAGCGTCGTCGGCCCCGGGCACTCCGCGGTGGCCACGACCGCCCAGCTCGACTTCGACCAGAGCGAGGTCACCAGCGAGACCTACACCTCGGACCCGACCGTGCAGGCCCTGTCGGAAAGCACCAGCCGCGAGGCCTACAACGGCAACGGCAACGGTACGGGCGGGGTGCTCGGCCCGGACAACATCCAGGTCCCCAACGGCAACACCAGCACGTCGGGCACCGGCCAGTACGAGAACACTCAGCGAACCGCGAACAACGCGGTCGACAAGACCCAGGAGATCCGCAAGCAGGCGCCCGGCAAGATCTCCCGGCTGAGCGTGGCCGTGCTGCTCGACAGCACCACCGCCGGCTCCGTCGACTCCGCCAAGATCCAGCAACTGGTCAGCGCGGCCGCCGGCATCGACGCGACCCGTGGCGACACGATCGCGGTCACGGCGATGCCCTTCAACACGAGCGCTGCCACCGCGGCCCAGAGTGCGCTGGCGATCGCGGCCAAGTCCGAGCAGTCCGCCCGGCAGCTCTCGCTGATCAAGACCGCCGTACTGGTGCTGATCGTGCTCTTCCTGATCTTCCTGGCCTGGCGCGCGAGCCGGCGCGCCAAGAAGCGCAAGTCGCTCAATCCGGCCGAGCTCCAGCACCTGGAGGACATGCAGGCCGCCCTCGACCAGCAGCGGCTGGCCGAGCTGAACTCGACGATCCCGACGCCCGCGCTGCAACTGGCGGCGAACCGGGAGGAGGAAGCTCGCGAGGAACGCCAGCGCGAGATCGAGCAGATGGTCGAAGATCAGCCGGAGGAGATGGCTGCCCTGCTGCGAGGCTGGCTCGGCGCCGGTCGCTGACCCAGAGACTCGTTCCCCCCGGATGAGGAGACACCGCATTGACCACACCGCAGCTGTCGACGACGTCGATGACGGGCCTGCAGAAGGCCGCGGTTCTGCTTGTGCGGATGGGCAAGGAGCACTCCACCCGGGTCATGGCCACCATGTCCGAGGCCGAGGTCGAGGAGCTGTCGGCCGAGATCGCCCGGCTGGGCCGGCTCGAGCCGACCATCGCCGGCGACGTGATCGACGAGTTCTATGCCATGGCGACCACCAAGCACGCCGGCGCGGGCGGTCTCCAGTACGCCCGTGAGCTGCTAGAGGCGTCCCTGGGCACCGAACGCGCGCAGCTGATCCTGGATCGGCTGCAGGCCTCGATGACCGACATGCCGTTCAACTTCCTCAGCCACGCCGACCCCCGCCAGTTGCTGTCCTACGTCCAGTACGAGCACCCGCAGACGATCGCGCTGGTGCTCGCGCACATCCCCTCGGCGCTCGCCTCCTCGATCCTCGGCGGCCTCTCGCCCGAGGTGCAGTCCGACGTCGCGCACCGGATCGCCGTCATGGACCGGACCTCGCCGGACGTGATCCGCCAGGTCGAGCAGGCGCTGAAACGCAAGCTGTCGACCGTGCTGCAGCCCGATGAGCTCTCCACCGTGGGCGGCCTGGAGCCCCTGGTCGACATCATCAACCGCTCCGACCGCACCACCGAGCGGCTCATCCTGGAGGCCTTGGAGGCGCGCAGCCCGGAGATCGCCGAGGAGATCCGGCGGCGGATGTTCATGTTCGAGGACATCGTCAATCTGGACGACCGTTCGGTGCAGTTGGTGCTGCGCCAGGTCGAGCCGGCCGATCTCGCCACCGCGCTCAAGGGCGTGCAGGAGGCGGTCCGCGAGAAGGTCACCGGCAACCTCTCCGAGCGGGGCCGCGACAACCTGCTCGAAGAGATCGACCTGCTCGGCCCGGTCAAGG
>Ga0247764_1000861_pt1 | contig 10619 bp, 7 predicted proteins | sample UWRJL051202B4_FD_179932 | JGI IMG/M metagenome (GOLD analysis project Ga0247764, IMG submission 179932) | Plant litter microbial communities from Arlington Agricultural Research Station in Wisconsin, United States - UWRJ-L051-202B-4 | ecosystem: Environmental > Terrestrial > Plant litter >...
CTGGCAATAATTAATTATAGTAGCCTTTCCACTGCCGGCGCGACAGGAAGAGCAAAAGAGATCTGTGTACGTAAAATGATGGGAGCAGCGCGAAAGGCTATAGCACTGCAGTTTTTTACAGAGTCGGCTGTGCTTACTGCAGCAGCGTTTATTTTAGGTTATGGCTTATGCGCAGCTTTCCAGCCGGCTTTTTTCCACTTTATGAACATTGATATAGACTATCGGTTCTTATACACTCCATACGTTTTGTTGACATTTTTTGGCCTTCTCGTGATGTCCGTCGCATTGGCGTCAGTTTACCCGGCACTGGTGCTATCTGCCTTCAATCCTTTGCGGGTTCTCTATGGGCGTGCTGCCAACCAAAGCGGCGGGTTGACCCTACGGAAATTCTTCACAGTTTTCCAATTCACCATTGCCGTTATTATTATGATCTGCGGGTTGATCATTCACCAGCAAATGGACTTTTTCAGACATTCAGATACCGGCCTCCGCCGTACCAATATAGTTATGGTTCCCTTTTCGCAAAAAGCAGGCGCATATTATCGGGCGTTCAAAACAGATATCCGGTCGCTCCCGGCTGTTGAGGACGTAAGCACCAGCAGCTATCCTATGTATAAGAACTATGACATCAATGTCGTACCGGGACTGAATGGACAGGGTTTTATACCACTTCCGAGCCTGCATGTGGATGCCAATTTCATCCCTATGCTTGAGCTTCGCTGGAAGATACCACCCCTGGACTTATCCTATAACCGGCACCCTGGCTATGCTGTCTTGAACGAGGCTGCCATCGAAAAGATAGGTCTTACCGGTAATCCGATAAACCAGGTGGTGAACAGTCAGTTTACTGTGGCAGGCGTAGTAAAGGACTTTGCTTATTCTTCGCTTCAAAACAAAATTGATGCAATGGTGCTCTATTTCAACCAGGATGAAGACAGTGTGGCCGGCTGGGCCAAAGATGGAGGATGCCTCTTCGCCAAAGTAAAAGCAGGCGTTAACCTACCCACCGTTATCGCAGGAATTAATACGGTTTATTCAAAGTATGACGCCAGTTCCCCATTCGAATTTTATTTCATGGATGATGCTTTCAACAGCATGTACAGTGCGGAGGACAAGTTGTCAAGGATATTCACGACTTTTACCATACTTACTGTGGTGGTAGCATGCCTTGGTCTTTTGGGTATGAGCATCTTTACCGCTTCCCGGCGTACCAAAGAGATTAGTATCCGCAAGGTCCTCGGGGCCAGTGTAGTAGGCATCGCGACTAAACTTTCGGCGGATTTCCTGAAGCCCGTGTTAATTGCTGCCGCCATCGCCTCGCCCATTGGGTGGTTTTGCATGCACCGATGGTTGCAGTCGTTTGCCTACCGGGTTCACATTGAATGGTGGTCATTGCTGGTCGCTACGATGATAACGGGATTGATTGCACTTCTAACTATAAGTTTTCAGGTACTTAAAGCTGCAACAGTCAATCCGGCACGAAGTCTGCGATCGGAATAGTCCGTTCGACCGACGCAGGCCATCCTGAAGCCACGCAAATCTACTATCTCAGCCTGCTTCAACACGCATACTCACCTATAATTTGTATACATCCAAATCCCTCAACAGGGAATAGTATGCCGTCTCATCCCCCCATATCCCGTATTGATTGGTGTGCCGTACGTAATGTGCCATACGTATATTATCCAGTTGCGCTGTAAGTTCAGCCAGCAACATACAATATTTTGCATTTTCCTCCGTGCTTTCATCATATCGTATATACACCAAAAGCCTGTCCTTACTTTTCAGAACTCTCTTGAATTCGATCAGCGAATTGTAAAACGTCATGACAGACTCCTGGCTATCCATAGCATAGCTGGTGACATTGTATAAGAACAAACAGTCGCTCCTTTCAAGATAGCTCATAAACCGCCTTGCCCGACGCTCAAAAGCATCGTAAGTCTTCTTATTATAAAGAATATCTTCGTGATGAAAAAAACGGGAGCATTCATAAAATGCAGAATAAACCAACCCGTCTTTATCCTTTTTGAGATCCCGCAGAAAATAGCTGAAATCCGTTCGTATATTGTCATACACATATTTAATACCATGTATCGCATCGGTACTCAACCAGTCGAAAGGCATACTTACCCTATGCAGATCAAGTCTTTTCAGCAGGTAGGCGGGATGGCAATCACAACCAAGCGAAATAATCACCTCATCCAAATGGGATCTGCCCGATATCGGTTCCATAAACTATTTCGTTTAAGGGAATAGAGGTCAATTACTCCGCCGGTGTAAAAAACCAGGCGAGAAAGTAGAAAAATAGGAATACAATAGAAACCTTTTATAAAATTCGGTGCACCGAAGCTCTTTTAATATCTGCAAACACCCCATTTCAAAATCACCCAACAGCTCTTTGAAATCGACGATCTCAATATCGCCGGCGATGTCAAAAGCATGGAAGGGATTCTTCTCCCGAACATCTACGTCGATAAAATAAAACCTCTTCTCTTTTGCATCCACTTTGAATCGCTTTATTGAGCGCCAGGCAGTTTCATCATCACTGGTTATATCCCATTTGAACAGATTCCGATGGACAAATATGATGTTTCCTTCGAAGTCATGTTGCACCATCGACATTCCCCAGGAATAAATCTTATTAGCGGTATCCGAAAAACCACAAAACCCCACCGGGGTCTTTATCATGAAATACCTGGATCGCAATGCACTCCACGCAAATTTAAAAGTATCCTTATCCCCATACAGCAGCTTGGCATATCGGTCGTCGAGATTGAAATACAAGCAAAGATTCAGCTCTTTCCAGCATTTTTCCTTATTAATCAACAGCTGACCGCTTTCTTGTTCGTATTCATGATAGGCATCCGATTCGATTATTTTCCAGATGGGATTCATCTTGTCGGTTTTCCAGAAGTCCGGCCAAAACAATGCCCCATAGGCCTGATATTCATTACTCTCAAATAGAAAGGTCGGGTCAACGGTGGCATTGTTATCAGCATCCAGAAAAAGGACCTCTATAAAAGCACTATTACAAATGGCAAACGGCTTGAGGGCAAAGCCGGAAACCTTGCGATCCGTGTAATCTTTCACGTTTTTACAGGTCACATCCAATGCGCTTAATGCATCTATGACTTCGTCTGTCAACTCCCCTGTTGTATACCACACTTCAATAGGAAGCTTACATCCATGTTTCCTCAGTAATTTTATGTTGACCCAGGCACAGGTTAAATATCTTATCCCTCCCGCGCAAATTACGATACCTCTACCCTTGCAATGTTCGGGGAAGAGGCTGACGCCCTTCAAAAACTCCTTCCATTCATTTTTTAATTTCTCTACGAATCTTCTTTTACCCCGAAAGTTTATTACACGAATCCCAGATCGTGTTAATCTCGATATTATCGGTCTGGAAGCAGAAAAATGATTATCACGTATGTATTTGATATAAAGTTTTAACAACCGGAAGAAATCTGCCATTTTATCCATATTAGTTACAATTTTTCGATTTTCAGACCTACACTATACGCCAAGGCCAGATCATGATAGTATTTCGCGATTGCGATGTCATAAACGGCCATACCCATCGGGTTGAACATAACAACTTCTCCACCGTTATTCTTAAACAGCCCCCTGCATACTACATCAACCATTGTATACACATCAGCCTGTTGCAGACCATGATCCCGATGCATAAATGCTATGTCCGTTCCTTCACGGCATACTTCCTCCCAGGAATCGACTATCATAAGATCTACGCCATCCATAAATCCTGCGCAATAATCCCGCAATGAGACATTCAGGTGTAGAGAAGGCAATTCGGTCCTCTTGTTTATATATCTGGTGGATCCAACGGTACAGGTGATGAATATATCCGAGTTATCGAACACCTCTTCCCAACTCCTGCAATTGATGAGCTCCAAATTACCCGTTGTTTGTACGGATTGTAAAGAAATTCCTGCGATATCGTAGAGGTAAACCTTTTCAATAACGTCCGGGAAAGCACTATTTATCATGTCCAGGTGTATCCTTCCGATCACACCCAGCCCAATAATGCCGATCCGGACCTTGGTACCCATGAGACCACGATCAGTGAGATATTTATGGATAACTACGCCGGAAATACCTGCTGTTCTGATCGCACTCAGTCTTGCAGAGTTGATTATTGCAGTGGGGGCCCCGGTCTCAGCATTATTCAGGATCATTATAGAGCTTGCCCTGGCGAGGCCCTTCCTGACATTGCCGGGAAAACTTGCGATCCATTTCAACCCAGCACAATTATATTTGCCGCCTACATACCCCGGCATAGCAATGATCCTGTTTATGGGATCATTAAATCTCAGATAAGGCTTCAACGGCTGGCTGAAATCACCAATCATCATCGCGTCGGTCACATCCTCTATGGTGGCGAACACCTTCCTCCAATTCGTACCGATTTCAATTATATCGCTTTCGGCTATGTATAGCATGGTTATCTTTAGTTTTAAAAAGTCGGATCTAAAAATAATTTCCCGGGATTCAAGATCCCTTGTGGATCAAAAACAGACTTGATCTGCCGCATTAATTGAAGGTGTTTTTGAGAGTATTGCAAAGGCAAGAATTCCTGTTGCAAACATCCAATACCATGTTCACCCGATATACTGCCGCCAAGACTTATTACGATTGAAAATATTTCCGGCAGCAACGATCTGACAGCCGGTCCGTCCGACCTGTTCTTTTCATCGCCTGAAAAAAGAAGCATGGTGTGCAGATTACCATCGAGTGCGTGACCAAAAAAGACCATCTTCTGATCATATCTTTGCGTCAACAGCATAATATCCTTCAGATAACTGTATAAACATGCAGGTGGCACGCAGCTGTCAATATCCCGATAATGGCTACCATTACTGGTCATGGCAAGGTGAATGGCATTTCGGACCTTCCATAAGCCAACCGATTCCTCTTCGGTGTCCGCCAGCACAAACGAAACACCGCCAATCTTGTCAAAAAGCTCAACGATTTGATCCAGTTCAAACTCGACTACCGTCTGTGAAGCGCCCTCCACTTCTATCAACAAATGAGTACCGACGGAGGCAGCCGAAAAGGGGTATTCTCCCGTCACAAAGGGAAGCGTCATTCGGATAGCATCTTCGGATATCAATTCTACACAACCAGGTCTGCTGGGTAACCGGCCTAATTTCAATACGCAATTGCAGGCATCCTGCAGACTGGAAAACTGCGCCAGAATCGATCGTTTAAAAAAAGGTTTAGGCAGGATCTTAAGAACGGCTTTTGTGATAATCCCCAGAACGCCCTCGCTACCGGCGAAAAGCCGGGTTAGATTGAATCCAGAAGCATTCTTATAAACATTGGCGCCAGTCCACATGACCTCTCCAGTAGGAAGCACCACTTCCAGATTGACAACAAGATCTCCCATAGATCCATATCTGCATGATCCAGGGCTTCCGGAATTTTCTGCGATATTCCCGCCTATGAAGGATACGTTCTTACTACCCGGAGCGATAGGAAAGAACATATCTTCCCCTTCGATCCTCCTTAAAAAATCCGCGGTTATCACTCCGGACTCAACAATTGCAAAACCATTGGCAATATCGACGGCGACTATCTTATTCAATCGTTCCAGGGAAAGAACTACACCACCCTTGACGGGGAGAGCTCCCCCGGTAACCCCCGAACCTCCTCCCCTTGGTGTCACGGGTTTGTTATACTTGCTGCAGACCTGGAAGATACCTGCAATTTCCTTTGCACTGGCTGGTTTCGCCAAAACTTCAAACGGGAATATAGGCAAAGCGGAGCCATCCGTTGAATAATCGATTTTTGCTTCTTCCGAAGTAATGATATAGTCCGATCCTACCATAGCTGTCAATTCCTCGATAAACATATATCTGATTTAAATTAATCCATCTTTTCAATTACATTCAATTCTTTATGACAATCTTCGACTTCAGAAAAGCAGATAGATTTTTTATACCCTGCTCTATTCCCTCCAATTTTAAATTCGAGAATGTCAGCCGGATCTGATCCCGCCCTCCGCCATTCAGGAAAAAGAATTCCATTGGGCAAATGATAACATTGAAGCTTCTTGCACATTCAACAATGTCATTTTCTGAAATTTCAAACGGAAGACCCATCCGAATAAAAAAACCGCCCTCCGGCTCATTCCAAAAAATACCGCCTGACCAGTCTTCTTTATGCCTACCGATCTCGCTATTCAGACAGGACAGGATTTTATCCCTTTTTTCCTTATAGGATGCCAGTTTAATTTCATTCAACCGGCGTAAAGAATAATTCGAACTCAGGAGGACGCCGCCTACGATCGCCTGGCTGATCGAGGATGTATTATTCGTGATTTGAGCTTTAACTTTGGCTAATTCATCGCTTAAAGGGAAAACATCTCCTCCTTCGTCGCCGTAGCGCTGGTCGGCGACAATATATCCGACCCTTAGCCCGGGAAACAACGATTTTGAAAAAGAACCCACATGAATAACCCGACAGTGCGTATCCATTGATTTCATCGTTGGCACTATAATTCCGGAATAGGTGAAGCTATTGTATACCCCATCCTCTATGATCAGAAAATTGTATCGAAGCGACAGCCTCAGTAAGGCAAGTTTATTTTCGACGGGCATAGAGTTGCCAGTGGGGTTTTGATGATCCGGGATCACGTAAACAAGCTTCACAAAAATGCCTTCGCTGCTGTATTTGACTATTTTCTCCTCCAGATCCACAAGATCTATCCCATCCTTCGTCGTTCTTACTGCATCTATAGAATATCCAAAAACCCGGGCGAACCCGCTGATGCCAATATAACAAGGGTCTTCGATCAGGATCATGTCACGCCCTGGATCGAGTAAGGCGCCAACTATGATTGAAAAAGCCTCCTGGGCGCCGGTGGTTATGACGATATCCTCACCATTGACATAAATGCGCTCATCGACCCCCAAATGATCCGCAACGATCTCATTGATCATCCCTTTTGTCTTACCGTACTGACCAATATTGTCAAATGCGCTCCCATGTGTCTTTCCGGATTTTTTGGCAATAAAAGATGCGAAGACTTTTACTTTTTCCAAACTTCCCTCTACGTCGAAAAACGTCTCGTCAGGTTGCCCGGCAACAAAAGAGATCGCGTTCCGAAAATGGAATTGCACATCATTGAGAAACCCGATAACGTTTCTAAAATTGTCTTTTAACGGCGAAGCGATCGAATAGTCTCTCAATGTAACCGGTTTTTCTTTTCGGCAGAGTATGTCATTGATCTGTTGCTCGATAGCTGGAACAGAAGCTAACAGGTCGTCGAATGATCCAATAAAAAAATATGCCCGTTGGAGTTTGGTCGCATCGAACCCGCTGCAAAAAATGCGGGAAAGATTGTATGGGTATTTCGGGATAGTTTTATCGAACACATTGTTCTTCTCAGCCAAAGAACTCACTATAGCCCCTCCATAAGGCTTCAGCATACCATCTTCCAGGATCACTCCCATCTTGCAGACATGCCAATACAGTCGGCCCAGATATTCAATAGCCCGGCCATTTCCGATAAACCGCAATGCAATCCCGCCGATTTGTTCCAAGAATTTCCGAAACGTATCATTGAGTAGCAATGGGAGACATCCATAACAATCATGGAAAATATCAGGCTGACTGCTAAAGCCGATCTCTCCTACCCTCCTTATCCGGGTAACGACGGGATATTTCCGGTTGCTCAACAGACAGAACAGATCATGATGCGGCGTGATCCAGGTCACCGGCATGAGCTGCCAACCACATAGATGCCGGATCACCGAACTCAACTCATCCAAATCAATGATTCTGTCTTTGTTGAAGGAAAGCCGCGAGAACGCCTCGCTATATTCGGACGAAACAGCAGTAGCATTGATCTCCTGGTTCCTTGCGAATAGTGCCGACCAGACATAGTGGTCCTCTTCAGAATATTGTTCATATTTTTGTCTACTTAAATAGTCCTTCATGACAATTATATTTTTTTCGTGGCGTGAATTAGTATAAACTAAATTTATATTTTTCGTTATTTTGTAAAAAAACATTCATGAAACTTTTACAAAAAAAATTATTGGTAGAGCTTAAAGAATCCAGAGAAGAGGTGATCAATACCCTTGAGTCATCATCGAGGAAAGAGAAATTGATCAGTATCTTTACAACTGTCGAAACCGGGTTCAATGGACCTATTGCGACAAATTTCAGAGAACATATCGAGCACATGCTTGCTTTATCCGGATACGATATCGATAACATTATCTCATTTCTGCAAGGCATTGTCGATAACTCGTTTGATGAAATAACGCTCAGTGAAGATCTCTCGGATGGATTCGATGACAGATACGGGACGGAAACATCTATGATCTATGATCAATTAGAGCTCCCGGAACACGTTTCAACGGAAAGGCTAAGATTCTCAACCCGCTTTCATCCGAGTCCCACAAGGGCATTTCGGCATATTTTACGAACCCTACAGGAATATGTTGAAAATTATGACAAATGGCTTTTCATTGATATCGGGTGTGGCCTGGGCCGAAATCTGCTGCTTGCATCCGAGCACCCGTTCAAAAGAATTATCGGAGTCGAGATCTCCCCTTTTCTTTGTAGTAAGGCAATTGCAAACATCGCCAAATATGATCATTCATCCCATTGTTCATGCATAGCTGAAGTCGTGTGTACGGACATATTAGAATATGCATTCCCGAAAAACGATTCTATATTGTATTTTTGGGAGCCTTTTCGGGAATTCGTTATCATGGAGCGACTATTGCAGATCCTTGAAGAAAAAGCCAGGCAAAATAATACGAAATTTATCCTGGTATTCCTGGGCACATGTTATCTTGATCACATTCGACCGGCTTCCTTCATTCCTATCAACCTGAAAGATCAATTTAAAGCTTCAGGATCAAACAAAACTATCAACGTCTCTTTTTACGCCAACTTTTCATAAAACCGGTCAACTTCCGTAGATGACTTTATCCTCTAATGCCACACCCAGATGTGATAATAGTGCGGCCTTGACCTCCGGCACAGAAATAGATTCCATACAAAGTTTTCCATATGGGCAGGCGTGATGCATTAATTCGTCTATACAAGGGGCGCATCGCGTATGCTTCCAGATATTAATATTATTGTCATGCCCCCAGACAAGGGGGGATGACGGACCAAAAAGTACTACACCTCGTATACTGAACGCATTGGTAGAATGAGCCAGAGATGAATCGACTCCGACAAATCCCATTGAATGCTTTATTACCGCCATTGACTCTCTAAAACCGGTCTTTCCCCGAAGGTCGACAGCCCCCTCTATCCTGTCGTCGCCGGCCAGTCCCAATTGCACAAAAGTATATTGGGGCATACAGCGAACAAGTTCTGCCCAGTTCTCCCAGCGCCATGCTTTATTATCGGAACATTTAGGAGAGGCATGGACAGCTATTACGTTTCGGTAAGGTGATAGTATCTTCTTTGCGGCTATATCCTCCTGCTCGGTTAAATAGATCTGCACCCGCCGATCCGTCAACTTCACGCCCAACATATCGGCTAATATACCCATGGCATGTCGCTTATGATTGTAACTTGGGGAAAGACGGCCATATTTAAGCACGTGCAGGTGTGTCCACCCAAGACTAACACGAATAAATGTAACCGGATTGGAAAAGAAGCTAAAGCGTCTGATATTATCGACAAATGGGTTATTCTCATAGATCTCACGCTTTTGCTCCTTTTCGATAAATATATCGATCCTGCAATTCTTATGAGTCTCCTTTATGGCCTTTAGAGCGGGCGTCAGGAGCATGGCGTCGCCAAGCCCTCCCCAGGCGAATATTCGAAAGATCTTCCGGGACATACTTTTTGGTTTTATTCCATCTGAAGGATTTCACCCGGATTGGTCCGGGTGGCTTTTATACCCAAAATACTTAAGGTAAAGAAGGTATCCATATGACTTCGGCCGAATGCGGGCGTTAAAGAATAAGTTTTGTCCAAATCAGAAGTTAATGATTTTCCTCTTCACAGCCAATTCAGGCCTCTTCCAGACAGATCAAAGCAGTAAAATTCCGATTGGCAATAAAGGAAGGCCTTGGACTTTCGACTTCCGAAAGCGCATTTGCTACATTGTTATACGTTACAAGTAACGTATGCCTGTCCCATGGCGACAAATTGTTCGATGAAGCGTGGAGGATGTTGCCATGAAAGAACAATACGGATCCCGCTGGCCCTTTGGCAGAATACAACCCCTTTTTAACGGCCCACTCGGCGACCGTCTGTTGGGCGACAGTATACTTCAGATCTGCAGTCAGCGCGGACAAATAGGGTTTGCTCGCCTGATAGGCCCGGAAACGGGTGTCCTCTTCCGTTACGGATGTCAGGGCAGTCTTCCCTTCCGGGTCTATAACCCCGGCTTTATGAGAGCCGGGGATAAGCAGCAGCGGCCCATTAAATTCGTTGATTTCATTGAGATAGACCATGGCAGTAACGACGTCAGGATTGGGCATGCCATCATCCAATTTCCAAAAGGTAAAATCCTGGTGCCATTCCCACCAGTCGCCGACCATAGCATGTTTTGTATTGAGCTTGGCCTGGTGTATATACACCCGGTTTCCCACCAGTTGCTCTGCCGGCTGCAACAA
>Ga0247764_1000864_pt1 | contig 10595 bp, 8 predicted proteins | sample UWRJL051202B4_FD_179932 | JGI IMG/M metagenome (GOLD analysis project Ga0247764, IMG submission 179932) | Plant litter microbial communities from Arlington Agricultural Research Station in Wisconsin, United States - UWRJ-L051-202B-4 | ecosystem: Environmental > Terrestrial > Plant litter >...
CTACGAGACGATCGAGAAGGCGTGATACGTCAGAGTTCTTATCCAGCATGCGGGCCTTGATCTCCGTGGCGGAAATAGTTTGTGGATACTGACCGCGGAGTATACGCAGTATGTTGTATTGTTGGGAGGTGATGCCGTATGCTTTGAAAAAATCCTGGTGTTTGGAGGCCAGCCAACCGGCGGTAAACATCAGGTTCACTACAGCTTTTTGATTGGGACTCGTAAACTTGGGCTGGAGAATTTCTTCTTCAATTTTCATCTTACTGGTTATTGTATTTAGAGCGAATGGTAGCTATAAAAAGACGTGCCTGTTTTTGAATCCGAAGGGTTAATATACAGCAATTTAGCATTCGTCAGAATCATTTGCAGAAAATGTTTTTGCCATTCCGCATAAACAAGTGTTTGGTTAACACCGTTCATTGCGCAATGCGCATTGCGGTGCCGTACGGAAACGTGTCGGTGGTGTTATAGTTTGAGGTAAAACCCTTGGGTAAGGGCCTTGTAAGCGTCGGACCATTCCTGTTTATCAGTATCGCTGTAAAGCACGAGCGAGCCTTCTTCCAGGGGAGCCGGTTGTTTGGCAAACTCCAGGAGTAAACGTTCTACAGGCTTTTCCAGGCGTCCGCGAAAGGTCCAGCGTCGTATGCAGTGCAGCTTACCCTGCGCGCGGTTTATGAAATCGAGGCCTTCGGTATAAGGCAGGATGGTACTGAAAGTGCCGGCCGGGCTTAGCAAACGTACAACCGTTTCGATCAGCTCATCGAAGTCCAGCAGCACGGTGTGCCGCGCATGTATACGGCGTTGATCGGGCGGCTGCTGGCTGTTTATAAAGTACGGCGGGTTAGATACTATTACATTGTAGAGTTTACCAGGATTAAACCTCTGAACAGGCATATGATGAATGATCACCTTATCTGGCCACGGCGATTTACTCACGTTGTCGCGTGCCTGCTCTGCATCTTCCATCTCTACCTCTACAGCGTCTATGCGCGCAGTAGACGCCGTACGTTGCGCCAGCATCAGCGCGATCACGCCAGAACCGGTACCGATATCCAATACAGAAGTTTGCTGCCCCACGGAAGCCCACGCCCCCAGCAGCACAGCATCCGTCCCAACCTTCATCGTGCACCGGTCATGATGAATAACAAACTGTTTAAACCGAAACAATACCGAATCGTTTATATTTTAATTTCTTCGCCCTCAGAATAATTTTTCACACCCAAGCCCACACCCCGCTCTCCGCCCTCACACTCACTCTGATTTTTCGTGCACCGGTCATGATGAATAACAAACTGTTTAAACCGAAACAATACCGAATCGTTTATATTTGAATTTCTTCGCTCTCACACTCACGCTCACTTTGCCTTGATAGCGTGTAAAATTACTATAAAAAGGAGAATCAATATCATGACAACAGATACGCAAAACAGTCGCCTTATACGTTGGGGAATATTAGGCTGCGGAAAGATAGCCAGAAAGTTCGCCGGAGATCTTCCCCTGGTAGAGAATGCAGAGCTGCACGCCGTAGCCTCCCGTGACGGCGCGCTGGCGCAGCGGTTCGGAGAAGAGTTCGGAGCAACGAAGAAGTTCGACAGCTACGAAGCGTTGGTGACATGCAGCGAAGTGGATGTGATCTATATCGCCACGCCGCATGGGTTACATTATGAACATGTGATGTTATGCCTGGAGCACGGCAAAGCTGTACTGTGCGAGAAAGCGTTTGCCCTTACACGGTGGCAGGCGGAAGCTATGGTGGCGAAGGCGACGGAGAAGAAGGTGTTTCTGATGGAAGCGTTCTGGACAAAGTTTCTGCCGCAATTTCAGAAGGTGCGTGAGCTTATCGATTCGGGCGCTATCGGCGAGATAAAACTTATACAGGCGGATTTTGGGTTCAATCCGGATGGCCCCGTAGCACAGCGGCTGTACGATCCTGCCCTGGGTGGCGGCTCGCTGCTGGACGTAGGCATCTATCCGGTATTCCTGGCGCAGACTATACTCGGGAGGCCCGAGGCAGTGTCGGCCATGATGACACCCCATGAAGGCACCGACGTCGATGAGCAGTGTTGTATGATGCTGAAGTTCGGAAGCGGCGCGCTGGCATCCCTCTCCAGCTCGTTTATAGTGCATACGCCGGTAGAAGCCTCCATTAACGGCACCAAAGGCCGGATACTGCTTCGTAACCGCTTTCACAACGCCATTGCTACGCTTACCGTCATCTATGGCAAAGACGATGCGCATACCATCGAGCTCGAACGCGAATCCGGCTACGGATATCAATATGAAGCCCGCCACGTTTCCCACTGCCTCCGCCAGGGCCTTACCGAAAGCCCTGTAATGACCCATGCAGACACCTTATTACTCCTGGAAACCCTGGACCGCCTCCGCGCCGCCTGCGGCATCCACTACGCCCCAGACCGCCAGTAAACTCGCGCAAAGGTACTTTCATAAAATGCAAGCAGGAATTTGGCAAGTTTGTAACTTGTGCCCATCATGTTTTCCCGAGTACTCGGGTTGGTATTTAGCTGGCGCAAGTCTTTAGCGCAAGCGATGACTTGTGCCTGAACATGTGGGCAGTCTTCGGACTGCCGAAATCCCGCGCCAGCCACATCATACTATCGCAGACACTGAATAACATCATGCAAAAACCTGTCATCATTCAGATACTCCCCATTCTGTGAAAGGCTTAATTTCACAATGACCAGATTTTTAGAAGGCAATACAAAAACATTCTGCCCTTCAAAGCCGTCAGCCCAGTAGAGATCCGTGGGCGCGCTGGGATATTGGCGATCTTCCGGCATTCCCGGAACACCGGCGTTAAGCCAGAACTGCGCGCCGTACTGGCCTTGCTTTGCGGCCGGCGCAGGCGTTGTGCTATACTTTACCCAACCTTCTGGCAGAATGCGATGGCCATTCCATACACCATCATTTAAATATAACAGGCCGAAGCGGGCCCAGTCGTAAGCATTGGCGTAGGAATATGACGAGCCTACATAAGTGCCGCCGGCATCGGGCTCTACCACCATGTGATACATACCAATGGGGTGGAAGATACTGTCGTAGGCAAAGCGGTAATACTTATCGTCACCAGCGGTTTCGCGCACGATGCGGGCTATGATGTTAGAGGTACCGCTGGAGTAATAGAATACTTTGCCGGGTTCGTCTTTGGCGGGATTCTGCGCAGCATACAGGCCCATGTCGCGTACTTTAAAGAGCATATTGGTGGCACCGCTGGGGCCGCCATAGTTTTCCTCCCACTTCAGCCCGCTGCTCTGGTGCATCAGGTCGTTCAGGGTTATGCGGTTGCGTTCGTCGTTCTTCCAGGCGGCTATCGGGGCGGGCTCGTTCACATTAAGCTTGCCCTGTTTTACCAGGAAGCCGACCATAGCGTTCGTAAGGCTTTTTGTCATAGACCAGCCGAGCTGCAATGTCTTATGGTCAAAACCAGGTGCGTAGCGTTCGGCTACGATCTTACCATTATATATGACAACGATCGTACGGGTATGGCGCGTTTTCTTCGGGCCGGGTTCGGCAAAGGCGCTGTCGAGCACGGTGCGCAGGGCTTTATAATCAACGGCCGGGTTGAGTGTGTCATAAGGGTCTTTGTTGCCGGTGGGCCAGGCGATTGTGTCCTGGTCTATGGCGGGAGTAGGGGTAAGGTTGGTTTTCTGTGCGCGAACCTCAGCTTCGTCTGTGCCGGCTACGAGGCTGCAGCCAAGGCCTTTGCGATAGATAGCCTTACGGCGGGCAAGCCCGAACACGGTACCGGTAGCCGACGAGTCTTCGTAGCTTACGGTAAAGCTGCCGAGGTTTATCGGGAATTTGTTGATGTCCTGGTTGATCACCTCCTGCGCATCGCGGCCGGCAAGCATGGTGCATGAGCACAGGTTTTTGGCGCCATAGCCGCTGATGATGGGGAACGCACGCCAGGCATAGCTCCCGGCAAGGGCCAGCACGACGAGTAAAATACTGAGAAGGGTGAGGGTAATGACTCTTTTGAAGCTTTTGCGCGGACGAACGGATGCCATGCTTTTTGGGTTATGGTACAAAGTATAGATCTTGCTCCAAAGATATTGGAGATTTGGATATGAAGAAGCTCAGCCGTGAGGATCTGAAGGCATTCCTGGACGAGAAGGCAGCCCTCTATAATCAACCAGGTTTTATTGAAAATGACCCCATCAGCATTCCCCACCGTTTCCGCCGTAAGCAGGACATCGAAATAGCCGGATTGTTTGCCTCGGTGCTGGCGTGGGGCCAGCGCGTTACCATTATAAAGAAATGCGACCAACTGCTGGGAATGATGGACAACGATCCATACACGTTTATACGCGAGCACAAGGCCCGCGACCTGAAGCCTTTCCAGGAGTTCAAGCATCGTACTTTCAATGCCACCGATACACTATACTTTATAGCGCTGCTGAAATGGTTCTATAACCAGCACGATTCGCTGGAGAAGGCGTTTGTGGTGGAAGGGGATAAGACGATCGAGCTGGGCCTTATCCAGTTCAGGAACCTGTTCTTCAGCCTGGAAGATGCACCACAGCGTACGCGCAAGCATATCTCGTCGCCGGAGCGTAACTCAGCCTGTAAGCGTCTCAGTATGTATTTGCGCTGGATGGTGAGGAAGGACGATAACGGAGTCGACTTTGGCATCTGGCGTTCGCTCAAGCCGTCGCAACTGGTCTGTCCCTGTGATGTGCATGTAGAGCGTGTGGCGCGTAAGCTAAAGATTCTTAAGCGCACGCAAACGGACTGGCAGATGGCGCTCGAGCTCACTACCAATCTACGCAAGTTTGATCCTAATGATCCCGTGAAATATGATTTTGCGTTGTTTGGGTTGGGTATTGAGGAAGGGTGGAAGTAGCACTTATAGGGATAGGAGTGTGCTACGGAACCGGTTACATTACGAAGTTAATGAGCTTCAAATGAAATCGAATACAACTGTTGGAAAAAAGAAAAAGCGTATCGTAGGTGATGCCATTTGCGAGAGAGAACTTGTGGATTTTGCGCTCACGGCTGGTAAACTTGCTTTCGAGGCAGCGATAGCAGAAAAGGCCAGCGTTACATTTGCTAAGAATGGTAGAGTCTATACGCTTAATCCGGATGGTACTGAGGTGATAGGGGCAGAGATTCCGAAAGAAGTGCATATCCCTTTATCTAAAAGAAAAATTATACTCCGTTGACTAAGCGTTTACGAGTCTTTGCCGGCCCGAATGGTTCTGGTAAATCAACGGTTCAGGCGCGTGTTGCTGTTAATTACGATATGGGGTATTTTGTAAATGCTGATAACATAGAGAGTCAGTTAAGGCGACACAACCAAATTTTATTTAGTGACTTTGGTGTTACGATTTCTCCTCAGCAATTCAGACAGGCGCTAGTGAAATCAGGGTTTAACGAGAAGCAGAACCTGGCCGTTTTGGCTCTTTGCAGACAAGGCTCCAGATTGGTTTGAGCGCTATTTGGTTAATAAGATTCTTTACTAGATGCCTTTACCCGGAAGCTTGATCTTGGAAACCAGCCTGTTTGCCCTCTCCATACTTTCAGAAAACAATTCCTTACTGCGAAGAGCGGAAATGACCGGATCGTTCTTTACGTAAACAACGTTTGGATGATATTTTGACTTCTCTAACGGCTTCATATGGCTAAGGTATCACATTTTCCTCTTAATTAAAAACGCCGTAGCAGCCTTATCCGCATCAAAAGGGTATACGGCCTCGTCTACAACGGTGTAAAAGTCGTACCATTGGCTGAGTTCTTCAAACCTGTTGTTTATGAGCATACGGTACAGGCGTGTTCGTGAAGGCGTGCTTCCCTGGGCGAAGATCCACCGATACGGATATTTCGCTGTGTACACGTGCATGGCGTGGACAACGGTGGCCAATACCTTATCCCTGTCGCCGTTGTCGGTGATGACAGAGTCGTCGGGAATTTTTCCACTACAATAATCTCCAAAGGAGAGATTGTAGATATCCGGATCCCAGGTTTTTCGAAAGGAGATGACCTTTCGGATCAGACCTTTCTTTCCTTCGCTAATAAAATAGAAAATGCTGAGGTCTTCAGGCTCGGTAATGAGACAATATTGGGGATGATTCACGACGCAACGATTATTGACGGTAACGACACTTAACCAAATAACAATAACAGCCTTACCTGATAGCAACGCTATACGGAAAGGCAACACAATGTCCCGATCAGGTTAGCCATGACCAAACCGATCTAAAGGGGAGGAGAGAGGCAGCTTCTCGCGTTACGCGGGCTGCTCGATAAATTCGATACTTACAGGAAGTTGATCGTCAGGGAGACCTTCGGCAAACTCATGTAACGCGGCGAGGCGGTTAGTGAGTGTGTCATGCTTCAGATAGATAGGGTAGCGGATGGCCTGGGGGATAGAAGCAGTCTCAGCCTCAGAACTGGTGGATATGGAAAAAAAAGGTTGAGTAGTAGAGTTAGTTTTCATAACGGTCAATTAGGAAACGGTCTACAAGGATAGTACTTATTCCCGATGAATGTACAATGAAGCCTGAAGTTTTTTTACCGAAGTAAGAGAATACGTGTGAGCGCGGGAGCGATATTATAAGGGTGAACTATGTGATATTGGGTTAAACAATGATCAATATTCCGGGAGCTCGTGTATTGATCATTGGGCCATAACAGGTATTCACAGCGTTGATCAAAACGTCATCCAGCGTGATCATTCTACTGCAAGAAATGAAGGTAAAACACAGTAAAAATGCTGCCTACGAAAAAAGTTGATGTCAGGTTTATGTAAGATTCTGCAATTGAAGTTCGAACAACGTAGAGGGTAAGTGGCGCGAGGTAGTATGAGTGGTTGAAAAGCCTTGTTTTTAGGCGTTTTGAGCCTATATAGAAGGATTCTCAACAGTAGTTAAGATCAATTTAGAATCATTCTGAATTACTTTTTGAATTAGTAGCTAAACAATCCGTCCTTACCTTTCGGAACTTTTAAAAAGAGGCAAAATTCAAGGGTATTTTATTGCGCAACACTTCAAATAAATTTGAAAAAATGAGTTCCGATAGTAGATTTGTGCCGCTTGTTTTGAAAACGGACACTGAACCTAACATGACTAAAAACTTTACTTCCTCCGCTTGCAAGTTTCTTACTCTGGTTTTCGTTTTCGCATTATTAACTTTCACATCCTCCAACGCTCAAGAAATCTCTAAGGAGCCCGCTGTTATCAGCGCGGGTGAGTCGTTATTTAATGCGAACTGTAAGGCTTGTCACCGTGTACACACTAAACTCGTAGGTCCCGCGCTTGCCGGCGTTTACGATCGTGTACCTTCCCTTGACTGGGTTAAAAAGTTCGTAAAGAACTCATCTGCGGTAATCGCCAGCGGAGATGAATACGCCAACAAGCTGTACAATGAGTACAATAAAACTCAGATGACAGCTTTTTCTTCGTTTAAGGACGACCAGATCATGTCGATCATGGCCTATGTAAAGGCTGAGACGGAGAAGGGTCCTGTAATTGTAGACCCTAAACCTCCAGGACCTGGTGGAGATAGCGCTCAGCCTGCTCAGGCTGGTGGCCAGTACATGAACGTCATCCTCGTTGGTATGGTGATCATCCTGGTGCTGCTGCTCGTGATCCTCGGCTTCATCGTATCGGCCCTCAAGCGCTTCATCGATCAGAAGGAACTTTCAGAAGAAGATAAAGAAGTAGTTCACTCGCCTATCAACCTGGGTACTGCAGTACGCAGCTCAGCATTCATCTTTATAGTAACGTTCCTTATTGCAGCCTTCGGGTTCAAGGCAGTTATCAACGGCCTGTACTCAGTAGGTGTTCAGCAAGGTTACGCACCGAAACAACCGATTGCATTTTCTCACAAGATCCACGCGGGACAATATGAAATCGACTGTAAGTACTGCCACGTCGGCGTAATGAAAGGCAAGAGCGCTACCATTCCTTCAGTAAATATCTGCTGGAACTGCCACAACCAGATCCGTTCAGGAGCTGTTACCGGCGAGGGCGAAATTGCCAAGATTGTAAAAGCATATGAAACCAATACACCCATACAGTGGGTACGTATCCATAACCTTCCTGACCTGGCGTACTTCAACCACGCCCAGCACGTAAACGTGGGTGGTCAGGAATGTCAGACCTGCCACGGACAAATCCAGGAGATGGATGTAGTTCGTCAACATTCTTTATTAACGATGGGCTGGTGTATCGACTGCCACCGCAAGACCGATGTAAACACAAAGGGCAGCGCTTACTATGATAAGCTGGTAGAGCTTCATAACCAATCGAAGAAGGGGAACATGAAAGTAGAGGATATCGGTGGTTTGGAATGCTCTAAGTGTCACTATTAATATTTACTAATTCGATCTTAACGAGTCGCGATACAAGGATTTATGGAAGAATCTAAGAAGATATACTGGAAAGGCATTGAGCAACTGGCCAACAGCCCGGAGTTTGTAAAAAATGCTCATCAGGAATTTGCACCCGGTCCGGAAGTTACCGAAGAAGACCCGGGGCATTCCCGCCGTGATTTCCTTAAAATGATGGGTTTTGGTATGTCGGCCGTAGCGCTGGCAGCCTGTGAGGCTCCCATCCGTAAGGCTATTCCTTATGTGAACAAGCCAGTTGATCTGGATCCAAGCATAGCTAACTACTATGCATCTACCTATACAAACGGTGGCGATTACGCTGCTATCGTGGTGAAAACCCGCGAAGGCCGCCCGATCAAAATCGATGGTAACGCGCTTTCAAGCGTAACCAAGGGAGGAACAAGCGCACAAGTTGAAGCTTCTGTGCTCTCTTTATATGACAACTCAAGATTGCGCGGTCCTCAGACCGGCGGCAACGGTGAGAAAGGAAAGAAGATCACCTGGGAAGAACTGGACAGCCAGGTAATTGCCAAGCTGAACGAGATTGCCGGTAAAGGTGGTCAGATCCGCATCGTGAGCAACACCGTACTGAGCCCCAGCACGAAAGCTGCCATCGAGAAATTCAAAGCTAAATATCCTACAACACAGCACGTTCAATACGATCAGTCTTCTCACTATGGCATGTTCAAAGCCAATGAGGAGTCTTTCGGAACGGGCTTTATTCCTTCTTACGACTTCAGCAAAGCCAACGTGATCGTTGGTGTATCTGCTGATTTCCTCGGCACATGGCTGTCGCCTATCGAGTTCACCAAGCAGTATGCTGAAACGCGCTCGGTTGGTGAGAACAAGAAGGATATGTCACGTCACTATCACTTCGAGTCGATCCTGTCGATTACCGGTGCTAACGCCGACTACCGTACACAGGTAAGACCGTCTGAAGAAGGTGCCGTACTCATTCAACTGTACAACCTTATCGCTGCAAAGGCTGGTCAACCTGGCCTGAGCGACGGTATAGATAAGCCTAACCTGGCTAAGGCCGCCGAAGACCTGTGGGCAAACCGCGGTAAGGCGATCGTAGTAGCCGGATCTAACGACAAGTCGATCCAGCTCCTGGTTAACGCTATCAACAACTTATTAGGAAGCTACGGCACGACTATCCTGCCTGGCCTCCCCGTAAACTACAGACTCGGTAACGACGCGGCAATGGACCAGTTCGTTAGCGAAGTAGAAGGCGGAAAGATCGACGGTGTTATCTTCTATAACTGTAACCCCGTATTCGATTACCCTGCCGGTGAAAAACTGGCTGCTGCTATCAGCAAGCTCACGCTTAGCGTATCGACCAGCTATAAGGGAGAAGAAACAGGTGTACTGGTAGGCTACCAGGCTCCTGATCACCACTTCCTCGAAGCATGGAACGATGCCGAGCCTAAGAAAAATCACTTCAGCTTAGGTCAGCCTGCTATCACGCCTATCTTCAAGTCACGTGCTGCTCAAAGCAGCTTCCTGACCTGGGCAGGCGAAACAAACACAGATTATTTCGAATTTGTAAGAGAGAACTGGAAGAACTGGTTCTATACAGGACAGACAATCGACTTCCAGCAGTTCTGGGATAAGTGTCTGTACGACGGCGTTCACGAAGTTGCTACCGAAGCCGCTGCAGCTGCAGTAGTATTCGCGGGTGATGTAGGTGCTGCCGCAACCACAATCGCATCGAACTACAAACCTGGTAAGGGCGAGGGTGTTACAGAAGTAGTGTTCTACGAAACCGGCGCTATCGGTAACGGTTCGCAAGCAAACAACCCGCTGTTGCAGGAGCTTCCCGATCCTATCACCAAGGCGGTTTGGGATCACTATGTAACAGTATCTCCTAAAGATGCCAAAGACATCTCTTTCAGCGAAAGCATTTCAAAATACGCGATCATTACCGTTAACGGTAAAACGCTGAAGCTGCCCGTACTGGTACAACCCGGTCAGGCTGCAGGCACTATCGGTATACCGGTAGGTTACGGCCACACCAAGGCAGGTAAAGTAGCCGACGGTATCGGTCAGAACGCATATCCTTTCCTGGCGCTGGTAAACGGCTCACTGAGCTACAGCGCATCGAACATCACATTCAAGATCACAGACGAAACATACCAGATCGCTCAGACACAAACCCATAACACATACATGGGCCGTCAGACGGTGATCCAGGAAGTAAGACTGGATGAGTTCCAGGAAAAAGGATGGGAACATCCTTATCAGCCTG
>Ga0247764_1000865_pt1 | contig 10589 bp, 7 predicted proteins | sample UWRJL051202B4_FD_179932 | JGI IMG/M metagenome (GOLD analysis project Ga0247764, IMG submission 179932) | Plant litter microbial communities from Arlington Agricultural Research Station in Wisconsin, United States - UWRJ-L051-202B-4 | ecosystem: Environmental > Terrestrial > Plant litter >...
ACAGAAACGCTACTGGGACGATCTCCCCGAAGGCAAAAAGCTCCTCTTCGAAGGCAAAGACCTCTTCGAACGCCAGGAAACGATATTGGTGAAAGTCGAGTAGGAGCGTAGCGTAAGAAAATTCAGGTTCAGTTGTACTTCAGTTCAGGTCCAGTTCAGACTCAGTTGAGATCCATATATCCTCCACACTCTCTCCACTCTTCCTCCACACTCTCTCCACTCTTCCTCCACATTCCCTCCACTCTTCCTCCACAGAAATCCTCCTCCTGATCCCATACGAAAGCTGCCAAAAGCCGCATAAACAGAAGCTACAAGATAGCCTCTTAAGCTCTTTATTAACAGACAGAAGCGAATATTATTTGGTGTTCCGGAAAGCCGGGCGTGCAGGTAAAAGCAGTTTCTAACGCATGGCCACCTCTTCGCTTGGCCCCTTGGGGAATAGCTTCAGCCGCTGGTTCATCCAGTTTGGCGTACGGGTAGAGCGGAAGATCTCCCAGGTAATAAACGTCGTGAAGGAGCCGATGATTGCACCGGCGGCTACATCCAGCAAAAAGTGTTGCGCGAGATAAATACGTGAATAGCCGACCAATACCGCCGCCGCCAGCAGTAATATGGAATGGGTTCGGTTGTTCAGCAGCAGGGCAATGAACAGCGCCAGGCAGAAAGCTGTAGCCGTATGGCCCGACGGAAACGAGTGGACGCTGTGCACGTCTACACCGTGTACGAAGTGGATAACCTCGTCACCCAGAAATTTGCGTGGACGTACAGCGTTGGGAAACATACCGCGCTTAAAGGCGTTGGCTAATAACCCGTGCGCTATCGCAATGATGAGCGCGATAATGGCGTAACGATACCGTACGAACACGAGCCCGATAATAACCGGGACAAAGACCATTCCGTCGCCCAGGTTGGTGATTGTTTTAAAGAAGGAGTCGAGGAAAGGGCTATGGTGGCCGTTGATAAAGAGAACGTCCTGGCCTTTCGGGATGGCGATGGACAATACGAACAACAGGATCATCGCTATGAAAAAGGGAGTGTAACGCGAAGCCTGACCGGTTGAGAAGATAACAGGGCGGATCGTTCTTTCCATTGTCATTGGAAGATTTGGGTTTTGTGCAAAGGTCGGTGCCCTTTTTCAGACCCTGGTGACGCCAATTTTAAGGCTCATTTAAGAAAATGCGATTCTGGAGCGGCTATATAGGGAATGTGTTAATAATTAATTAAATTGGAAATTGCCCGGGTGTGTATTGTTGGTTAAAAAGTTAACGGTCTGCAATCGTATTCTTAATAAAAAATTAAAATTGTGGGTCGACTTGACCCCAGGTTAGAAAAAATCTAATAGATTTGGCCGCTAATTGACAAAAACAACAACCACCTTATGGCCCAACTACGATTTGAAGCGCTCAAGAAACTGAGCGAGCGTGTGCCGGTAACGGTAGAGCAACCGACAGAAACGGTCTCTAAGTATTTCGGACAGAACGTTTATAGCTTTGAGCAAATGCGTGCTACCCTGGCCCCTGGCCTCTTTAAAAAGGTTAGCCAGGCAATCAAGAATCACGAGAAGATAGACGAGACTACGGCCGATGCGGTAGCTTCCGCTGCCAAATCATGGGCCATGGCGAAAGGCGCCACTCACTTTACACACTGGTTCCAGCCTATGACCGGTGGTACTGCCGAGAAGCACGACTCGTTCTTCGATGCTCTTGCCGGTATTGAAAAATTCAAAGGCAGCGAGCTTGTTCAGCAGGAGCCCGATGCATCTTCGTTCCCCAGCGGCGGTATCCGCAGCACATTCGAAGCGCGCGGTTACACAGCATGGGATCCCACATCGCCCATGTTCCTCTACGGCAAGACACTTTGCATCCCTACCGTATTCGTATCCTACACTGGCGAAACCCTCGACACAAAAGCTCCACTGTTGAAAGCCCTCAAGGCTGTAGACCTTGCTGCTACGCAGGTATGCCAGCTTTTCGATAAAGACATTCAGCACGTAACCGCATCCCTCGGAGCGGAACAGGAATACTTTGTTGTGGACAAGGCGCTTTACAACGCACGTCCCGACCTCGTAATGGCAGGCCGCTCGGTATTCGGTCATGCTCCCGCGCGTGGTCAGCAGCTCGAAGATCACTACTTCGGCTCGATCCCCGCACGTGTATACGACTTTATGAAAGACTTCGAGATCGAAGCCTGGAAACTGGGTATCCCGGTGCGTACACGCCACAACGAGGTTGCTCCAAGCCAGTTCGAAGTAGCCCCTCTGTTTGAGGAAGTGAACGTGGCGAACGATCACAACCAGCTTATGATGGATGTGATGGACCGCGTAGCCAGCAAACACGAGCTTAAAGTATTGTTCCATGAGAAGCCCTTCGCAGGCCTCAACGGTACCGGTAAGCATAACAACTGGTCCCTTATAACCGACACAGGCGTTAACCTGTATGCGCCTACCAGCAGCGCACGCGATAACCTCCTCTTCCTTACATTCTTCGTAACGACCATCAAGGCTGTACACGCGTATGCCGACCTGCTCCGCGCAAGCATTGCAACACAGGCAAACGACTTCCGTCTTGGCGCGAACGAAGCACCGCCGGCCATCATGTCGGTATTCATCGGCTCGCAGATGACTGCCGTGCTCGATGAGCTCGAGAAGAATGGTAACGTGAAGATCGAAAAAGGTGATAACATGTACATGAAGCTGGGTATCGACCAGATCCCTGAGATCATCCTCGATGCTACAGATCGTAACCGTACATCACCGTTCGCCTTCACCGGCAACAAGTTCGAGTTCCGTGCAGTAGGTGGCAGCGATAACTGCGCTGTGCCGATGACAGCCCTCAACACCATTGTAGCAGAACAACTTTCTCAATTCTTTGACGCCGTATCAAAAGAGATCGACAAAGGCCAGGAAAAACGCCTCGCCATTGTAAACGTGCTCCGTCAGTACATAAAAGAATCGAAGAACGTACGTTTCGAAGGCGACGGCTACTCAGACGAGTGGGTTAAAGAAGCCGAGAAACGTGGCCTCAACAACGTAAAAACAACACCGCATGCCCTCGACGCATACCTCAGCAAGTCATCGCTCGAGCTGTTCGAAAAGCATGGCGTAATGTCGCATAAAGAAACTGAAGCACGTACAGAGATCCGCCTGGAGTCATACATGAAACGCGTTCAGATCGAAGCACGTGTAATGGGTGACCTTGCGATGAACCACATCGTACCTACAGCCATCGTTTATCAGAACAAGCTTATCACAAACGCAAACGGTCTGGCAGGCCTGGGTATCGATAACAAAGCAGTGGTACAAACGATCAAGGAAATCTCCGGCCACATCGAAACCATCAAAACTGGCGTGCGCGAAATGGTTGAAGAGCGTAAGCGCCTCAACAAGATTGCCGATACGCACAAACGCGCCATCGGCTATTGCGAAGACATCAAGGAGAAATACTTCGATGCCATCCGCGATGCTGTTGACAAGCTGGAGCTATTGGTAGACGACGAAGACTGGCCCCTGGTTAAATACCGCGAGCTGCTTTTCCTGCGCTAATAAAAATACTTCTACAAATACCTAAACCTAAACCTGTAGAGTAGTTAGCGGATCCCGAGTCCTCGGGGTCCGCTTTTTTTATGGGGTTTTGGGAACGAGCTGATTTGTTATAAGGTTTTTGGAGGCGATGGGATAGGGGGTGTTGAATGAGCATTTGTCTGATAGCGGGGCAGTGTCAGGAACAGCGCGAGAGCGGAGTGTGGGTTTGGGTGTTGTGTGTGAGTTTTGATGCTTTTTTGGGTCCGATTTTTTGTTCAACTATCCTCGCTCTCGCACTTCGCACTCGCGCTGATTCTCCCTTACCGGACAGTACAGGATACTGGGCCTGGTTTCCTTTGGGTACATTAGAGACTGTTTAATTGTTGTTTTTACGGAGAAGACAAGGAATAGCCGGGGGCTACTAGCGGCTTACGGCTATTCGGAGTCTTTTTAAAAACGGTCTTTACTATGGGTGTAGTCGCAGGGATTATCTATCATTTTATCGGTGGGTTTGCTTCCGGTAGTTTTTATATTCCTTTCAAAAAGGTACGCGGCTGGGCATGGGAGAGCTACTGGATTGTAGGGGGGCTCTTTTCATGGTTGTTCGTGCCCTTTATCGCGGCGCTGCTTACGGTACCGAATTTCATGACGATCATCAGCCAGACTGACGGTACGACCATTTTCTGGACGTATGTTCTTGGTGTGCTTTGGGGAGTTGGCGGGCTTACGTTCGGGTTGGCCATGCGGTATCTGGGGCTGTCGCTTGGTATGTCGGTAGCGCTTGGGTTTACGTCGGCGTTTGGATCACTGGTGCCGCCGATTTATCGTGATCTCTTTTCTCCGGAGAGCGGCATTACGTTCTCGGCTATGCTGGCCACTATGGGCGGCAAGGTGGTACTGTGCGGCGTGCTGGTATGCATCGTAGGTATCTTTATCTGCGGCAAAGCAGGTATGTTGAAAGAGAAGGAGCTATCGGACGATCAGAAGAAGGACAGTATCCAGGAGTTCAATATTACCAGGGGGCTACTGGTAGCGACCATCTCCGGTATACTCAGCGCGTGTTTCAACTTCGGTATAGAGGCGGGTAAGTCGATGGCTGTAGCGGCTGTGGCGAACGGCAGCAACCCGCTGTTTCAGAATAACGTGATTTTCGTCGTGGTGTTGTGGGGTGGTCTTACAACAAACATAATCTGGTGTATATTGCTTAACACACGCAACCGCACCTTTGGTGATTACACCAGCACACACGCCCCACTGGCACGCAACTATCTGTTCTCGGCGCTGGCAGGCACTACATGGTTCATGCAGTTCTTTTTCTACGGCATGGGCGAGAGTAAGCTCGGCAACGGGGCCAGCTCGTGGATTCTCCACATGGCATTCATCATACTCGTATCCAGCATGTGGGGATTGTTCCTGAAGGAATGGAAAGGCGTTGGCAAACGGACTTTCACGACAATTCTCGCCGGCGTCTTTACGATCATCCTTTCGGTATTGATCGTGGGATACGGAAACTCATTGACAGATTAATTAATTACTTTCTAAATTTTATAAGCATGTCACGGAATACAGAATTTTCCACGAATGCTCAGACCTTTAAGTACGTAAGCTATTTATGGGATGAGGCCAAGGCACTGGCTTTGGCAGGAGGCGAACCGGCACCATTGAACGAGGTAGCCCTGTTGATTTACCGCTCCAACCTGCTCGGGGCAGACCTGCGGCTCACCAACTATGGCGGCGGCAATACATCGTGCAAGGCCATGGCTCCCGATCCGCTTACGGGCAAGATGACGGAAGTGATGTGGGTTAAAGGCTCCGGCGGCGATCTGGGCACGCTGAAACGAAGCGGCCTGGCAGCACTCTATACAGACCGTCTGCGCAGCCTTACGAATATATATCGCGGCCTGCAGTTTGAAGATGAAATGGTTGAGCTGTTCAACCATTGTATATACGATCTCAGCTCCAAAGCCCCTTCCATCGATACACCGCTGCATGGTTTTCTCCCTTTTAAACATATAGATCACCTGCACCCCGATGCGGCAATTGCAATAGCTGCTGCTAAAGACGGCAAGAAGATAACACAAGAGCTTTTCAACGGATCTATCGGTTGGGTAGACTGGCAACGCCCGGGGTTTGATCTCGGTCTTAAACTGCGTCAATGCGTGGAAGATAATCCGGGCATACGCGGTATTATGCTCGGTTCACACGGTCTGTTTACGTGGGGCGACACAGCGTACGCCAGCTACATCAATACACTTGAGGTAGTAGAGAAGTGTGCTGCGTTCCTGGATCAGAACTATGGTCGTCGTCGCCCGGTATTCGGCGGCGTAAAGCTCAATGCGGCAGAGCCGGCGGTGCGTAAAGAAAAGGCGGCTGCGCTGGCTCCATTGCTTCGCGGCTTCTGCTCCAGCCACACACGCATGGTAGGTCACTTTACCGACGATGCCCGCGTACTGGAGTTTATCGATTCAGAAGACCTTGGCCGCCTGGCGCCGATGGGCACAAGTTGCCCGGATCACTTTCTGCGTACCAAGATAAGCCCGCTGGTGCTCAACCTGAGCGTTACGGAAGATCTAAGCGATGTGAATGCCATCAAGACCCGCCTGCAGCCGCAGTTCGAGGAATACAGAAAGATGTATACCGGGTATTATGAACGGTGTAAGCATGCGAACAGCCCCGCGCTGCGCGACCCTAACCCTGTGGTTATACTTTATCCGGGCATCGGCATGTTCACGTTTGCCAAGGATAAGCAGACGGCGCGTGTAGCGTCCGAGTTTTATGTAAACGCCATCAATGTGATGAAGGGCGCGGAGGCTATTTCGGAATATACATCATTGCCACGCCAGGAGGCTTTCGATATCGAATACTGGTTGCTGGAAGAGGCCAAGCTGCAGCGTATGCCGAAGCCCAAGGCATTGTCCGGCAAGATTGCTCTTATCACAGGTAGTGCCGGTGGTATCGGTAAGGCAATAGCAAAGAAATTTATCGATGAAGGGGCATGTGTCGTGATCAACGACAACGACGTTACCCGTCTCGAAAAGGCGCGTGAGGAGTTCAATAAATCTTATGGCAAGGATCAGTACGCTGCTGTATTGCTCGATGTATTGAAAGGCGACCAGATCCATGCGGCTTTTGATGAAGCAGCGCTGGCCTTCGGTGGTGTCGACATTGTAGTGAACTGTGCGGGCCTGTCTATATCCAAGCCGTTGCAGGAGCATACAGAAAAAGATTGGGACCTGTTGTACGATGTATTGGTAAAGGGGCAGTTCCTGGTAACACAGGCCGGTGTGGCCGTAATGCGCAAGCAGGGCCTTGGCGGCGATGTGCTGAACATCGTAAGCAAGAACGCACTTGTATCCGGACCAAATAATGCGGGCTACGGTTCGGCAAAAGCGGCACAGCTTCACCTGAGCCGCCTCAATGCAGCAGAGCTCGGTGGTGATAAGATCCGTGTGAACGTAATAAACCCTGACGCGGTAATAGCCGACAGTAAGATCTGGGAAGGGGCGTGGGCAGAAGGCAGGGCCAAGGCGTACGGCGTGTCCGTTGAGGAGCTGCCGGCGTTCTATGCCAAACGAACGCTACTGAACGAGGTGATATTGCCCGCGGATATTGCAAACGGCTGCTACGCTCTCGTAAGCGGGCTGCTGAATAAATCAACCGGAAACGTACTGAATGTAGACGGTGGTGTGGCTGCCGGCTTTGTGCGTTAAGTAAACAATTCACACATGCGGATAGACAGGAATATAATAGAAGAACATAACAACAAAGCACTGGCCTTGCATAAACGCAAGGTCGGTGTTTTGCGTGACGAGCTTAACGATGCAGAAAGTATAATACGAAAGCTCGTCGATTTCCAGATAGCCATACCCAGTTGGGCGCTTGGCACGGGAGGCACACGCTTCGGCCGCTTTGCCGGCGGGGGAGAGCCGCGCAGCCTCGAGGAGAAGATCGCCGATGTAGGGCTTCTTCATACACTCAACCAGTCGAGCGGCGCGGTATCGCTGCATATACCGTGGGACATCCCGACAGACGGTAAAGCTATCAAAGCACTCGCTGGCCAATATGGCTTGAAGTTCGATGCGATGAACTCGAACACCTTCCAGGATCAGCCCGGCCAGTCCCTGAGCTATAAGTTCGGGTCTCTGCAGCATGTAGACAAAGCGGTGCGCGACCAGGCGATAGAGCATAACCTGGAGGTTATACGCCACGGGGAAGCGCTGGGGTCGAAATCTATAACCGTGTGGCTGTCGGATGGCTCGTGTTTTCCGGGCCAGCTTAACTTCCGGCGTGCGTTTGAAAATACGCTCGACAGTCTTCGCCAGATCTACGCGGCTTTGCCGCAGGACTGGAAGTTATTTGTCGAGTATAAGGCCTTCGAGCCCAACTTCTATTCGATGACGGTGGGCGACTGGGGACAGGCATTGCTCTATACGAGCAAGCTCGGTCCGCGCGCGTATACGCTCGTAGACCTTGGCCACCATCTGCCTAACGCTAACATCGAGCAGATCGTATCGCTGCTGCTGATGGAAGGGAAGCTGGGTGGTTTTCACTTCAATGACTCGAAGTATGGCGATGATGATCTCACCGTAGGCTGTATCAATCCGTACCAGTTGTTCCTGATCTTCCAGGAGCTGGTAGACGGAATGGACGCGCGTGGTATGAATCATGCCTCTGACCTGGGATGGATGATCGATGCTTCGCATAACGTAAAAGATCCGCTGGAGGATCTGCTGCAGTCTGTGGAAGCGATACAGATAGCATATGCCCAGGCGCTGATCACGGACCGCAAAGCGTTGGAGAAGGTCCGCCAGGATAATGACGTAGTCCGCGCGCAGGAGATACTGCAGGAGGCTTATCGTACAGATGTGCGTGCCCTGGTGGCGGAAGCGCGTTTGCAGGCAGGCGGTGCGTTACAGCCGCTGGAGTTGTTCCGCTCGGCCGGTGTGCGTGAAAAGCTCATTTCGGAACGGGGTAGTAAAACCGCGGCCACAGGGCTATAATCTGTATAGAAAAAGAACACGAAGGGAAGATTGATAGTATGGCAAAGACCGCTGTATTGGCTGTATTCGATATCGGGAAGACCAACAAGAAGCTCCTGCTGCTTGATGAGCAATACCGTATTGTATACGAGCAAAGCCGGCAGCTTGCCGAAACGACCGATGAAGACGGAGATCCGTGTGAGGATATAACCGTACTCGCGGCATGGGTGAAGGACCAGCTTGCCGTTGTGCTGGAGATGAGCGAGTTCGATGTGTCGGGTGTAAATATATCGGCTTACGGGGCGAGCCTGGTCCATATAGGTTACGACGGTGAGGTAGTCACCCCGTTGTACAATTATCTCAAGCCGTACCCCGGGCGGCTGAGCCATGATTTCTATCAGCGGTATGGAGGCGAGGCGGCAGTTTCGCAGCAGACGGCATCGCCGGTGCTCGGCAGCCTCAACTCGGGCATGCAGCTGTATCGTTTGAAACACGAGCGGCCGGAGACGTACCGGCGTGTACGCTTCTCGTTGCATTTGCCTCAGTATCTTTCCTTTCTTATATCCGGCCGGGCCTGCTCGGACATAACAAGCATAGGATGCCACACGCAACTGTGGGATTTTCAGCGCAATACCTATCATCGCTGGGTGAACGACGAAGGCGTTAGCAAGGCCCTGGCGCCCATTGTTCCGGCGGATTCCGTTATCCCGATCCGCTGGCGCGATCACCGTTTTATAGCAGGCCCTGGTTTGCACGATAGCTCGGCGGCGCTGATCCCTTATTTGCGTTGTGGCGGAGAGCCGTTTGTGCTGCTTTCTACGGGCACGTGGTGTATAAGCCTTAATCCGTTCAATACGAGCCCGCTAACGGAGCAGGAGCTTCGGGCAGACTGCCTGTGTTATCTGAACTACCAGGGAAACCCGGTAAAGGCGTCGCGGTTGTTTGCGGGTTATATGCATGAGGAACAGGTAAAGCGACTTGCCCGTCATTACGGTGTAAGCGAGGATCATTACCGGCATGTGGAGTACTCTGCTGACATCGTGCGAGCGGTAGCGACCCCGGAAGATGCGGTTCAAACGTTGGAAGATGCACCTGGAGAGATCGTATTTAAAGACCGGCTGCTGAGCGACTACTCGTCGTATGCGGAGGCATATCACCGCCTTATTCTCGATATTATACGGTGCCAGGTATTCGCTACACGATTGGTGATGAATAATTCGGAAACGAGGCGTATTTTTGTGGACGGAGGATTCAGTAAAAACTCCGTCTTTATGCACGCTCTAGCTACAGCGCTTCCCGATATAGAGGTCTACGGGGCATCGGTTCCCCAGGCGACAGCCATCGGTGCGGCCCTGGCAATCCACGCCCACTGGAACACGCGGCCTATTCCCGCGGACATCATCACTTTACAGCATTACGCAGTAGCGCAAGATCTCTCGCTATGACAGTCGGTCTTTTCATTCCCTGCTATATAGACCAGTTCTATCCGCAGGTAGCCATAGCCACGCTCGAGCTACTCGAAAAGCATGGCGTTAAGGTAGTATTTCCCCAACGCCAGACGTGCTGTGGTCAGCCCATGGCAAACTCGGGCTTCGAGCATCTTACCCATAGCAGCAACGAGCTCTTTGTTGAGAACTTCAGCGGTTTCGATTATATCGTTTCACCTTCCGGAAGCTGTGCATTGCACATCAAGGATCATTTGCATTCGGATAAGCACGAAAACGAAGCTGCCGGTATACGGGGTAAGATGATGGAGCTTACGGAGTTCCTGGTCGATGTATTGCAAGTCAAAACATTGCCGGCAAACTTTCCTCATAAGGTGGGGCTTCACCAGAGCTGTCACGGTCAGCGCGGGCTCAAGCTTGCGCAGATGTCGGAGCTTGTGGCGGCGCCCTTCTCTAAATCAGAGCACCTCCTGCGTATGGTTGACGGGTTGGAGCTTATACCGCTGGGACGCCGTGACGAGTGCTGCGGCTTTGGCGGCACATTCTGCGTGGCTGAAGAGGCGGTGTCGGTAAAGATGGGCAAGGATCGCGTGGCAGATCATGTGCAGCATGGGGCCGAGTATATAACCGGCAGCGATATGTCGT
>Ga0247764_1000866_pt1 | contig 10589 bp, 15 predicted proteins | sample UWRJL051202B4_FD_179932 | JGI IMG/M metagenome (GOLD analysis project Ga0247764, IMG submission 179932) | Plant litter microbial communities from Arlington Agricultural Research Station in Wisconsin, United States - UWRJ-L051-202B-4 | ecosystem: Environmental > Terrestrial > Plant litter >...
ACTCTTCACGCCGCCTTCTCGGTACAGATGCCCCAAGACATCTACGACTCCCTTATACTTGGTTGCTGAGCCGGCCTGTCCTTGGATCTAGCGAGATATTAAAACGTGTTAGAGGGCTCATCCCTACATCTTAAACGTGGTAAGATTCACCTGCAGAAGGACTTTGGCACGTTCTACAGGTGCAGTCACAAGGGTGGTTGGGACAGCTGACATGAAACCGGCTGCAGCGAGTTCAGGTACTGAGAGTGTCTGAGATGTCCGATTGGGGGTGAATGTGAAGATCAACTTCTTGGAAGTATCGTATGCCTGAATAGCCAGTTTTAATTGACCTCGTGAATCTATAGAGTTGAATATAACACACCCAGAAGGACATCGCGAAGATGGGTGTCACACCCAGCAGCGGTGGAACCATACCACGGTACAACCTGTCCGAGAACGCCCATTAATAGATCGTAGAAACTGTGGTATAGATATAACACACCCAGTGATTCCATCTTGCGCTACAGTCTTCTTCACCACGTCAATAGCACCTTTATATACTCCAGGGCCAGCGGTTTGCAGTCTGGTCTTTGTAAGATCGAACGGATGGCCTGCACACACGCCTCAACCTCCATGTTCATCGGCTGAATAACTTGAATGCACGCACCAACTAGGACTGCCGAGACACCACCAAATCCTCCAGAGACAAAGGACTTGACCTGCTCTGCCGCAGAGACACGGGTTTCCTCGACGGCGGGTGCTTCACTGCTCTGTCCGGAATCTGCGTCAGCGGTTTGTTGAACACGATTCAGGGCAAACTCACCATCTCGGTTAGATTCGTTAACACGCCCGGGTGTTTACAGAGAGGGTAAGTAGTGAAGGAAGACAATCGAGCGTGTTCACCCGATTTGTAGGACGAGCTCAGCTTGGTGTTCGGCTTCCCCAGACAGAGACCGACCCGGATGCGACCTCATTTTCACGTGAGAGTTCCCCGACTAATCTCCTCGCGTAAATCCACAATCCCCGCATAAAAGATTCGTATATACAATGCTACACAGGAATTAGTAAAGGTTAGATAATAATATTCGTACAATGCTTGTCTATGTGTCAATGTTGGGAAACTAGGTCAATGAATATTTAATCGTCATCATCGCGTCCAAATCCACCAACAGGCTCGTATGTCGCCTCTGTGGTGTCGCGTCTCCAGACCGCTCGAACACCGTAGAAAAATGCACAAATGAGAAGGATGCCGAAGGCACCGACAGTTGAGGGTGCGCCATATTCAACCCACAACGAAGGTTGGTAAGGAATGAGTAGGCGATCGATCTGGATAACACCTCCTGTTCCACCTCCTGTCGTCGATCGACCCCATGCAACGACATGAGCCCAATCAGCCTGATCTTTCGACCCTCTCGCGCCTTTGATGCCAACAACATACTCTTGGGTGTCCGTTCTCTGCTCAAAGACTATGTCGCCATAGACCGAATCGGCTGAGCGGATAGTAGAATAGGTCCCAGCATTAAAGACAAGAGGGCGGTTGTTGTAAAGAGGAGGTTCGTCATCTGCAAAATCTTGGCGGGAAGGTGTCGGTATAAGGTGTTGAGCAACAATAATTTGCAGAGCGGGTATGTCAGAGTATAACTTTGTCAAGTTGTACTCTTTGAATGCGTCGTCAGGAGGGCATAACAGCGTCCATCCCACATTACCAACCTCCTTGCCTAACCAAGGGGAGCCCTCAGGGGGAGCCGTCCCGTTCAGGATCCAGTCGAAACCGGCCTTGTTGACCAGCGTCGACATGGTGCTGCCCTTGGCAGCTTTGACAAGCTTTCCTATCGATAGGGTAACAGACCGAGGAATCAAAATATCCGACATTTCGTGTATGACGCCGGTTTGCGTTAGCAGATCTTGAGTATGAAGCTTGGATTTCAGCCCGGCCCACCCCCCACTTGAACTGATGAAAGTTGTACCGTTGGACAGACGGTCAAACTTGACATCAGAGCCTTCAAGTGTGGCAAAAGTGTGCTGCGAGCCGTTGCGGAGTGATTCTGCATATTCGACAGTGTTCAAGACATGATGTGAGATCACGTTCTCAAGGTCTTCCTTTGATGAAGGTGCAAGAAGATGGGCGCTAACAAGCAGACCAAGACGCTTGAACGCTTGATTGTGGGGGATCAAAAACGAGGTACTGGGTGTCTTCCGCAGGGACTCTGCTTTGGACGTCGAGAATAACGCAGCGAGGAAGGATGAAAGTTCAAGTTTGGGAAGGGCCGCCTGGAACACATCGGGTGGTGGCACCAAAGGGCGGGAGATGAAATAAACAACCGTGTTGTTAACTTCGACTATATCGAGACGTAAGTGATGTTTTCAATGAAGGAGAGAATGTGCTTACTATGTTCGCCAATGACTCCTGCACCACCAAATCGGATGGACGGAACCTTGGGTTTGTTCTTGTCGTGTGAATGAACCTCTACGGCGAGGACTTGACTGGTATTGTTCAAACCTGGTTCTTTCAGAGCAGTCGGTAGTAGGCTCTCGGTCTTGAGCTTATTCGGCGTCCATCTGCCGGGAATAAAATGATACTCCAAGACTTTCTTCATTTCGTCGGATCCAGGTTCTGGGAATGAGGGGTCGTCAAAAATAGAGATAATGTCATCCCTTGGAGCCAATATGGTGTACTTTGTGGTGGTGTCATTGATGAGACTTGTGAGGTTGACAGAATGCAGCATTGAAACGAATTTCGTGCAGTTGAGGGCCAAGAGGTATTTCTCCGGAGTGAGTTGCAGAGCGCCGGGTGGCAGCAAAAGATCAGAAACCAAATGCAGAACTCCATTTGAAGCATAAATGTCAGGATGGACAAGGTTGGCGTCTCGAACCTTGACACCTTCAGGAGTTTTCACGATGTCCAACAGGGTACCATGCACCGTGGTCACTGGCGGTTTTAGTTAGCCTCGTGGTACGATATAGCAAATGATCAAACTTACGGTTTACAGCAGGTTCGAAAGAATCAGACCAAGTAACATGCTCATCCGCGACAGCATGCATGTCCAGAATGCGGTGGAGGTCGTCGGCAGCGAATTCGCTTTCTAGATAGAGGCGTTCTATTGGGTCGAGCTTATCCCATGCTTGGTCCACGGGCAGAAAGAGTGTCGTTCCTGATGATGAGTTGAGGCGATTTAAAAGCTCCGGTGTCATAATCTTCTTGAAGTAAGAGATCGAAGAATGCTGAGATAGAAGAGCGGCTAAGAAGATGGTCAGGAAACTGTCCTTGAAGGATGCAGTCGTTTCTACTCACCCAGATCCGCGGGTGGCTCAATAACATCGTCTATGCCCAACAAGATCCCATTCCCGGCATCTTGCAGCCCCTTCACAATCTTTGCGCCACCCTTTCCAAACGCGTCAACGGCAACTCTAACTTCTTCTTGATCATGCGCCGCAAGCCGCAACCTTTGTGGCTCTCCACCTAACGTTCCACCAGGAATTGGCATCCAAGGTGGATACGGGGGAGGTTCGCGCGAAGGAGGATCCAGAGGTTTCCGTGGGTACAACAGAGTCTTATAGAATGGTACATTGGCTTCAGTCGGAAGCGCTAATAGTGTTTCATTGAGCAAATGGTAGAATAGTTGCTGCCTGAGTTTCTCTTGAATATTGTCCGGTACCAGCCATGTTGTGTCTTCAAGGGCCGTACGCCACAGAGGATTTCGAAGAGAATGTTTCTTGATGGCATCGTTTGTAGGGGCAAAAAATGTGCTACCATTCAGCTTGTTCAGCGTGGGGATGAGCTTTGTTCTTTGGAGCAAAACAAGCAAGGAAGTGTAGTCTGGATCGTCGCCCAGGGCATCTACGAGAGTCCTGGAAATTGTCGACGGTTGATCCCATGGTACTTGAGATGCTGAGGAGGGTATTGGGAGAACAGCGACCAAAAGGGCGTACGGCAGGCATGCAGAGATGTGCATGGTTGGGGAGAAAGGTGTGTCCAGGTCCGACTGCGCTAGTTTCCTCGAGGGATGACATGGTACCACGTGATGCAGACCCATTGAGTGGAAATCTACCACTGCCAGACGCCACCAGCTGCCCGAACCGCTTCTGGTGCCTAACTTGTCCTCCACCCATGATATGCTGCAGCTTCAGCAGACCTGTACAGGTTACCCAGCAGCCGGAGTGCAGTATCTACTTCTGCCACATGAATCGCTTCTCGTAAGCCCTGCTTACTGATTCGCGACCACTACTCACGTCGTTTGATAGCTCTATCCATCTGGCGACGCAGTTATAATCCTAGATGCACGCACACTCGCTCTTGTACGCGTTCTTGCCTTCTGGGAAGCATTCCCGGGTACTATGCACAGCAAGGGTTCCATCTCGTGCATTTCTGTAGATTCCGGGATGAAACTTGTGTGTTTCAACCCGTACTACTTACCCAGTCAAACTTCTTATCTTTGCTCACCTAGATAGTGGCTGCAATGAAATCAAGACTCGCTGCCTGGTCTCTTTCTGGTGTTCAACAAGACGCATGGCGGATACACTCAACGCTTGTTCTCCCTGAACATCACGATGTCACTGTTCTGGACAATAAAGCCGGTATGCATCACCAGGATATTGGTTAGACGCGTTCTGAAGCATAATTGCAGGGCTCTTGGCCGTTGGATGCGGAAGGGAGCTGTCGGTGTATACCCTCGTACTCGAGAACGACCTTCCAACTTGGTCCAAGAAGTGGACGGCCTCGTAAGCGATCCCAGTTTTCGATGGTTCAGATTTGTTAACCTTTTGGTATAGGACAGCAACGCCGATTCTGCTCAACTTCGCACCCTCCCTCATGTATATTGCTGCTGTCTCAAAAGTATGTGATTACAATAAGACAACGGCATGTCTAATGGAAGTTACCTTTGCATAGAGGGATAATGCAATCAGACTCTACTCCACAACTTCAGGCAGACAAAAGCAATTGATACCCCATCCGCGTCCTGTTATCAAGCTGTCCTGGAGAAGACCTCAGGCTTCAAGTCGGTACGCAAAGCTCATGACACCATGGTTCTAAAAGCACTGACATGCTCTCAGTGATGATTTAATTCTCTACACAGTGACTTCAGATGCTACACTTAGGATTTTCTTCCCCGTACTGGACTCCCCAGACTATCTACAACTACACGCATCACTAGACCTATATTCATCACTACCATTCTCAGTTGTGGAGCAACTACAATCCTCAGCATCTTCTGTCTTCTGGTTAGACCGCAACTCGGTTGAGAGAGTCATCACTAATATCCTCAAAGACCCAAAACTCACCGATGATGCGCGTACCAGAAGGATCAGGGAGATAAAGGAAGAAGGTTGGGACTTATTTTTGCGAATACTCGCAGACGGTTCGTTGGTTGTAACAGCGGTCGCAGTATGTTTGTGCCACGCTCTCGTTGCTTCCCTTTCTTATCTATACCCTAGAACATAGATCGCAGGCCTCCCACCCTTCTCCAACAATTCACGCTACAACAATCCCAGCCCTCAATATTCTCGAAACCTCCAGCTTACCTCTACGCACTACCCAATCCTGATTCAAACCTCCTCACACTTATTACTTCAGCTCCCCTCATGTCAATGGACCTCTCCCCCCTGTCCTTCTTCGATGCCCGATCCGATGGTCTTAGAGTCAACTCTGCCGGCTCGGAGCGCATACCGGAAGAAGAATCAGAGATCATTCGTTTCATTCGAACACCGGAAGGCAAGGGTGTCGGTGCACTCCGTGTCCGAGGAGGAGAGACTTGGAGAATAACGGAGCGTGGAACGAAAATTGTGCGGTCTGGTTCTTGGGACAAGGCGGACTTTGTGGTTGTGCTCGATCTTGGTAAGTCTCGCAATATCAAGTCCAAAATTTGGCTTAGTTTCAAACAGGCAAACAATTTGTCACATACACCAAGGATGATGGTCTCGTGAAACTACACTCTTCGCCCCCTCAAACTGTAACAATTCTTGGTTTAGAATCGTTGTTCACAATGCCCTCGCCGAGCGGCTACGAGCACATCCTTGGCGTCACTGTTGAATTTGAAATTGTTCAACTGAAAGCTACCGCATTCCCATCTTTAACAATAATTGGTCGGCACAAACTGCCTTTGTCATATACGCCTCGCTTTATCCTACCAGTGGATCCTATGGCATGGGGTCATGTCCAAGATTGGGCATCTCATGATAATCTTCTTAGCATCTCGGAGGACGGAGAGCTCGCATTCTGGGTGCCTGAAGGGAACCCAGAAAACGGCTGGAAGTGCAGTGGGAAAGTACGCACCGGACGCTCCGGTTTTAGAAAAGTCCGGTGTAGTTCCGCGAAGAAGACAGTCCTCAGTAAGATACCCAGCTTAAAAACCATTGAATTGGTATTGATGCTCACATATGAAATAGTTGTTGACAGCCCCGAAGGTAATGAATTGACGATCTGGGATTCAACCGAGTCAGAATTTGCTTCTGGACTCGAGCACCATGGAACATACCGGTACTTTGTCATTTGTCGCGCATATATTGACATTAGAGTGACGAATCTCACAGTGAAACTATTCTTGACCTTGACTGGAGCTCTACACGCGACATGCAGTCAATCCTTGCAGTGGGATATGCACATCGGGTTGACATCCTATGTCAGCAGCGGATGACTTATTTTGACGAAGGGCCTGGATGGGGCTTATGTCGGACTATCGACATCTCCAGGCAAGCACACCTAAGCTATTTGCTAAATGTTACTGAAATAGACTGACTAGCATCACTCCCTATCCAATCGCTGACTCGATATGGTTAGCAAATGGTTCATTCCTAATTGCCGCTGGGCAGCAGATGGGTCTGTTCAGCGAACCTCTGCCCAAAGCAAATGAAGAGCCGCCAGAAAGTCTGGTGGAATATGTAGCTCGACAAAATGGCCCTCTAGATCATTATCACCCACAAATGCTGCTTCAATGCTTAATATGGGGTAGGTTTCCCTTGTCCTCATTGTATCAATTGCTGCATGGTGTTCTAGATAAAATCGAGCTCGTGAAAGAGATAATCACCAATCTTGCACGGGTTCTACTTGATGATGACGTTGATTCCAAGGCAAAGGAATTGCCTCACCTCCCAGTTGAGCGGTTCCTGCAGTCAGAACAGCCTCAGCAAGGAGTGAGTCATGGGGACCGGAAGTTAAGAGAGGAACTGATTGCCATTTCCCCTCATAGTATGCACCAAAGCAGAAATATGGATCACTGTTCAATGGCACCCATGCCCTGTCAGAAGAGTAAGCATCCTAATTTGTATGAACTACCTGGGTACTGATGTTTCCTTTAGCTCTGACGATGACATCGCCTTCACTCGTCCGGTCATTTCCCGATTGATTCAAATGCTAGAAATACGCAATCTACCTAATCTATCCCCCAACGAAAAGGCACACTTGATCGTTCTGATCCAAACGACCCTCGAGGTACGTTTTTCATGGCAGGTGATTTTGAAGTAGTTGGTCGATCCTGACTACACTCATCAGATACATGAGCAACGACGAGCCCTCGACTCAAACGGCCTACGATATCTCATTTCAATGCGGTCTTTCTATATCATCAACAGTCGAACATCACCTCCCAATCAGACCACGACAAACGGGCTCGCAGTGAATGGAAGCAAACCCAATCCATCAGCACGCCGAGAACGACTACGATTTCGGGACATGATCTGGGCGTTCCATAGTGAGAGTCAAGACTTGCTCCTCAATGCGTCAACAGCTGCTTGTGATGGGAAGATGGCTTGGTCAGATGCAAGGGCGTTGGGAATTTCCCTTTGGCTGACGTCAATTGAATCTTTGGTGCGTTGGTGACTTGGCAGCCTCTGAAATCAATTTATTCGACCCACTCTTTCCTAGAAATCGCAATTTGAAGTAATCGCACGAAATGAATATATGGCAGGCGATAACCGTGATCCCACGAAATGCTCTCTGTTCTACTTTGCTCTTGGAAAGGTTAAATTGGTCCATGGTTTATGGAGACAGGCTGCATGGCATAAAGAACAAACACTCATGCTCAAGTTCCTCGGTAACGATTTCACTAATCCCCGATGGAAGACAGCTGCCCTCAAGAATGCTTTCGCTTTACTTAGTAAACAAAGATATGGTGCGTTACCACCAAATCTCCTGTGTCTCAACCTAACTTCTATTGAAGAGTATGCCGCCGCCTTTTTCTTACTTGGTGGCTCTCTGAAGGATGCAGTTAACGTGTGTCTCAAACAACTTGGAGATTTTCAACTCGGGATAGCTCTTGCACGAGTTGTCGAGCAGAGTAACGAAGGACCCATGCTACAGGAGATCATTACAAACGCAGTTCTACCTATTGCATTTCAACATGGCAATAGGTGGCTAGGCAGTTGGGCGTTCTGGCTACTACATCGTCGAGACCTCGCCGTTCGCATCCTTCTCGTGAGTATATTGCGTACCCTTGAAAAATGTTTCTGACGGGAAACAGACTCCTCTCCGTGACATCGCAGCTGCTTTCAATATATTGGTGGTTGATATCGGAGAGCCTCATTATGATGACCCTGGTCTAGCTTTGCTCTTCTCTCAACTTCGTTCGAAAACACTGCAGGCTGCTCAAGGCACAAGCGAGATCTCCGGTCGCTCCGAATACAACTTCGTATTGCAGATGGCTCGTGTGTTCTGCAGAATGGGTCAGTAAATTTTTGCTACGAGAAACGACACTCCCTGAACACAAGGACCTCCCAGGTTGTCATGTTTTAGCATTGGATCTTGTCCGTTCTTGGTCTTTCGCTCGGCCGTCCACAGCAATTCGTAATACCCCTGCATCATTGGACCAGGTGACAACTGCTTCTCCCAAGCCCTCTCGCCCTGTCTTCCCACTTGAGCCAGCCTTGCGTCGTCATTCTTCGATAATGATCGACATGGATATCGCTTCACTTCCTGCCACTCGTAGAGCTTCCCCAGATGGAATAGTGCAGAACGGAAAGGAGCATCCGATTGAAGCAATCCAAGAAGAGAGCGATTTACTTGCTAGGAAAGCCGGTCTCGGAAGCTTAATGAAGTTCGCTAAGCAGGATGTTAAAGTACCAGATTTCAACATGGATGCATTTTTCTGACGGATCAGTTCTTTCTTGATTTCGTAACTCATAACTTATACGTTTATCCATTTCATAGTAGATGCCGCAGATGTGTATATTCATACAATTGTAGCAAAAGAGACGCCGTGATTTGTTTGCTACCAATTACTTACTCCTGCACTTCGACCTCGCGCTTCTTTAGCACGAGATCAGAGCCAATAACCCGCTTCCAAACGTCCTGGACATCCTCCACGACCGTCTCAAAGTGTGATGTCGCATCGTAAGAGCGAGTGATGAAGATGTTGTCCCCCTGGCCCGAGCTCGTAGGAGTATACAAAGGAGTGATGTCAACAAATCTGTGTTTCTATCAGTACAATGCCTTGAAATGCTGCTACAGACACTCACTTATCATAAATGGGTCCCAAAAGGTTCAGACCAGGAGCGATCTCAAGCTCAGGCTTGTCAGTCTCAACGATTGTGCTGACAATGGCGACGTAGACGTCTTTAGCGCAAACATTGTGAGTAGATGATACCATTGCGATGTAGATATCTACAGAAACTATTCAGTTTGAGGGTGATTTCGTGGCACACAGTACTGACCGTTTCTCCTGTTGACCTGATTCTGAGGAATGATGATCTGACAGCTATCAGAATCATCGGTTCCTGGGATAGGATGCTTAAGGAAGCAGATGGCCCGAACAACTTTGCCTTCCTCTACAACGCGAACTTTACCGCCGTCCTTGCCCGCACCAAAGTAGCTTGGATCGCCGATAACCTGCTTAGCCTTCACAGTTTCTCCGCCACTGGTGACACCAACGAATTTGCCTTCACTATCGGTGACAATTTCGTCGATAGTTTTGTCCAGCATATATGTACCCCCATAGATAGCGCTAAGACGAGCGAATGATTGTGGAAGCTCGCCGAGACCATAGAGAGGATAGATGTATGGTGATTTTCCGTAGCGCGCCATTGAGGAGGTATATAGAATGATGCGATCGTAGGTCGGGCGTGCGGGTTTCGTAATATAACTAAACGATCAGATGAGCCGAGAAAGCGTAAATAAATGCGTGGCGGCTCACTCATCATCCAGGTAGAGAGCCATGGCGTGTCCAATGAAGTCCTGAGTACCTGGCTCCAGACCGAACTTTTCGTAAATGGTCTTCATGCTGTCCCTATCGAGATTGACACCTTTTGTCTCGATCAGTAACAATGTAGACATAAGCCATCCCTTGCTCACCTTGATGGGTAGTGGGATCTTCATCCTTCCAGCCTTGCAGAAACTCAAAGAACTTCTTTGCGCGTCGTTTCTCGAAAAGACCCATCAAAGGGCTCCTGACAGCCTCCATCTCGGTACTTGGTACCTTGGAGATCTTTCCATCACGATAGACAAAGCTACCTGCAATCTGCTTGAACTCGAGGTACCTGGTGACATCGGTATGGACAAGAATCTTGGTCAACTCTCCAGAAGCGATGATGAACTTGGGTACGAGGTCGACAGCATAGTCACGGTCGCGACCAAGCTCCGTGGGCGGTGTTTGGTTGGGCCTGAACTTGCGATAGAGCTGCGG
>Ga0247764_1000867_pt1 | contig 10585 bp, 8 predicted proteins | sample UWRJL051202B4_FD_179932 | JGI IMG/M metagenome (GOLD analysis project Ga0247764, IMG submission 179932) | Plant litter microbial communities from Arlington Agricultural Research Station in Wisconsin, United States - UWRJ-L051-202B-4 | ecosystem: Environmental > Terrestrial > Plant litter >...
CTCAATGGCCGGCCCCTTGGCGATGCCTTGGCCGAATCGCGCAAGCTGCCGTCACTGATGAACCTGCCCGCGGGCGTGAAGCAGGTCACTGCCGGCGATGCGGAATTCATGATCGAGCTGTTCACCGGTTTCGCCATGGCCATGGCCGTCGGCATCATGTGCATCTACCTGCTGCTGGTCATTCTGTTCCGCGAATTCCTGCAGCCCATCACCATCCTGTCGGCACTGCCGCCCTCCGCCGGCGGCGCGCTGGTGTTCCTGTTCGTCACCGGCTACGAGATGTCGATTCCCTCGCTCATCGGCATGCTGATGCTGATGGGCATCGTGACCAAGAACTCCATCCTGCTGGTCGAATACGCGGTGCGCGCCATGCATGAAGAGGGACTCAATCGCGTCGATGCCCTCATCGATGCCTGCTCCAAGCGCTCGCGCCCCATCATCATGACCACCATCGCGATGGGCGCCGGCATGCTGCCCATCGCCACTGGCTGGTCCGGCGATCCAAGCTTCCGCGCGCCGATGGGTGTGGCGGTGATCGGTGGCTTGCTCGCATCGACAGCGTTGAGTTTGTTCGTCGTGCCGGTGATCTTCACGCTCACCGATGACTTCCAGGGAAAGCTCCGAAGGCTGTTCAGTCTGAGGAAAAAAAAGGGAGATGGTGCGGCGCTAGAAGTACAAATTGCGGAGCATTGAGGCAGGGAAAGAATTATTCCCCTCAAATCGCCCGCAACGCCGTAGCCACCGGCAATCGCGCCGCGCGTATCGCCGGAAACAATCCACCGATCAAACCGATAACCGCCGCCCACACGATACCGAACACCATCAGCTGCGGACTCACGCTCAGGTCGAACACGAGCTGCCCCATTCCCTGGCCACCGGTACTCACCGTGTGACCATTGAAGAACAACCACGCCAAGAGCGCACCGATCACGCCGCCGATGCCGGCGAGCAGCAGTGCTTCGATCAGCACCGACACCACCATCGCCGTCGCGCCGAAGCCGAGCGCACGCAATGTGGCAATCTCACGCAAGCGTTCGCTAACCGCCGAATACATCGTGTTAAGCGCACCGAACACCGCACCTACCGCCATGATGCCGCCGACGACATAGGCAAGGAACGAAATCACCTTGCTGATGCCCTTCGACGCTTCCTGGAAATAGTCGCGCTCGCGTGCGACATCCATGGCCAGTGCCGGATTGGATGTCACCGCATCCTTGAAGCGCTGGAACGCCTGCGGCGATTCGAGCATCACCAGGATGCTCTGGTAATTGCCTCGCTGCTCCGCGCTCATCAACGTATCCGCATCGGTCAGCAGTTCCGACTCGTGCGAATCGCCACCGGTTTCGAAAGTGCCGACCACGGTCCAGGTAGTACGCCGCGTCGCCACCTTGTCTCCCAGCTGCAGGCCTTTGTACTGGGCAGCCGCCGATTTGCCGACGATGATCTCGGTGACGGCCGGATTGAACATGCGGCCCGCGGTGATGCGTATTTCGGGCCGGAGCTTGAGCAGCTGCGGCCCGGCGCCGCGCAGGATCACGTTCACCTGCGTATCGTCTGCCTTCTTGTACAGAGTCATCAGCCGCAGTCCTTCGGCAGAGAGAATAGGTTTGCCTTCCGCGTCACGCTTGACGCCCGGCGCATCCATGACCAAGCGCAGCGAGTCCCGGCTGATGGCGCTGGAATTCTCCGCCGTCGAGCCATTACGCATCACGATCACCCGGTCGTCGCGCCCGGTGCTGTTCATGGTCTTGACCATGCCGGTGGACATCGCCAGCACCGAGGTCATCACCGCTACCACGCCGGCAATGCCGATGACGATGACCAAAGAGGTCGCCGCGCGTTGCGGCAGGCTGCGCAGGTTCATCGCCGTCACGGCGAACATTTGTCGAAAGAGCTTCATGGTGAATCCTGCAACGACGCGTTCAGCGGCCGGCCAATGCATCGACGATGTTGAGCTGGCGAGCACGCCATGCCGGCGGCAAACCGCTCACCAGTGACAGCAGCAATGCCATGCCGGCGCCCATCGCGAGCACGACGTTGGGCATGGGGAAGTTACCGAACAGCGCTTTCATGGGCGGCGAGGCGAACACGGTGGTAGACACCGCCAATCCAACGACGGCGGCGAACGAGCACAACAGCAGCGCCTCGCTGAGCACCAGGCCGAGTACTTTCCCATCCGAGAATCCCAGTGTCTTGAGCACGGCCAGTTCAGACGTGCGCTCCCGTACCGACTGCATCATCGTGTTTGCCGTGAGGAACAGCAGCGTAAACATCACCGCGCCGACGATGGCGTTGGCGATGAAATTGATGTCGCCGAGCTGCTTGAGCTGCATCTGCGCCAGCGCCGATTCCGTCTGCGTCAGAGTCTCGCTGCCCGAATTCTCGAACAGTGCATCGATCTGCTTGGAGATCTGCGTTGCCTGGTGCGGATCCTCGATGGAGGCGAGATAGTAATGAATGACGCCGTGGCCGAACGCACTGGCCTCATCGAAGTACGAGTAATTCAAGTAGAAGCCGGGGAAGCCGGCGCCGTACGCGGAAGCATCGAAGGTGCCGACGATGTCGAAATCCCAGGTGCTGCCGCCATCTTTCTTGGTCCAGATGGATGTGCCCACCGGAATGCGGTCGCCCACTTTCCACTTGCGCGCCTTGGCGATGCTCTCGCTGATGAGGACGCCGTTACGCGTCTTCTGCATCGCCTGCACGTACTCGGGCTTGATCTTCATCTCCTTGTAGACAGCGAACAACTGCTCGGCGTCGGTGGCGAACGCCGGCAGCGGGTCCTTGGCGTTCTGGTAGAAGCCGCCGAAGTAAGTCCAATGCGAGACAGCGCGCACGCCTGGAACACTACGGATGCGATTCAGGTGCGCGATCGGCAAGCCGTCGGTCATGTTCGACTTCGCCGAGATATATAGCCGGTCCACGTCCTGGTTCGACACCAGCGTGTTGAATCCCTGGTTGAATCCCTGCAACAGGCCGAACAGCAGGAACGCCACGATGATGGACAGCATCGTGAACACCGTGCGAGTGCGTTTGCGCCACAGGCCGGCCCAGATCAGGGAGAAATATTTCATGCCACGCTCCGCACGGCCTCCGCGGTCAGCTGCCCCTTGTCGAGATGCAGTTCCCGCGAGGCATATTCGGCCGCCTTGGGATCGTGGGTCACCATGACGATGGTTTTCCCCTGCGTGCGATTCAACGCCTGCAGCAGGTTCATGATTTCCTCCGCGCTCTGGCGATCCAGGTCGCCGGTGGGCTCATCGCACACCAGCAGGGTCGGATCGGCGACGATGGCCCTCGCGATAGCGACGCGCTGTTGCTGTCCGCCCGACAATTCATTCGGTTTGTGTTTGACGCGATCGCCGAGGCCGACGAGTTGCAACGCCGTCTTCACGCGTTCCTTGCGTTGCGCGCGCGAGAGATCGGTGAGCAGCAGCGGCACTTCTACGTTCGCTTCGGCCGTGAGCACCGGCAGCAGGTTGTAGAACTGGAAAATGAAACCGATATTGCGGGCCCGCCAATTGGCGAGCGCGCCGCGAGACAATTTGTCGATGCGCTGATCGCGTACTGCGACCTCGCCGCTGGTGGGTTGATCCAACCCCGCGATCAGGTTGAGCACCGTGGTCTTGCCGGAACCCGACGGCCCCATCAACGCGAGGAACTCGCCGGACTCGATGTCCAGGTCCACGCCGTGCAGCACCTCCACCTTCTGCTTGCCGCGCAAATAGCTCTTTTTCACATTCCGTAGCGACACGATGGCCGTCATGCAACTCTCCGTAGCGGGTGGTGGATGCTTCCAGGAATTCCAGCGCAGTCTAAAGCGGACGCCTCGGCATGGGGAATCCTTCTACCGGTGAATAACTGGCAGGTACCGGTGCGGTTGGACTCAAGCAGTCGCCGCACGCGGCAGGATACGAGCTTCGCGAATGGGAAGGTTCGCGACCGCAGCCAGCAACGCCAGGGCGATATCTGCATACCAGATCCATTCATAACTGCCACGCTCGGCGAGAGCGACGCCCCCGAGCCATGCACCTAGAAAACCGCCCACCTGGTGCGATACCAGCGTCAGGCCGAACAGCGTCGCGAGATAGCGCGTGCCGAACAGTTTACCTACGATGCCCGAAGTCGGCGGCACCGTGGCAAGCCAGGTAACGCCGAGCGCAGCTGCAAATATATAAACATTGGAGGCGGTCTTAGGCATGACCATGTAGATGGCAACGATGACGGCACGGCTCGCGTAAATCAGCGCCAGCAGGTTCTTCATGCGGTAACGCTGCCCCAGCCAGCCCACACCCAGGCTGCCGACTACATTCGCCGCGCCGATGAGCGCCAGCGAGTTCGCAGCCACGGTCGGACTCAGTCCGCAGAGCTGCAACTCGCTCGGCAGGTGCGAGACCAGGAAGGCGATGTGGAATCCGCAGGTGAAGAATCCTGCATGCAATAGCAGGTAGCTGCGATCGCGCATCGCTTCGTTCACCTGTTGACTGAGCGACAGCTGCGTCACTGCGGCACTGGCTTTCGCTAGCGCCACTGCTTCGCCAGCTCGCATGCGCAAGGCCATGGTCAGCGGAATCGTCAGCAGCGCCGCTGCCGCCGTCGCGTACATGGCGGTGATCCAGCCCGCCGTGCCGATGATCAATTGGATCAGCGGCGCGAAGATGACCTGGCCCACCGAGCCGCCGGCATTGATGACGCCGGCAACGAACGAGCGGCGCTCAGGCGGAATGCGCTGCGCCGTGACGCCGATGAGGATGGAAAAACTTCCCGCTGCGGCACCGGCCGCGCTGAACAACCCCATCGTCAGAACCAGTCCTCCGGATGAAGTCATGAACGGCGTGAGCAGGGCACCGAGGCACATCAGGATCGCCCCGGCGACAATGACGCGCACCGCCCCGAACTTGTCCGCGATGGCGCCGAAGATGGGTTGCGCCGCGCCGAATACGAACTGCGCCACGCCGAGCGCGAAACTGAAAGCGACGATGGAGACGCCGGTGCTGGTGCTGATCGGCAGCACGAACAGGCCGGTGGTCTGCCGCACGCCCATGGTGATCATCAGGATGGCCGCGGCGGCAACGGCCAGCCATGCGAAGGGCCGGTGGGATTGGTCAGTCATGGTGATGGCCACGCGGGGATGGTGCTTGCACGTAACTTACAATCGTTGTTCGCCTCGATGCCAGTGCTCTGGAAACTACGGCGAACGCTGCGCCAACGCCTTCGCGATCGCCTCCTCCCCCAACGGCTCCGGACTCTTCACGCGCAGGCTCTCTATCCATTCATACGCAAAGTCGCGCTTGATCCGGGCATTGACGAACGCCGTAACGGACATCGCGATCAGCGCGCCCAAGCTGGCCAGCGCCATGTCCTTGTGCGCATCCCAGACATCGCCTTGAGTGCCGAGGTACGCAGCACCCAGATCCCCGCCGAACCAGCTCGCGGCCAGCCACTCCACCAGCTCGTACAGCATCGATGTCGACATGGTCAGGTCCAGAGGCAGGAAGTATCCCCAGAAACCGCGCACCCCGGCGACCCGCAGGAACAGCTCCCTCACGGGATAAGCGAGCAGCAAACCATAAGCGAAGTGCACCACGCGGTCGAAGTTGTTGCGCTTCCAGCCGACCAGTTCGTTGAAGGTCGTGCCGGTGAGCTCCTTGAAGGCCCGGTCGTAAGGCACTTCGGCATAGGTGTAGTGCGCGCCGATGGTATGCAGGCACAGGAACAGGAAAATCAATGTGTATGAAATACGCGAGAGCGGAAACCGCCGATAGGTCGTCGCCAGCAGCACGATGGCGGCCACCAGCAGCACGTTCTCCAGCACCCAGTCGTCACGATGCGAGGGATGGATGGCCAGCGGAATCCACAGCAGGGCCAGCAGCAGGGCCAAGGTGAGCATGTAACGGGGATGACGCACGAGAATCCTCGAAGGCTTTAGGATGAGCCATTGTAGGGGGAATCCCCCATTCCCGCCGCGTCCCCGCGGAAGGGAACTCGGGCTTGCCCGACGGCGTTCCTCATGTCGAAGAACTCAACATGATCGGGGGATGGCGCCTGCAGCCTCGCGCTTAGGATCCCACCTCCTGATGATCCGATGTTCTTCTCTTGAAGCCCCGCATGACGGGGCTTCACCTTGCGTGGACCGCACGCCGGGGCTTAACCTTGCAGGCATCGCATCGCCGTCCCGACGACGCCGCGATGAAAACAACATCAGCGCGAATTGCCGAAGAAAATCGGCTTGCGCAGACTCCGTGACACGCAAGTCCATTATATTTCCCTGTAGCGCTCGCACCGCCGCCGTTGCACGCTCCATCCAACATCTAACTGCACTCGAGTCGAAGGAAAACCGGTAATGCAAAAGACCCTGGTCGCGCTACTGTTGCTCATGAGTTCCATGGCCGTAGGCGCCGCCACTCTCTACATATCCGACGAACTCACCGTGCCGCTGCGACGCGGCCCTTCGAACGGTCACAAGATCATCAACGCGGCGCTGCCCAGCGGCACTGCGCTGCAAGTCCTCAGCGAGGACAAGGACGCGGGCTATACCGAAGTGCGCACACCGGGCGGTGTCGAGGGCTGGGTGCAGACCCAATTCCTTGCAACCGAACCCGTGGCCCGCGACCGACTCGCCACTGCGACCAAGCGCGTGCAGACGCTCGAAGCCGAACTCAAGAACATCAAAGAGACTTACCAGGACACACGCAGCGCCCGCACCGATGCGGAGAATCGCAGCAGCACGCTGGACAAGCAGACCAAGCAACTGCAGACCGAGCTGGCGGAAATCCGCCGCGTCTCGTCCAACTCCATCGCGCACTTCGAAGAGAACAAGCAGCTCAAGACCCAGAACCAGGAGCTGTCGACCCAGGTGACGCAGCTCACCGAAAGCGTCCGGCAACTGGAGCGCAACCTGTACCTGCGTTTTTTCCTGGGCGGCGGCGCGCTGGTGTTGGCCGGTCTTGCGGTTGGAGCCTGGATCAAATCGCGGCCTAAGCGCAGCACCTGGGCCTGAGCCGCGCGATTGCGAGTCGGCGGCTCACCGTCACGGAAAACCGCAACATGAAATTGAATATCCCCAGGAACACTCGCCACTTTCCAGGCGTCGTTCATACGGAAGTGGCAGTGTGATTCGGTAACCGGTCTTGTAGACCCTTTTTAAACCCTGGTCTGCACGATCCAACCTTCGAAGAACGCCGTTCTTCTAAGCCCTGAGTCCTTCCCGGAACTCCCCAGTCCGGTGCGGATGTCGGGAACCGAAGCCCCGCCCTCGCGACGGGGCTTCACTTTATGTGCCCTCACCTAAGCCCTCACCGGCGCAACTTCGTCGCGCTCCCGAACCGGGAGAGGCAGGAGTTAAAACAGGTTGCGGAAGAAGTAACCGTAGACACCCGGCTCCGTCAGCGCGACGAACAGCAATCCCGTAGCGGCGCCCGACAGGTGCGCATCATGATTGACGCGCGACTCCTGATTCTTCGCGGCATACCAGGTATAGGCCAGGTAACCCACGCCGAACAGCGGCGCGGGGATGGGCACGGGGATCGGAAATATGAGCAGCGACTGGTCCGGGAAATACAGGATGGCGGCGAACAGCACCGCTGAGATCGCCCCCGATGCCCCCAGCGATGCGTACTGCGGATTGTTTCGCTGCTTGTACCAGGTACCTGCGTGACTGATCAGCAGCGCCGCGAAATACAGCACGCCGAAGGCGATCGGGCCGATGGCGCGCTCCAGGTTGAAGCCGAAAAAATAGAATGTCATCAGGTTGAAGATGAGATGCATCAGGTCGGCGTGCACGAAGCCGCTGGTGACGGCAGTGTGATACTGCTTGCGCCGCAGGAACCAGTAGGGACGGAACAGGCATCGGTCCAGAAGTTTCGGCGAGCTGTACAGCGCGATGAGGCTGGTGACGAGCGTGACGACGAATATGATCAGGGCGAGGAACGGCTGGAACACTGGTTTAGGATTCGAGGCTTGAGGGCGGGCAGCGAGGATATCAAATGGCGGACGCCGCTCCGCATGTAACTGCGGCGATTCCAAGCATTCCTCGCCACAGCGGAGTGGAATTCCACGCAAGACAACCGCCTGCAAAAAACGTTATCTTTGCTTTAGCTGCATCGCGCCATTGCGCCTGCAGGCCTCGAGACTGGGAATGCCAGGCCCGCATTCGATAGCCGCAATTCGATAGCAATACATATCTCATGACCCAACGACGCGACTTGCTGAAGTCCGCCTTGCTGCTGCCCTTGTTGTCGACGAGTTACGGCCGCGCATTCGCAGCCGCCGAACCCGCTCAGGCCTCGCGCAAGTTCGATTACGCCGGATTGAAAGGTGAAGCGCGAGCGCTCTCGACTCGCGCTTACGAGCCGCCACCGCCACTGGCGGCGCCGAGCCTGGTGAATCTCGATTACGACCAATACCAGGCTCTGCGCTTCCGCCGCGATCACGCCTTGTGGGGTAGCGAGGATCGGGGCTTTCGCCTGGAATTCTTCCACGTGGGCCGCGGCTTCAAGGAGTCGGTGCGCATGTTCGAAGTGGTCGATGGCAACGCCCGCGAAATCCTCTACCAGTCGGCCATGTTCGACTTCGGCAAGAGCGGCGTTTCGCCCAAGTCGCTGCCGAAGAATCTCGGTTTCGCCGGGTTCCGGATTCACGCGGCCACCAACTGGGACGCCGACATCTCGGCATTCCTGGGCGCGGCGTATTTTCGCTCCGTCGGTTCCGACACCCGCCAGTTCGGCCTGTCGGCCCGCGGCCTCGCCATCGATACGGCCAACGGCGTCGAGGAATTCCCACGCTTCACCAGCTTCTGGTTCGAACGGCCGGTGCTCAATTCCCGCTCACTGGTGCTGTATGCGCTGATGGACTCGCCGAGCACCACCGGCGCATTTCGTTTCGAAATCCATCCGGGCGCGCCGCAGACCATGGATATCGACGCGGCCATCTATCCGCGCAAGAGCATCGATCGTTTCGGCGTGGCGCCGCTCACCAGCATGTTCCAGTGTGGCGAGAACGATCGCCGCATGGCCAACGACTGGCGCCCCGAGATTCACGACTCCGACGGCCTGTCGATGCTGACCGGAAACGGCGAATGGATCTGGCGACCCATCACTAACCCAACCACCTTGCGCGTCAACTCCTACATGGACAAGACGCCGCGCGGTTTCGGGCTGCTGCAGCGTGACCGCGACTTCGACAATTACCAGGATGACGGCGTGTTCTACGAACGGCGGCCGAGCCTGTGGATCGAACCGAAAGGCGATTGGGGCGCGGGCGCCGTACAGCTGGTCGAGATTCCCACCGTCGACGAGACCTTCGACAACATCGTCGCGTACTGGGTGCCGGAAGCCAAACCCAAGCAGGGCGATGAGTTGCTGTTCAGTTATCGCGCATCGTGGGGCACGCAGATGCCAGTCTATTCGGGACTGGGACAGGCAATAGCCACACGCACCGGCATCGGCGGCGTCATCGGCCAGAAGCGGCGGCATTACTCGTGGCGTTTCGCCGTCGACTTCGTCGGCGGCGAACTCAGCGCGCTGCCAGCCAACGCTCGCGTCGATGCAGTCATCACTGCTTCGCGCGGCGCAGTCGAAATAACTTCGGCCCGCCCGTTGCTGCCCGAGCAGGGCTATCGCGCCATGTTCGATATCCGGCCGCTCGACGACAGCATCGAACCAATCGACCTGCGCATGTTCCTGCGGCTCAACGGCCAGCCGCTCACGGAAACATGGATCTATTCGTGGGTGCCGCCTTCAGCGCAGGAACGACGCACGATCCTGCAACAGGCAGGAACTTACGAATGAGCTGATGTCGGTCGATAGCGACGGTTTGCCCGTGTTTTCCAGGGGAAATGTATCCCGGCTCGCCTGCTAGACTGCGCCTGTAATTGCCGGCCTGTGCGACCCTGGAGCCCGAGTGACACGAATCAGCCGCGAAGTTCATCTGCTCGATCGCCCTGAAGGCGTACCGAAACGGGAGCATTTCGGCGTCGTGGAAACGGAAATCGCCGATGCGGGCGCCGGCCAGGTCCTGGTGCAGAACCTGTTCATGTCGGTGGACCCAGCGATGCGGCCGCGCCTTGCCGGACAGACGCCGTTGAATGAACCGATGGAAGGCGGCGCCGTCGGGCGCATCGTGCAATCGAGCAACCCGGGATTTCGCGAAGGCGACTACGTGCGCTCGGTGCACGGCTTCCGCGAATATTTCCTGAGCGACGGCGCTGACATCACGCCGCTCGATCCCGATGGCTTGCCTCTGTCTGCCTATCTCGGCGTGCTCGGCACCACCGGCCTCACTGCTTACGGCGGTTTGCTGGTGACCGGCGCTTTGCAGGAAGGCGAGAATGTTTTCGTCTCTGCCGCTGCCGGTTCCGTGGGCAGCGTGGCCGCGCAGATCGCGAAGATCCGCAAATGCTTCGTCATCGGCACAGCGGGCTCAGATGAAAAATGCGCATGGTTGCGCAACGAACTGCGCGTCGATGTCGCCATCAACTATCACAAGCAGAAACTACGCCAGGCGCTCAAGGATGCCGCGCCGAAGGGCATCGACGTCTATTTCGAGAATGTCGGCGGCGAACATTTGAACGCGGCGCTGCCGCGCA
>Ga0247764_1000868_pt1 | contig 10583 bp, 8 predicted proteins | sample UWRJL051202B4_FD_179932 | JGI IMG/M metagenome (GOLD analysis project Ga0247764, IMG submission 179932) | Plant litter microbial communities from Arlington Agricultural Research Station in Wisconsin, United States - UWRJ-L051-202B-4 | ecosystem: Environmental > Terrestrial > Plant litter >...
TTACCTACGCGCAAGGTGCGTCGGCGGAACTGGTGGCAATGATCACGATCGGCGCCGCGGACATGTTCGGCCTGCCCGTTTCCACCACTCACGTGTTGTCTTCTGGCGTGGCCGGCACCATGGTTGCCAATCGGTCCGGGCTGCAATTGAGCACGGTGCGCAACCTGCTCATGGCGTGGGTGCTCACCTTGCCGATGGCGATCCTGTTATCCGGCTCGCTATACTGGCTGTTCAGTCGCCTGTTCTGAAGCGGAGCCCGCATAGATGAATCACGAGGAAATGGTTCGCCGCATCCGACTCGACCTGGAGGATGGTTACGACGAAGAACTCGAGATGGAAATCGAGGATCGAAACCTCGCGGGCGCGCCGTCCGAGCAGGGCGAAGCGGCCGATCGTCGCGACCGGCGTTTCTATTTTCGTGAATTGTTTCGGCTGCAGACCGAGCTGATCAAACTACAGGACTGGGTTGCGACGACACAGCAGAAGGTCGTCATCCTGTTCGAAGGTCGCGATGCCGCCGGCAAGGGCGGCGCAATCAAGCGCATCACCCAACGGCTGAATCCACGTGTGTGTCGCGTGGTTGCCCTGCCCGCCCCCAACGACCGGGAACGCACGCAGTGGTACTTTCAACGCTACGCCGCCCATCTTCCGGCAGGCGGTGAGATCGTCCTGTTCGACCGCAGCTGGTACAACCGCGCCGGTGTCGAACGCGTGATGGGATTCTGCACCGACGCTGAGTACGAAGAGTTCTTTCGCTCGGTGCCGGAGTTCGAACGCATGCTGGTGCGCTCGGGCATCAAGGTGCTGAAGTACTGGTTCTCGATCACCGACGAAGAGCAGTACCTGCGTTTCCTCGGACGCATTCACGATCCGTTGAAGCAATGGAAGCTGAGCCCGATGGACCTCGAGTCCCGCCGGCTATGGGAGGAGTACACACGGGCAAAGGAAATCATGCTGGAGCGCACGCACACCGAAGCGGCGCGCTGGTGGGTAGTGCAAGCTGTCGACAAGAAGCGGGCGCGACTGAACTGCATCCATCACTTGCTGCAACAGTTTCCGTATGAAGAGATTCAGCGGCCGATCGTCGTGCTGCCCGAGCGCGAACGGCACGAGGACTACTCGCGACAGGCGGTGCCGCAGGAGATGATGGTGCCTGACGTGTATTGAGCGGTTAGCGTTCGGCTAGAACCTGAACCAACTGACCTCTTGGAGATTGCGGTGACTCAGCGCCGGTCCAGCTCCTAGGCGACCTGCCGCCCCGCGCACCACGCGGCAACCACCACTGGCCCTTGCGGTGTATCGCGTACCCGGATGAGATCGGCGCGTTTGCCTTCTTCTATACTCCCGCGGTCGTACAGATTCAGAGCCTGCGCGGCGCTCATGCTGGCGGTCGCGACGGCGGTGCTGATAGGAATGCCCGTGAGCTTCGTCAGGCAGAACACTGCATGCAGCAGGCTCGACGGGAGATAATCCGACGACAAAATATCGACCAACCCTGCTTCAGCCAGTGTTGACGCGGACACGTTGCCGGAGTGCGAACTACCACGGACCAGGTTCGGTGCGCCCGCAATCACGTACATTCCACGCCTGCGCGCCTCGCGCGCTGCTTCCAGAGATGTCGGAAATTCGGCGATCGTGCAATTCGACAGCTGTGCCCGTGCGACGTCCCCAGTTTCAGCGTCGTCATGACTAGCCAGGATACAGCCGCTTTCGCGCGCCAGTTCCACGACAATCGCCCGATTGGTCGCGGAGAATTCCGCCTGGTCGGCCTTGCGACGTTCGATCAGCGCGTCCAGATCGGAATCGGTGAGACTGTAGCGCCGAGCGTAATGCTGGCGAAATAGCGCAATATCCAACCATTGACCTTGTCCCGGCACATGTTCCATCACTGAGATCAGTCGTGGTGTCCTGCGTTCACTGGCGCACCGCAGGTTCTCAACGAGATGGCGACTGCCAAGTTCACAACGCAGATGCAGGTGATGTTCGATTCGCAGCAGGCCTTGCCCCTCGGCCCGATCGATCGAGCCGATGGCGTCGAGGTAAGAATCTTCCCGCGCCCGCCCGCCGACATCGCCTCCGATCGTGATCGCGTCGAATGCCGTCGTGATGCCCGCAGTCGCAAGCTCCGCATCGTGCGACAGTACGGCTCGATCGGTGTTCCAGAACGTGCCCGGACGCGGCTCGACATGGCGCTCCAGGTTGTCCGTGTGGATTTCGACGAGTCCGGGAAGCAGGTAGTCGCCTTCGCAATCGATGCGGCGAGCGGCCGACCCGTGAACGGCGTCGAGCCGATGGATCACGCCTTCGCGTACGACCACGCTCGTCGCTTCGACTGCCCTCGGAAAAACGACGCGTGCGTTGATCAATGAGAACGGAGAATGCGCAGCACGCTTGTCCGGCGAGCGCGCCTTCCTCGGTTTTATCGAGACTTGGTTGACGTTCATGACCGTGACGACGTCAGTCGCCTACGACGAACTGCAGCCTATCCGCGCGAAAGCAGGTCCTGGCGTAAGTCACGGGCGTTCCATCGTCGCTCACGTCGACACTTTCCGTTTCGATGACGGGTTGCATGCGCGGTATGCGCAGTGCCCGCATTTCATCTGCGTCGGGCAGGCGTGCCGTGATCTGCGTGCGCTGGCGTCGGTAAGCGTCTACGCCGACCGCTTTCAGCGCACGTGTGATCGATAACTCGAAGGGCGACGCCGCGGACAGATCCCGCAATACCTGCAAAAGATCCGGCAGGCGGCGCATCGGGAAATAATTGTGACCGAGACTCAGCGGCACGGCGTTCGCCGCTCCCAGCACGACGAGCAGCACGCACGGATCGCCGTGTTCCAGTTCCAGTGCATCCACGGCGGCATCCGGCGCCGGCACTTCCGCGAGAGACAACACCGTGCGTGTCGGCGCACGATGGTTCTGCAACAAATTCGCCGTGAACCTCGTCGTCACCCCAAGCCGGTACTGCAATACGTCGTCGACGACGAATGTGCCTCGCCCCCTCTCGACGCGCAGAAATCCCTCCTGCTCCAAGTGGCCAACGGCGCGACGCACGGTGTGGCGATTGACACCGAAACGCTCCGCGATCGAGGTGTCGGCCGGTAACTGCACTCCGCTCTTCAAGGTGCCTTGCCTGATCTCCGCGATCAGCGTCTCGCTGATCTGGCGCCATAGACTGATGCCCGCCGCACTCATTGGCGTTCAGTGGCCGTGCGGCGTGCGCTGTCTTTCGAGACATTCGAACGCGGCGAGGGTGGATCGATGCTGGTGGCCTGCAGAAGCTCCTCGACCGACGCGCACACCGCGTCCGCCTCCAGAGATCTATCATGGTCGAGAATGGATCGCGCAGCGAGTTGCATCCCTCGATACGCAGCCCGAACCATGTGGTTGCCATGGATGAGAATGGAGGCTCCCAGTGTCCGCAATTCAGTGCCCAGCATATGAGGATATGCCGTAGGAATGCAGACCAACGGCTTCGCAACGCCGAGCGAAAGCTGCAAGCGACCGTATGCCTGCATGAAGGCGGCGATCTCGGCGCCGGAGCGATCCTTCGAATGAATCACTATGCCGTCCGCGCTCGACTTGAGATAGAGCTCTGCCCGATGTAGCGCATCTTCCATGCCTGCACCGGCGATCAAACTTTCGATGCGTGCGAAAATCAGGAAATCGTCAGTCAGCAGTCCGGCCTTCGCGTGCTCGATTTTATGCACGAAAGCAGCGGGCTCCTCCAGCACGTGGCGAACATCGCTGGCCAGACTGGTGCGCTTGGCGCCGGTCTTATCTTCCACCACCACACCGCACGCGCCCATCTGCTCCAAGCGCTGGCACAGACAGAGCAGCGCCACCGCATCGCCACCGGTATCGGCATCGACGAGAATCGGCTTGGCAGTGACGGCCGCGATACCTGCGACGGTGTCGATGCGGCGCTCGAGAATCGCCATTTCGCTATCGGGCAGCCCCAGAGTAGTAGCGTGTGCGAAGCCGCTGGCCCAGAGCACGTCGAACTGCGCCTTGCCCGCGACGCCATCCGATGAGCTGGCATGAGAACCGACCATTGCCGACAGTGGATCGTGGCATTCGATAGCGCGCAATAATCGCGACTCTCGCAATAGTTGCTTGAGTAACGGACGCCTTCGCTCGGGCAGAGTCAGTCGCGCTAGTCCCATCGCATATCCTTCCATTGTTCTATTGGAGATAGGGGCGCCTTGATAACGGATGAACATCGTCCTGTCTAGACTTCTAGAAAATAATCGTCTTCCGCCCGCACCGCAGTCACGATTCCGTAATGAATCTGACACATATTAGACCTGATTTTTTAATGTCCATACCGAGTATCAGGCGTCACAGCCGACGTAAGCATCTAGTCTAGACATCTGTTGGCAGTGTGTGAATCTCACGGCGACGGGACGACGAACTGCAGGCGATCGGCGCGAAAACACGTGCTCGCGTAGAGCACCGGATGCTTCGCGCCGTCGACGTCCACGCTTTGCGTCTCGAGCAATGGCTGCTGGCGAGCCATCCTGAGCTGGGCGGCTTCCTCGGCAGTGGGCAGTCGAGCACCAATTCTGATGCGGGAGCGGCGATGCGATTTGATTCCGGCCGTCCGCATCAGCTCTTCAAACGAAGCGAACTGCGTTTCCTTGGGAAAGCGCTCCACTGCCTGCGCCAGCAGCGGCAAACGTTTCAAGGGGAAATAGTTGAATCCGAGACTGAGCGGCACGTCGCCGGCTTCGCTGAGCAACACCACGAGCATGCAAGGCGATCCGACGGTCACGCGCAGCGCGGTAGCGATCACATCGGTGGCAGGCAGAGACTCGACACGCAAAACCTTGCAACGCAGGTTGCGATGCTCATCGAGGACATTCTGCGTGAGCAGCGGCTGCGCGCCCTGGCGCTGGTCGGTCAATCGCTCGACGACGAAGGTGCCGCGACCCCACTCGACACGCACCATCCCTTCCTGCTCGAGATGCGCGATCGCGCGACGCGCGGTGTGTTTATTGCAATCGAAACGTTCCGCCAACTCGATGTCGGTCGGCAAGCGGGCGCCGCCTTTCAGCGCGCCGCGTTCGATATCGCCTATGAGCGCTTCGCTTATGCGGCGCCAGAGACTGATGCTGCCTGCCTTCGCTCTGACCGGTGCGCTGGAATCTCGAGCCACGTTCGCTCCGCAATTACTGGGACAGCGATTGTACGGGCGCGCGCCGCGGCAGCGAAGACCGTTTGCCGAATTCTTCCTCTTGTAACACCGGTGTAACGATCGTCTCGGTATCCTTCGCGCCGACAGTCTCCTAGGGGAGTTACCACGAGTGCCACCGATGCAAGAAAATAAATGGATGAAGCGGCTGCTTGCAGTGAGCTGCCTGTCCCACGTGACGATACTGATGGCGGACGACAGTGCTGTACCTGCCCGTGCGGGTGACGACAACGTGCTTGCTACCGTCGTGGTGACCGGATCGAACGTTCGCGGCGCTGCCATCGATGCAGTAGCGCCGTTGCAGGTGCTCGACCGGGAACAACTGACGGAAAGCAACGCCGTCCAGTTCAGCGAAATGCTCCAGGATGTGCCGTCGAATACAGGTTCGCAGCTCTACAACGAGTCCGGGATTCTCAGCGGCACGGCGCAGTTCGAGTTGCGCGGGCTCGGCTTCTCCTCGACCCTGGTGCTCGTCAACGGCAAGCGCGCGGGCGTCTCGCCGCTTTCAGACAAATCGGGCTCGGACTTCCTGGACATCAACCAGTTTCCGCTGGCGATGGTGGAGCGGATCGAAGTGCTGAAGGACGGCGCGTCTGCGATCTACGGCTCGGAGGCAGTCGCCGGCGTGGTAAACATCATCACGCGGCGGGGCTTCCAGGGAGTCGAAGTCTCCTCCGACTACCAGAGTTCGAGCAACCAGGCCTACTCTGTGAATCTTGCGAGCGGACTGCGCTTCGAGCGTGGCAATTTCAATCTGTATGCGAGCTACGTCGACCAGACCGCCAACAAGCGCTCGGATTTCGATTGGCTGATCGAGCGCGTCGGCGGCAATGGCGTTCTAGGTCGTTCTCAGCTCATTACCGCCAACGGCTACCCGGGCACTTACTCGCTTGGAACGCTCAACGCGGCGGGAGTACCGAGCGGCGTTGCAAGCGCCACCTCGGTACCGGATCCAAATTGCGAATCGGCCGGTGGCGTATTCCGCATCAATGACAATGGCACGGTCAATCGCACCATTTGCAACGCCGATTTCACGGACCAGGTGTCGGTGATCCCGGCGCAGCGGCGCCTGCAGGCGTTCGCCGAATTTGGTTACGACCTGTCGGACAACGCCAGTTATTTCAATGAGACCAGCGCTTCGAGCAATCTGAACACGATCGCAACGAGTGCCGGCAGCTTCAGCAATGGCTCGGTCGCCAGCAACGTGAAGGGCTACATCTATGTGCCTGCTTCTCACCCGTTCAATTTCTTCGTTGCCGATCCGGCCAACCCCCGCAACATCGTTTACATCGATCCAAGCCGCTGGAACCCTGCGGTCAATCAAGCGGTTCCGATCGTCGGGAACTTCCGGCCGCAGGGCGTCAACGTCTCCGGCGACAAACGCCAGAAGAACGACTATCTGCGCACGCTGAACGGGGTGAACCTGCATCTCGGCGGCGATTGGCAGGCGTCGCTGTCCCACATGTATGCGTACGCCCGGTTCGAAGAAAACGATCCACTGGGCGTCAATGCTCAGGCGCTCAGCGGCCTGCTGCTCAGCGGACGCTACAATCCGTTCGCCACTTCGATCGTTGCCCCCAACCTGGTATCGCCTAAGGACGGCGTCAGCGTTGCCGCGAACTCCGACGCTACGCTCTCGCAGTTCTTCTATACCAAGACCAGCATCCAGCGCACCGACCAGCAGGTGGTCGACGCATCGGTCTCCGGTCCGCTGTTGCATCTGCCCACGGGTGAGGTCGGTCTCGCGGTGGGCGGGCAATATCGCGACCTGCGGCTCAAAATCATGCCGGATTCGTTGTTCGCATCCGGCGGCGGCACGGTCCCGGCGACGACTTCCCCGGTTGCAGGTTCCCTCGACGTTGCGGCTGCCTATGCGGAAGCCGTCGTACCTATTTACGATCGCGCGGAGGTGCAGGTCGCCGTTCGCCACGAAAAATACAGTGGCGCCACGGGTAGTTCGACCGACCCTAAGATCGCCGGAAGAATCGATCTCATCGACGGACTGCGCCTGCGCGGCTCATGGGGCACATCGTTTCAGGCCCCCACGCTGACTCAGCAGGCGACTTCCCAGGCCCTGGTCATCGTGAACGATTCAGTCGTGCTGGGCGCGACTGGGCTCACCTGCTCGAGTTCCAGCGTCGGCAGCAATGCGTTCGTGACCACCTCGGGCGGTAACCTGCAGCCGCAATCGTCGGAGAATTTCAGCCTCGGCCTGGACTGGAAAATGGGGCAGCGGCTCTCGATGAGTGCCGACTACTGGCACTATCGTTACAGCGACCTGATCGCGGCGGCACAGAATGCGCAGACCATCGTGAGCGGGGAGTGCGTCAACGGGCAATTCGTTCCCGATCCGCGTGTCCTGCGAGGCGCCAGCGGTCAACTCAACCGTGTCGATTCCGAGTACGTCAACCTCGGCAAGGTCATCGCCGACGGCGTCGACCTGTCTACTTCGTTCGCGTTGCCGGCCGGCGATGCCGGTGAATTCACGTTTCGCGCAGACAGCACCTATATCAATACATTCGATGTTTATGGCGCCAACGGTACCGTAAGCGACAAAGTCGGCAGCCGCAACTTCACCAACAACTTCGCTCCGATGCCGCGGTGGCGAGCGAGCGCCACTACCGCATGGCATCGGGGCTCGCAGAACGCGGCAGTCTCGATGCACTTCATCGACAGCTATCGCAACGACCAGAGCAACAACGCACCGATCGAAAGCTTTGCAACCTACGATGCAATGTATCAGCTGAGTTTCGACGGATTGCTCGGCAAGGAATCGGCCACCACCATCACCGTCGGCGTGGACAATATCCTCGACACCGATCCACCTTCGCTGATCCGGTATACGGCAGCCGGAGTGCCGGTTACAGGTATCTCGGCGGTCGACCGTCCCGGATACGACCCGCTGGGCGGAGCTGACATTCGCGGCCGGATCTTTTACGCCCGCCTGCTCCAGCAGTTCTAGTAGTGCTTCCAGTCGCTCACCCAGTGATTTCATGGCCAACCTGAAACTGCAGAACATTTCGAAATCCTTCGGGACGGTGTCCGTCCTGCAGGATGTCAGCCTGGACGTTCATGACGGGGAATTCGTCACCCTGCTGGGCCCCTCGGGGTGCGGCAAGTCGACATTGCTGAGGATCGTTGCAGGCCTCGAACAACCGGACACGGGATCGGTTGTCATTGGTGACCGGGCAGTCGATCAATGGCGACCGCGCGACCGCGACATTGCGATGGTGTTCCAGACTTACGCCCTCTATCCGCACATGACGGTTGCCGCAAACCTGTCGCTGCCGCTCGTGATGCGACGATTGAGTGCGTGGCAACGACTGCCCCTCGTAGGTCCGTTGCTGCCCGGTTCACGCTCGTTGCGTGCCGCGATTGCCAAGGAGATCGGCGACGTTGCCGAGTCGCTGGAACTGGCTCACTTGCTAGATCGCAAGCCAGCGCAACTATCGGGTGGGCAGCGTCAGCGGGTCGCGCTCGCACGAGCGATGGTGCGTCGGCCCGCTGTATTTCTCATGGACGAGCCGCTGTCCAATCTGGATACGACGCTGCGTACGCAGATGCGAATAGAAATCGCGGCGCTGCGCCGGAAGCTGGCCGCTGCTTTCGTCTACGTAACGCACGATCAGACCGAGGCCATGACCATGTCGGACCGTGTCGCGGTCATGTTCGAAGGAAAAGTCGTCCAGGTCGGTTCGCCCCAGGCCCTTTACACCCGGCCGGCGACGCGACAAGTGGCGGAGTTCATCGGGACGCCGCGTATCAACATGTTGGAAGGGACGGTCCGCAATGACGGCTGCGTCGACGTCGCCGACTCGCATTTCGTCATCGAGCACGATCTTGCGCCCGGCAGCCGCGTGCACCTGGGCATCCGTCCCGAACACCTCCGCATCACCGAGCGAATCGGGCCGGACACGATCACCGGCCGCATCCAACGCCTCGAGTACATGGGCAACGACCTGCTGCTGTATTTCACTGCACTCGGCCAGCGCGAGCAATTGGTCATGCGCATCTCGCCCCAGCAGGGAGCAGGATTGCGGCCCGACCTCACCGTCCACGTCACAGCGGCACGCGAACCCGTGCTCATGTTCGATCACAGCGGCGCAGCAGTCGCGTCGTGCGTTCACCAGGTCGCGCAACTCAGGAACCAGCGATGGTCATGATCGCCTCAGCCGACGATGCCGCGCTGTGTAGAGGAGCCACTCGACGGAACTTCGCGCAGCTCACAGCAGGACACCTGCTGTCGCTGCCCGCCGCGGTTGCCCTGCTCTTACTGTTCGTCGCACCGACCATTGCCATTTTTGGCATTGCCCTGACCGACTGGCAGCTAGGCGCGGATGACCTGTCATTCATCGGCTTGAAGAATTTTCGCGCCCTGCTCGTCGATCCCGATTTCTACCAATCCCTGCGCAACAGCGTGGTCTACACGCTGCTGGTCCTGCCGGCCACAGTGTGCCTGGGCCTGGCAGTAGCACTGTTGATCGAATCGGGCCGCAGCTTCCGCGCCTTCTACCGGGCTGCGCACTTTCTTCCCGTGATGGCAACCATGGCGGCCATGGCAATTTCCTGGGAAGCCTTGTTGCACCCAACGATCGGATTGCTCACCCAGGCGCTGGCGTCGCTCGGCGTACCGACGACGAACTGGCTGAAAAACCAGCACACGGTACTGCCAGCGCTCGCGGCGATCGGCATCTGGCAGAACTTCGGTTACGCCATGGTCCTGTTCCTCGCCGGACTCAAAGTGATTCCCCCGGATTTATACGAGGCCGCAGCGGTCGATGGCGCCGACTCGGCCTTCGACCGGCTGCGTACCGTCACGTTGCCGATGCTGGGTCCGACGACCATGTTCGTGACCATCATCATCACTCTGCGCTCCCTGGAAGTCTTCGATACCGTCAGCATCATCACCCAGGGCGGCCCTGAAAAGGCATCCGAGGTCCTGCTGTACACGCTTTACACAGAGAGCTTCAGCTATTTACGCACGGGCTACGGTGCAGCGATCACCGTCGTCTTTCTCCTCATGGTGACCTCGTTGATGTTGCTGCAGACGCGGATCATGGATCGCCGCGTGCACTACGCATGAACAGCCTGCTCCACCTCACACGTTCGGCCGGACGTCACGCAATCCTGGTCCTTACCTCGATCTTTGCATTGCTGCCGTTCATCTGGATGATCAGCCTGTCGCTGAAGTCTCCGGGCGAAATGTTCCAGAGCGCGTTCTCGCTGTGGCCCGAACATTTCACTGCAGTGGAAAACTATGCGCAGGCGTTCACGTCGGCGCCGCTGCTGCGTTTCCTGTTGAACGGAGTGTTCGTCTGTGTCGCCATCCTGGTTGTACAGCTCGCGATCTGCGCGCCATGCGCGTACGCGCTCGCGAAACTACGGTTCCGCG
>Ga0247764_1000870_pt1 | contig 10579 bp, 9 predicted proteins | sample UWRJL051202B4_FD_179932 | JGI IMG/M metagenome (GOLD analysis project Ga0247764, IMG submission 179932) | Plant litter microbial communities from Arlington Agricultural Research Station in Wisconsin, United States - UWRJ-L051-202B-4 | ecosystem: Environmental > Terrestrial > Plant litter >...
CGAGAGCGAGTTCGATGAACAGCGGATCGGGAGTAGAGGACGCTGCGCCCAGGTAAAGTCGTTGTGCCGGCTCCCAACGCAGTGGCACGGTTTCCACGCGATGGTTGCGGGTGCGCAGGGTGGCCCGCGGCACGAGTTGGGGGTCTGTCAGCTGCGTACCGTTTGCGTCGTACACGCTGGCGCTGAGCGCACCGTCGCCTCGTGCCACGAACTCCACGGCGAAGTTCGCGACGCTCAGCAGATGCCCGCCGCGTTGTGCTCGCGTTCGCGCGACGACGTGCTCGCTACTCCCGGTGAGCGCCTGGCCGTTGACGGTGAGCTCGACTTGCGCGGAGCCGCTTTCGAGCCGTGTGTTCCCTGCCGCGTGTCCGACGAAACGTTGACGCTCTGACGAATAGGCCAAACGGATTGGAATCCGAGGTTGCGGCGGGAGGTAAGCCACGACCTGAACGCCGTCATGCAGCGGGCGTCCTGTGCTGGCGCTGACGTCTGCTTCCACCAGGCCGTCGCGCTCCACGGCGAGCTCCACCGCGTAGTCGCCCGCCGCCAGTACATTTCCGCCAATCCGAGGTTCGGCGCGCGCTGGCTCCGCCACGGGCGTCGCGGGCTCGGGAGAGCTCGCCGTGCCGCGCGGCTTTGGCTTGCCGGCTCCCGGCTCGCTTGGCTTGTTTTGGCAAAGCCTCAGCGAGAGGGCTCCGAGTAGCAAGGTCGTGGCGACCGTACGCATCCGTGTGCTCGGCAATAGCCGATTTTTCCCATGCTGTCGCGCACGGCACCGCTCGGGCGTTGACGGACGCGGCCGAGCCCGCCACGCTGCTTCGCGATGCGAGGATTGGTTCGCTGGTTGGCCGCGTTGAGTGTCGTGTGCGCCCTGCTCGCAGGCAGCCGATCAGCCCGGGCGTTTACCCACGTGGTCGTAGCCGGGGACACCCTGGCGTCGATCGCGGAACGTTACTACGGCAAGATCCAATACGAGCACCTGCTGGTCGCCGCGAACCTGCTCGAGCTGGAGGGCGGGTCCTCGATCGTGCGGGGCATGAGATTAGAAGTGCCGGCGCTCAGTCATCGCGTGATCCGGCGTGGCGACACCTGGGAAGCGTTGGCCACGGAGCTACTCGGCTTGCCATCCCGCTCGGACGTGTTGTCCATGTCGAACGGCTCCAAGCCTTGGCTCTTTCCGGAGGAAGGCGCCGAGATCGCCATCCCGTACAATCTGCGCGTGATTGTGCGGCCCGGCGACACCTTGGTCGGCCTTGCGCTCAAGTACATGGGGGAGATGAACAAGGCGTGGGTGTTGGATCGCTACAACAACCTCAAGGGCGGCAGGATGGATCCTGGAACCGTCATGCTCGTCCCTCTGACGGATCTGCCGCTCACGGAGCCGGGGAAGAAGGCCGCGCTGCGCGACGCCGAGGTATTGTGTTCGGAAGCTGCCGGCAACACGCTGAAGACGCAGCGCCGGATCGCTCAAGAGATCCCGCTGCTGATCGCGGACGTGCGCGCCGGTCGCTACGTGGATGCCGTGGCGCGCGGGAGTCGCTTCATCGCGACCGGCGCGTTATCAGAGCCCCAGCTGGCCGTGGTGCACCGTCAGTTGGTGGAGGCGTACGTCGCGCTGGAGGCCGCCGGTCTGGCGCGCTCTGCCTGCGAAGAGTGGAAGAAGCGCGACCCGCGCGCGCGGCTGGACGCCAATGAGCTGAGCCCAAAGATCCTGCGTGCGTGTGGAGCGGCGCCGTGAACCTGCGTGAGGCGATCGACTGGGGCAAGTTGTCGCCGCTGCGATTGACGGCGCGCGCCGTGGCGGATGGGCTGTATTCCGGCGCACATCGCAGCGTTCGACGCGGCGCCGGAATCGAATTTGGCGGACATCGACGCTACGTGCCCGGCGACGATCTGCGCTTTTTGGATCGCCATGCGCGTATGCGTCACGGCACGCTGCTCGTGCGCGAGTTCGAAACGGAGACGGATCGTGCGCTGCGCGTGATCGTGGACGCCAGCGCTTCCATGGCGTTCAAGAGCCCACGCGGCTCGGGCGCCAAGTACGCTTACGCAGCGCTGATCGCCGCGGCGCTCACGCGCATCGCCGTGCTGCGGGGCGATCGGGTCGCGCTCGACTTCGTCGCGGGTGAACGTACTTTGCCGTTGCCTTCCACGGGCGGTCGCGAAGCCTTCGAGCGCGTGATTGGCCACTTGGAAAGTGGCGTACCGGACGGTGCCACCGACACGGCCTCTTTGGATCGCGCGTTGGCGCCGACGGCGCGGTACGCGCGTCGGGGCAGCCTGCTCGTCTTCCTCAGCGATCTGATCGATCTGCCAGCTGGCGCCCCCGAGCAAGTCTCCGGTCTGAGCGGCGAAGGGCGCTCGCTGGTGGTGGTGCGGGTGCTCGATCCGTTGGAGGCCGATTTCGGCTTCGAAGGGCCGATCGCGCTGCGCTCCATGGAAGGGGACGTTTACGTGGAGACGGAGGCCGCCGTCGCGCGCGAGCGCTATCTGGCGGCGTTGTCGGAACTTTCGAGCGAGTGGGAGGCGCGCCTGCTCGCGCGCGGCTCCCGCCTGGTGCTCGCGCGCACGGATGAAGAGCCCGTGGAGGTGGTGCGCCGCGTACTCATGTCCCTTCAGTTCGCAGGCGATCCGACGCGAGGCTGGGTATGAGTTTTCTGTTCACGGCAGCGCTCGCGTCTTTGTTGTTGGTAGTCGGGCCGCTGGTGGCGCATCTGTTGCGCCGCGGTCGAGCTCCGGTGCAGGAGTTTCCTCCGGCGCGTTTGGTACCAGCCGCGCGTTCGGTGGCGCGCTCGATGGCGCGGCTCGAGGATCGCGTGCTGTTCCTGCTTCGAGCGGCGCTGATTGCCACGCTGGCCCTGTTAGGAGCCGTTCCGTTCGTGCGCTGTTCGCGGCTGTCGCTGGAACGTCAAGGGGGTGCGTCCGTGGCGTTCGCGATCGTGCTCGACGACTCGCTCAGCATGCGCGCGACACTTCCGAACGGGCGTACGCGCTTCGAGCGCGCGCGCGAAGGCGCCTTGGCGTTGCTGGCCTCTGCGCGTCCCGGCGACGCCATCGCCATCGTGCTGGCAGGGCGACCCGCGCGCGCCGCATTGGCGCCGACCATGGACTTGAAAGTGGCGGAGCTCGCGCTGCGTACCTTGGAAGTGCGGGACGCCGCGACGGAGTTGCCCGCCGCCGTGGAGATCGCGCGCGCGCTGGTGGCCGACCTGGCACAAACCGATCGCCAGCTGATCGTGCTGAGTGATTTCGCGGCCGACGCCGTTCCCGACGGCAAACCGGCGTTGTGGGCGCCCGTACCGGAGCTCGCGTCCGCCTTCTCCAACTGCGGGATCGCCGGCGCGGAGCGTTTGGCGACGGGCGTGTCCGTGCAAGTGGCGTGCACCGGCAAGGAGGCGGCCGAAGGCCGCAAGCTCCTCGCGTTGCCGACCGATCCGCTGGCGGGTTCGACCAGCACCGCAGATCTAAGCAGCGTGCCGTTGGTCGCACGGGGAGGCGTGCAGACACTGCTCTTACCCAAGGTCGAAAAAGAGGTCTTGGGCGTGCGACTGAGCGGCAGTGACCAGTTGGCGCGGGACGACGCGTCCGCGGTGGGTCGCGATTCACCGCGGCTGGAGGTCGCGGTGCTGGCAGATACCGCTTCTTCGCGCGTCAGCACGGGTGGCCCGACGGTCGTGGAGCAAGCGCTGGACGCGCTGGGCGCAGGCATCGCAGTGCGCCCGATTTCCGCGCTGCCGGACAGCGCGGAGTCGTGGGCGCGTTACGCCGTGGCAGTGCTCGACGATCCAGGAGGCCTCGGTCCGGAGGTTCGTGCGGCGTTGACTGCCTGGATCGAGCGCGGCGGTGTCGCCGTGGCCTTGCTGGGACCTCGGGTGTCGAATACCGCACTCGGTGCGACTCTGGAACCTTTCTCCCAGGGGCCGCTGCGTTGGGAGAACAGCGCACCAGCTGGTCTGATCTCGGCCAGCGTGAGTTGGTTGGGGCCCGAAGCCGAGGGTTTCAGCGAGCTTTCACCGCGCGGCCGAGTACGTCTTTCGGCCGCCAGCCGCAGCGGCGATCGGCAACTGGGGCGCTGGTCCGACGGCGAGCCCTTCCTGGTCGAGCGAGAACTCGGGCGCGGGGTGCTCGCCTTCGCCGGTTTGCCCAGCTCGCCGGATCAAAGCGATTTTGCGTTGCGGCCCGGATACTTGGGCCTGCTCGACTACTTCGTGCGCGTCGCGCGCGAGCAGAGCGGTCAGCGCCGCGGACTGCCCGGCGATAGCTTCCGTTTTCCCGCGCGCAGCAAGGTGGAGGTACGCGGACCCGATGATCGTCCCATCGCGCGCGAAGAAGAAGGACCAGCCGAACATCGTCAGCAGTTGTTTCGCGCGGATTTGGCCGGTCGTTATCGCGTACGCACGCCCGAAGGCGAGGAAGAGCGCATCGTTTGGTTCGACGCTGCGGAAATCACCGCCCAACCGAAGTTGCCGAAGGTTTCTCGCCCACAAAGCTCAGGCGCCGCTGCCCGCCAAGAGGTCAATGCCTCACCCGAGCTTACGTTGCTGATCGTCGCGCTCCTGGGTTTGGAAGTTGGGCTCCGCTTGCTGCGCCGATTCGCGCGTCGATCCCGAGAAGCGCCGGCGATGTAAGGGAAGCGAAGTTTCTCAGCCTGCGACAACCGAACACTCGCTGACTAGCGAATAAAGTCGTGCGATTGTGGTGGCGGCTCGCGTGTTCGTATTGCTTAATGAACGTGAGAGGATTCATGGGCTACGAACATCGTTCGACTCCCCTGGTGCATGCACCAGCGCTTGGGTTGACCGCGCCAGACCGAGGGCGTGCACGCGAACTGCGCGCGCCCATCGTGGTGGTGACGAGCGGCGGCGAGTGGGAGCTCGAGCGCGGAGATTTGTTGATCGGGCGCGCTGCGGAAGCGCAAATCATCCTGGAAGACACGCTGGTTTCACGGCAGCACGCCCGCATCTCGGTGGCAGAGGACAACAGCGTCACCATCGAAGATCTGCACAGCACCAACGGCGTGTTCATCAACGGCATCCGCCTCTCGCGCCCCGCAGCCCCGCTTCGCGAAGGCGACCGCCTGCTCGTTGGTACTACCGAGATCAGCGTCTTCAGTAACCAACACTCCGGCAAGATTCCGCTCAGAAATCGCGTGGCGCAAGCCAACGGTCACGTCGTCGCGGCCATCCCGCGCACTCGTGTTGCGGCTCCCGCTGCTGCGCAGAGCGCAAGCTCCGTCCCTGGCATGTTCCCGGCTCCCTCGACGGAGCGCTCGGATGCGTTCTCGCTCGTGCGCAACCTGGCGGACCGGTTGATGGCTACCGGTCAAGCCGCGGAAGCAGTACGGACCCTGTCGGAGCATCTCAATCACATCTTGCTCGGCGCCTCGAACGGACTCAGCGCTCAACCCTTCGTGCTGGAGCACGCGTCGCGTTGCGCCGTGAAGCTGTGGCAATGGACCAAGCGCGTCTCGTGGGTCGACTACATTTTCGAAGTGCACCTGGTGTGTCAGCGCGCGCCCAGCTCGACCACGATGGACCTTTTGGAAGTCGTGTTACCAACCACCAGCGGCTTCGACGCCGGCCTCGTGAAATACCTGGTACAGAGCATCCGAGAACGCGCAGGCAGCTCTGGGGAGGATCGGCTGTGCGCCGATCGGTTGGAGCGGCTGGTAGGCTGAGAGTAAAGTTTTGAGCTGACGGCGAACACGCCGATTTCGAGCCCAACCACGCCCAATCTCGCGCGAGCGGGCCGCCGCTTGGACGAAGGCTGCTGATTCCGCCTCCGATCTACGCTACCAAACGGCCCCATGCGCTTGGCCTTCGTAGCAGCCTCCTGGGTGTTCTTCTCTGCTTGCCATTCGGCTGGCCCCTACGGCTACTCCCGCACGTACTCTCCGCTCGACGCGGAGGAGACCGCTCTGGAAAATTCACGTGAACTCGATCCGGTGATGATGGATCGCGTGAAGGAGGAGTGGAAGAAGGGGCGAGTTCGTCTATTTGGCGTGGTGAAGAGTCGCAAGGACGAGAAGGGGAGTGCGTACCTCGCGCTGGGCATGCGCTCACTCGCGCCGCGCAACCTGTGCGACGACGCGGACGAGGACACCTGTCGCGTGACGGTGAGCGAGCGCGAGCACGCGGCCGTGTACGCGATCGTGCGGCTCACCGGGGAGGACGACTTCGGCAACGGCAGCGTGCGACCGGGCTCCTTGATCCGCGTGATCGGCAAGTTGACGGAAGAAGCAGACGCGAGCGACGGCGCCCCCGTGGTGCGTGCCGAGTATTATCGTCACTGGCCGCGCGGGCAATACGTCACCACCGGCGATAGCGAACACATGCGCCGCTGACGAGCGAGTTACTGAGCGGGCGGCGCGACGGGCGCAGGCTGCGGCTGCTGTTGCTGAGCGGGAGCCGGTTGCGGCGAGTAGGGCTGAGCGGGTGCAGGTTGCGCCGGATACGGCTGAGCGGGTGCAGGTTGCGCCGGATACGGCTGGGGCGAATAGGGTTGAACGGCGGCCGGTTGCGCGGGTGGTTGTTGCAACGGCGCACCTGGCTCGGGCGCAGGCTCGGTATTCTGACGCTTCGGATAACCAAAGCCGTAGCCGAAGCTGAAGCGCAGGCCGCCGCCCAAGCCCGACTTGCGATCACCGTCCGAGGCGTCGGGCGGAGTCTGGCACTCGCTGTGACACTCCCAACGTTTGTTGCCGCCCACGACGACACCGAGGCTGCCCTCTACGGCGATACGAAGACCGATGCGCGTCACCCATTCGAGCGGAACCGAAGCGCCGATCAACGTGCCGTACTCGGAGAAACCGGTGCGTTGCAGCGTGAGGCCCGGAGCGAGCACGAAACCGCGGCGAGCCATGGCCGCCACGCCGACGGACGCGCCGAATAGGATCTTGGGGCGCGGGGTGACGTCGATGAAGCCGCCAGTAACCAGCGTGCGCTCTTGGTCTGTCTGGCTTTCCAGCGGGGCGGAGACGTTGGCAACCACCCGCACGAGGTCGCCGAGATAGCCGCCGACGTTGGCGCCGATCGACAACGGAACTTCGAACCGCTCACTCCAGGCGTAGGAGCCGAGCGCGATATCGATGAATGGACTCGCCTTGACGGCGGCGTTGGCTGGCAACCCCGCCAACGGATCGAGCTTGGGAGGTGGTGGCGCGGGTTCGTAAGCGCCGGGCGGATACGGATAATACCCGGGTGGGTAAGCACCGGGCGGATAGGCACCAGGCGGATACGCACCGGGCGGATACGCACCAGGCGGATACGCACCAGGCGGATACGCACCAGGCGGGTACGGCTGAGCGGGATATCCGGGCGGATACGAACCCGGCGGGTACGCTCCTTGAGGGTAGGCGCCGGGTGGATAGTACCCGGGTGGATATGCGCCGGGCGCAGGCGAACTGGGGGAAGGCGCGCCGGGGGGAGCCGGAATCGGCGGCTCTGGCGGCAGCGCGGGCGCAGCAGGCGGAGTTGCAGCGGGCGGTGCAGGAATAGCCGACGTGCCAGATCCTGCCGGCGCTTGTGCCCAGGCGAGCGGGCAGGTGGTGACGATCCCAACGACGAGTAGACCGAGCCTGTGTCGAGGTAAGCACCCCATGGCTTGATGTTGTCGTCTGGCTTCAGCCAGTCAAGTGAGCAGCGGCTTTCAGCAGCTGCTCAACGTTCCACTTTTCCCGGAGCAGTAGTGAAATCTGCTTCCCCATCGACGAGGCTGCCGTCGAGCAGGCGCTGAATCACAGCGTCGATTTCGTGCTCATACACCGGGCCGCCCCAAAAATACCGAAGTTTGGCCGCTGAATCGAACAAGAAAGTGGCGGGCAACATGCCGGGCCAGCGCGGGTTCATGCCGAGCTTGAACGGACCGAGCGGGCGCGCCGCCAAGTACGTCGGCACGCTGATCTGGTTGGCCTTCAGGAAGCTTTCGGCTTTGGACGTATCTTCGGGCTCGTCCGCCGACACCAGCACGACTGCCACATTTTGCCGTGCCAGGTTTTGAGACAGCGCCTGCAGCATGGGCACTTCTTCGCGACACGGTCCGCACCAACTGGCCCAGACGTTGACGAGCGTGGCCTTGTGTTGCGCGCTCCGGATGCGCGCCAACAGTTGCTCGGCCGTGGCCGTGGTCAGCGTAGGATCGCCGAGGCGCTCAGGCGCGGCGCTGGCCGCAGGGGCGACGACAGCTGCGCTCGCGACGGCGCTCCCCGGCGCTGCCGTCTCGGTTTTGCGTTGAGGCGCCGGCTTCTGCGCGCAACCGAACGTCGCGGTCAGCAGCGCGATCAATAGCGGCGTGATGACACTCTGGCTCAACGCCGACCTTTGAATCCCATCATGTTTTGAACCGCGCCTTCACTCGCCTCCGCGACCTCATTCTCTTCGCGTAAGCGATCTGCGCAGTCCTCACACAGCTTCTTGGTTTTGCCGCTGACCTTGACGGACACCAGGGTTTCGGCCTCTTCTCCACAGCCTTTACAGGTCGCCATCGGGCAAAGATCATAGCGTGCCGCGGATTGCGGTCAAAACCCGACGTCGCTCGCCAGTTCTGCGCCTCGAGTCCGAATGTTGGGCCCCCCTGGAACGAGCGCGCAGGACGTGGTGCAGCGTGTCGGGCCCACGTTGCAACACGTCCCGCGGGTCAGGTGCCGCGCCCGGCCCGCGCTGTTGGTGGACGGCTCGTAGATTCAGTGCCTGACTTCGAGATACCGTAAGTAAGCGATCCAAGCCGTGCCTGCGTGCTGCGGATAGTCGATGCGGACTCGCAAATCCGTTTCGCTCGTGGGCACGCCGCCGCGCATGACGGCAGAGTCGAACAGCAGGTGCTTGGGGCCGGGCAGTAGTTGCTGGCGCAACATGAAGCCCATCGTGCTGCGGATGCCATCCTCGAGAGCTTGAACGGTTCCGGACGGTAAAGAACGTTGCATCTTGTGAGCAACCGCCAGCGTGGCCACGGCCGCTTCCATGCGCGTGGCCGAAGCCACGATCTGCGGCGGAGCGAACGGTCCGCTCGCGCTGGCGCCGTCGTATTCGGGCGCCGCTTCGCGACCCTGCACGGCGGTGTCGCGCACGGTTTCTTGCCAATCCAAGCAGAACTGCAAGGCTTCGTGGTTCGGCGCGCGATCCCACAGCTCTTCCAGCGCGTGACAAGTCCAGTGCTCCGCCGGCCAGTAATAACGCCAACCGATGAACCAGAAGGGCTTCTGGATGAGTGAGGCCAACGCCCGGCGCGCGCTCTCCAGATCTCGCGGGTCTTTGGTGATGTGATGAGCCTTACCGAGCGCGAAGGCGGCCTCGCCCGTGTAGTACATCACCTGCTTGTCGATCGGCTGCGAGTTCGCAACGTCATAGTAGTGCATGAACTCGCCATCCGCGCGCTGCTGGCTGCGGATGAAGGCAGCCAGCGACGCGACGACTTCGCGATGTTCGTCGGCGATGCCGCTGTGCACGAGTTCACTCAGCGCCAAGAGGCCGAGCGCGGACGAACCCAGATCCGCGCGCTCGCCCTGACCCACGCAGGAGTGCTGGCCGCACTTCATCAGCGCGTGTTCGACCATGTGGTTCGCCGCCGCGCGCACGGCCCGACGCATGCCAGAATCGTCGGAATAGGCGGCCGCTTCCGCCAAGTACCAGGTGGCGCCAGCGTGACGCGGCCAATTGTAATCCGGCGACGCTTCGCCCGTCGCGCCGTTGAGCTCATAGCGGTAACGGCCGTTCGGTTCGACGGCCCGAGCTAGGTAGCGCCCGGCGCCGATCACGGCGGCCCGCAAACTCTGCACATTCACGCGCAATGGCTTGTCTTCGTCGGCCTGGCGACGGATGGCGACGCGACGCAGCGTAGCGTTCGCGAGCAGCTCGGCCTTGGAGATTCGAAGTTCGCGAGCCAAGGTGGCGTACACCAGCTCGGCATCGACGCCGAACTTGACGACTTGGTTGTTGATGATGGTGCTGGCGTCGTAGCCGCCCTGCTTCAACAGATCGTCGGGTGTCAGATAGACGTCGCGCCCGCCGTAGCTTCCGCGAACGCCGTCGCGTGACGGCACGAACGAGACGCCGAACAAGAACGGTGAGCGGAACAGCAGCGGTCCCTCGTCGAGCACCTCTTCGACGACGCGAAATGCTTTGCCTTCGGTGGCCTCGCGCTCGAGGACGTGGTCCGGATCCTTCTGAACTACTTGCCGCGCGACTCGTTGACCGTCGCGCCACACGCTCACCACGAACGCACGCGGACCCCCCGCTGGCGCGCGGTCCAGATGCAATACGGCGTACAGCCCCGTGCACGCGGCAACCAAGCCGAGCGCATAGATCGAGAGGTAACGAACCAGGCGCGCGGCGCTCACCGCGCGTCCTCGGGCGCGACGGCCGCTTCGAGCTGCGCGACCGCTGCAGCCACTGCGGGCGTCGCTGCGGTCGCCACGGCAGCGCTCGGTTGCGGTGTCTGTTCCCGGGCGAGCCACAGCAGCTGGATCACCGGATACGCCAGCGTGTACGGCACCACCAAAAGCAGCACCAGCGTCATCAACGTCACGCCGATCGCGCCGTAAGAGCCGTGAATACCGGACAAAAACGCCAGGCTCAGGGCGAAC
>Ga0247764_1000872_pt1 | contig 10567 bp, 12 predicted proteins | sample UWRJL051202B4_FD_179932 | JGI IMG/M metagenome (GOLD analysis project Ga0247764, IMG submission 179932) | Plant litter microbial communities from Arlington Agricultural Research Station in Wisconsin, United States - UWRJ-L051-202B-4 | ecosystem: Environmental > Terrestrial > Plant litter >...
GTCCCGGGAAGAAGGGGAAATAACCCGGCGACTCTTCTACTACCCCGGGGGCGACCGCATTGATGCGCACGCCTTTTTTGAGCTCGATGGCCGCCCCGCGTACAAAACCGTTGACAGCCGCATTGACGGCACTGAGCGATGCGCCCAGCACAATGGGATCTTCTGCAAGACTTCCGCTGGTCAGCGTGAACGATCCTCCCGCGTTGATATGATGCTGCCCGATGAGCACCAGGTTCACCTGCCCCATCAGCTTGCTATTTACGCTTACCCTGAAATCCGCATCCGTCATCGTATCCAAAGGGCCGAAATGCCCATCCCCTGCCGCACAAACCAGGGCATCGAAAGGTCCTACCTTTTCATACATCGCCTTTATCGATGCTGGATCGCCCAGGTTGACCTGTACATCTCCGCTCTTACTGCCTGCCTTTACTACCTGGTGATCCTTTTCCAATGTTTTCACTATATGTCGTCCGATAGTGCCCGTAGCGCCAATGATAATTATCTTCATTTTTTAGTTTTTAGATGACAAATCTAATACAATACTGTACTTTTGTCAAGTAGTTACCTTTTTGTCCAGTAATGACAAGAAAGTCGCAATTGTAACAGTATTGAGTTATGGAAGTTAAAAAAGTTCAAAGAAATTACCACGATGCGGAAGAATGTCCCATCACTGCCACCATCGATGTCATTGGCGGCAAATGGAAACCACCTATCCTCTGGCTTTTAATGGATGGCCCCATGCGGTTTGGAGAGCTCAGCAAGACGATGCCCGGGATGGCCCTTAAAGTATTATCGAGACAGCTGAAGGAGCTGGAGTCGGATGGCATCATCGTCCGCAAAGCTTATCCTGAGGTGCCTCCGCGAGTTGAGTATTCGCTGAGCGAGAAAGGTGAATCTCTTCGCGAGGTTATGTTCCTGCTGTCGGAATGGAGCAGGAAAAACATCATGGGACCGGGGAAATAGCGTACATTTAATGTTCAATAATTTTTTTATGAATATCAGGATAGCCAATATCAGCTTAAATACCACCGACAATGAATTGAGAAAACTATTCGTCCCCTATGGCAACGTCGATGCAGCAACTGTATATAGAAATTCATTGAATGGCCGGTCGCTTAAAAGCGGACAGGTCACTATGCCGGTGTCCGCACAGGCCAAGCAGGCCATCGCCTCCCTCGACAGGACGATGTTGGACGGAAAGATGATCTCCGTAAGTGAGATGCCTTCGGAATTATACTGATAATTGTGCCGATCTATTTTCAATCACAGCGATAGCACACCGCATTGATGTTCATCCCGGCTCCGACGGAAGCAAAAAGGATCAGATCTCCCTTGTCGAGCCGGAATCCCGGCAGCGCAGACCTCCTGACGAGATCATATAAAGTGGGAATGGTAGCTACCGAACTATTGCCCAGCCATTGGATGCACATCGGCATGATCTGCTTCGGAGCCCCGGCAATGCCATATAGCGAGTAAAATCTCTTTACGATCTCCTCATCCATTTTTTCATTGGCCTGGTGAATAAATATAACTTTCAGGTCCGTGATGGAATTACCGGACTTGTCCAGGCATTCTTTCATGGCAGCCGGCACATAACGAAGCGCATATTCATACACCTTACGGCCCTTCATTTTCAAATAACGTGGATCGGCCTTCTTTTCCAGATCTTCGGAATCTCCCATGTAGATAAACTCCGTTTCCTCTCCTGTGTCGGAACGGACATTGGCCGACAGCAGGCCTGTATCCCGATCCGCTGCATCGCGGTATTCCATGATCACGGCTCCGGCGCCATCCGAAAAGATCATGCTGTCACGATCATGAGGATCCAGCACACGGGACAAAGTCTCAGTGCCTATCACCAGTGCGGTCTTCGCCACGCCGGCTTTGAAAAAAGCATCGGCCTGGATCATTCCCTGCAGCCAGCCCGGGCAACCGAAGATCAGATCGTAGGGTATGCATCCCGGATTGGAAATACCAAGTAATCTTTTTACGCGTGAGGCCACTGATGGTACGATGTCGGGTGAAGACAGAGCGTCTTTCAACTCGCCGAAATTGTGAGAGACGATCAGCTGATCGATGCGCTCCCTGTCTATGCCGCTGTCCGCAATGGCCAGCTCAGCAGCCCGCGCCGCCATATGAGAAGCCGAAACATTTTTCGCCGCGTATCTTCTCTGCTGAATACCTGTGATCTTGCTGAATTTTTCTACAATGCGTGCTGTGCTTCCACCGGAAGAAACTCCGTCCTCCGTATGAAATTCATTGGACAAAAAGTCGCTGTTTGAGACGATGTTGTCCGGGATATAAGACCCGGAACCCGTGATGATTGAACGATACATTTTTGAAAGAGCTAAAGAAAAAGCATCGTAGCGTTGAAATTTGCTTACCTTTAACTATAATAAACTACATGGTTAAAAATATTACTAGTCTCGACCTTCTGAAAAAGAACTTTGACAACGTTGAAATTAAATTCATCAACTTCTTCGAAAAAGAGCTTCCCCGCTGGCCTTCAGAAAAGCATGGCTTCCTGAGGAACCACCATCAAAGTCTTAACCAATTCACGCCCTCGAACATCTCCTGGGAAAAGCTCAAAGTCGCCGATCTCCCCGATAATATCTTACAAGAGTTACACAGCGCCTATGAGGCTTTCCAGGTAGGTGAGACATACAATGTTCAATAAAAGAAAGTAATTACCATCTGTTGCCACGGTCGCGTGAGAACGAACCGTTACCGCTGCTGGTCTTGGGCTTAGCGATGGACACAGCTATCGTCTTTCCGTCGATATGAGTACCGTCCAGTTCCTTCATTGCCTGTTCCCCTGCTTTGTCATCCATTTCAACAAAACCGAATCCACGGGATCTTCCTGTTTCCCTGTCCATGATCACTTTTGCAGAAGATACCTGTCCGAACTTACCGAATAATGATTTCAATTCAGCGTCTGTTACCTGGGAGCCCAGGTTTGATACATACATGTTCATAATAAAAAATAAATTAATAATTAATACGTACTGAGCAATGCAATAAAAAGTAGAGGAAACGAAATCGGAGGAGAAAGTAGGATGCGATTCAAATACTTAATGTTGTATTTTTCAATAAGGCCCAAGGTAACCCATATATTCGGAATGTCCTAATAAATGCCACATTCTCCGTGTTTTAACGTTTAATATTGAAGATAAATTAGAATTTCCCGAATTAATCTGGTAACTTAGGTGTATTATTTACCTGGCTTCTTTATTGTTTGATCTGCCGCTGGGCTTATCATCAGCTCGCACACATAAATTGCCATATAAATCTACGTTTATGCAGATCTTTATCGGTAACCTAAACAACATGACAACGGCCCAGCATCTGGCCAGTTTGTTCCTGCCTTTCGGAAGTGTAAGGCTGTCCCGCATCGCCAGGGATGAAAAAACAGGAAGGTCATTAGGATTTGGGTTTATCGAGATGGAGACAGGTGCGGCGCTGAGCGCTATAAAAAAACTAAATCGCTTTCTTTTCATGAACACTTATATGGAAGTGAAAGAGATCCATTAACCAATCATTTAATTGTCATCGTATGAATATTTATGTTTCTAATTTAAGTTTCAATGTCCGGGATGAAGACCTGAAAGCGTTTTTTACTCCCTACGGAGAAGTCACATCCGCTAAGATCATCAACGATAAGGCCACCGGCCAATCGAGGGGATTCGGATTCGTGGAGATGAGCGATAATGCCGCAGCTAAAAAGGCGATCGAAGAGCTGAATGATGCTACTGTAGAAGGTCGCAATATCAAGGTCACCGAAGCCAGGCCTAAAGAGCCCAATTCTTTCCGCGGCGGTGGCGGTGGTGGTAATAGCGGTGGCGGCGGCGGATACAAGAAGAACAATCGCTGGTAACGTTATAGGCCCGCTTTGCGGGCCAATTTTTCTTTAATAAAACTATGCCGATAATAAACTATGCCGAGACCAAAAGGAATGTTCAATAAAAGAGAGAAAGAAAAACAGCGTCAGAAGGAAAAGCAAGAGAAGCGCGAGAAGATGGAGGAACGCAAAGCGAACCAGGGTAAAGGAAAATCCCTGGACGACATGATGGCGTATATAGACGAAAATGGTAATATTACTTCTGTCCCGCCAGATCCCGACAAGAAAAAAGTTTTCAACCTCGAAGATATAGAGATAGGCGTCCCGAGATCGAAAGAGATCGACGACCCGGTGAAAGAAGGGAAGATCGATTACTTCGACAGCTCGAAAGGGTTTGGCTTTATCATTCAGACCAACGGCGAAAAGATCTTTTTCCATATCAACCAGGCCACCTACCAGGTAAAGGAAGGTGATGTAGTGAATTATACGGTCGAAAGAGGGCCGAAGGGATGGAATGCTGTTGGTGTAACAAAAAAAGCGTGACCAGCAGAGGCTCCGCTGAAATCACATATCCAATATTCAAACAAAACCTCATGGTTAAGGGATCATTTATTGACGAACTTCTCTATACACCATCTTATGGATGGAAGGATCAGCATAACGAACTTGTCGTCCCCACGAAAAAGCAACTTTGGTCTGAAGCGTTCTCCCGCATGAATATCTTTAAAAGCAGGAAGAACTGGATCTCCTTTGTCAGCTTTTTGATGTTGGCAAGTATGCTGCCATTCTTTGTCTTCTTTCTGTTCAAGTACTTTTCCTGGTATCTGCTGATCGCCGTCATCGTCTACAGCATGATCATCATGGGCACCCATGGCACCATCTGGTTCCATAGATACTGTACGCATAAATCTTATGGGTTCAGTCACCCGGTGTGGCGATTCATCACTCAAAATCTCGTCATAAAGACCGTACCTGAGGAAATCTATGTAGTGTCGCACCACGTGCATCATTGCAAATCAGATGAGCCGGGCGACCCTTATAATGCGCAAGCCGGATTCTGGTATTGTATGCTGGCGGAATACAACCACCAGCGTGTCTCCCCCAATCTTAGCGAAGAATCACATAAAAAAGTCGTTCACTTCATGTCCCATACGGGCGTGGGGTTGAATTCCTTTAAGCAATATCAGAAATGGGGTTCGATGACCTCCCCACTCTATTTCATCGGCATATGGCTGCTGAACTGGAGCTTTTGGTTCGCAGCCTTATACCTGATCGGCGGACCGGGCCTGGCCTGCGCTATATTCAGCGCCGCCTTCCTTTGGTTTACCTTCATCCGGGCGTTTAATTACACCGGGCATGGCGGAGGAAAGGAAAAGCACCGGGAAGGGGTCGATTTTGACCGGAGCAACCTCTCTATCAATCAGACCCGGCCTGGTTTGTTTGCAGGTGAATGGCATAATAACCACCACCTTTATCCGGGAAGCGCCCGTGCAGGGTTTCTTCCAGGACAGCTGGACCTCGCCTGGATCTATATCTATGTTCTCCGCCGGCTCAGGATGGTGTCCTGGTACAAGGATTCCAAGAAAGAGTTTTTAAAGAGATATACGCAGGAGAAAACCGCTGAAAGCGCTGTAAGCGTAGTGCAATAAGTATTTCACTCCACTTCTATATCATATTTTCCCAGCAATCCGGGTAAACCAGCCAGGGCAAACTTCGCTTTTTTGATCTTGTTCTGTTCGGGATCTATCGAATAGCTATATGATGTACGAAAGTCTACCTTCTGCAAGATGCTCCGCTCAAATTTGGCATCTTTCAGATCACAGTGATCGAACAGGGAACCCGTCAGATCACATTCGGTAAAATCCACCTCTTCAAAAGTTGTCTCTCTAAAACTGGCTTTCTTTACCGTCGTCTGATAGAAAGAGGAATGATTGAGCGAGCATCGTTCCGTATTGAATGACAATCCGAACTTATTGCAATCCTCAAAGTGAATACCCAGCATTTTGCAGCCGATGAATACCACATCCCGGAATACGGTGTTGTGTAGCAGGGTCATCCCCATATTGCACGACTCAAATTTACAATCGATGAATATGATGTCCGAACAATCGCTGCGATAAAAATCGCATTGTCGAAATACACATTCTTCATATTCTCCTTTGACAAGCGGTGTCTCTTTATAGTCGACCTTCTCAAAAACCTGCTCACTGAATAGGTTGTCCATCGATCTTCTTTTGATTGTAATATAATAAAAAAGCCAGCCAGGTGAACACCCGGCCGGCTTGATATAGCTTCTATTATTTCCTTACAACCTTCGTGAAGTCGACATATTTGTGATTCCCCAGCACCGTACGCTCGATGCTCAGCGTGTACGAACCGCCGTCATAATGAGCCGTCGTCATGACCGTCTCCTTCCTCACCGTCCCCGGATTATCTGTAGAACCTGCCAGCATCTCGCTCACTACCCTTCCGTCCATCGTCCCGGGAATGGGAATATGATGGATCCTGAGCACTGTCGGCGCGATGTCCACATTGGAGGTCGGCAGCATATCAGCATAGCTCTTCTTAAAACTTGGACCGGCGGCCAGCAAGGCGATATGGATCTCATAGGGGCTGGACGTACCATGCCCTGCTACGCCGCGGCTGTAGGTTGTCCCTGCGTAACCCGCTGCATTCTTCCGGTCGTCCCAGTTATAATCCACCAGGATATCACCTGAGCGCGCATGGTTCCAATGAATGGCATCGAAGGACAGCGTTCCTTCGATATGCCCTTTCAGATCACCCGGCTTTGCCGCACGGGTAAAGATGGCCCCCACCCATTCCTGCGGCTGCAGCCGGGCGACTATCTTTTTTATCAGTTCCTCGTTATGGTCCTTTACATAGATAGCCCCTTCGGACACCACTACCTCTTCGCTGTCCTTATCCTTCTTCAGCCCCTCTTTGATAAGGAAGGAAGTGACATCGTCCTTACCTACGTGTGTGGCGAAGCCGTGGTCGGTGGATACGATGATATTGAAATTTGAAGTGAGCCCCTTGCTTTCAAGGGCGGCCACTATACGGCCAAATTGCTCGTCCACTGAACGGATCGACTCCATGGAGGTGGCGGCGCCGATCCCGTCCCGGTGCGCCGTCCCGTCCGGATCGGAGAACCAGATAGCGGAAACAAGGGGCCCGTCCAGCCGCAATCCGTAATGGATCAATGCGTCCGTCACCCATTTATGCCGGGCCGTATTGGGATCTCCTGCAGGAGGAATGGGCCCCAGCTCCTTTTCAAGCATCGGCTTTAATGAATCCGGCAGGATCATGCTGGTATTGATGACAGCTCCGCCGCTGACGGTGTGATTCTGTAACAGCGCCTGTCCCGAAGAGCCCGAGCTGAAGACCATCATCTTTGCGCCGGCCTTTTGCAGCAACTCTCCCAGAGAGATCGTCGTCAGGAGATGACCATTCGTGGCCACGGCGATCTTCTGCAATTCCGCAGCCTCGCCTGTGTTGAGCCCCCGTTTAGCATTCACTTCAGGGAAATAGACGGTATTTCCCAACAGCCCATGTGTAGCCGGATAGCTGCCCGTCGAATAAGAAGAAGAATTGACCCGGGTTACCGTAGGGAACACGCTATGATGCGCCTTCCCATAACAGCCCCTTTGGCTGAAGGCATACAGGTTCGGCATCCGCTCAGCCGTAATATAATCGGGCCGGAGTCCATCGAAAAATACTATAAGGGTACGGATCCCCGCCGTGTCGGCGGCTGTCTGTGCCTGTGCCGCGACGGCTAATGTCATCAAAAGAAAGAACACGATTTGCTTTTTCATGCTGTTGTATTTATTGGTCCCACCAAACTTTTATTGAGCTATTGTCATTTCCTCCAATGGCCTGCACAGCCGCAGCAAGGTTGGTGGCATTCAGGGTCTGCAGGTACGTTGGATAAGGTATGCGTGAAGGGAAAGGATTGCCGGCGGGTATGCCTGTTCCGCGTGGCAAGATAGGATATCCCGTCCTTCGCTTCTCCAGCCAGGATTGATAATCTACAAAAAAGAGCGCGTAGTATTTCTGCAGCATGATCTGCTGCAGCTGCTCGTCTTCCGTACCTGCTTCATTGTATGCCACACCTGGCTGCGTGAGGTAACCCGCCGGCAGGGTCACGCCCCACTGGGTCATCGCAGCGCCGATGCCGGCTTCATAATGCGTCTTTGCCGTCTTCCCTGTGGTAAACCCTTTCAGCTCGAGCTCCGCCTTTATAAATTCCACCTCGGCATAGGTCATCATAATACCCAGCTGGGGTATTGTCTTTAGTCCATCACTATAGCTGGAATTGGCATCCACATTATAAGACTCAGTGGCAGGATAGCCGCTGTTGATGCCCTGGTATACCGGTGTCCCACCCACCTTGACGGTGGTGGCCCAGACGCCACGGCGGGGATCGTTGTATTTGTTCAGCGAATCCAGAAAGAAATGGGTGTAGTAGTCTCCCTGGCGCCAATCCAGGGTACGCGCATTGTAGTAGGGATTATAATAGGGATAGATACCCGTGAACTTAAAGATAGCATCATCGGCCGTACCGGTAAACACGGGGTATTTTGCCGGGTCCGCCAGGATCGCGGTGATCTGTGAAGATATATCCAGCTCTCCGTCTTTTTTGATGAGTCGGAGCAGTAAACGAAGCCGTAAGGAGTTACAAAGCTTCTTCCAGTTTTGGATACCGGGGTTAGTAGAGCCTGACAGCGCATTGGATGCATACAGCACATCCCCGCCATAGGTCAGCGCCTTTGTGGCGTCGAAGAGATCGTCGGCTGTGGAAAGGTCCTTCAATATCTGCGTATAGATGTCCTTTTGGTTATCGAAGGCAGGCGTGAAGTTCTTATTGGCGGCATCGATGGCCTTCGAATAAGGGATATTGCCAAATACATCCGTAAGCATGGAATACGCCCAGCTTTTGTACACCAGCGCGATGGCCTTGTAATTCGGCTCGTTCAGCTTATCGGCAATGTTGTAAATGTCGTAGATGTCCGTCATGTACCCGTACATGCTGTTCCAGAAACCGCTGCCATTCGACGCATTGATATAGTACCGGTGAATACCCAGACCATCCGAAGAGATACGCGGTGCGCTGACCTGCATCAACTCGTGCGTGAAGTTTCTGGCTATGCTGATACTGGAACTGACGGCGCGATATTCCAGCTGCGGGAGTATGACACCCGGGGTCACGGTGGAGGGACGTCCCGGGTCGGTATTGATACTTGTAAAATCCTTTCTGCAGGAGAAGAGCAGACAGCACAGCGCCATCAGCATCCCCGTATATTTTGCCTGTCTCATAATTAAAATTTTAAGGTTAAGTTGATGCCCATCGTACGGGTGGAAGGGAATTGCATAAGCTCCACGCCCGGCGTCAGCGTACCACTGTTGAGGTTGCCGCCTTCGGGGTCGAATCCCGGGAACTTTGTAAAATTGAACAGGTCGCGACCATACACCGCCACACTGGCCTGCCGGATCGAGAGCTTGCTCAGGAGATTCCGTGGCAAACTGAACTCGAGCCTTGCTTCCCGGAGCTTCAGGTACGTGGCGTCGAAGATATTCATCTCGGCATTGCTGTTGGAGTACACCGCCTCATAATAAGCGCTGGCAGCGGCCCTTGTCGTGTTGGGCACATACTTGCCGGATGAGGCGTCGAGCACTACCCCATCGCCCAGTACGCCTTCTTCGCGACCGGCCAGGGTGATCCTGGTTTTACCCAGCGCATTGTTTTTATAGTTAGTCTGCGAGTACATCCTGCCACCTTTTGAATAATCCCACAGGATCGAGAAACGGACATTCTCATACACGAACTCATTCATCCAGCCTGCCTTCCAATCCGCAAAGGCATTGCCCCATTTCTTCGTCGTCGGGTCCAGGTCTACCGGAAGCCCTGCAGCCGTGTAGATCACCTTGCCTTCGGGGCTGCGTTTGAAACCTTTACCATACATATCTCCCATGCGGCCACCGACCCGGGCTTCGATGGTGACGTCGCTGCCATCCGCATAGATCACCTGGTTGGTGAGGCCGGCGGTCAGCTGCCTGACATAGCTTCTGTTCAGGCTCCAGTTCAGGGTGCTGGTCCATTTAAAGTTTTTGCTGACTATAGGTACGAGCTTTAGCTGTACTTCGATGCCCCGGCTTACGATCAACCCTGCATTGACCAATGCGCTGGTATAACCCGAGGTCTGGTCCAGGGGAATGGCCAGGATCTGATTCCGGCTGCGATTCTCATAAACAGCCAGGTCTATATTGAAACGGTTTTGGAATGTCCGCAGATCGAGACCGGCCTCATAGCTGGAGATGATCTCGGGCTTCAGGGCGGGGTTGTAAAGGGTAGAAGGATTGGTGAAGTTATTACCGTAGATACTGTTGTAATACTTAGATGTCTGATACGGGCGCGTATCATTACCCACCTGCGCCCAGGACAGCCGCAGCTTGGCAAAATTGACGGCTTCCGGCAGCCTGAACATATCGCTCAGCAGAAAGCTGGTGCTCACGGATGGATAGAAGAAGGAGCAGTTGGCGTAAGGCAGGGTGCTGCTCCAGTCATTACGACCTGTGACATCCAGGAATATGCGTTCCTTATACGACCATTGTGTGGCAGCATAGAGACTGTTGATCGACTTGCGCGTCTTCTGCGGATCCGATACGGCCTGGTTAAGACTGTTAGAGATCTGGTAAACGCCCGGCTGCGCCAGCTGATCTGCATATAGTCCG
>Ga0247764_1000873_pt1 | contig 10561 bp, 11 predicted proteins | sample UWRJL051202B4_FD_179932 | JGI IMG/M metagenome (GOLD analysis project Ga0247764, IMG submission 179932) | Plant litter microbial communities from Arlington Agricultural Research Station in Wisconsin, United States - UWRJ-L051-202B-4 | ecosystem: Environmental > Terrestrial > Plant litter >...
ACACCGGATATCAGGACGAGGATCGATACAAAAATGAGGAAAAGCGTCCAGGATTTGTATGCTGGGGTTTCGTTGTTGAATATTAATGAATCAAGCCACCTAATAAATCCATGAGATCAAGCAGAGGATAACAAGAGAGTAAAATCCCTTACCCGGTGGCGGTGTACACACCATAGAAGACTGGTACAACTAGCGTTGAATCATAAACCTTCAAACCACGATTGAGGCAGATGATTTGCAGGACAGCAGTGATTACCAGCAAGATGATTGTGAATATCGGGGCCGCATGTCCGAATTGGTTTCCGGGATTTTGGTGTGAAAGGGAGCCGGAGAGTAGCTTCACGCTATTGAACAAGGTTAACAGGAGGAACGTTCAACGAAGGCGAGAGTCACTCACGTCGCTTTTGCAAAGACGAGACATCCACCCGCAAGTCCACCACCACAACATGCCCACCCAATACCCAATGTCCATGCCACCTGCTTGTCATCCTTTGGTGCAGCCCACTCTTCCAGTCGGTCCGTAACAAAGTTGATGAGAGCATCCCAACCCGACTTCACTGCCACGAAGAAGCCCACTACCACTCCGAAGATTGATCTTCTTCTCCCCCCTACTCTCAGAGAAGTATTAGGCGCTGGTAGTCCAGGTCCTGGACCCGGCCGCGCCGCGGAGAATGGAACCGCAGCAAGTTCGGCTCTTGCGGTTAAAATATGGTCGAGCCTGCTGGTGAAGAGCATGACGAGAAGTAGCGCAGCCGACATAGAGAAGAAGTAACCCAGCCATCCACCCCGACGCCAGAGATATGTAATATGGGCGACGTCCGTCTCTGAAGCAAGCCCACTGTTGATTGAGCCGAAGGCAACGATGCCTATTACACCTACGATGACGACTACGGTTCCCTACACGGCGGGTAAGGATAATGTAAAGACATTGAAATGGTATGCATACATATATGTCTGTGTTGGTGACGGGTGTGCCGACTAGGAAGCGTGCAAACAGGAAGTTGAATACGAGGGAGGTTGAACCCAGAGGCGCGACGTATTCTATGCCCCAGCGTGAGCGCTGAGTATGAGGGCAAAGCTAATAGCTGACCTGCACGCATATATTCAAGAGCGAGTGTGCTGCCTATTAGTTGGGAGAGGCTGCTCTGTGTCAATAATGAGACTCGGGGACACATTAAGCAGGACTTACATGTAAAGCAACATCCCAAGCAACCAGAGAGGTCGCATCCAGTCACTTTTCCTGGCTGATTTCGGTATTGCACTCGTTCGTACCTGTGCGTCATGTCAGTAATATAAAACAAGGCACTTGGACGACGTCACACACATGGTCGAGTTTGGTGAGATTAAGACCTGCTGCATTCAGAATCGAGGCCAAGAGAATGATAGCGAGACCTATTATGAATGCAACGGCAGCGTTTGCATGGTGAGCAGGAACAGGGTCGTCTGAGGGGATGGGCGGAGGAGGTGAAGTCGAGGACATAAGAGTTTGGTGCAGAGCAAGTGCAGAGAGCCCACAGTCGGATCCGTCACAAAAACAGACGAAAACGCGCAGCCGTCAGCACAGCCACCATCCGCCGCTCTTCCGGGGATGATGTGCGGCTGCATCGCGACATACACCGCATAGACCTGGCTGCCATGCAACGATAGTAGACAACGACGTGTATCACAGGCATCGCCATAGTCCAAGGCTCTAGTATAAGTGCCTCTCCAAATGTGAGGAGTCCGTAGATGCCCGCTCTTTCAACTTGTACTTCGTGAGTCAAAGGTTGCTTCCAATTTGATCAATGCTGATAATTTACTCCTATTAGCGACACCTGCGCTGGTGTAAATGGCGTCTTTATTAGTCTCCCCATAGTTTGCATCTTTGCGGTTCTTTTCTGTATGTCCAAGATTTTGGTCTCACCTTTGGCGGTATTGCTCACCGACGCTCTACTAGTCCTCGTACTTGTCGGAGGCGTTGCCTGCTTCATCTCCGCCTACCGCCGTCGAACTGCCTCGGAAGAGAGGTCGAAAAAGAAATACAATTTCAAAGCTGGCTGTATCGGGTCATCGGAAATCGATGCGGAGCCAGCACCTCCTTACCATGCTTCGATGTCCACTCCTCCAACACCTCACCCATCCTTGACATTTCCGCCTCCATCGTATAGCCCTGTCTAAGGCCACATGAACAAATAATGTGTAATAATGTAGCTCGCCCCCCACCAATTGTACAATGTTTCATCATGATCGATCAATGCATGACCTCAAGTTGAATCAACCGTGAGACGTAAGTACAGCTTCAGCCTTCATAAGTATATCAATGTCAGAAGTTATAACTTGAGCTGTGGATTTGATTTCAAAGTCTTCTGTTTTGCCTTGACTCAGTAAGGACTAGCAGTCGACTGGTAATTGTCATATTAAGCGCTTAGGCGCCGAGGCAAACACGTGATCATTTGACGGCGTCTATTTTAACCTAAACTTTAGGGGGTCGCTGCGACGTCCATGTACCTCAGGTCTTATAAAAATTACATGTAATTCTAATTCATGTTTCCATAAATGTACCTAGTATAGACTGATTCTTATACTTTTTTGGACATTCAATTACTCTTGACATTCGGTACGTGAGGGTGCCGCTTCCACAAAATACATACCAGACTAAAGGTGTCCAGGACTCCAGCCCGGAACTTCAGCCGTGTCTGCTGTTCAAGTGTGGAATCCGGCTTTCCACCTCATGGACGCAAAATTAGGGTCAAGTAAGTAAAATACTGCGCCGCGTCCACAATTGGAAATAAACCTTCGAGGAAGTCGAAGTTAGATATTAATACCGAGAACGCTAGACAGACACGTTGGATTTGGTACTATAGGAAGAATCCAAGCCCTAGATACCACTACAGTTCTTTACTTTTTTGGATAGAGTAGGCGTCACGCTGTGGTCAACGGGGCATGGACCTCGTAATGACACGTCTGCGTATTGGACAGTCACAGCAATCGGGAATGGAAAAACTTGGGGTGTGATGAAAGGTCCGTTGTAAGAAACTAGCAGACCAGACATTCCCCGAGTGTATATTTTAAACGGATCGGGCTTATATCTCCAACGAATAAAGACATGACTCGAGCTCAAGATTGACTTCGAAAGCCCGAGACGCGTGTTAAGGGGACAGTGAGGTTCTAGGACGAGCGTTATCCTTAACATATCGTGGTGGCTCCTGACCAGTAACGGCTAAATTTAGTCACCTTCTCCCGCCAAATGTCCTCAGCCGATGGCTTCGTGTGTATTTTGAAACATCATGATATTCCCAACGCCCAGCACGGGCTTTGAGTATCTACAGGTATAACGAGCGTATGTTGTACGAGAAATTTCACATATAACATCTACGTTGGAGTCACTTCAACACCTCATCAGCACATTTCAAAGAACAAAATCTGCGAGTTCAGATGCTTAGAATGACAACCTTTCCCCTTGCTCACCAGGAAATTTCACGGGCAATTGAGTCTTCGATCCTCCTCTTCACCTCCTTGTAGTCTCTGTCAATGCATAGTACAAAGTCTATCAATGGACTTCACTGTACTATCATAAACTGAGGGCTCGCCAATTGTACCTTTTAGTTAATCTAGTCCAACAACTGTACTCGCAGGGGCATTGATCCACTTCCTCTTCATGCTCTCTCAGTTTAAAAATTCCTCGTCTTTGAAGACTTTGAGAGCAATACCTTTATTGGTGCCAGTATCATGACCGTTCATATCCGAAGGATCTTTCCTTCAAAAATAGTGCATCTCAACATCAGACTTTCTGATTAGAATACTCCGTAAAATTATATTTCACACCATAAAACTACCATATTGTGGTGCAGAGTGAAGGTTTTCAAAAGTTTTTGCGTCTAAGTCACGATTTAGGGTGCTATATTGCCGTGATGTCTTCCAGTGATTGCATTCCAGTGATTTTAGAGGTGAGATAGCAAATCAGAGCTTGCAGACAGAAGATGGCTTGAAATAAGCCCAACCGGACCAAACCAGCTCAGCCTCAACCATTCCAGATTATCTTCCTCGGTGTGTAAACTATTTGGTTGGCAGGGATGGTGCACCAACTGGGGCTGATTGAGAGCTGATTAGCATGTCTTCAAGTCATATTCAGACATTAAAGATTATAAACTCCCCAGATAACCTGTAGATGAAATATCTAAGCCCCATGAGTAGTGCATCGATCCAACGCGACGGCGCTTAAATTAAATTAAACCGGCTCGGGCGTCACGATCATGTGATGATTAAAGGCTCTCTTGATCCGTCGGGTTCGACGCCATCCCGAGACGTTTCTCGGATCAATCTATTTTTATATATCATGGCCTTCACTTTTCTTTCCTCGGGTTTCTGACTCTTTTTGAACCAGTGCACCTTCCACAATCATTGCACTTCTGTCATAATGGACGTTTGAGTTTTTAAGATCTTGACCTGATACCACAACATCGATTCTCACAAACTTGTTTTCAACATGCGATTTCGAGTCATTTTCATATCCATACCCTCGATTGGCAGAAAATATGCTGCAAATCCTGATGAGTCAAGGAAATTAAGAAAATTTATTTGGAAGAGATAAGAAAAAAAGACATGTACGGAAGCATTCTACAGATCCATCCAGCGCTCTACCTTGACAGCGGTGGAGTTGCTCAGGCCTGAAAGGTATATAAGGTCTCCAGCTCTCGTCTTCTCGCTTCCATTCTTCAATTTCTACCCACTTTCGTCCAAAGCCTTGTATTATACCACATCAGTGACTATGAACGATCAGGCCCGTTCATCCACCTTAAAGATCACGTCTACAATGACCATGAACTCATTGGCGACGCTGACGAACGAAGTATCAAATCCATCCAAGGATTTTTCTGCTGCATTTGGTGCTCTGAAGTCCAAGTATGATGCAGAAGGGACCGTGCTAGTAGCGCTATCCGCAAGCTCCAACCGACCTGTGAGTTCACCGTTTGGAAATACGTAGATTCACCCTCATCTCCCTTGATCGTGGATAGTCTGCAAAATCTACAACAGTTGGCCTCAACATCAAAGGTATGTTCCATTCTTGCTGTCTTATTCATGTGTGATGTTCAACGATTATCTCTTACAGCATTCTTCCGCGAACGTGCAGAAGTATTGCGCAAATCGTGGCAATATATGCCTAAAAGCGTCCACCTCCTTAGCCAACTCTGAGAACGCTGGCATATGCTCTCCTCCGGGCCAACCACGCAACAACAAAGGACTCCAGAAAAGTAATTCTCGTCCCTGTTTGAAGCCAGGCATGTGAGCTGGCTGGAAATTCAAACGTTTGCTTACTACCCTCACAGAAACAAACGCTGGTCTTGAGGGTTCTTTGTTTCTCTTTAGAAATTTACTTATAGGGTATAATTGCACTTGGTCAACCCCACAATACGCGCCATTTACAACCTCTTTTATCAGGAATACCCCATAGGGCTGCTGCAGATTAGGATCTAGTTATTTTCTAGAACACAGACCTGGGTTTCAAGGTTACGGGATTACCAGGTTTTTGTACGTTGAAAACACACAAAACTCAGTGGACCGATTCAAAACTTGGTAAAATGCCTAAAAACAGCTGTAATATAGGAATACGAGAAGGAATCTATAGTATAGCTATCTACATACGAAGGGTTTAACCAATTTGTTTCCTACCGTTCAATGAGTTTTGAGGTTTCCGGCAACTCAAAACACAATTAAACCCTGAAACGAGATGGACGGACAAACAGTGGACAAACTTCATCTTTCTACTTGCACCGCGACGGTTGAACGGGCCGGGTATATCCGAGTCAGTGATGTCAGCATTGCCTTGCAGCTGACTGTTCAAGGTCATCTTCTTCTGTACCTACATGTCAACTGCGCAGAATGACTTCGCAAACAACCCCTCACTGCTACTTCTGCCAGTAGAACTCATGGAATCCCTCAATCAGACCTATTTCCTGCATCGGTTGGTGACTGAGCCAGATAAAGTCATCCCGCCAGGAAAATCGCTCTTGTCGATGATGACACATACTGGCTTCGAGCTACAAGACGACGCATCGGCGCAGAGTGACGAAAAACAGCCCGCTCTGACTGACAGGGTGGCAGAAGTGGCTCACAAGGCGTTCTGGGGCGAAGTGAGTTCAAAACCAGTACAATAACATGAAGGCCTTACACATTGCTAGGCTGCAGAAGTACTATCTTCGCCGTTGCCATCTGTGCAGCTTCCACGGCTGAGAAGACTCTATCTGGATATGCACGAAGCTCTGGAACCGCTTTTCCCACCGAATTCTCGCATCCTCGTTTCGCTGACTTCTCCACCTCCACCGACATCTTCACCCCTTCACTCAACCCTCCATCTCCTGACGGAAGTCCTGTCAGCACTCCGCCAGAGATGTGCTCCCCTTCGCGATGAGAAAATAGATCAGCTACTATACACTATATCTATACCACCGCCTCCAGATTCTCATATACCGCCATTGCACACGGAGTCAAGTTCCTTACCCCAAGATATTATGACAACGCGTCTGGCAGAGTTTGTCATCGAGAACATGAGGGCCATCTTATCACTTGCGGATGATATGAAGGCAGACCTCAACAACTTTGTCCTTGGTTCCATGTCGGAAAGCCAACTCGTTGGCGTTCTCTCGAGCAAAGTCAAGTCACGGGAGAGGGACCTCGTGCTGAAGCTATGGGGTGGCGAAAATACTGTCCGAGATTTATGGCGCAAATGGCTAGCAGAGGCCACCCGAGGAGATCCGACATCGCCAGCGAGTCATAGATGGACAAGCAGATTGCTTCAAGCGCTTGAAACCAACAAAGCCGTGTATTGCTCTCCTCCGCCTTCTACTTCTGTCATTTCCAGTGGAGACGGCAACACGATTCTTCAGGAGCAACTCAACCACCTACCTCCACAACTTTTCTTCTCAGCGCCGGCTTTAGTCTATGTGCAGAATTACCTGCAGGCCATAGTTATCACCGCAGCCCTGTGGCTCCTTGCACGCCCAACGTCTGTAAATGGGGCAGCAAATTCTCTAGTGCCTGACTTTGTCAAACGAGTCTGGACTCTCCTTAGAGCCGAGATTGACTCTGACAGCGACGTCGCCGACATCAAAATCATCAATCTAGCAGACGAAGTTGTTTGTTCTAGACGGGATGCTGCAGCCTTTCCCAAAGGACTTGACCCGGAAGAAGATAAAAAGATTCGGGACACCGTTGAACGCACGCTCAGGACGACGGACCCTGTGTTCTTGCTCTTACGAGAGCGACTCGTGGATGCGCTAGAAAAGCGATTGATATCAGAAGTTAGTGGCCCAGATGTCACCCGCACTTCCTCTGGGTCATATATTCCTGTGAAGATGCGAACAGGCAAGGACATGTCTGCGGAAGGCAAACGTCCGATGCTCATGCTCCCTGACAGCTCGACTAGCTCCCCCTCACGGCCATCAGCTCGGTTCCAGGTCCTAGGATTTGAAGACGACGTTTTACAGCATGCCATATCAGAAGTCTTTCAGAAGCTTGTAGATTGTATTTCTTGGACTGATGGCGTATGGGGAGACCTTGTTTAGTCATAGGACCGTCATAGTTGACTCGTTCAGGCCTACCTGCGTACTCCGTCTGTCTGTATTCTTTATATATATAGGTTTCTCATAGAATAGTACATTGCCTAATAGCTTGTCACTCACTGAATGTTGACGTCCGCCATTCTCCCAAGACTGCGACGGTCCGTAAGACCCGTTTCTTCTTGACACCGTCATCATCCCTACGTCCATCAAGTCGTCAGTTGGAGTCACGGAAAGAAAGTGCCATGTAGGCTGTAGACAACCTTATCTGTGAGTGACCCTTTCACAAACCGAACTTAGGTATGTCCCACTCAAAACCTAAGCAGAGAATACGACGTTTAGTTTTGAACGAGTCAGGTAGCACCGTGTCTCGAATTCACCGGACAATCGAAAAAAAATTTCACCATCCTTACATCTTAAGGAGCAAAATACCAATCATCGTGAACCTAGTCAAAAATGGTCGAGATCACGACCCAACCACGGCATCCATCTGTGTTGGATGGCCAAGTCAACAGCACCCTCAAATTTTAGTCGGATCTTATCAAGACCCCCCCGGGATCCTACTGGGCATTTATCTTCCCACCCAAGATCCGATACCATGCAAGAGTGCATCCATGTGGCTTGGTGTAGGGATAAGAGCGAAGCTTTCGAAGCTGTGGATAGTATTGGTACGCTGTGACTTTTTATAGGGAAATGTAGCTGGCGGACACAAACGGGAAAGTCTCCCTATCCTCTACCGGGAGGATCATCGGCCAATGGCGACGTCCTCGTCATCTTGGGAGCGTAAGGACGGTACTAACCCACACAAGGCAACTTGCGCGACAGTTCGTATTTCCGTTCCGCATTTCAGTGCACACTTGATTTACCGTAAACCTTCAGTCAGCTGAGCTATATTGGGTAGGCGCGCGTCGAAGATCTATTAATTTCGCATCAACCCCTTGACGTAGGTTCTCAAAAATGTTCCATTGGAGTGCAGCCAATCGTCTACGATTGTACTGGAGCTTTGTACGGTCGTGTTTGGTTTGATAACTCGGGAAACCAATGGCGCTATCTTCACATATGCTTGTCAAACTACCACAAGGAGGGAGCCGACTCTGATATCATGAAGGCGACTTCTTTCTCTTACGACAATTTACTTTCAAGCCGGTCGCCTAACTTCAAGCCCCTGATTGGGTTTCCATCGCGGATCTCATCCGTAGTCGAAATATATAAAGGTCTCCAAGATCGAGTCTGAAATGGACTATCCTGTTGCAATGGTTCTCGACGATATCCAAATTGCTAAGAATGTCTTCAAGCATATCAATGGCCCCTCTTCTCTTGGTGAACTCCCCCTACCTGGCAGCCATGTTCCTGTTGGAATTAAAACCGGTCCAAATTCCCTGCTCTCGAAATTCATAGAAGCACACGCAGCCATAGAACGGTACAAGTATGTTCCGAGTTGATCCCCTCCGTTCGCTATGCTGAGTATTAATGAATTTGCAGGGAATACCCTGTCAAAGTCGACGGCCATAGTTTATCAACCGCCGCTATTGTTGCTGCTGCTCGTCATGGTGCTGCAGTTCAACTCGACGACAGCAAGCGCGTTAGAGACCAGGTGGCCAAGAGTCGCCAGGTAGTCGTCGACAAGGTTGCCACTGGAGCAAGCATCTATGGACTATCTACTGGCTTTGGTGGAAGTGGTGAGCTTCGTACGGTCTTCCGAGTTCGCGTCCGAGAAAATTGACATTTCCCCAGCGGATACACGTACAGATAAGCCACTGATGCTCGGCCACTCACTCTTGCAACATCAACATATCGGTATTCTCCCTACGTCCGACGAATCACCAGACGTTCTCCCTCTTCAAGATCCGAGTAGCATAACGACTATGCCCGAAGCATGGGTGCGGTAAGTGTGGTTCATCCCCTCCTCAAGGTCTCCTGCTCAATCCCCTTCGTTCTATAGGGCTGCTATTCTTATTAGGATGAACTCTTTGATTCGCGGACACTCAGGTGTGCGGTAAGTTCTGAAGTTGTATCTCCTGTACAAGTCCTAAATGAGATGTAGCTGGGAGCTCATTGAGAAAATGAGAGAGCTTTTGACTGCCAATGTCACTCCGGTAGTGCCTTTGAGGGGCAGCATCTCTGCATCTGGAGGTTTGTAGTAGTTGCCTTGTTCCCACTACCATAACTGACTTGGGAACCTATCGCAGATCTGTCTCCACTTTCGTACATTGCTGGGGCATTAGGTAAATGCGCGTTGTTTACGTCCGAAACTCTAAAAGCTTATAGTCAAATTCCTCAGTCGGGAACGAATCTATTCAAGTTTTCGATGGTCCCAAGAAATCTGCCCACCGCCGCAAAGTCCCCTCCTCCGAAGGATTACGTGCACACGCCATCGAACCTATCACGTTAGCTTCGAAGGAGCACCTTGGATTAGTGAACGGAACGGCATTCTCGGCTGCTGTTGCCGCACTCGCCATTGATGATGCGGTCCACCTCGCTCTCCTTGCCCAAGTCTGTACGGCTTTGGGAACCGAAGCACTGAACGGTACTTCTGGGTCGTACGCTTCTTTCATCCACGCGACAGCTCGACCTCATCCCGGACAGGTAAGTTCCAAAGTTTAGCTGAGAGAATATTTACTGAGGCCTCGTTAATCTCAGGTTGAGTCAGCCCAAAACATCTGGAACCTCCTCCAGGGTAGCAAACTCGCCCAGCTACACGAGGAAGAGGTCAGCTTACAAGAGGATCGCTATTCACTTCGACAAGACCGTTACCCACTACGCACTGCGCCACAATTCCTTGGACCCCAGGTCGAAGACATTCTCTCAGCATTAGCCTCTGTTACGCAGGAATGTAATTCGAGTGCGTTTTACACACATTCTTCCATGCGCCACAATGCTCATTCAGCCGCCAGCAACGGACAATCCTCTCATCGAGAGCGAAACTGGCATCATCCACCATGGAGGCAACTTCCAGGCGATGGCAGTAACTAACGCTATGGAGAAGACGCGTCTGGCTTTACACCACATTGGAAAACTCCTGTTTT
>Ga0247764_1000875_pt1 | contig 10555 bp, 10 predicted proteins | sample UWRJL051202B4_FD_179932 | JGI IMG/M metagenome (GOLD analysis project Ga0247764, IMG submission 179932) | Plant litter microbial communities from Arlington Agricultural Research Station in Wisconsin, United States - UWRJ-L051-202B-4 | ecosystem: Environmental > Terrestrial > Plant litter >...
CGTCATGCCGCGCTTGGCGGTTTCGGCAATAATCGCGGCGCGCGCATCACCGCCCATCAACTCATAGTCCATCAGATGGTAATTGCCGAAGAACAGCGCCCCGACCGAGCGGTCCGCGATGATGCGGGTAAGCGATTCCAGCATGTCCGTCGACGTCGTCGTGAACGAAACCGTTTCGATCAACAGCAGGCGGCTGTTGATGGCGTCGGGCCCGAAGAATTGTGCCAGCACGCTGAACAGCACGTTGTTCTGGCGCGCGACGTAGATCGTGTTGCTGGCGGCATAAGTCTTGTCCCAGTCGGCACCGAGTTGTGCTTTCCATTCGGCCAGCACGGTCATCCAGTGCGCGACCTGCGTTTGTGCCGCCCATGTGACGTTCTTCGCCAGATATGGCGCCTGCTTCTTGCCGAAGGCTTCAAGCGCGGCGAATGGAATGACGCCTTTGGCAACGCATTCATCCATGAAGGCGATGTTGTTCCGCAGAATGGTGCGATTGTTGTCGCGCCAGCCTGGCTCCATCGGCGTTGCGTCGAGGCCGTCGAGCGCCGACTGCATGCGGCTGCGATAGGCCAGCATCGAGCCGCGCCAGGACTTGTCATCGGCGTTGTCGATGTAGGGGCCGACGACCTGGGCCAGCGCCATCGTGCTGTGGCCGACCGACTTCAGCAATTGATACACGACTGGCACTTGCGGCGCGTCGATCGGCGCCATTCCCGGCCGATAGAGGATCATCCGGCCGCCGGCGCCTGAGAACAGGCCGAGGATGACCGGATGCTTGCTCAGGATGTTCTTCTGGAAAATCTTTGCTGCATCGCCGTAGAGCTCGAACATGCCGGTGTTGAGCGCCAGCATATCCTTGGTCGCGGTGTCGGAAGGTGTCGCAGCGGTCCTGCCCGCAATCGGCGCCATATAGGCAGGGAGGGTCTGGGCGCTAGCGACAGCCCCGCCGGAAAGCATGATTGCAGCAACGGCCAGGCTGGTGGCAATTCTCATGTCGCGTTCCTTCGCCCTGAAATTGAACCGGCCGGGCATCGACGAATATCTGATTCTGGGGACTAGCGGGCATTCCGCGGATAGTTAGACTTGGCACGGCCCGGTAAACGGGGCCTTGCAGAAAAAGAGACAGTTGGGGAGGTCGATATGATGTGCTGGAGAATGGCGCTCGCGCTGGCAGCGATTGTTGCGGTGCCATCTCTTACAGCTTCGGCCGGCCTGGCACAGGACTATCCGTCGCGGCCGGTGAAGGTGATTGTTCCCTTTGGCGCCGGAGGGCCTGCCGACGTCACCGCCCGCCAGATCGGGAACATTCTGCAGGAAAGCTTCGGCCAGCCCTTCGTGATCGAAAACCGCACCGGCGCCGGCGGCGTGATCGGCACGCAGGAAGCCATCAAGTCGCCGCCCGACGGCTACACGCTGCTGATGATGTCCAACACCCAGACCGCGAATGAATCGCTGGTCCCGCAGCGCAAATACGAACTGATGCGCGATCTCGCGCCGATCGCGCCGGTCAACTCTTCCGACCTCGTCATCGTGGTCCATCCCTCAGTGCAGGCCAAGACGCTGCAGGAGTTCATCGCGCTGGCCAAATCACAGCCTGGAAAGCTGAACTACGCCTCATCAGGCCAGGGCACGCCGTACCACATGGCAGGCGAGCTGTTCAAAGCCATGGCCGGCATCGACATCCTTCACGTGCCCTACCGCAACAGCGGCGAAGCGCGCAGCGGCGTGATCGGCGGCCAGGTGCAGATGATGATCGATGCGGTTCCGACGATGGCTCCCAACGTTGCGGAAAATCAGGTGCGCGCGCTGGCGACCACCGGCAAGACGCGCTCGACCGTGCTGCCCAATGCGCCGACGGCAATCGAAGCCGGCGTTCCCGGTTATGAGGCCACCATCTGGCTCGGCCTGATGGCGCCTGCAACCACGCCAAAGCCGATCATCGATAAACTCAACGCGGCCGTGAACGCGATCGTGAAACGGCCCGATATCGTCAAGCTCTGGACCCAGCAGGGCGCGATTCCCATGTCGATGACGCCGGAGGAATTCGACAAATTCCTGCGCGGCGATATTGTGAAATGGGCGGAAGTGGTCAAGAAATTCGACAAGCCGCCGCAATAAGCTGCAAGAAAGAAAAGGTTAGCCTCGATGCCGAGCGTTCGATTTCGCCTCAACGGCGCCGAGACCGAGATCGACACCGATCCCGACCGGTCACTGCTGGATGTTCTGCGCGGACAACTTCGCGTGACCGGGGCGCACTTCGGCTGCGGCGCCGGCGAATGCGGCGCCTGCAACGTCATCATTGGCGATCGGGCGGTGTCGGCCTGCGATACGCCGCTGTGGTCGGTGGCGGACAAGGATATCACGACGATCGAAGGGCTGGGAACGAGCGAGCAGCCACATCCGCTGCAGCGCGCCTTCATCGCGGAACAGGCGCTGCAATGTGGCTATTGCGTCTCCGGCATTCTGATGAGCGCAGCCGCGCTGCTGAAGCGGAATCCGTCGCCGACGAGCCGGGAGGTGAAGGAAGCGCTCGACCGCAACCTCTGCCGCTGCGGCTCGCATAATCGCATGGTGCGGGCGGTGCTGCGCGCAGCGGAAGAAATGGCGGCGGCAGGATGAACCAGCAAGCCCCCTCGCCCGCACTGCCGGTAAGCCTTGCAGCGAACCCGAAGCTGTCATCATGGCTGAAATTCTCAAACGACGGACAGGTGACTGTCTCGCCCGGCAAGGTGGAGATCGGGCAAGGTATCGTCACGGCACTGGCGCAGATCGCCGCCGATGAACTCGATATTGATCTCGCGCGCGTGCAGATGATCCGCGCGTCAACGGCCACCAGTCCCAACGAGGGCGTCACCTCCGGCAGCCTCTCGATCCAGCAGTCGGGCCGCGCGCTGCGCCATGCCTGCGCCGAGGTCCGCCGGATATTTCTTCAGCAGGCGGCGGAACGGCTGGGGGTCGATGCCGATGCACTCGACATCGAGGACGGCACTATTTCCGGACCGGGCAATGTCAGGACCAGCTATTGGGAGCTTGCCGATGAGGTCTCGCTCGATCGCGATGCCACGCCCGGCGTAACGCCAAAGAACGCATCGCGGCGGGCATTGGCCGGGCATTCAGTTCAGCGGATCGACATTCCGGACAAGGTTTTAGGCCGGACGCGATTCATCCACGACCAGGCGTTGGCGGGAATGGTGCATGGCCGCGTGCTGCGGCCGGAGAACTCGCGCGCGAAACTTATCGAGTTGAAGGAGGATGGCGCCCGCGCCGTGCCCGGGCTCATCGCCATCATGCGCGACGGCAGTTTTGCCGGCGTCGTCAGCGAGACCGAGCATGGCGCGGAAGCGGCGCTCAACGCCCTGCGCAAAGGCGCGACCTGGTCCGACGGCGAGCCCCTGCCCGACGAAAACGATCTGGCTTCATTTCTGAAAACCCAGCCCGCGGAATCGACTGTTATCGACAAGAGAACAGCCGCACAGCCCGGCACGGTAGCGCGGACGATCAAGCGGCAATATACCCGCCCCTATATTGCGCACGCCTCGATCGCGCCATCCTGCGCGATGGCGCAATGGAACGGCGACCGCGTCCATGTCTGGACCCACAGCCAGGGCGTCTATCTCCTGCGCGCCGATCTGGCGCTGGTTCTCAAACTGCCGGTCGAGAACATCACCGTCGAGCATATGGAAGGCGCCGGCTGCTACGGTCATAACTCGGCCGACGACGTCGCGCTGGATGCCGTTCTGCTCGCGAGGAGTGCCGGCGGCCGACCGGTGCGGGTACAGTGGTCGCGCCAGGGCGAGATGTCGGATGCGCCGTTCGGCGCGGCAATGGCGATCGAGATCGAGGTCTATCTTGACGCACAGGGTGAAATCATCGACTGGCGGCATTCGATCTGGGGCAACGGTCACGTTGCGCGCCCAGGACGCGCAGCACTCCCCGCGCTGCTGGCGGGCTACGAACTGGCAAACCCGTTTCCGCGCATGGTCTCGACCAATCCGCCGCAGGCCAATGGCGGCGGCAGCGATCGCAACTCGATCCCGCTGTATGATTTCCCATCCTGGCGCATCGAAAGCCACCGCCTGACCACCATGCCAGTCCGCACCTCGGCGCTGCGGACGTTAGGTGGCCAAGGCAACGTGTTTGCGATTGAATCCATCCTCGATGAAATCGCCGCCGAGCGCGGCGAGGATCCGATCGCGTTCCGGCTGCGCCACTTGCGGGATGAGCGGGCCAAGGACGTCATCCGCGCCGTTGCCGCGCGCGCCAAATGGAAGCCCGAGAAGCGACCGGGCATCGGCCACGGCGTGGGCTTTGGCCGCTACAAGAACACCGGAGCCTATTGCGCCGCGATCGCCGAGATCGAGGGCGCCGAGGAAATTACCGTCAGGAAATTGACATTGGCGGTCGATGTCGGCGAAGCGATCAATCCCGACGGCGTCATCAACCAGATCGAGGGAGGCGCCATTCAGGCGACGAGCTGGGTGCTGAAGGAACGCGTCCGCTTCGACCGGCAACGCATCACCAGTACGAGCTGGACGGAATATCCGATCCTGCGTTTCAGCGAAGTGCCCGAAGTAGAGGTCGAGGTGATCCAGCGTCCCGAAATCGACCCGGTTGGCGCCGGCGAGGCCGCCCATGGCCCGGTTACATCAGCGATCGCCAACGCCGTATTCGACGCGCTGGGCGTGCGGGTGCGCGATCTGCCGATTACGCGCGACAGGATCATCGCCGCGATGGAATCGAGCTTATGAGCAGCGTTAACATCCTGAGCGGCGGCGCGGCACAGGGGCTGGTCGGAAGCCTGAGACCGGCGTTCAAGGCCCAAACCGGCTTCGAGATTGCGGGTGAATTTGGCGCGGTCGGTGTCATGGCCGACAAATTGCGCAAGGGTGCGTCGGCGGACATCATCGTCCTGACCGCGGCGCTTGTCGCCGAACTGGCCGTGGAGAAGCTGGTGCTCGCCACGTCGATCGCAGACGTCGGTCTGGTCGAGACCGCCCTCGCCGTTCGCTCCGGCGATACCCCGGCTGCCGTCAAGGACGCCGCTGATTTGCGCAAGGCTTTGCTGGCCTCCGATGCGATCTACGTGCCCGATACCAAAGCCTCGACGGCCGGAATTCACATTGGAAATGTCCTACAACAGCTTGGCATCGCTGATGAAGTTGCCGCCCGCCTCCGGATTTTTCCGAATGGGGCGACCGCGATGCGCGAACTGGCCGCGTCCGAGGCGCGGCGCCCGATCGGGTGTACGCAGTCGACCGAGATCATCGGCACCAAGGGTGTAACCCTGTCCGGCGCACTGCCGCCGGGCTGCGAACTCGCAACCATGTACACGGCAGGCATCACCACCGCCGCCGCTCACCCGGAGCAAGCCAAGCACCTGACCGACTTGTTGACCGGTACCGCACAACACGAACAGCGGAAACGCGCGGGCTTCATCGGCGCCTGAAGCCAGGTGCGAAGCTGAAGCTCCAATTTGTTTAGGCGCCCCGGACGTGCAGGTAAAACCCAGCGCGCGGTTCGATTTCTCGTTGTCAAAGCTAATTCATATATTAATATATTACTCGAGAAAGCAGCCATGCCCGTCCGCGCATCGAAAAAAGCCGAACCCAGATCCCGCCGAATGACCGCCGGCACGCGCCGCGGCGGCAGAACGCGCGCGGCAACGGCAGGGTCCAGGATCTATTCCGATCTTCGGGCCGAACTGGTGTCGCTGCAGCGCCGCCCCGGCGAAGCGATTTCGGAAGCGCAAATCGCGCTCTCCTACGGGGTGAGCCGCACCCCGGTTCGCGAGGCGATCCTCAAACTATCGGATGAGGGCCTGCTGGAGATCTATCCGCAGTCCGGCATCTTCGTCTCGCGTATCCCGGTGGCTGCACTGCCGGAAGCCATCATCATCCGCAAGGCGCTGGAGGAAACCACCGCACGGCTCGCCGCAGAACGCGCGACGCCGAGCCAGGTATTGGCGCTGCAGTCGATTCTGGAACGCCAGCGCGAGGCCAGCGCCGCCGGCGATAGCGAAACCTTCCATCAAGCCGACGAAATGTTTCATGCCACTGTCGCCGACGTCGCCGGCTACCCCGGAATCTGGAAGTATATCCAGCAGGTGAAGGTTCAGGTCGACCGCTATCGCCGGCTGACGCTGCCCCAACGCGGGCGGATCGCAAAGGTGATCGTCGAACACGAGGCCGTCCTCACCGCGATCGAAGCGCACGACGCAGAGCGCGCAAAGCGGGCGATGGAAGTCCACCTCGAAAGCCTACTCGAGAACATCTCGGCTACCCGACATATCAATCCGGAGTACTTCGAAGAGCGACCCTAAAGTTCAAAAGTCCATAAAACGAATAAACAACATCAGGAGGAACACCATGAAACGCCGCGACTTCATCAAGTTGAGCGCAGGGCTTGGCGCCACGATGGCGACCACAGCGCCGCTGTCATCTGCTTTTGCGCAGACGAAGATGGTGCTGAAGGCATCCGACGTTCATCCGCTCGGCTATCCGACGGTTGAAGCCGTCGTGCGGATGGGCAAGAAGCTGGAAACCGCGAGCAATGGCCGGCTGACGGTGCAGATGTTCCCATCGATGCAGCTCGGCGGTGAAAAGGAAATGATCGAACAGGCGCAGCTCGGCGCGCTGCAGATCGCCCGTATTTCGGTCGGCGCCGTAGGCCCCGTCGTCGATGACGTCAACGTCTTCAACATGCCGTTCGTATTCCGCAACTCAAAACACATGGAGAAGGTGATCGACGGCGAGATCGGCGACGAATTGCTGGCGAAGATTTCCACCAACGAGAAGACCGGCCTGATCGCACTGTGCTGGATGAATGCCGGCTCGCGTAACGTCTACAACAACAAGCGACCGATCCGGACCATCGCCGACCTCAAGGGCCTCAAGGTCCGCATGATGGGCAATCCGCTGTTCGTCGACACCATGAACGCGCTGGGCGGCAATGGGGTCGCCCTCGGCTTCGACCAGGTGTTCAGCTCGATGCAGACCGGCGTGGTCGATGGTGCCGAGAACAATCCACCATCCTTCGTCGCGCAGAACCACAACCAGGTGGCCAAATATTTCACGATGACGGAGCACCTGATCATTCCGGAGCTTTTGGTGTTCTCGCGCATTTCTTGGCAAAAACTGACGCCGGAAGATCAGGCGCTGATCAAGAAACTCGCCAAAGAAGCTCAGCAAGAGCAACGCGCGCTCTGGTATGAAGCGGAGAACGCCGCGATCGAAAAGATGAAGGCTTCCGGCACCGAGATCATCACCGACATCGACAAGAAGCCGTTCCAGGAGGCCGTCAAGCCGGTCTGGGACAAATACGGCGCGAAGTATGCCGCGATGGTCAAGCGCATTGAAGCGGTGAACTAGCGGTCAGTTGGCGATTGGGTGGTGGCCGGATGACGCCCGTTCTGGCTGCCATCCCTCCGCGCTGCCAAAGCGATTCGAAGCGCCGTTCTTCTCCGAGGTCAAAATGTCCAACTCAGCGGCCGGAATTTTCCGGCGTGTCAACGATGCGGTCTATTGGACCGGCGCCGCGATCGCGTGCGTCGCGCTCGTGCTGGTCTCGGCGGTCATTCCGTGGGCCGTCTATACCCGATATGTTCTGAACAGCGCCGCATCATGGCCCGAGCCGATGGCCGTGCTGCTGACCGTCGGCATCACCTTCATCGGCTCGGCCAACTGCTATCGCCAGCGCATCCACATGAACATGACGGTTGGGACTGACCTGCTGCCGCCGCGGCTACGCATCGCCTCTCTCTTCCTGAGCGAAGTCCTGATGGGCGTGATTGCGATTTTCATGGTGCTGTGGGGGCTCCGGCTCGTTCACACCACCTGGGGAAATTCGGTGGACGAATTTCCCTGGCTCTCTGTGGGCGTCACCTATCTTCCGATCGTGGTCAGCGGCGCCATGATGCTTCTGTTCGTCGTCGAGCGGCTGACCATCGGCCCGCCGCCGCGTGACGGCGCCGACGCTCACATACCGGTCGAGTAATTCACATGGATATTGCGGTTTTGCTTCTCAGCATGTGCTTCTTCTTCGCTATCGGCATGCCGATCGCCTATGCGCTGGCGCTAGCCTCGCTGGTTGGTGCGCTGTGGATCGACTTGCCGGTCGGCGCGGTCATGCAGCAATTCGCCAGCGGCGTCGGCAAGGTCTCGATGTTGACCATCCCGTTCTTCGTGCTGGCGGGCGCCATCATGGCTGAAGGCGGCATGGCAAGACGACTGGTCGACTTCGCGGCCGTCGTTGTTGGGTTCACGCGGATGCGCGGCGGCCTCTCACAGGTGAACATCCTCGCGACCACGATCATGAGCGGCATCTCGGGATCGTCGGTCGCCGACACGTCCGCGATCGGTTCGGTGATGATCCCCCAAATGGCCGCCAAGGGCTATCCGCGGGTGTTCGCAACCAACGTAACCATCAGCGCCTCGCTGCAGGCCATCATCATTCCGCCGAGCCATAATTCGGTGATCTATTCGCTGGCGACCGGGGGCGTGGTGTCGATCACTAGCCTTTTCCTGGCCGGAATAATTCCCGGGCTGCTCCTCGGCTTCTCGCTGATGCTGCTCTGTTTGTTCTACGCCTATCGCGACAAGCATCCCAAGGGCGAGCCAGTGCCGATCCGGCAGGCGGTCAAGATGCTCGGTGACGCCGTATGGGGGATCGTGACGCTGGTCATCGTGCTGGGCGGCATCCTCACCGGCGTATTCACGCCGATCGAGGCTGGCGCCGTCGCCTGCGTCTGGGCGTTCTTCGTCACGATGTTCATCTATCGCGACTACAAATGGTCCGAACTGCCACTGCTGGTCTACAGGACGCTGCAGACTGTGGCGATGGTGCTGACGCTGGTCGCCACCGCTTCGTGCTTCGGTTACGTCGCTGCGCTGATGCAGATGCCGGCAAAGATGACAGAGTTCTTTGTCGCCATCTCCAGCAACAAATACGTGCTGCTGATGTGGCTGAATATCATGCTTCTGGTGCTGGGAACGGCGCTCGATCTCGCCCCCCTGTTGCTGATCTGCACGCCGATCCTGCTGCCTGTCGTGAAGAGTTTTGGCATTGACCCCGTGCATTTCGGCATCGTCATGCTGCTCAATCTCGGCATCGGCCTGCTGACGCCGCCGGTCGGAACGACGCTGTTCGTCGGCTGCGCGATCGGCAAGGTTTCGGTCGATGAAGTGATGCGCGGCATCTGGCCATTCTACTACGTGATGTTTACGGTGCTGATGATCGTGACCTACGTGCCTTGGCTGTCGCTGGCGCTGCCGAGGGCATTCGGGTTCTAGAATGGACGCCGCAGTGTGCCGGCAGAGGAGATTTGCGTGAAGATCGTCGACCTCAGCCGAGAGCTATATCACCGCACCCCGAGCTATCCCGGTCATCCGCCGGTGATGCACGGCGTTTGGAAGACCCATGAAGAGTCCTTTGCCGAATCCGGCAATGTGCACGGGCTGGCGTCGATGTTCATCTCCATGGTGGACCACGCCGGCACTCATATCGACGCACCCAGGCATTTCGGCCAGACCGGCATATCCATCGACCAATACCCGCTGGCGAATTGCATCGTGCCGGGCATCTGCATCGATCTGCGCCACATCGCGCCGCGCGCCGAGATTACGCCTGCCGATCTTGAGGTGGCGGTGGCGAAGGCCGGCGTACCGATACCCAAGGGCGGCACCGTGCTGCTCTGCACGGGCCATCATGAACGAACATTCCCCCGCAAGGAATATTCGAGCGACAATTCCGGCGTAAACGTCGCCGCGACCGAATGGCTGGCGCAACAGGGCGTCGTGCATTTCGGCATCGATTCAATGCGGCCGGGTCCCGAGGGCAAGGTGAATGCCCTCGTGCACAAGGCCTGCCTCGACCTCGATATCACCCACATCGAGAGCCTGTGCAATCTCGAAGCGCTGCTTGGCGGCGGGCAGTTCACGTTCATCGGGCTGCCGATGAAATGGCGCGGCGGGACGGCTTCGCCGATCCGCGCGGTGGCAGTATTCGACATGTGAAGGCAGCCGTGCCGAGCTGGTGCGACATCTTCGCCAGCCCGGTGCCTGATGGACGCTTCCTTCCCGACGCGCGCGTATAGACGCACTACAAAAGCTTGCCTAAACTCGTTTGAACGAAGGTCGACGCCCCTGCTCTGGATCTGGAACTGGCGCAGGCGGCGCATATCAACGACGGCTCCCCTCACCGCCGAACGCGGAGCCACACCGTGAACCCGGTTCTTTCGGTACGCGGGCTCGAGAAGCGCTTCGGCGCGGTGGTTGCAGCCGACGCGCTCACTCTCGATATTCCGGCCGGCCAGAGGCTCAGCCTGATCGGCGCCAACGGCGCCGGAAAAACCACGTTCGTCGACATCGTCACCGGCTATCTCAAACCCGACAGTGGGTCCATCCTGCTCGACGGAACCGCATCGGCAAGCACGCGCCCCGCCGTGTAGCGCAGCTTGGCATCTCCCGTTCCTTTCAGATTCCGCAGCTGTGTCGAACTCACCGCCGCCGAAAATCTGGCTGTGGCGGTTTCCGGCATCGGCCCCCGAATGTCCCTGCGG
>Ga0247764_1000876_pt1 | contig 10553 bp, 7 predicted proteins | sample UWRJL051202B4_FD_179932 | JGI IMG/M metagenome (GOLD analysis project Ga0247764, IMG submission 179932) | Plant litter microbial communities from Arlington Agricultural Research Station in Wisconsin, United States - UWRJ-L051-202B-4 | ecosystem: Environmental > Terrestrial > Plant litter >...
CGGACCCACTGGGCGGGGTACCGGTGACGTCCCCGAGGCGAGGAAGAGACCTCGCCGTGCTGGACCGGAACGACCGCGTCGAGGATGTCGCCCGCCAGATCGCGTTCGTGGTGTGCCGGTCCGGGGTTCTCCAGCGGCTGGTCGGCCACCTGCGGGAGACCGGTGATCGGCGAGTCGGCGTCCGCGCCCACGATGGAGCCGAGCAACGCGCCGTCCGGCCCGTCGGTTCGGTCCGCCGCCTGGGCCGCAGCGCCAATGAGCAGCCAGGCCGCACCGGCCAGGCCACCGACAGCGAGAACACGCAAACCCCGCCGCAGAGCGGTAAGTCGCGTGCGGCCCTCCGATCGCCGCTCCGCCCCCTGGATGTGAGGCGGCAAGGGCGTGAAGGTACCGACGGGCGGCGACGGATACGCCGTGCGCGGCATGCGCTCGACCCCCGGTCGCGTCATGATTCGCCCCTCGTCGTGTCGGCCGAACCGGTAGGCACTTTTTGTCCGAACCGGCGATGTCGGCCACTCGTCATGGGTAACGAGACGACGGGAGCACGGTCACGCGAGCAAATAGGAAAAAACGGGCGCTGGTTAAGCCCGTTGAATTACACCAATCTGGTGCGCGGCCCGGCCCGCAGAACACCCGACGGGAGTGTGCGACCGAGCATTTCCTCGGCCATCGCGGCGGTCTCGATCAGGCGGTCAAGATCGATTCCGGTGTCTATTCCCATGTCATGCAGCATGTGAACGACTTCCTCGGTGGCCACGTTGCCCGAGGCCCCGGGCGCGTAGGGGCAGCCGCCGATTCCGCCGACACTCGCGTCGAACTCGCTCACCCCGAGCTCCAAAGCGGTCAGGATGTTCGCCAGCCCCGTACCCCTGGTGTTGTGGAAGTGCAGCAGGTCGGGACGGACGGCCGAGAGAAGATCGCGGACCCGGCGGGGAGTCGCCATGCCGGTCGTGTCGCCGAAGGCGATGCGGTCCGCGCCGTCGGCACGCACCCGCGCCACCATCGCCGCCACCCGGTCAGGGTTGATGTCGCCCTCGAACGGACAGCCGAAGCTGGTCGCGACGATCACCTCCACCGTCGCGCCGGCGTCCTGAATCAGCGGGATGAGCGAGGCGATGTCGTCGAGCGACTCCTCGGTCGAGCGGTTGAGATTGCGCCGGTTGTGCATGTCCGAAGCGGACACCACGACCTCGATCTCGCGGAAACCGGCAGCCAGCGCCCGCTGCGCACCCCGAGTGTTCGGGATCAGCGCCGAATAGCGGATCTCGGCGTGGCGGGTGACGCGCGCCCACACCTCGTCGGCGTCGGCCATCTGCGGAATCGCCCGCGGATGGACGAACGAGACCGCCTCGATGCGCCGTACGCCGGTCTCGCTCAGCGCGTCGATCAGGCGGACCTTGGCGTCGGTGGAGACCGGCTCCTCATTCTGCAGGCCGTCGCGGGGCGCGACCTCGCGGATGCTGATCATCGGCCGGTCGCCCTCATCCGCGCCACGATGCCGGTGTCGTAGTCGCCCGACAGGAACTCGTCGTTCTCGAGCAGCTCGGCGAAGAACGGCAGATTGTTCTTGGGGCCGGCGATCGCGAATCCGGCGACTGCGGCGCGGGCCTTGGCGATCGCGTCGTCCCGGTCGGCGCCGAGAATGATCAGCTTGGCCATCAGGGAGTCGTAGGACAGGCCGACCGTGGTGCCCTCGGAATAGCCGGAGTCGACCCGGATGCCGTCACCGGCCGGCTCGACCCAGGTGGTGACCTTGCCCGGGCCGGGCAGGAAACGCTTCGGGTCCTCGGCGTTGACACGCAACTCGATGGCATGGCCGCTGGTCGTGACCGGAATGTCCACGTCGAGGCCGGCGGCGATCCGCAACTGCTGCTCGACCAGGTCGATGCCGTGGATCAGCTCGGTGATCGGGTGCTCGACCTGCAGGCGGGTGTTCATCTCGAGGAAGAAGAAGTCGCCGGTGGCCGGGTCGAGCAGGCACTCGACGGTGCCGGCGTTGCGGTAGCCGACCACCTCGCCGGCTTTGACCGCGGCGGCCAGGAATCGTTCGCGCAGCTCGGCGGAGACGGCCGGGCTCGGCGCCTCTTCCACGAGCTTCTGGTTGCGGCGCTGCACCGAGCACTCACGTTCGGAGAGGGCGATCACACGACCGTCGGCCAGACCGAGGATCTGCACCTCGACGTGACGTACCCGAGGGAAGTAGCGCTCGAGCAGCACCGCACCGTCGCCGAACATACGCTCGGCGAACGCGCGGACCTTGGCGAACTCTGTCCGCAGCGTGGCCTCGTCGTTCGCCACGGCCATGCCCATGCCGCCACCACCGGCTGCAGCCTTGACCATCACCGGATAACCGATGCCGACCACAGCCGCGACCGCCTCGTCGACGTCGTCGATCGGCTCCAGGGTGCCGGGCGCGACGGGAACGCCGGCCGCCGCCATGAGGTTGCGGGCGTTGATCTTGTCGCCCATCGCGGCGATCGCGTCAGCGCTGGGGCCGACCCAGATCAGGCCGTTGGCCTCGACCTGCCGGGCGAAGTCGGCGTTCTCGCTGAGAAAGCCGTAGCCGGGGTGGATGGCTCGGGCGCTGGTGGCTTTGGCCGCGGCCAGGATCGCCTCGGTGTTGCGGTAGCTCTGGGCCGGGTCGGCCGGGCCGACACAGATCGCCTCGTCGGCCTCGATGACGAACGGCATGCCTTCGTCGGCGTCGGAGTAGACCGCGATCGTGCGGATGCCGAGCCGCCGAGCGGTACGGATGATTCGGCGGGCGATCTCGCCCCGGTTGGCGACGAGCAACGAGTCGATCATCGTTGACCTTTTCTCGGTGGGCCGCCCGATCGGGGCGGTCTGGGTATCGCGCCCGGGGGTATGGGCGCCTTTCTAGTGCCCGGTCAACGCGTGCATGGTGGCCTCGCGTAGCAGGGCGGCCCGGCGGCGACGGTCGACCTCGCCGCCGAGGAACGGGGTCGAGTTCATCAAACCGAAAGCCGAGTGGGCGAGCACGCGTGCCTCAGGAGCGTTGAGCTCGGGCCGCAACGTGGCCAGCACGCCCACCCATTCCTCGACATAGAGGCGTTGGAGCCGACGGATCTGGCGGCGCGGCTCCTCGGGCAAGCGGTCGAGCTCGTGCAGGTGCAGAGCGATGACGGCCGGGTTGGCCAGGGCGAATTCGACGTGGAAGTCGATCAGGTCGGCGAGCGCGGCGCTGGCGTCCTCGGGGTGCTCCGCGACGCGGGCCTTACCGCCGTGCAGCAGGCGCTCGCTCACCGGGATCAGCGCGGCCACCAGCATCGCCTCCTTGCCGGCGAAGTGGTGGTAAAGCGCTGGCCCGGTCACGCCCGCGGCGGAGCCGATGTCGTCCATCGAAACACCGTGATAGCCACGAGCCGCGAAGAGACCGACCGCGATCTCGAGAATCTCGTCGCGACGGGACCGCCGTCGGGGCGCGGGCGGGCCCAGGCGCTGCTGCTGATCAACCGTTGTCACGAGGTCACTCTAACCCTCTGTCAAACCTCTGCCTTAACGGGCGTTCAGGATGTGGAACGTCCCGCTGTGGCGGCCAACGCCTCGCCGTGGACCCGGACCGCGACCTCGCGGCTCGGCGCGTCGTCGGGCATGCGCTTGAGCAGCGCCCGCAGCAATGCCTCGGCCTCGGTCGCCGAGCCGGAGCGCAGCAACGCCTCGCCCAGCATCCCCTCGATGCGGTCGGCCTGCTCGGTCGCGCCGATCGCGGCCAGCCGCTCGGGTGCACCGCGCAGATGCGGCAACGCCTCGGAGTAGCGCCCCCGGGACATCAACAGGTTACCGGCTTCGAAGGCGGTCATCGAGTGTTGGAAGACGGCATTCGGCTCGGCCGCCAGTTCGGCGGGGAGCGCGTCGAACTTCTCGCCGATGAGCCGGACGACCTCTTCACCCCGCTCGGGCTGGTCGGCGTAGTGCAGCGCACCCACCGAGCGGCGCAGGACGCGCAACTCGCCGACCAGATCGCCGGCCTCGTGCATCGCGGACGCCGCAGCCCGGAACGTCTCGGCCGCCTCGGCATCGCGATCGAGGTCGAAGAGCAAGCCGGCGGCGTCCTCGGCGATCTGGCCACGGCCGGCGGGATTGTCGGCCAGGCGCTCGATCAGGGTGCGATAGAGAGTGAGGGCGCCGTTCTTGTCGCCGATCGACTGGTAGAGCCCGGCCAGCAGGTAACGGGTGTTGTCCGCCGCGTCGTCGTCGCCCAGCTTCTCGAAGAACGCCAGGGCCTCCTCGGCCACCTCGGCTCCTTCGACCGGGCGCCCCGCCAGGCGATAGGCGTTCGCGAGGTCGCTGCGAACGTACGCACCACCGCTGTCAAGGCCGGCCTCGGCACCGATCGCCACCGCTTCGACCAGGTCGGGGATCGCCTCGTCGGGCCGGTCCAGGTGGAGCAGCGCGTTGCCGCGGCCGACCCGGGCGGACAGTGCCTTGTCGGCCTCGCCGGTGGCGAGCACAGCGCTGAAAATCTCGACCTGCTCGGCCGGGTCGTCGACGGTATGGCCGTAGATCGTGCCGGCTTCGGCTGTGCGCCGGGCCGGACCGTTCTCCCGATAGAACTCCCAGGCCTGGCGGGCGGCGGCCAGCGACTCGTCAGGGCGGTGCCCGGCCATCCGGTTGCGAGCTCGCAGCATGGCCTGCATCGCGACCAGCCGCGGGTCCCCGGTCTGAGCGGCATAGTCGTCACCGCGGTCGCCGGCCTCGTTCGCCTCCTCGGGTCGGCCCTGCATCAGGTGCAGGATCGACAGCCGGGACCAGGCATTGGCGCGCTCGAAGGCGCCGCCGTGCTCCTCCTGATAGGTCACATCGGCCCGGACCGGCTCCTCGTCGACCTCGCCGCCGGCATAGGCCTGGCCCAGCGCGATCCGGGCGCGGATCGCGCTGGCCTGGCCCACCTCGCCCGCGGCGGTGAACAGTTCGACGGCCCGGGCCCAGTGCTCGTGCGCTGTGGCGGCCTGGTCGCGGGATCGCAGCTGGTTGCCGAGCAGCAGCTCGCGGCGAGCCCGGAGCAAGGGATCGTCGAGCGTCGGGAAGCGGGCGTCGAGCGCCTCGAGGGTCGCGGCCAGGGCCGAGTCGTGGTCGGCCCGCCATTGCCGGCGGCCGAGCTCGAGCAACTCTGCGGCATCGGCCCCGGCGGGAACCTCGGGGACGGGCCCTTTCTGCTCGGGGACCACGGCCACGACGGCGGCCGGGCGACGAGCACTCGGCGACAGCGTCAACGTCACCTCGTAAGGCGTCGCATTGATCTTGGCCGCGATCAGCCGGCTTTGGTGGTCGGTGCCGTTGCGCTCGTCGAACCGCTGGGCCAACTCGGTCGCCCGGGCCGAGAGCACGGCGGCAAGATCGACGGCGGAGGTGTCGCCTTGTTCTCGCCGACGGATCACCGTGTCGCCGTGACCGAGCTCGGTGAGCCGGCGCAGCAGCATGGCCGCGGCCGCGGAGAAATGCATCTCGGCGGCCGGCGACGGCGCCTTGTCGAGCCAGTCGACGTGCCGCTGCAGGATCTCGAGCCCGCGGCTCTCATTGCCGGTGCGCGCGCAGAATTCCAGGTGGATACCAAGGTTCCAGAGGTCGGCGAGGTTGCCCCGCTCCAGCCGGTAGGACCGGCGGTGGGCGTCGGCGGCCTCGTCGGAGCGGCCGGTGCGCAGATAGGCCACCATCAGTTCGCGCAGGATGCCCTGCGGCTGCTCGGTGCAGGTCAGCTCGCCGGCCAGGACCGGCTCGGCGGTAGCGACCACGTCGGCGAACCGGTCGCGCTGATGGTAATAGGCCGCGACGGACGACGGGTCGCAGCCGATGCAGTCGGAGAGCTCGCCGCGAGGCGCTGCCTGCCAGCGGGCGAACCACTCGTCGGCATCGGGCGAGCCGACGTGGTCGGCCACCAGATAGCGGTGCTTGTAGACCGCCTGCATGCTGTGGCCGTCCTCGCGGTAGCGACGCTCCATGTCGTCGAGCACCGCATGGGTGCGCGCCAGCGGAATCTCGGGGAATTTGGTCATCGCGCTGACCATGGTCTTGAAGTGCCACAGCAGGGTGTGTTTGCCGTGGGCGTGGTGGCGGCCGGGATTGCGGTCGAAGTCGTTCAGCGTCCAGGCGAAGGTGACGAACGCCTTGGCCGGCTCGCCGCCGTAGGTGTAGGCGTTCGTCGCGAACAGCCGGACCGTGAAGGCCAGGTGCGGGTCGTTCACCGTGTCGGCGTGCCGCAGGACCTCTTCGACCAGGGCAATCTGGGCCGAGCCGTAGGGCAGGGCGGCGGCCTGCTGGTAGAGGCCCCAGAGCTCGTCGGTGGTCTTCATCGGTCCTCCCCGGGCACGGCCCGGTCCAGCAGGCCCATGAACGAACTGGTGAGCAGCGCGGCGTCGGCCGGGCGGATCGGATGCTGACCGAGCATCAAGGCCTGGCCGTAGAGCGACTCGACGGCCAGGCCGGCCAGCTCGGGGTCGGCCAGCGCGGTGATCCGGCGGACCAGGGCGTTGCGGTGGTTGAGGACGAGCTGCGGACGGTCGGAGGCCACCGTGCGCGACAGCGCGTCGAGCACGCCGCCCCAGAGGTCGTCGGCGACGTCGCGGCTGGCGGTGAACTGCTCGTTGAAGGCCGCGGCCCGGCTCACCAGGTAGAGGGCGGGGACGGTCGCCGGATCGAAGCCACGCACCACGATCTCGCACCCGAGCCGGTCGAGGCGGCGCTGCGCCACCGTCAGGAATGGACGGAGCCGCAGCTCGGTCTCGGTGTCGACGGCCGCGAACCGGGCCGCCACATCGGACGGCTCGAGCCGCTCGACCCGCACCTCGGGATCCACGGCAGCCAGCCGCTCGATGAGGTCGGCGTTGTAGACGATGCCGCCGTTGATCACGCCGAGGTCCTGCGCGGCGGCGACCGACGCGAGCTGGCGGAACTCGTCGTGACCGGCCGCGTAGCGAAGGACGCCGTGCCGCTCGCGGAACTCGGCCAGGGTCAGGTGGCCCAGGTTGGTCTCGACGGGCACCCACTGCTCGACCAGGCGCAACATCTCGTCGTCGTGCAGGGCCAGCGCCTTGACACCCAGGTGGTGGATGGTGAGGAACTCGCCGAGACGGCGCGGGTCGGTCGAGGCCAGCCGCACCAGCCAGCCGCGGAGCTGATCGGCGATCGCCTCGCGGGTGGCGGCGAGCAGGCTGTCGTCGTAGAGCGCCTCGCGGCTCGCGGTCGGCCGCAGCTCGGTGCTGTCGACCACGCACCGGGCGAAGAACGCCCACTCGGGCAGCAAGCCCTCGACGCTCTCGGCCAGCAGCATGCGCTTGAGGTAGACGCGGTGGCCGCCGCGGGCCGCCGGGTTGACCGGAGTGGGCAGCACGAACGCGGCGCCGGTCAGGCCGGCCTCGGGCACGTCGAGCGGCACCACGTCGAGCGGGCGGAAACCGAAGACCTCCTCCGCGTACGCCATGAGGTTGCCGTCCGGCCAGGGAAGCGAGCCCGTCGTGACCGCGACGTGGTCGACCTCGACGCGCACCGGGAGCAGCGAGCCGTAAAGCTCGGCGAGCTCGCGCACCGTCGTCCCGGAAAGAAGATGTTCGGAGCCGTGCCTGGGCAGCAGGGTGACCGTCGTGCCAGGCTCGCGATCGTCGCCGGGGGCGACCGAATAGCGCCCGTCGGAGTAACCCGTCCAGAGCACGGGGTCGGCGCCGGCCCGGCGGGTGTGCACCCGGATCTCGTCGGCCACCAGGAAGCAGGAGAGCAGCCCGATGCCGAACTGGCCGAGGAATTCGTGGCGGGCGAAGCCGAGCTCGTCGCGTTTCGAGCTGCGGCCGATGGTGGCGAGCAGCTCGTGCACCTGGGCCTCGGTGAGACCGATGCCGTTGTCGGTGACACGCAGCAGGTCGGCGCCCGTGATGATCGAGACGAGGCCGGGCGCACCGGCGGCGGTGATCGCGTCGACGGCGTTCTGCAGGAGCTCGCGTATGTAGACGCGGGGGCTCGCGTAGAGGTGATGGCTCAGAAGATCGACAATGCCGCGGAGATCGACCTGGAACGTGTTGCTCACGGCGGAGAAGGTACCGCGAACGACTGACAGAAACGGGGCAGGCCTAGATTTTGCAGGCTCGACCCGCCCCGTTCCCCCCGCTAGTTCGGACCGCCCGGCTCCGAACCCTTGGCAATCGGAGCGCGCACGAGGTTGCCCCACTCGGTCCAGGACCCGTCGTAGTTGCGGACCTGCGGGTATCCGAGCAGGTGACGCAGCACGAACCAGGTGTGGCTGGACCGCTCGCCGATGCGGCAGTAGGCGATGATGTCGTCGCCCGACTCCAGGCCCAGCTCGTCGTGGTAGATCGCGGCGAGTTCGTCGGCCGGCTTGAACGTGCCGTCCTCGTTCGCCGCCGACTTCCACGGCTTGCTCACCGCACCCGGGATGTGCCCGCCCCGCAGCGCGCCCTCCTGGGGATAAGCCGCCATGTGGGTCAGTTCGCCCGTGTATTCCTGCGGGGAGCGGACGTCGACCAGCGGCCGGCCACTGCTGAGGTGTGCCATGACCTGATCGCGGAAGGCCCGGATCTGGGCGTCGTCGCGCACCGGCACGGGGTATTTCGCGGGCGGCCGCTCGGTGCGGTCCCGGGTGAGCGGCCGGCCCTCGGCCACCCACTTCTGGCGTCCGCCGTCGAGCAGGCGCACGTCGCGGTGGCCGAAGAGACTGAAGACCCAGAGGGCGTACGACGCCCACCAGTTGAAGTTGTCGCCGTAGAAGACGATCGTGTCGTCGCGGCCGATGCCCTTGGCCTCGCAGAGCGCGGCGAAGGCGGCCGGGTCGAGATAGTCGCGGGTGAGCTGGTCGTTGAGCTCAAGGTGCCAGTCGACCTTGACCGCGCCGGGGATGTGCCCGGTGTCGTAGAGCAGCACATCCTCGTCCGACTCGACGACCACGAGGCCGGGCGTGTCGAGGTTGGCGGCGAGCCACTCGGTGGTGACGAGCTTGTCGGGGTTGGCGTACGCCTGGAGCGCGGGCGCCGGATCGTTCGCAACAGACATGCCTGCCACGCTAGTCCTTGCGGTCGCGAGATCCGGCGCGCTGTACGTCACTCCCTGCAGGGCTCCGCGCCGGCCATCGGGGCCAGTTCGGGTCGCTTGGCGGTGACCAGTTCGCGCGACGACTGCCCGAGCAGATGACGGCCGACCCACGGCGCCAGGTGCTCGCGGGCCCAGCGCAGGTCGGCGCCGCGGGCGAGCAGCCACGGAGTGGGCTCGGGCGCCGGCGGCACCAGCATCCAGTCCTCGGTCACCCCGACCCCGAGCGCGTTCAGCACGTGCCCGGCGACCCGGCGATGCCCGGCCGGTGAGAGGTGCAGCCGGTCCGCCGCCCACATCTGCCGGTGCGCGAAGGCGGTGTCGGCGAAGAGGTCAATCAGGTAACCGCCGTACCGCTTGGCGATCATGCTCGCGCCGTCGTTCAGCACCGTGGCCCGTCGCCCGATGATGGCAGGCAGGTTGCCGGTCACGTCGGCGAATCGGAACAGGACCACCTCGGCGCCGGAGGCACGCAGCCGTCTCACCACTCCGTCGAGCTCACGCACCAAGGCGTGCGGGTCGACCCGTACGCGCAAGGCGTCGTTTCCCCCCGCCGCGATGCTGACCAGGTCGGGCCGCATCGCCAGGGTCGGCTCGAGTTGCTCGTCGACGATCTGGCGAATGACCTTGCCGCGAACGGCGAGGTTGGCATAGCCGAAGTTCGGTCCCGAGTCGACGGCCAAGCGCGCGGCCACCAGATCGGCCCACCCTCGGAAGGTGCCGTTCGGGTACGCGTCGTTCAAGCCCTCGGTGAAGCTGTCTCCCATAGCAACGAAGCTGCGCCAAGCCATCGCCGCCCCCTTAACGTTCTTTAAAGTTTCTCCCGAGGACACATAAGCACTGAATGAAGGTGACCGGTAGCGTGACGATCACGACACCCGGTTATTGACCTGCTTTCGGGCGTGATCCTCCCTACGCTGCTCCGCATGCTGCTGCGAATGTCCACGCTGCTTCTCAAAACCCTGCGCGAGGAGCCGGTGGACGCTGAGGTACCGAGCCACCGGTTGTTGCTGCGCGCGGGATATATCCGTCGGGCCGCCCCGGGTGGCTACACCTGGCTCCCGCTCGGCAAGCTCGTGCTCGACCGGGTCTCGGCGATCGTGCGCGACGAGATGATCGTCGTGGGTGGACAGGAGGTGTCGTTCCCGGCGCTGCTGCCGCGCGAGCCGTACGACGTCAGCAACCGCTGGGCCGAGTACGGGGACGACATCTTCACGCTGCAGGACAGGCGCGGCTCCGATTACCTGCTCGCGCCCACCCACGAGGAGATGTTCACCCTGCTGGTGCAGGACCTGACCAGCTCGTACCGGGACTATCCGCTCGTGCTCTTCCAAATCCAGACGAAGTATCGCGACGAGGCCCGACCCCGCGGTGGACTGCTCCGCGGGCGTGAGTTCCTGATGAAGGACGCGTACTCCTTCTCCTTGACCGACGCCGAACTGGAAGGGGTCTACGCGGCAATTCGCGTGGCCTACCAGCGGACGTTCGCGCGGCTCGGCCTC
>Ga0247764_1000877_pt1 | contig 10551 bp, 14 predicted proteins | sample UWRJL051202B4_FD_179932 | JGI IMG/M metagenome (GOLD analysis project Ga0247764, IMG submission 179932) | Plant litter microbial communities from Arlington Agricultural Research Station in Wisconsin, United States - UWRJ-L051-202B-4 | ecosystem: Environmental > Terrestrial > Plant litter >...
CAAGAACAAAACACAAAATACATGATTCAAATTTACCTGGCCACTGGATGGAGGGAGGAAGAAAGAAAAAGCTAACATCAGTTTTTTTTGTTCTCGCTTTCAGATGCCTCATGCCCGACGCGTGACTCACCTGATGTGACTCATGGCGCCACATGCGCCTCCGCGCCCCAGCTGCCCTAATCGGGAAGTCGCGCTTTCATGGTGGATTCCAGCCCGGTCAACGAGCAAATCCAAGCCACGAGCTTGTCGATTCGTTGGTCCCTGTAGGCTTGTTGACAGTGATACGAACTTCCGTGGACTTAGCAAGCAGAGAGCCCAAGTTCAAGCACACAGAATTCGACCCACATACAGAGGTCGGAAATTCTAGCAAGAAGAGGAACAAGCCTCCTCTCAAGCCATATGCCACCACGAAACTTACATCTGAACAATGGGATGGTAGACAGAGTGCGCCTTCGATGACCAGCAAAAGCATCATTGAAGACCCCAAGGACGACATTCGGCAATCGTGGACGACAGAACCACCTCCTGAGCGATACATCGCCGTTCCAACGTCTCCTGGATTCTTTTGCCCAGTTGTTGGGAGACCTGGGAACCTGCTATGCAGATGCGGATGGACAACTTCGTGAACTGTCGACGTTGGAATGAAGGTTACGCTGGATGGGTATGGGTGTTGGCTAGCGCTATTCACGGTGACAAGGTGCGTACCAGCCCTGATTCGCGGCGTATTGAGCCAGACCTTTGGTCGCGTCTGACTTTGCACAGTTTAGTCCCTTTGGTCCAGTCACGGCGGCCAAACATTCCAGGAAGTGCAACCATGGCATCAAATCTACTCGCGTCAAGATCAAAACACGCGCTTCAAGCGGAGATTCCATTTATTTCTCCCCAAGAAGTCTCAAGAGTCAAAGTCTACCCTTCACTTGATCGTCACCGTCAAATGGCTAACCGAAAAGAAATCGGCTGAGGCAACAGGGACGCCACCATGCTATCACGGGCTCCAGGACGAGCCGTATGTTTGGATGGGTTTTTTTTTCGTCGATACGGCACTCGGGGTTCACTTTAAACCCCCCTGGCGGCAGCCTGATAGCTTAAATTGCGCGGATTGGCCCTGGACCTCTTTTTCTCCATCCTCTTCCTTTCCACCCCACATTTTCAGGCGTCATCTCGAACCCACCATGCAGCCCTCCCTGACTGAGAAGCAGCACATTGACGCCAAAGTCCACCAACACGAGCCTGAACCGTATCTTCCGACTTATGAAGAAGCCACTGGTCAATTCGACTCATCGAAATTGCCGAGCTACAGCGTCAAACGCAGGGTGCGGTTCCACCCATACTTGCGCTACTTCCCCGTTGTCGTCGATCGTGACGCGACAGACCGACTTTTCGTATGTTTTGGTGCTCCCTGTTATCACTTGCCCTGATTTAGCTTTTTTTCTTGGTTTTTTTTTGTGTAGAACACCGTCTTCGACGAAGAGTATGTCCCATTGAACGTACCTCCAGCACGAGGGCGGGCTGGTGCACGTATTCCTCCCCTTGTAAGCACTTTCCTTCCCCGTGTATACTTTTTTTTCAAGACTGAAAACCGCCTCCAGGTACCAGACACGGAGGAACTTGCGCGTGTTCGACGAAATTATGCTCGAGCCTTAGCTTTCGAGAGGCGCGTGTATCGTTTGCAAGCCGTCATTGGTGTGAGTTTCAATTTGTCTTGCCTCTTTGTCTGCTTGTCTCACACGTAGATTTAGGATTTCATCCAAGGTGTTAGGCGAGCCCATGGACAATGATCGACCAATCACCCGGGACAACCATAATAATCCTTTGCATTACCCGATGCGTCACCAAAGCCCATAGCTTCCAGTTTTTTACAGCCGTGAATGAGCGTGTTGCAGCGCATCAATGTATCATACTCGAATTTCGCAACTTGGACGGAACATACCCTCCGTCCCACATGGACATCTTCCCAGGAGACCTCCTACTCAGCGCTCCACCATCGCCTATGGTTTTTCTTCCTTGTTCAACGTATATATGCACATCCAATCGACCGGATTGCTCTTGGCTCTTTTGTGCTTTCCCTATAATGCCCTCCGCTGCCTCTTTCCCAACCATCCTTATCTTGCTCCCACCTCCTTAATTGTTGGATCATTGCTATCACTCTTGGTTTTCTGTCATATATCCCTCGTATTGTCATCCATAAATCATTCACTCCATCGGAGCCAATTTCTTCGCACCTATTATCCCTATCGTAACAGTATATATCACATCCCATTTTTTCTTGGTTCCCCGACGCCACTACCTTCCTCTTGCCATAGCAGGACACTCCGTCGACTACCAGAAGTCATTCTTGTATATACGCTCGCAAGGCTTATCACTCCGTTGTACATTACTAGCTCACATATAAAAATAGTTTTACATGAACGAATAACCCTCCCCATGCTTGAGATAACAGATGCTAGTCTTTGTATGCAGTGGTGATTTGGACCTCCCATACTCCTGTACTGATGATCTCGCGTGGCACTGTCAGCACTTCCTGGAGATGGTATTCACCGTTGACTTGAGCCTATTAGGCTACAATGCAGAGGTGCTCAAAATAAATCGACTGCAATGACGCAGACATATCCAAAGTGCGATGTTAGGATAGTTTGACAGGGATTGAAGCGAGACGTCTGCAGCCAACGCCATCCAGAAATAGCCAACGGAGGTGTGAATTAAGGGGGAAATTCACGGCGAAACACGACAATTGGACGGAAGACATAGTACGAATCTTCCTTAAACCCACCCGTGACTGATCGCGATTTGTCGAGTTCTGTGACTTGCTGGAGATCTGAGGTCCAGATTCATGATGTTTGATGATCAGTGTTGTTTATGGGAACCATTACGAGGCAGACGGAGCAAGGGGTTGTGATTGTGCAAAAACGAGAGAAGAGCCATGTGCAACAATCGATGCTCAACAACTGCTTGCTGTTTCGGCGCTACAGTATGGATAAGATTAGCATTGCTGGACCCCTGGTACTTGTGAAAAACCTGGGGCTGAGGTCTGGAGCCGGTGGGGAATGACAGAATATGGACTAGGCGAGGAAAAAATAGTATTGGTACATACATACAACTTGACATGGGCTCGGCCTCGGGGCGTCATTTCAGCAGTTCTTCACGTTCTAGCACAGACTTTTCTAGTTTTATGAGGATCGTGGTCCTATTCGGATACTGAGTGCTGGCTGTGTTGTGAGCAGTTACGCGTGAGGGCTACGAAACGTGTCAATTTCTATATTTGATTGTATACAATGGAGCGAGACTTACGAACGAGAGTCCGTCCAGCACAGCTTCCACGATGCCGGCTGTGAAAGACGAGCAGCTAAGTTGGCTCATGTCTCTTGGCACTGAGATGTGCCGCTCAATTGCAGGATCGTTGTCGATGATCATATCTAAGTAGCCATGAGTTTGCGGTGCGACTCTGACGATCCAAGGTGCTAACATTCGTCTGGATTTTCCACGCTCCTTTCGATAGCGTCTGCAGCTTTGCCAAAGACTGCTTTCCAGACTTGAGTGTGGATCATCATGAGGACTGCGAGCAGTTTGATCTCGCGTTTAGGTGCTTTGGACGATCCTTCTGCACGCCACACCATGAGCTCCAGGACGCGTGTCCCTATGCGATACCCAAGCGTGTTCAGTCTATTACGGATCAGTGGAAAATGCTGACAAAGTGGTGGTGCGACTTACTGACGTTCCAGATCATTAATACCGCTTACTCTCTTCTGCGTGTACTGGACGATCTCGGAAAAAAGGAACGCGAATGCAGCAGCAGAGACCTCTGTGCCACGAGTCTTGTTGAGACTTCGATCATAGATATTGGGTCTGTTTGGGCCCGCCTTGATAGCATTGACCGCAGCCTGGAGCGAGGGCGCCGAGGGCAGCGAAAAACGGGTCGAGGTCGTCGTTGGGGAGAGATGGTCGACGGAGGACTGGGAGGAATTTGAGATGACGGAGAGCCGGGGATGTGGTTGAGCGTATGCCATTAGTGAGTGGGTTACGTAATTGGCGGGTTATTACCGGTGGTTCTGGGGTCCTGGCTGGCACTGTGTTTAAGTGCTCAGTGCTCTTGGCTTGACCAATCCGCCCCCGTTCGATGCACACCCTCGGCCCCTCAGCGACAGACATCCAGTCGCACCTCTACAACTCATTCATAACGGCCAGCACTCACGATGTCGCCATCCGCGTCGAGGGCTCCTGGACAGCCGTCTACAAGCTGCACCGCGTCGTCCTGATCCAATCGGTACGCGGAACTCTCATCGACACTTCACACGCTCACACACCGTTGCAGGGTTTCTTTCGTTCGTTGTTCACAGCTGGTTTCCTCGAGTCCAAGTCGAGCAGGTCAAGGAACGGACCAGACGAGATTACGGTCGTGTTTGATGACTTTAATATCACAAGGCCAGGTGAGTCGACTTTGCATTCGTCGGTGTAACAATGGCTGATTCATGGTGGTAGCATTTGAGTGAGTATGGCCGACATTCAAGGTTTCTTTATCTTATCCGTACTATAGGATCTGCATCTCACGGCTCTATGGAGGTGGCCCACTTTTGCATGTCTCCCCGAATTTGATTCCAACAACCAATTATCCACTGTCTCCGCCTTTCGCTGGAATCCTTGAATCAGAAGATGTTCCACCTGGCAAGCAGCATGCTACCCCGAGGTTTTTGGTCTCTCTGTTAGCCACTGCGATCTATTTGTCCATTCCAAGCGTCGCTTCTCAAGCACTTTCGCTTGTTCTGAAGACCGTCGGGCCGACAACCGTCCTGCAGTACTTGGATTTTGCATGCGGCAAATCTCTCTGCTACTCCAATCCAATTCCAGACGAGCACCAGCCTGCTGTCGGTCTGGAAAATGTTGCCTTTATACTTGAGGACACCGATACTCCGACGGCCACAATTTCAATCGAGGGGCTCAAGTCCCAGCCGTCCATCGACTCGGATTCGAGCGAGCCATCTACCGCCGATGGTGACCCGCCTGAGTCATCCGAGGTTGAGACCGACGACCACGGACCCTCCTATCACTACGGTGCGGTCTCTGACAAGGTTGGAGAGGCTTGTACGTGCTGGCTTGCGCGTTGGGCGGTCGATACACTTGAAATGGAAGACCAACGCCTCAACGTCGTTGAATCGAGACTCCGTGCGATGAGTGTATCGAGCATCGACAAAGTGAAGACAATCTCACTTAGCTCAGCCTCTACGGCCACACTAGCCAATGCACCGAAACCTCCAGTAATTTGGGGGCGTGGAGGCCTAAGTGCAAGATGGGTTGCTACACTTATCTCAGCTGATACCCTTTTCGTGACAAACGAAAGGGAGAGATACAATTTTGCACGTTCTGTCGTTGAGTTGCGCCGAAGGGATGGTATTCTGGGAGACGAGGAGCTTATATGGACCGAGTTGTTTGAGCATGGCATCCACTACTCTAATATGGTATGATTCTTTTTCGGTGTTCCTCGACTTGAGCTTATTTGTCAATTTTTACTTCGCAGACCTTTGACGATATCCTGTTCATCTCCCAAGATATATCCCCAACAACCCAACGATTGTTCGTCCCACTCTCCGCATTGCAATCTGCACATTGGTCTCAAGCTCTTCTTCGACATCAAATTACGTCGAACCCCCGTCCCACTAATTCCAGTTCGCCAATAATCGGGTCTAGCTCACCTACTCGAGATAAGGAACTTGGGTTAATACTGACAACGGCTGACTTATTGGCGTCTCTTCCGGAAATGTCCAAAAAGGATGGCGCTGGCCTCAAGAAGTCTTATTACCCCGTCTTTACGGACCAATCCCTTCGCATCGGGGATGGCGGAGGAGCGACACTATCCATGGAGGAGCTGTTCGATCCTTCTCAGCACCCTGTTCCGAAACCTCGAACATCGACAACGACTACGCAGGAGACAACCCCGCTTGGCAAGATCCAGACGACGGAGGATAAATTCTTCGGACTGTTGACACCACGTCTTACAGCCCAGGACTGTGTTGACATGGATCCCACAGGGAAAATGCGTTGGACGCCCCATCCTCCCTTCAGATTCTCCGTCGAGTTTTGGGACGTGGACCTTCTGAAAGAGAAGTCGCGCTTGCATTCCCAAACTATCTGGTATGCGGGCAGTCTTTTCAACATCTATGTGCAATTGGTGCGCAAGAAAGGAACGGCTCAACTTGGTATCTACCTCCACCGGCAGTCGCATGTCGATCCCATACCTTCGTCCAGCGCACCACCGACGAGCCCTGGTGATCGTAATTTCCGCCAACCATCGACAGCTTCGCTCGTCCAGACGATTCCGCCGAGTCCATTTATCCCTAATCACTATTCTCCGTCCATATATCCTCTCACACGGACCACAACACCAGCTGCTCCGCGGAATGGTACCCCTCCATCGCCTCCATCGCCTTCCTCATCGCCACCCATCTCGTCCCCGCTAGGCTACGGCCCAATGCCATCGACGTTGTTGAATCCGGCTCCTCGGCAGGTGTACCGCGATCCGCGCTCCGCCATCTCAGCGTACTTCTCCGTCAGCTGTGCCAGCGCTACTGGGTCGTCGCAGACGCGGTTCAGCAGTTCGCCAGATACGTTCACGGTCGGCCAGAGCTGGGGTTGGAAGTCTAGTACGTTGAGGACGGAGGAGTTCTTGGAAGTTGGGACACAGGCGCTACCTGAGAATATGGTGCGTGGCAAGGAGGTTAGTCTACGTGCGACTGTGGTTGTTGGTCTTGTTTGATTTGCTCTGAGGATTTAATTCTGCTGGGACCTTGATATTTCTGTATATTTACTTACACCTTACCGGATATGCCAATGGTTATTCGATGTATTTTTAGTATTCACTCAATCTTTTTGTATGTACATAAACTGTCATTTTTACTGCTTTCTTATCGAATTTGCTATCGATGTTGTGCATGACCATGGGCGCTAACTCGAAGAGTGTGTTCATGTTTGGAGTGAATCCAAATGCGTCACTGTGATGCTTGAACGCCGCTTCACCACATTCCACCACCTTGGTGGCCGGTATCTCACTACGCTTCATTTGACCATATCCACGGAACCGATGGCCAACGTCCAACGGAAGCAGGCCCCACGGCTGGCGCGTCCTGCCGTCCGATACTGGAAAGGCAAAGCGCCGAAGGGTGCTGCTGAAGTTGACTCAGACTCAGATGCCGAGGAGGAGGAGACAGGGCTGCAGGAAGGCGATGTGCCCATGGATGAAGCGGATGGAGATGAAGAGGATGATGAAGAATTTGGTATGCGCGAAGCAGTCTCGAAGCCAAAGGGGATGAATATCGCCTTGAAGGATGTTAGTGTGTCGAAGGAAGGCAAAGTTATTGTTGCTGGTCGGGAAGAGTCAGGGAGAACAGCGCTTGAAGAGGATGCTGAAGAAGGTTAGTCTTACGGTGCTAGACATTTATTGCTTCGTGTACTGATCTCTAACCTTTCTAGATTCTGAGGAAGAGGAGGAAGAAGAAGAGACTAAACCTAAAATTGGACGCGCTGACGAGGACGATGAAGTGAGTTGCATGACTATGCTAAAACTCTTATTTTCTAACACATGCTAGTCTAGCGAATACGAATCAGATTCTGATGAGGAGGAAAAGGTTGAATTTCGACCTGTATTCGTACCAAAGTGAGTTGATGATATCTACCACTGTTGCTACAGAGTTGACGAAGATTTGTAGACGAGCACGCGCAACTATCGCAGAGAAGGAGGCTATAGCACAGGACACAGAGGAAGCTCTACGGAAGAAGGAACTTGAAGCGGAGGAGCGGCGAAAGCAAAGCCATGATCTTGTTGCACAGACTATTCGCCGCGAACTGGCAGAGAGTAAGCACCCGTCCACTGATGTGATCCCGAAGCTGACTTACACAAACTCTCGTTTACAGAAGAGAAGGAGGAAGAAATCCCAGATGTTGATGATACGGACGGATTGGATCCTAGTGGTGAATTTGAGGCATGGAGGTTACGGGAACTTGGGAGGATTAAGAAGGAGAAGGAGGATGAGTTGGCACGTGAGAAAGAGAGGGAAGAGATTGAACGCAGACGAGCGATGCCTGAAGAACAAAGAATGAAAGAGGATTTGGAGCATGCTCAGAAATTGAGAGAGGAAAAGCCGAAGGGACAGCAGAAGTTCCTGCAGAAATATTGGCATAAGGGTGCCTTCCACCAGGTATGTCATATTGCTCTTCCTTGCTCTACACGTTGATTGACCTAATTTTATAGGATGAGGAAATACTCAAAAGGCACGACTTTACAGAAGCCACTGCGTCTACAGTCGATGTATCCATGCTGCCTAAAGTCATGCAAGTCAAGAACTTTGGAAAGCGGAGTAGGACAAAATACACACATTTGGTAGATCAAGACACAACGGCGACTACAGGGGGCTTTGGAGGTATTGGTTCTGTGAAAACAGGTGGTACCAATACCGATGGCGGTGGATGTTTCTTGTGTGGAGGCCCACATTTGAAGAAAGGTTGGACCCTCGCTTTCTCGTCTGAGGTTGACAGTATTGACGAACTCTTGTAGACTGCCCTCAGAACAACGAGACTGGCCGACCGACTGGTGCTAATTCAGCGCAAGTTCTGAATCGACGTCATGATGGTCAAAGAGACGGTCGTGACCGTGATGGACCCTCATGGAAGGATCGTGAAGAATCGGGCAGGGGTGGTTGGAAGGGCCGAGATCAACAGAGGAGTGATGGTGATCATCGGGATCGTGAACGCGACCGCGACCGCTACAATAGTCAGGATGGGGGCAGATCGGACGGCCAATACGCGCCACGGCGGCGGTCGCGCGAACGAAGTCCTATCAGAGATTCAAGAGACAAACGACGGCGACTTGACTAGGGCAGTCTGTATCTTTCCATAATATAATTACATTTTGACTACCTTCTAGTGAAGGTCAGCGCTTTCGGAGACGGGTATTTTGATTGCCGGTTCTTGTTGATCTCAAGTAGGGACCCATACGCCGCACGGTTTTGAAGCTCGGTTCTCCATCATCATTCGACGTCCAACGTGGAATTATCGCTTGGCTGTACCGTACGTACGTCAATTCTTCGCTTTGTGGACATCCTGGTCATCATTTCGTGGCGTGAAGCGTGTGTCATCGGTGGGTCCGGGTCAAAGACAATCTAACAATCCAGGGATGAATTCCTAGCTCCTTCCTGCCACCATCCACGAGCATCTTTTAAGTGGGTATCTGATTAGAAAAGTGCTCTTTGGCGTCATCTTACGACTTTGCTTTCTTTCTCAGGAGATTTCTCCACGAGATACGTTATTTTTAGAGCGAGTTCTCAGGGATTAACCGTCACCACCAAGAAGATATGACACGAACGGTGAAGGTCGCGGTCATTGGCAGTGGTCTTGCAGGGTTAACGGCTGCTCACCTTGTGAGCCAGCCGTGTGAGGGAGATGTTGAGTTTGAAGTTCACGTTTTTGAAAAGGTGTGTGGTCTTTACAGCTAGTCATGGGTCTTTCCTAAGCGTTTCTACCACTAGTCCTCGTCCATTGGAATGGACTCATCCTCAGTGTCTTTGGGAACACCTGAACATCCAGAAAAATGGCGTATCGACGTTCCTATGAGGTCTTTTCAAGGCGGTGAATACTCCACTTCTACGACGTACCAACCCAGTACCTGATCCCTACGCTTGACAAGGATACTATACGCAATTGATTGCACTGTACAAAAGCATTGGCGTTAAATTTCGACAAGCCGACTTTTCGTACTCATTTTCATCCCTCTTTCCTGCGACCCAATCTCAGGACCAGTCGATCACCACTACCTTCATCTATAACGGTGCCTCAGGTCGCTCTGGACTCAGTAAACCATCCAATTTCGACCGTGCCACGACAGGAAAAGAGGCTGGGCTTTTTGAAGATACAATTCGGATGCTTTGGACGTGGCTTCTCTTCTTCTGCGTTACCTTCCAACAAATATTCTGCTTTCTCACAACAATATTCTATTCGCTGCCGATTTGCAGGTACAAAGGCCTCGAAGACGTTGTCTTTCGAGATTGGGTGGTCCAGGTTGCCCCTAAAAGCCTATTCGCCAAATGGATAGGCATGGACACAGCTTGGAAGGACTACGTTGCGCTCGTGCTGGTCCCTATATTCTCTGCTGTGTGTACCTCACCTGCAGCAGATATTATGGACCATCCCGTTGAAGAGTTTCTCGGTACGCCAATCGTATTCTTGATTGCCTAGTATTCTGACTGATTTTCTGTCCTAGATTACATTTGGCTCACTTTCGGTACCCACCATTATGTCGTCCTAGATGGTGTGAGGAATGTGGTTAAGCGCTTGTCCTCCAACCTGCAACACATTCACCTATCTTCACCAATCACATCAATCAAACCTGACGCCGAAGATTCGCGCCTCGTGTCGATATCATGTCTCACAAACGACCAAGTCGTGGTACATGACGGGTTTCGCCACATTATCTTTGCCACACAAGCATCTGGAGCGGCGCCTCTCCTGACCACATATTTGGAGTCTCTACCCCACAGTTTATCGCAGCGGAACGAAACAACAGCACAGCTA
>Ga0247764_1000878_pt1 | contig 10543 bp, 8 predicted proteins | sample UWRJL051202B4_FD_179932 | JGI IMG/M metagenome (GOLD analysis project Ga0247764, IMG submission 179932) | Plant litter microbial communities from Arlington Agricultural Research Station in Wisconsin, United States - UWRJ-L051-202B-4 | ecosystem: Environmental > Terrestrial > Plant litter >...
GCCGCCGCTTCGGTTTGCCGGACTCGGCCGTGACAATCGACTCCCGCATCGTCGTCGTGAGTTGGGAGGGCCGCGTCGTGGCGCTCCGTGTCGATCTTGCGCGCGAGGTCGTCAAGTTAGACGACACGCAGCACCAACCAGCGCCCAGCGTTGTCAGCGAGCGCTCGGCGGGCTTCATTCACGCCGTTCATCCCATGGGGAACCGCCTGTTGCTGCTGCTCGATCTCTCCAAAGTCCTAGGTGATACTCAGCATGACGATACCTCAAGCCCCCAACTCGATGACAAGCGACGGCCTGCGCTCCCAGCTTGAGGCCGCGCTCGAGGCGCTCCGCAAGAGCGCGATCGATGAAAGCGCGATTGAAGCGGCGGCGCAGCGCCTAGCGGCGCAGGGCGGCGAGCGTGCGGCGCAAGGCGATCAGGTGCGCGCGCTGTCGCTGAGCCTCGCTACCTCGCTGGAAATCGCTAGCGCCACGGCAACCCGTCTGCTCAAGACTCAGCAAGCCCTCAAGGATGTGCTCCCTGCCTTGCTAAGCGGGGGCGAGGTCAGCACTTCGTCGCTGCGTTCGGTGGCAGCCTCCGTCGCGTCGGTCAAAAAGGATGCCGCGCAACTGGCCGAGAGCGCCGAGAGCACCGCCGTGGCGGTGGAAGAATCGCTGCGTTCGATCCGCGGCGTGAGCGCAAACGCGCGCGACTTGGCCGCGGCGAGCGAGGCGCTCTTGGCCACGACCAGCCAACGCGCAGCGGGCCTGGCCGGCATCTCGGCGCGTGGCGAGAGTGCCGCGTCGACCATCGCGGAGGTGAGCGCCACGACCGAGGAAATGGCGAAGGGTATCCAGCAGCTCGCCAACGACTCGCGCGAGGCCAGTACGCGCATCGCTGCCGTCGCTGGTAACGTGACCTCGATTGCGAACGCATCCGCCGCGGTGCTCCAACGCGGCCAGGACTTGGCCACTTCCGTGGCTGAAACGGCCAGCACAGCGGAACAGATGTCGCGCTCGGCCGCGGCCGCAGCCACTAGCGCCAAGGCGCTGGAGAGCGCTGCCAGCGAAAACGCCGCGACCGTCGCGGAGATTGCCGCTTCCGTGGAAGAGGTCGCCGCTACTACGGAGAAGAACGCCCGAACGATTGAGAGCAACGTCGTCACGGTGGAGGAGCTGGCGCGTTCGGCGGTGTCCGTCTCGCGAGCGGCGGAAGACATTGCGCGCCAAGCCGAGGGCAGCTCGGTCGCGGCGAGCCAAGTCGATAGTGCGACTCGTCGGGTCGCCACGTTGTGCGAGAGCGCACGCGGGCTCGGAGATCGAGTCGCGCTGTTGGCCCGCGAAGGCGGCAGCACGGTGGGCAAATCGATCGAGGGCCTCGGCAAGATTCGCTCTTCAATCGCGACATCGGCGGGCGTGATGAAGGAAATGGGCCAGCGGGTGGATGAGATTGGGGAGTTCGTCCAAACCATCAACCTGATCGCGGATCGCACGAACCTGCTCTCGCTGAACGCGAGCATCGAGGCGGCCCGAGCGGGCGAAAACGGTCGTGGGTTCGCGGTGGTAGCCGAGGAAATTCGGGCGCTTGCGGATCGCGCGGCCACGGCCAGCTCGGACATCGCACGCAACATTCGTTCGCTGCAGAACACCACCCGGGAAGCCTGGACGGCAACACACGAGGGGGAACGCGTGGCCACGGAAGGCGCCTCACTGGCAGGGGCCGCTGAGCAGGCGCTGGCCCAAATCCTGAGCGGCGTGCAGGAGCTGAGTCAATCCGTGCGCGACGTGTCGACCAGCACGGGTGATCAGATTCGGGTGGTGCAGACGTTGGCGGACGCTTCGAGCAAAGTCCGCGAGCAATCCCGGATCATCGCGACGGCCACAGGCGAGCAGGCTACCGCCAATCAAGAACTGGTGCGCACCGCCGGTGAGATGCGCCAGATGGCCAAACAGACCAGTACTGCCTCGGCGGAGCAGGCTCGGGCTCTGCGTGATTTGGTGCGGGCGAACGAACACCTGCTGCAGAACGCCGGCCTCGTCGCGCTCTCCGCGGGGGAGCAGGCCGCTGGCGCCAGAGAATTGTCCAAGGTCGCGGTGCACATGCGCAGCTTGACGGACGCGACCATGGCGGCCTTCAGCGAACAGAGCAGCGCGGCGAAGACCATCGCCCAGCAAGCCGAAGAGATGCGCACGACGACGGAGCGCTCGCTTCTCGGGCTGAGCGAACAGGCCAAAGGAGCCGTGGAGATCGCTCGCGGCATGGACGTCGCTCGCAAGGACGCGCAGCAAACTGCGCGGGCGCTCGTCGAGCAAGTGCAAGCCGTGTCGGCGCTCGAAAACGCTGCGCGTCAAGTCGCGCAACTGGCGAGCGAAGTCACGCGCGCCATGACGGAACAAGGACAGGCCGCCGCGTCCATCGCCAAGAACGCCGACGACGTGCGGCGCATCGCGCGCCAGACAGCCCGCGCCGTGGACGAACAGGGGGAGGCGCTCACGAACCTGGCGGAGAGCGCCGCGCGACAGAACGGACTCCTCACTTCCGCAAATACCCTGAGCGTTGAACAGTCGAGCGACGGCGAGCAGCTCGCCCGCGCGGTCAAGGAGTTCAAAGCGCAGCTCGAACAGCTTCAGGCTGGCGGTGTTGCGCAGGCGCAGCGAGAAGCCGGATTTCAGCGCGAGCTGGACGGGCTGCAAGCTGCGGCGCTACGACTGCGAACGTCCACGAACCTGAGCGTGGCAACGCTGGAGGGTGTCACGGGATTCACCGCCAGCCAGGCGCCGCGAAGCGATGACGCCCCATGACTGCCGATTCAAACCGTCGGGATGGCTCGCACGTCCGAGATCATCTCGCTGAGATCGAGGAGTTGAAGCGACGAGGTCCGTCCGCGATTCCAGAGCTGATCGAGCGGCTGATCGAGCCGAGCTGGACCGTGCGTCGCGCTGCGATTGCCGCGCTGGCCGAGGCCAACCCCAGCGCGGTCCCCGAACTGGGGGAGGCCTTGCGCTTGCGCCGTGACAACGAAGCTCGCATTGCCGGCGTGGTCGAAGCGTTAGCGGCGACCCAGCACTCGCCAGACGAAATCCTGCTCGGGCTGACCGACGACGAGAATGTGGCGGTCGCCTGCGACGCCGTGCAAATTTTGGGACGTCGAGGCAGCCTGGCTGCCATCTCCAAGTTGGAAGAGCTCACGCGGCAGTCGAACGACAACCTAGCGCTAGCCGCGATCGAGGCTCTAGGCCGCCTGGGCAGTAGTGCGACGGACTCCTTGCTGCTCTTGCTGCAAGAACCCAACTTCTTCCGGACGTTCCCTGCGCTGGACGTTTTGGGCCGCTCGGGCGACAAACGCGCCATAGCGCCCTTGTTGAAGCTCGCAGCCGACCCGCTGTACGGCAGCGAGGCAGTGCGCGCGCTCGGGCGTCTCGGCGATCTCGCCGTGGTCGTGCAGTTGATCGACCTGGCCCGGCGAGCCAGCGAGAGCCAGCTGCGGACGATCGCCGTAGCGTTGGTCAGCATCCACGAGCAGAGCGAGCGCCTTTTCGGTAGCGCCGCCGCCGTGGAACGAGCGCTGCTGAGAGCGCCGCAGCTGCTCACGCTTCGTCAGCAGCTGATCGACAGCTTGAAGCGCTCCGATCCCGCGGAAGTGTCGGCCATCGGTCGCGTGTTGTCGTGGATCGGGGACGAGAGCACGCTCCCCACGCTGCTCGGCCTGCTCTCGTCCGGCGGCGCTGTCGCCGAAATTGCGGCGGGAGCCATCAAGAAGCTGGCGCACGTCGCGGAGCCGCAACTGCTGGAGGCGCTGCGGAACGGCAACACCCATCAACGCCGGTGGCTGGTGTCGATCCTCAGCGGTAGGGACGACGCTCGCGACGATCTGATCGATTGTCTGGACGATCCGGACGCGGAACTTCGTGCGCTCACATGCGATGCGCTGGCTCGCGGCTCGAACCTGGCCGCAGTGCCCGCGCTGTTCCGGCTGCTGGAAGACACGGAGGGACGCGTGGCCGCGGCCGCCGTCGCGGCGATTCAGTCACTTGGCAGCGGCGAAACCCAACGCTTGGCGCTGGCGGCGGCGCTCTCCGACGACCTGCAGGTGCGCTGCGCCGCCCTGAAGATCCTTGGATACTTCGGACAGAGCAGCGCCATGAGTGCGCTGAAGATCGGCGTAGAGTCGAGCCATGAACGCGAACGCGACGCAGCGTTGAGCAGCCTACCCTTCATCGAGCACGAACAGGCCCTGGAGCTCATCCTGCATGCCACGCAGCATGCCTCGGCACGCACGCGCGCCGCAGCGGTTCGCGCGCTCGGCCACACGCGAAATAGCGAGCCTGTCGCGGCAGCGCTGCGCGCGGCGCTTCAAGACGAGAGCGCCTGGGTTCGGTACTACGCGTGCCAATCTCTGGGCAAGCTCGGCGTCGAGCAGTCGGTGGATGCCATCGTCACCGCTCTGGCGGATGGCTCCGGACAAGTTCGAGTCGCCGCCGTAGAAGCTTTGGCGCACTTCCACGATCCGCGAGCGTTCGAGCTGCTGCTCGCAACCGTAAACTCCCCGGACCCGGACCTGCACCGCGCTGCGCTCGTCGCGCTGGGCTTGTCCAAGCAACCTCAGGCCCTCACTCCCCTGCTCCAGGCACTCACGTCCGGGACAGCGGCTACGCGGCTAGTAGCACTATCTGCGTTGGCGGAGCTCGGGCGACCGGAAGCACTGCCCGCGCTGGTGCGCGCGAGCGCGGACGACGACGCCAGCGTGCGCGCCGCCGCGCAGGGTTTCCTGGCTACCAAGTCGGACCAGGCGGCGACCGAACACCTGATCGAGCTGCTGCGCCGCTCCCCGGACACGGAGTCGCTGATCCGCAGCCTCGCGCTGCCGGCGCAAGGTCGCTTGGAGGCGTTGTCCCGCGCGCTCTCCGACGCGGACGATACCGTTGCGACCGCGCTGGTCGCCGCCTTGGCTCGCACCGAGACGAGCGCTTCGCGCGCGGCCCTGCGCGAAGCGCTGAAGTCTCCCAATGACGCCGCCCGAAGAGCTGTCGCCGCGGCGCTGGTCGCGGTGCAGGATGTCGAGAGCGTTGCTGCGCTCGAGCGCGCGGCGTTGAATGATCCCGATGCCGAAGTGCGGCGTATCTGCTCGGCGGCGATCACGTGATCGAGACGTCGCTCCCTCTATCGCCCCAGGTCTTCGCCATTTTGAGCGCGTTGGTGGAAGAGCAATTGGGTCTGCAGTATCGACTCGAAGAGCGAGACTTGCTTGCAGAGCGAGTCTCGCGCAGGGCCGTGGAGCGCGGTTTCGAGTCTTTGCTGGATTATTACTACTTTCTTCGCTACGACGCGGCCGCCAAGAGTGAGTTCCCCCGCCTGGCCGAGGAGCTCGTGGTCAACGAAACCTTCTTTTTCAGAGAGGTGGCAGGGCTGCGGCTGGTGGCGGAAAGTTTCGTCCCCGAGCTCCTCGCTAGCGGAGTGCGACCGAGGATCTGGTGTGCCGCCTGCGCTACGGGCGAAGAGCCACTAACCCTCGCCATGCTGCTCGACGGTGCCGGTCTTCTCGATCGCGTCGAGATCGTCGCCAGCGACATCAATGCTCGAGCGCTCGCGCACGCCGCCGCCGGTCACTATCGTCGCCGTTCGTTGCGCTCGCTGCCTCCCAGCGTGGTGGGACGCTGGATGGTCGAGCACGGGGACGGCATGCAGGTGGCCCCGAGGCTCCAGGAAGCCATCTCTTGGCGACGAGTCAACCTGCTGGAAACCGATCGAGAGGCCCTAGGCGCAGCCTTCGACGTGGTGCTGTGCCGCAACGTCTTCATCTATTTTTCAGACAAGACCATCAGCCACGTCTTATCGATGTTCTACGACCGCATGCGTCCCGGCGGCAGCTTGTTGGTGGGAGCGGCAGAGTCCCTGACACGCTTCGACGTCGGCTTTCGCTGTGAAGAAAGAGCCGGCGCGTTCTTCTACCGCCGGGAGGCGCCGTGATTCGAGTCCTGATCGTCGACGACTCCGCGTTTGCACGCAAGGTTCTGCGGGAAAGTCTGCAGACCAACCCGCTCATCGAGATAGTGGGAGCGGCGCGCGACGGCGTCGAAGCGCTGGAGCTCATCGCACAGCTCCAGCCGGACGTCATCACGCTCGACTTGATCATGCCCAACCTGGATGGCGTGGGCGTGTTGCGCGCTCTGTCGGAGCAGAATCGTCGGAGAGTGTTGCTCGTCAGTATGGCCGACGCGAACTCGGACGTGGCCATGGAAGCTTTGACCTTGGGCGCCTTCGACCTGGTGCACAAACCCACTGCCTTGGCGCTGCAGAGTCTGCGAGACATCAGCGCCGAGCTAGTGCTCAAAGTTCAGATCGCCGCTGCGGCCAGCGGTGCCGCCCTAACGTCTGTGGTCGAAACCAGGACCAAAGAACCCAGTTTTCGCGCAGATTCAACGCCTGTACAGGTCGTGGTCGTGGGCACCTCGACCGGTGGTCCGCAAGCAATCAGCAAGCTGCTGCGCGCCTTGCCGGCGGACTTGAGGGTTCCGCTGCTGGCCGTGATCCATATACCCCCCGGATACACCGCCTCGCTCGCGGAGCGTCTGAATGCGGACAGCGCGGTCACCGTCGTGGAAGCGTCACAGGATCTGCGATTGAGGGCCGGGCTGGTCGTGATCGCTCAAGCCGGCATTCACTTGCGTTTATTGAGCGACGCTGGTGGTCTAAAGCTGAACTTGGATTCGGAACCGCGCAGCTCCATCCATTGCCCGGCCGTCGATGTCTTGTTCGAGAGCGCTGCGGCAGCCTGCGGTCGGAATACACTCGGCGTGGTCCTCACTGGCATGGGCAACGACGGCCTGCTCGGCTCGCAAAAGATCGTTGCGGCCGGCGGCCAGGTCCTGACGCAAGACGAGGCAACCTGCGTCGTCTACGGCATGCCGCGCGTGGTGATGGAAGCCGGGCTTTCCGCGGCCGAGTTCGCGATGGACGACATGGCCGCCGCGATCCTAGCGAGGATCTAAGCTCGCGAGGGCTCCTGGATTCAGCGGCGCTTCTGGACAGAAGCTGCGTCAGAGACGCGTGCTATGAGTCCTTCATGACCGCCGGACGAGAGGGCATACCGCCGGAGCGCGCGCGAACGGACAAGAGCCTGGCGGAGGAGCGAGAGAAGACGGACGACGAGCTAGTGAACCAAAGTTCGGCTCTCGAGGAAGACTCCGACGAGGTCGTCGCAGTCGCGCGAAAACGCGCGGCTCAGGTTCTCGAAGAAGCCCGCAGCAAGGCTGACGAGAAGCTGCGTTTAACGCGCCCCTCAGCTGAACAGCGAGAGGCGCTGAGGGAAGAGCGCGCGACCGAGGACCGCGCGTTGTCAGTTGAGCGGGCCGCCTCTGACAGAAAGCTCGCGAGTGAACGCGACACGCGCCGACGGGCGCTGGCGGCGCTCCTCGCGCTCGAGCGCGACGAGACGGACCATCACCTGCTGCTCGAACGAGAGCGCGCCGATGCGGCGGTCGGTTCACGCGACGAGTTCCTGGCGCTCGTGACGCACGACGTTCGCAACCTATTGGGTGGTCTCGTGATGAGCGCCTCCAACGTTCTGAATGTCGAGTGTCGAGACGAGGCAGCGAAGACGGTGATCACACGTGAAGGACAGCGCATCCATCGCTATGCCGCGCGCATGAATCGGCTCGTTGGCGATCTGCTGGACGTCGTGAGCATCGAAGCCGGACGTCTCGCGGTCGTGCCGCAGCACGAAGATGCGACAGAGCTGCTCCGCGAAACCGTCGATGCCTTTCAATCGGCCGCGGCGGCGAAGAAAATCTCGCTGCGAACCGAGGTCAAAGCCGGCACGCTGCTCGCTCGCTATGACCACGAGCGCATTCTTCAAGTGCTTGCAAATTTGGTCGGTAACGCCATCAAGTTCACTCCGGAAGGTGGTAGGCTCGATCTCTTCGCCGAGTCCACCGGAGACGAGATTCGGTTCGGCGTTCGTGATACGGGTCCCGGGATCCCGTCCGACCGACTTTTGGTGGTGTTCGACCGCTATTGGCAGCGCACGAAGGGTCTGCACGGCGGCCTCGGCCTCGGCCTCTACATCGCGCGCTGCATCGTCGAAGCCCACCGAGGAAGGATTTGGGCCGAGAGTGTTCCCGGCGATGGCAGCACCTTCTACTTCACGTTACCTGCCGCCTCGTCCCGCGCCGTCCCCGCGACAGAGTAAAAACAGACAAGCACTGCGTCAAAGATGCGTGATGGTGACGTCACCCCAGCGCTCCTTCAAATATTCCGCGACCAGACGCCGATGGCAATGGTGGGGCTGATCCTCGCTGCACAGCAGACAGGCGTCGTTCAACGCAGCGGGCGTGAGCTTAGTCTCTATGTGACGGATCGCCATCAACCTTACGAACCTCTGCGCATAGGCGTCCCAACTCCCACGTTGCTTCTTGTACTCCTCCAGCATGTCGCCAGTCGGTGCAAGCTCAGGACGATGAACGTATTCGATCCCGCAAATCACCTCGAGGAAGTACCGGAGATCGTCGCGCTTCGCGAAGCCCGCTAGCTGCGACACGTTGTGCAACCGAACGTCGACGAGACGTTTCACGCCGGCGGCCTTCAAACGCGTGAAGAACTTCTCCGCCGAAGTCTTGGTAAACCCGATGGTGAAGAGCTTCATCGTTTCATTGTTGCCGGACTGAGGTAATCGTAGACTACTTTTCCAGGGCCGAAATGGAGCATCTGACCGAAGCACCGCAGATTCGCAGGCGGATCGTCAAACCCGTTCGCTTGGTTGCGCTGGTGCTGGCATTGGCCGCCCTACCCAGCCTGGCAGTCCTCGGCTTTATCGAAAAGGCCGAGGCGCGCGCGGCGGTTCTGCACGTCGCGGTGACCTTCATCGTCTTGATGGTGGTGTTTCGCGTGATCGGCAAGCGCGAGCTCGGTCAGTTCTCGCCGTTCGAGCTCGTCACGCTCATGCTGATCCCAGAGATCCTATCCAACAGCGTGCAAGGCCAAGGTAGCCTGCTGACGGCGCTGTCTGGCCTGTCGATGGTCGTCCTGCTGGTCGTGGTGGTGTCCGCCGCTTCGCAGCGCTTTAGCGCCGTTCAAACCCTGGTTGAGTCGTCGCCGACCGTGCTCGTCGCCAACGGCCAACTACTCGAGCACAATCTGAATGCCGAACGCATCACGCCCGAGGAGCTCTTCAGCGAGATGCGCAAGCAAGGTCTGCAAGAGTTGAGCAAAGTTCGCTTTGCAGTGCTGGAAGGCAGCGGCAGCATAACCTTCGTTCCCTCCGAGTCCGACTAAGTCCAAGGCTACGCACAGCTCGCCTGCGGCGGCTTCGAGTACGAATGTCGGAGCCTGCGCAGCGCACGCGCTCCCCGCGGTTCCCGGAAGGAAAGCCGTACCGTTCATCGGCGCGACGCCCTAACCGTCGCTTGACGAGCGCGCCTGTTCAAACGTTGCTTCGAAGCTTCGGACCTGGCCCTTGCAGCGGCTTGAGAAGCTCCAGCGCCTCCAGCCGCAGCGCGCTGGCGCTGCGCGGTAACGGCACGCCTGCTGCGGCAAGGCGTGCGAGGCACTGATCGAGGCCCGCCTCCACCGAGTCCACGGGGTCGATGGGACTGACCGGCTTCCAGAGCCACATCATAGCCGTGAGAGCACCACGCAAGAGGGCATTGGGCAAGACAAGCGCCGTGCCAACGCTCAGCTTGCGAGAGAACTCGCGCACGCGCGGCGAGTCCGCCCAATCGATGAGCAACTTGCGTTCGTGCGCGCCAGGATTGGCGGCCTCATGCGGCTGAACGTAAAGGAAGGTGTAGCGCTGGCCCTGCGCGAAATACGGCTCGAATTGTTCGGCCATGCGAGCAACAGCGGTAGCATCCCAGTGCGGCGGGCCCACCCCCAGCAATACCGGAAACGCTTCCCCGAGGACGTGCATCCCCAAAATCTAGGGCCAGCGGCAGCCCTAATCAACTCGCAAGCGTTTCTGGGCCTATGACGCGGGGTTCCGTCGCGCAGGGTGCCGCTGCTCGCGGAACATTCCTTCGCATCACTCCGTGCACGCGCACAATCGTTCGGCCCCACCGGGTGCGCGACTAGACCGGTCTATTCACGCGCAACATCAACTATTTCTGCGAAAACGCAATGTCTGACTCTCGCTCGACAACGTCGATGGCTGCTCGTCGGTTCTTCTCTGCCATCCCGACGCGTATTCTTTTGACAGGCTTCGCGCTAGCCAGCTTCGCGTGTCAGCGCGATGCTGACAGCCGAGCCACACGTCCCGCGAGCACCGTCAGCGCGCAGCTCCCGAGCGCGCGCCCGGCGGCATCGCTAGCAGCCACTGCGGATGGCGCTGGTTCAGCGGAAACTCCGGTCTTGGTACTAGGCCGAAAGACTGGTTACGCCCAGCTAGCAGACAAGCGCATCATCAGAACGCGATCACAGGAGTGCCCCGTGGGCGTACCGCGAGCGGACGCGGCCTGCCGGGCTACCCGCGGCGGCTGCGTCGCCGACAAAGAGTGCGTGGCCAAAGCAAACGGCTACTGCACTAACCCGGGGGACGGCATGGGCTGTCGCTGCCAATACGGCTGCAAGACC
>Ga0247764_1000880_pt1 | contig 10520 bp, 7 predicted proteins | sample UWRJL051202B4_FD_179932 | JGI IMG/M metagenome (GOLD analysis project Ga0247764, IMG submission 179932) | Plant litter microbial communities from Arlington Agricultural Research Station in Wisconsin, United States - UWRJ-L051-202B-4 | ecosystem: Environmental > Terrestrial > Plant litter >...
GTGCGAGAGCACGTGCGCCACGCTCAATGCCGGAAGCATCGCGATCGAGTTCGGCTGCGAAACGGTGACCGAAACGCCGAGGTGAACGCAATCGTTGTACTCGAGATCGCACGACCGCCCGCCACCTCTACGACCTCCGGCTGCCTCAGGTCACTCCATGTCGACGCTGAACCACGTGAGCTCCGCTCACTGAGCGAGTGACCGCGTCGCGACTCCGGGTTCGAACCATGCGTCGATACAGATCTCGAAAGGCAGCTCCTTGAGCCCAACTTCACAGCGCAGCAGGTCACGAAACGCGTTCGGGTCGTGGCTGGTCTCGAACTCGCCCGACTCGGCCACGAACGCTGAGCCCTCTGCGTTTGGGTGGTGTAGCAACTGCCCCAGCCGTTGACCCGAGCGCACGTTCCAGAACGAAACACGCGCCCGCTCGACCACACTCAGCACGCCGCCGCGGGTCAACGCCATTTCGCCGCGCGCGTCGACCGGTAGCTCAGCGCGCTCCTTGCCGTCCTGGAAATTGCGGATCTTGGGGCGACGCCCGCCTTCGACCAGCACGCCCAGCTCTTCGTCGGCCAAAATGATGGAATCGCTCAGCGCTTCCTCGGAGCGGACCAAGCGCTGGCCCGTGTCGCCACTCCACAATCCCCAGCCCCCCTTGGCATCGAGGCCGTAAACCAGGTGAGCGCTGGCGAACCCGAGGTGAAGTGGGCCTCCCTGCAGCTCCACGCTCGCGCCCGAGCTGAGCCGAACTACTCGAGGCTCATGCGGCGACGGGAGCGCGAGCTGCCGATCTTCGTTGACGTCGAGCCGAGCCAATCCCGTGTTAGTACCCAGCTCGGAGGAAACTTCGGCCACGCGCCGCCCCGATCGGCGTTCGCAAACAGGAGCGGGCGTTTGCTGGATCGACCACGCCCACTTTCCCCGCCGCCTGCCTGTTGCGCAAGGCCCATCCTTGCTCACGAGTTCCCGTGTGGTGCGCAGACGCGGGGCGAAGTCGGTGACGCGAAACTGTTCATCCTCTCCGCTCAACACGCGCGAGACGAAGCTTCTCTCGTCCCAGAATCCGTCTGTGCGTGTTGCAGCCGGACCCACGGGAGAGCCGTCGCGTAACATGCCTGTCGTCAAGTCGCGCAGCTCGAAGGTGGCATCTCCATGGACGAGGAGCGTGTTGCCATAAACGCTCATGCTGGGCGCGCCTACGCGCCACGTGCGCGTTTCTAGCGTACTGCGATCGATCAGCAGCGCGGTCAGGTCGTTCGTGCCACGACAGGAAGCTACCGCCGTGGACTCGCTGCCATAACCAATCTCGAGCGGCCAGCAATCACCGGCTGGGATCTCGCGAGGCACGCCTTGCGAATCCACATACACCAGCCGCTTCGCCTTGTCCGCCTGAGGCGAGCTGGAACCCAACAGCGCAAGTCGCTCTGCCGGCCGGAACTGCTGCAGGCGCTCGCTTGGACCGGCCAGCGTAACCCAGCTGCCCTTCCGCGCGTCCAACAAGGCCCATTGCCCGCGTCCTGAACCGAGTAATACCGCGACGTTGCGCCCGCCAGACAGCCACTTTAGGCGGAACACCCTCTGTCCGTGTGCCGTGCGAACGCTCGCCGTCAGCTGTCGCTTGCCAACGTCGTAGAGCGCGACATGGTCGTCACAGTCGACCGCCAATGTGGTCCCGTCGTCGCTGAGAGCCGCGCCGGTGCAGGGTTTTTTCTGCCCGAGCGACCAGCTATCGAGTCGATGGGTCGACAAGCTCAATGTGAAGGCTTGGCCCCCGGTTAGCCACGTGACTCGGTCGCCACCGAACTGCGGCGGGCTCGCAATGTTCCGCTCGTCGAGCACGGAGGCTTCACTTCGACCGGAGTCGAGGTCCGTCACAGTCAGCCCGCTCGACCATCTCGCTGCGAAGACGCGTCCGCTTGCGGCTACGTGCAAGCTATCTACGCTTGATTCTTCGCTCTGACCTTGGGGCGCGGCCACTTGATACAACGATTGAAGCGACTCCGAGTCGAGCACTTCAAGTTGCATCACGACGGGAGAGTCGATGCGCATCCGGAGCAACCGCGCGAGAAGCAAGCGCGAGCCGTCGGGTGTGAACTGCCAGTGCATGGCGCACACCTCCTTCAAGAGCACGCCCGAGTCGCCATCATAAAAGTGCAGCTTGGAGAAGCAGCGTTCGCGGTTTTCGTCGCTCACGGCGTCCCGGTCGACGGTACGCACCACCACGCGGCGCCCGCTCGGGCTCACTTCTACTTGAAATTCTGGGACTTTCCCCTCCCGTCGAGGCAACGCGATTCGAGTTCGCAAACGCCCGGTCTGCATGTCCAGGAGCTGAATCTCGGAATCATCGCGCATGAGCGCGAACCTAGAATTGGCCGCCTTCGTCTCGTCTGCGCGTGAGTCGCTGAGCAGCCCTTGGAGTGCCCAACGCTGACGCACACGCAGGCGCTCCCCCAACTCTTGTTCCAGCTGCTCCACCGCGCGAGTTTCGAGCTTCCTAGCCTGTTGAAGCTGACCGTTGTTCCGCGCTCGTGCGGCCTCGGCCAAGAGCGCGTCCGATGTCGTTGGCTGAGCGTCGCGAAGGATCGCACTCAGCTCAGAGAGCACGGCGGCCTCTACTTCGGCGCACGTTCCTGCCGCGCGCCCAGCCAGCCGGCGCGCCGCCAGCAGATTGCCAGCGTTCAGTGCCGCGCTGGTTAGCGAACCCGCCGCGCTGCAGTTGGCGACTGCCGTCGGCGCGGAGCTCGGACCCGTTCGCGCGCTCTCTGACCGTCGATTTTCTACCGCGGCACAACCGACCACCAGCGCCAGCGCACCCCAACCCATTCGCAACATCGCCCATCCATAGACGCGCGCACTGCGGACGTCGACCGCGGAACGCCTGTGGCGCAAAATCTGCTCAGACCCCGCTGCGCTTGCACCCTTGGATCGGCCGACGAGGGCGAGGAGTTGTGCGACGACGGGCATTCCCTTCTCGCGAGGTTCAAATCGCTCGTCACTCTAGGAACTCATTCGAACAATGCAGAGGCCGTAGTAATCGTCGCCGCACGGCGCACCCAATGAGTCAGCGTCTCAGGTCCTTGGTCTCCAAGAACTGTCTTGGATTGCTGGGACCACGCCCGGAGATCCCGGTCTTTGCCTGCGTTTTGGCTGTGCTCCGGTGCTCAGGTACTGGAGTACGTTCCGCTCCGGTGCTCGCCAAAACCCAGGGCAAAGCCGGGCTTTGCGGGCGGGCGTCAGAAAGTCTCTGTCAGTCGTGTTAGGCAAAGCGAATCTTGGACTTGAAGTTGACCATGGAACGCTCGAGCGCCATCTGAAAATTGGTGGCCAGCTCGCGATCATCGAACTCCCCAGGGTCGTGCTGCACGACGGTGCCGACGGGCTTGGGCGAATCTGCCGCGAACACGAGCGCAGAGCCCCATGGGATCACGAAGATGCGAAAAGCGACCTCCTGATCGTCCCTGACAACATCGGCTATCTCGATCAAGCATTCTCCGTCGTTGTTCGCGAGCACTTCGACAACCTCGGGCCACAGTACCTCGAGCTGCCTGCGTTCGGTTTCGCTGAGAACAACATCCAGCTGTGCGCGATTGTCCTCCAGTGTCTCAGCGTCGAGCTGCGCCAGTTGGGTTCTGTAGTTGCAGACGGTCAGAGTCATGCCTCAGCCTAACATTTCCGCAACGGATTCGACCCCAGTCCAACGCGCGGCTCTGGCGCGCGTGTCTGCAGGGCCTCGAGCTGTCCTGGCGCGGCATCGTCTTTATTATCGGAGAATGTCACGCGGGCGAACACGCCAACGTAACGTAGGCGGTTAACGTAGCGTTAGCGGCACCACACGTGCGCTTGAGTTCGGCAGCGCTCGCCACCCCGTCATCGATTCCTTGCTCTGTACCGCTAGGTTAACGCCCCGACGGCTAACAGACGACTCTCCAGTTGTTGTAGCTCTGCGCATGGCAGGATGCGTCTTGCCGACGCCATGGATGCCTCCCAGACCGCGGAGGGAGCGGAGCGGCGAATGTCGGTGTAGATTCGTGTGAGTTCGCCCAGCGGCAGAGCGGGTAGCATCAGCTCCAGGTCACGACTGGCGTCCTCCGCCGACCGACTGCGGCGAAAGCGCACGAAGACCTCGGATAGTTCCGCGTCGGAATACCTGGGCCAGAGGACCGCCGCCTGAAGGCGTTCTTCTTCGGCGATGTGCACGAAGTACGTTCCGAGCAAGGCGGCGAAGCGCGCGTAGAGCTCGCCCCAGCGACTGGCGTCCAGCACTTGTTCGACTTCGTGCATCACGCGTTCCAGCGCCTCGTGCTCAACATCGAGGACCGTCGCGCTGTCGCCACAGCGTTCGAACAACGGATGAATCAGGTCATGCTCGTGCTCTGCATGAGCCCTCAGGTGCCCGAGCCAGGTCCGCACCTCCACCGCGAGAGCCGGCCAGATGTCGGGGTCTGTTGCGTCGGCGCGCCCGATTCGGTCGGCGAGGCGCCCCAGGTGAAATCGCTGCGTTTTGTGGATTGCCGTGTACAGGTCGAATCGCATGGTCGATGTCCTTGTCCACCAGCCTGACGCCACGTCCCGCCCGCGTATTGGAAAAATCCGACATCTCAAGGCGAGCGAAAAAACAGCTGGCGCGGGGTCGTCCCGGCAAACTCTCGCACATCGCGTACCAGATGCGACTGGTCGTAGTACCCCACGCGTTGTGCGATCGCTGTCAATGATAGACACCCCTCCGAGGTTTCATCAGGCTGCCAGCTCGTCGCCGAAAGCTGCGCTCTCGCCGCGACCATCGCCCGCTCGAAGCGAGCCAGACGTGCGAACTGCTTTGGGCTCAACCCCACTCTCTGTCGAAAACGGCGCTCGAGCTGACGCTCACTCACCCCCAGCGCTGCCGCCGTCTCCCCCACGGACCGCGCGCCGACTTGAGCGAGTAGGCGCGAGGCACGCCCTACTAGAGCATCACTGGCGAACGGCAGCTCCGTTAGAAACTGCTCCACCGCGAGGACCCGAGCACGGTCATCCTCCGCTTCGCAGACCTGCTCACACAGCTCTGTGGCCCGCGCACGTCCGAGCAGCTCGTCGAGGGAAACGCTTCGGTTCAACAACTCTGCCGCGGGTGCTCCAAGACTTGCTGCGCCTTGAGCCGTGAAGCGCACGAGCACCGAGCCCGTGGCCTCCGGATGAACGAAACCCCGCACACCAGACTGAATCCCAGTCACTCCTGCTTGTGACAGCGGACCTTGTTCCGCATGAATATGGCCGCGAAACTGCACCCCCATCACCGCGCCCGCCACGGGCAACACGGGCACTTCACCTGCTGGGCTCTCCACCACGACGATCGCCGCGACTCGACTTGCAAGTCTTGAGCTCGGAGCGTACCGGCGCACTGACACCCAGAGACGGTACCATGTCCCACGCGCTTTGGTATGTGACGACCGTTAGACCGCTCGCGCTTTGGCGTTCGTCCACTGCTCGTCGAGTTTGAGCTCTCTGACCCAGTGCTCGACGTATGCGATATCAAGGCCTTCGCCTTGCGAGCGAATGATTCCGGCCGCATCCTCAATTCAAGCTTGGCCACCAAGACGTCCTCCGGTGATGCCACGTAGACCTCAAGACCATCCAGCTGAAGTTGCCTCCGTCGTTGGAACTCCGTTCGGCTGAAGTCGCGATCTTTGACTACGATAAAATCGATCTTCCAACCCGTCGAGAAGTCGATGACATCGAACTGGCTTCGTCGGGCGAGAGCATCCAGGACGGCTGCCTCGCTGACGTAATATTCCGAACGTCGTCATCGATGTGCGCAAGACAAGGTCCTTGTGGCGATAGGCGACGGACGCACGCAGCTGCCTGCGATTGGGTTGGTACCGGGATGTAAATCTGTGTGCTTACTGCGTGCAGCTATCGGTCAGGTTGCCGTCGATCATTGGTGTGCCTGAGATGGTGACCCGCGTAACGAACGCTTGAACGTCGCAGTCGGGGAGCTTGGGGTTGGACTGAACGGAGAGGCCCGCGGTGGACTCGAAGGACGCGAGGCCCGCGAGGCTCGTCAACGAATCGTTGTTTTCGATCCGAAACACGGAGCGCACCAGCCGCAGCGCACCAAAACTTTCCAGGTTCTCGAGCGCGTCGTGCATGCGAATATTTAAGGATTGCGCGTCGACGAGCTGTGAAAATCCGCTCAGATCCGTGAGCGAAGGGTTGTCCGATAGGTCGAGCCCCGCCGGCGCGGCGTTCAGCGCAGAGAAGCCGCTGACGCGCGCGAGCTGCGGGTTTTCCCGAAGGCTGACGCCCGCACTGGCTAACACGCCAAAGCCCGCGATCTCTGTGAGGGTTGGGTTCGCGACGACGGTGACGACGGTAGCCTTGACGAGAGCGGAGAAGCCGTCGACGCGCTGCAGAGCAGCGTTCTGCCGGATCGACAGGTTGCCGACGGAGCGCAAGCCGTCGAGCGCTTGCGTGCCCCTGAGTGACGTGGAGTGCATCGCAATGCCCAAGCGAACGCAGCGCAGAGACGCGAGTCCGCCGAGTTCGGTGCCGGTGAATCCGCTGAGGTCGAGCGAGCCCGTGATCTCCGTGACACCGGCGAGCGGAGCGAGCGCCGCCGGGGAGTTGACCTTCGCGTCGCCTTCGTGAACCACAGCGCCGCAGTCGACCTCTGGCGAGCCGCCCGAGCCGCCTGCGCCGCCACGGCCGGTACTGCCGCCCGCCATACCCCCCATCCCGGCGTTCCCGCAGGTGTCCCGAGCTAGGCTAAGGAATAGCCGGCACGCCATCTCGTCCCCGACAATCACGGTGCCGTCGCAGCGCTGCCGGTCGAGCTCGGCCGTGTAGCGCGGACAGCAGCGCTCGACCTCCGCGCAGGAGTCTCCGGAGCCGCTGCCACCTGACGCCATGGTGCCGGAGCCGCTCGCCGCACCGGTTCCACCCGCCGCACGCCCTGCGGAGCCACCGCTCCCAACGCTGGCTGTGCCGCCCATGCCGTTCGGCGTGTCGTCGCTCGACTTGCTGCTCGCGCAGCCCGCGAACGAAGTGCCTGCCCAGACCCAGAAGAAGATTCGCCCCACTCGCATGACGGTTGGCGCAGCCTATCACTCAAGGCCTGTACTTGTTCTCGGATGACGAAGCCTCGAAAGCTTGGTTCAGCGATTTTGATGGCGGGAACTACGTTCCGAGACCGATGTCGCGGCTGGCAGGGCCGGACCGGCGCACCACACGACGCTCGTCGACAGCGAGCGGACGTTACCTTTGGCGCACGCATCGATGCGGGCGCATTGGGCGCCAGTGTAAGTGATTGCAGTTGTTGACAAATGTGGCGCGTTGCGTTTTTTCGAAGGGTGGCGGAGCCGTCCAGCATTCACCAGGTGACCATGCAAACTAAACAATGGGCGTTCGGGTGGAGCCGCCGCGCAGGGGTTGCGCGGCGTTGGGGTTGGGTTTTTTCAGGCGCGTTGCTGCCTCTGAGCGCGTGTTCTGATCGCGTCGACATCGCGAAGGAGCTGGGCAAGGGCGGGAATGGTAACGGCGGTGAAGTCAGTTTTGGTGGTTCGGAGAATGAGGAGGGGGGCTCCAAGACGAGCGGCGGGACGAAGACGAGCGGAGGAAGCTCTTCGCGTGGAGGGACGTCTTCGAACGGTGGTGCGTTGGCGAGCACTGGTGGTGCGTTGGCGAGCACTGGTGGTGCGTTGGCGAGCAGCGGTGGGACGACTTCCGCGTTCTTTTGCGATGGCGACTCTAGTTGCAACGACGACCCGCGCGCGTCTGCGTTGTGGGGGCGGTGTGTCAAAGGTACGTGCGTGTGCAATGAGGGGTTCGTGGTGAATCCCGGGACGGGGCGGTGCGCGATTGGATCGGAAGCGAGCTGGGAGGTGGAGTCGGATTGGTCGATTCTGTTGGTGGACGCTGCGGCGAATGGGGACGCGGGGGTGGTGCTTCAGAGTGAGTACCAGTTTCGCGATCAGACTACCGTTAGTCGCGTTCGGCTAAGCCGCATTGGGTCGCGCGGTACGCGCGTGGGCACTTCGGAGCTGGTGTACGAGGGGGCGAGTACTCAGCATATTCAAAGTCTGACGGTGGCGGGTGATGGCGAGCGTTACCTGTACTGCTGGTCGCTGGTGGATGCCGTGCGCTGCTTTGCACTCGATCCCAATGCGTCCTCGGAGGAGCCGGTGTTCGAAGCTACGGGCACTTCCGTGGAAGTGGCGTTCAGTGACGGGCACTGGGTGGTGGCATATACGCCGACAGTTGTTCAGGGGCGTGCGGAGGTTGTGTTGCAACGGCTGGACGGGGATTGGCAGCCGGATTTGGCGCCGGTGATCCGGTACCGCACGGGCACGGGGCTGGAGGGGAAGCCGCTGTTGGCGGCGCACGCCGATGGGTTCGTGTTCGTGGGTGACGCGGAGGGCAGCGACAATGCGCACATCTACCAGTTCGATCACGAGTTGAAGCAACTGAGCATGACGCAGCTTCGCACCCAGTTCTCGGGCAGGGGAGCGGTGGCTGCGACCACTTCGCAAGTGGCCGTGGCCCTGGCGGCGCCCTACGTGGGTCGCTTCTTCAGTGTCAACTTCGGGCGCGCGTTCAGAGAGCAGGAGGTTGCTGGTGGTTTCAAGGCGGGTTTCCTGGGAGCGTTTGCCGAAAGTGACGACCAGTTGTTCGTGAACTGGCTGTCGCCCGACGCTGCGTTGAACAGCCTTCCTGTGTTCAATCTAGGTGAGGGCCGGCCGGCCCCCGAAGGGGACGATACGGAGTTTTCAATGATCCGCTTGGCGAACCAGTGGTTCGCGGTGGTGCCGACGCCGGTGCCGGGCTCGAGCAAGACGGGCGTGCAGATTCGCGCCGTGTCTGGCTTTTGATCGAGACGCAGCTGTCAAGCACGACACCGCGCTCTGCGTCTGCGACGGGGTGGACCGAGCGGATAACCCTCAGTGCAAGTAATCCTTGATCGCACCGTACCAAACCACGGCCATCTTCTCGTACCCGCCCTCGTTCGGATGCACCCCGTCGCTCAAATCTGACGACGTAAGCGCCGTGAACATGTCGACGTAGATCACGTGCTTCCCGGCATCCGCCCGGGCCTTCACGACGCCTGGGATCTTTCCGTTGAAGGTGCCGACCGCGTTTCCGCCGCTAGGAAAGGGGATGACGCTGGAGACTACGACGAGGGCGTTGGGCGCGTCGGCGACGACGTGGTCGATGAGTTTGCCGAGGCGGTCGGGGGCGCCTGCGATGTCGCCACGGAAGTCGTTGGTGCCAAGGTGGACGAGGACTATGTGGGGCATGAAGTCGGCGACGACTTTTTTGCCGGTGTAGTTGACGCCGTCGTTGGTTTGTTTGGAGGTGCCTAGGACTAGTTCGTCGTCTTGTTGGATGGTCCAGCCGCTGTGGCCTTCGTGATTGGGGGTCCACATGGAGCTGGCGGCTCCAAGTCCGCTGACGACGCTTGCCGACGGGGGATTGCCTTTGTCGTAGCCGACGAAGGTCATTTTTTTCATGTCCTTGGCGGCTTTTGCGAAGAGCTTGATGCGGTATCCGCCGCCGTAGCTGATGCCCCAAGTGATGGAGTCGCCGAGCGGTAAGACTTTGCAGGGGTCGCTTGGTGGACACGGATCGAACGTGCCGCCACCGCCGGCGCCTGAAGCAGCGCCAGCGCTGCCGGCTGCGGCGATGCCACCAGTGCCATCTCCGGTCCCGCCGCTGGCAGCAGCGCCGCCTGCCCCGCTGGGGCTACCGCCGGAGGCGCTGCCACCGCGACCGGTCTGGCCGCCATTGGCCGTGCCACCGTTGGCTGCGCCGCCGCTCACGGCCCCGCCTTGCGCGGGAAGGGCGCCGCCCATCGAGGTGCCTCCGTTGCTGGGGATGGAGCCGCCCATCGAGCTGGTGGCGCCACCGCTCGCCGCGCCGCCGCTCGCCGCGCCGCCGCTCGTCGCGCCGCCGCTGGAGACCTTGCCGCCAGTACCGAAGTCGGGGGCAGCCGGGTCGGAGCAGGCGACAAGTAGCGCTAGGGCGCAGATCGCCAAGGTGCCGGGAACCGCATGCTGGAAGCGAGCTGAACGTGTCATTCGAATTCTTGGAGTAGGAGTGATGCTTTCGAGGCGACGCGAGCCATGTCGGCCGCTTCACGTGCGCGGGCTTGCGCAGGAAAAGAACTGAATTCGCCCATACGGAGAAGCGACGAAATTGCCATCCCAGACTGGCTTCATCGACAATCGACGCCGGGTGGACAGCTGAGTTGTATCTTTCAGCCGCTGGCTGTTTGGCGCGAAGCAGCCGGACTCTTTTCGATGCCGCGCGGTGCGCTTTGGAGTCACGCAGGTGCCAGGGTCGTTGCTGAACCGGAACTTGTCGAAATGAATGGATAAACTGAGCTTCGATCTTTTTTCGAAGGCTACGCTCGGCGTCCAGCATTCACCGAGTGACGATGCAAACACAACGGGCACCTGGGTTGACTCTTCGCGGCGGGATTGCGCGGAGTTGGGGATGGGTACTCTCCGCGGCAGTGCTGCCGTTGGGCGCGTGTTCTGATCGAGTTG
>Ga0247764_1000882_pt1 | contig 10510 bp, 7 predicted proteins | sample UWRJL051202B4_FD_179932 | JGI IMG/M metagenome (GOLD analysis project Ga0247764, IMG submission 179932) | Plant litter microbial communities from Arlington Agricultural Research Station in Wisconsin, United States - UWRJ-L051-202B-4 | ecosystem: Environmental > Terrestrial > Plant litter >...
TGTCACCCCGTGTTGGCCGAGTTGTTCTCGGTGCAGCCGGCGCACGTCAGCAAAGTGCTGCTGGTGCACCACCTGCAGCAGTGGGAAACATCCAACGGCGACGCGCTTGGCGTCGGCACGGAGGCCGAGGCGTTAGCCCGTGCGGATTGGATCGTGGCTACCAGCGAGGAGACGCGCGGTCGCTTGCGACGCGCGGGGCTGACCAAGGAGCTGGTGTTGGCAGCGCCGGGTGCAGATCGCCTACCCGTGTTGCCGCGGCTGGAGCCGGCGCACGACGCTCGCTTCTTGTTCGTGGGCAACCTGCTGGCGCACAAGCGGGTACTGGAGCTGCTGCAGGCCTTTGATGGGCTCGGTGCGTGCGGCGCCACGCTGCGCTTGGCTGGCTCGGAACAGCGCGCACCGGAATATGTCCGGAGCTTGCGAAAATTCGTCGAGGATTCGCGCGATCTGGCTGAGCGCGTGCAGTTCATCGGTGTGTTGGATGACGCGAGCTTGGCGGAGCAATACGCAGCGGCAGATTGCTTGGTGTCGTGTTCTTTGGTCGAGGGCTACGGTATGGGCGTGACGGAGGCGTTGTACGCGGGGTTGCCCGTGTTGATGTCCCGCACCGGCTGCGCGGAAGAGTTCGCGCCTAGCGGCGCGTTGCACATCGTAGAGCCTAGCGACGTGCGGAGTTGGACGAAGGCCCTCTCGGAGCTGGTGACGGATCCGGCGCTTCGCTCGCGCAGGGCGGAAGCGGCGCAGAAACTGCGCCCGGCGCTACCGCGCTGGAGTCAAACCGTGGACATTTGGTTCGCGCGTCTCGGCCAGTAACGCGGAACTCAGCAGCGCGCGCAGCTCCGTCGCCGAGGCCCCTTCGCTTGGCGGAGCCGCAAAACGCACGTTCACGTCCACGTCGCGAAAGTCGCGGGCGAGCTGCAGCAATGGCGCCACCGTGCTGACGCCGCGTCGCTCGAACCAACGATTCACGAAGTGCTGCTTCGCGCGCTGCGAATGCACCCCGCTCACCGCGGCGATGCGGAGCGCCGCCTGATTCCTGCTGAACAGTCCAAGCAGCGCGTCGCTGCCCTCGGACCAGGGTTCAATCAGCGCTCCCTGCGCGCCGAAGGCAACGTCCGGCTCGATCTTGCCTGCCGGAAAATGCAACAGGGCGCCACCGGAACGCAGATGGGTCAACGCCGCGCGCACTGCCCCGATGCGGCGGGTCACCTGGGTCGGGTCGACAAACAGCAAGTGGGCTTGCGACAGGTTGCGCAGAGTTCGCAAGAACTCGCGATCCAGCGCCAAGATCCGCAGATCGGCGCGACCGAGCTCTGCCATGAGCGCCAACGCGTCGAACGCACCGGGGTGATTCGAGACCACGCACAGCGGCCCTTCTCGCGGGATCGCGTCATGGTTATACCTTCGCGTGGACACGCCCAACGCGGTCAGCGCGCGTCGCGCCGCCAAACACAGCCCAATCTGCACCACGTCTTCGTCGAAGCTCGCCAACGTCCGCGCCAGCCGCCCGGATAAACCGCGGAAGAGCCAACGCAGCGCTTCGCCTCGGGCACTCTGCTGGGGCACGCCGATGGCCGCCACGATCTCTTCGGATGAGAGCCGGCCCAGCGCGGCTGCAGTCACGGCGCGAGCGGGCACGGAGGGAGGGCTCATGGTGGCAGCCAGAGAGGGATAGTATGCCGCGAGCCGCGCGCGGAGTCGGCCTTCGACGGCCAGCAAAATTGCCGCAAGGAAGCGACCCTGCCGTAAGGTTGCGGGGCCCTGCGCAATTTCGGTCGAGTTCGTGCTTAACTCGGCTACGTGGTCTCCCCTATTGTTTCGCTGCCGCAGGCCCGAGCCGAGGTTTCGGCGAAGTTTGGTGGGTTGGCGCGCGTAGCGAGGCGGAGCCTGAGCGTTGCGACGCTGGCCGTGAGCGCGTTCCTTTCGTCGTGTTCGAACAATCCTTATTCGGAGACCGATTCGGCTGAAAAGGTGCTGTACCTGCCGTTTCGCGAGGCACCCAAGTCGCTCGATCCGGCCGTCGCGTACGACACCGCCGCCCACGAAATCACCGGCAACGTGTACGACACGCTGCTCGAGTACCACTACCTCGAGCGACCCTATCGGCTGATCCCCGCCTTGGCGCGCGAAGTACCGAAGCCTGAAACCCTGCCAGACGGCAAAGTGCGGTACCTGTTCGAGCTACGCGAGGATCTTTGGTTCGAAGCGGACGCCTGTTTTTCGCTGAGTCAGCCGCCTGCCAAGGCGCGTCGCGTGACGGCGGAGGACGTGGCGTTCGAGCTTCTGCGTGTGGCCGATCCCACGGTCAACTCGCCGGTGAATGAGCCATTCTCTGTCCTGCACGGTTTTCAGGAGTTTGGCGCGCGCCTCACGAAGCTGGGCGAGCAAGAGCCTACGTTCAAGAAGCTAACCAAACGCGAACAGTACCAACGAGCCGGGGGCGTCGAAGGGGTGCGCGCCGTGGACGAGCGCACGCTGTCGCTCACGCTGTCTCGAGCCTACCCTCAGATTTTGTACTGGTTTGCGATGCCGTTCTCCACGCCGGTGCCGTGGGAGGCCGTGCAGTATTACGACGGCCAGAACGGCCGACAGCACTTCGCGGATCATCCGGTCGGCACCGGCCCGTTTCGGCTCGCGCGTTACGAGAAGCAGGGCCGGATGGTGCTGGAGAAGAGTCCGAGCTGGTACGGCGTGCGCCATCCGGAGTGGAAGGCGCCGGGGGCTACGTATCCCGATCGCGGTGAAGCGGACGACGCGGCCAAAGGCTTCTTGCTGGAGGCCGCCGTCGGCAAGCCTCTGCCGTTCTTGTCCCGCGTGGAGTTTCGGCGGGAGAAGGAGAGCATCCCGTCCTTCAACAAGTTCTTGCAGGGCTACTACGACGCGTCCGGCATCATCCGCGAGAGCTTCGACAAGGTGATCCGCGACGATCAGCTGTCCGACGAGATGCGCAGGCTGGGCGTGCGGCTCGACAAGTCGGTGGGCGCTTCGGTGTACTACGTCGGGTTCAACATGACGGATGGCACCGTCGGCACGCCCGCTGGTGATCGCAGCCGTAAGTTGCGTCAGGCCATGAGTCTGGTTACGGATTTCACCGAATACTCAAGGGTATTCATGAACAATCGCGGAGTCCCGGCAGAGTCGCCGCTGCCGCCCGGCATCTTCGGCTACGAAAGCGACTACAAGAACCCCAATCGCCAGATCAATCGAGAGCGCGCGCAGCAACTCTTGAAAGAGGCGGGCTACGACGGCGGCATCGATCCGAAGACCAGCCGTCCATTGCGGCTGAGCTTCGACGTCGGCGATACCTCGCCCGATGGCCGCTTGCGTTACCAGTTCTGGGTCAACCAGTGGCGCACGATTGGCATCGACGTGGCGGTGTCAGCGACCACCTACAACAAGTTTCAACAGAAGATCCGCGATGGCGCGTACCAGATTTTCATGTGGGGTTGGGTCGCGGACTATCCCGATGCGGAAAACTTCTTGTTCTTGTTGTGGTCGGAGATGGCGCGCAGCAAAAACAACGGGCCTAACTCGGCGAACTTCATGAACAAGGCCTTCGATCAGCGCTTTCTCAAGGTCAAAGCGCTGGAAGACGGCCCGGAGAAGCTCGGCCTGATCCGCGAAATGCGCGGGATTTTGGAGCATGAAGCGCCCTGGATCCCGCTCTTTCACACCGAGGATTACACGCTGCACCACGGCTGGGAGACGAACGTGAAACCCTCGGGCTTGTCCGTGCCGACCCTGAAGTATCACGACATCGACGCGGAGCAGCGGCGCGTTCAACGCAAGAGTTGGAACAAACCGATCCTGTGGCCCGCGCTGGCCCTCGGGCTCGTGGCCGTAGCGCTGTTCATCCCGGGATTGCGGACGTATCTGAAGGAGCGACGCTGATGTTGAGCTACCTGATTCGTCGCTTGGGTTACGGCGTGCTGGTGGTGCTGGGCGTGCTCTTGTTCCTGTTTGCGTTGTTCTTCTTGGTGACCAAGCCGGACGACATCGCCCGTCGCGCGTTGGGCGACAAGGCGCCGCCCGCCGTGATCGAGCAATGGAAGAAGAACCACGGTTACGATCGACCGCTGTACCCCACCGCGGGTCACCTGACCGACAACCTGCTGGTCGATCACTTCCAGAGCATGCTGACCTTCGACTTTGGTCGCAGCGACGCCGACGACTCGCCGATCTCCGAGCGCTTGCTCAGCGGCATGAAGCCGAGCTTGATGCTGACCGTGCCAGCTTTCGTGCTGGGGCTGGTGTTCGCGATCGGCCTATCTTTGCTGGTCACGCTGTTCAGAGAAAGTTACATCGACGAGCTGGCTTTGATCCTGGGAGTCCTGGGCATGAGCATTCCTGGGTTGCTCTACATTATTGGTGGACAGTTCGTGCTGGGTAAGCTGCTGCGCTGGTTCCCGGTGTCTGGTTTCGATCCGGATTGGAGCTTGGTTGCACGCTTTCTGGCGCTGCCAGTCACCGTGGGTGTGGTCGCTGGACTTGGCCGCGGCGTGCGCTTCTATCGCACGGTTTTCATTGAAGAAATAAACAAGGATTACGTGCGCACCGCCTGGGCCAAAGGCTGCGGCGAAGGGCAGGTGATGAGCCGCCACGTGCTGCGCAACACGCTGATTCCCATCCTGACGGATGTCGTGGTGGAGATCCCGTTCCTGTTCACGGGCGCGCTCCTGACAGAAGCGTTCTTCGGTATTCCGGGCCTCGGCTCGCTAACCGTCGACGCGATCTTCGGCAATGACTTTTCGGTGCTACGCACGATGGTCTATATCGGGTCGCTGCTCTTCATCCTGGGGCAGATCTTGACGGACGTCAGCTACACCTTGGTGGATCCTCGAGTGCGTTTCGACTGAGGGCAAGGCATGGAGTCGCACGTCTTATCCAATCTGGTCACGCTGTTGCTCATCGCGGGCATGGTCGCGCTGGGCGTGTTCGCGGCCAGGAACCGCTTGTGGCGCGATGCATTCGTGCAGCTGTTCCGGCGGCGGCCGATCGCGCTGCTCGTGTTCGGGCTGTACTTGGCGGTTGGCCTGGCCGATTCGATCGCGTGGACGGGGGGCGCGGACGCAGGCAAAGACCAAGTGCTGGCGCATCAACCGCGGACGCTGATCGATCGCCTATTCGCCGGCACGCAGGAGAAGAGTTACTCGAAGCCGCTGGCCGCCCGCGAATTCTATCGCGACATACCGCTGGCTCACCCCGGCTCGCACCTGCTGGGTACGGACATCCTGGGACGTGACGTGTTGCTCGTCACGCTCAAGGGTGCGCGCGTGGCGCTGCTGATTGGCGGCTTCACCAGTTTGATCGCGATCCCGCTGGCGCTGCTGCTCGGCGTGAGCGCCGGCTACTTCGGCCGCTGGATCGATGACGTGGTGTTCTTCGTGATGAGCGTGCTGGCTTCAATCCCCAGCATCTTGTTGCTGGTAGCTTTGATCATGGTGCTGCCGAAAGGCACGTTGTCGGTGTGTGTCGCGTTGGGCGTGACCAGTTGGGTCAGTTTCTGTCGTCTGGCGCGCGGAGAGACCTTGAAGTTGCGCGAGCTCGACTACGTGGCAGCGGCGCGTTCTTTGGGAGTGTCGGAGGCGCGCATCGTGCTCCGGCATGTGGTGCCCAACCTGATGCACCTGGTGATCATTACCTTCGTGTTGATGTTCTCGAGCCAGGTCATCTCGGAGGCCGTGTTGTCCTGGCTCGGTATCGGGGTGGACGGCAGCTGGGGTCAGATGATCGCGCAGGCCAAAGATGAGCTCTCGCGCGATCCACTGATCTGGTGGAACTTGACGTCCGCCGGCCTGGCCGTATTCGGTCTGTTGCTCAGCGTGAACTTCATCGGCGACGGCGTGCGCGACGTGCTGGATCCGCGCACCTTGCGGGAGCATTCATGAGCGAAGCCGCTGCCGTTCAGGATCCTGCGACTCCGCTGCTGCGCGTAGAAGGGTTGACCACGCGCTTTCCCGCTGGCAAAGCCAGCGTGCCAGTCGTAGATGGCGTGAGCTTCCACATCCATCAGGCCGAGGTGTTGGCGCTGGTAGGGGAGTCTGGCTGCGGAAAATCGCAGACAGCGTTGTCGTTGCTCCGGCTCGTACCCAAACCGGGCGTGGTCGCGAGCGGCTCGGTATGGCTCGAAGATCGCGATCTGCTGAAGCTTCCGATCCCGCTGATGCGCAAGGTGCGCGGCCACGAGATCTCCATGATCTTCCAAGAGCCGATGACCAGCCTCAACCCCGTGGTGCGCGTGGGCGAGCAGGTGATGGAGGCCGTGCTGCTTCACGAGCGTGTCAGTCGCGCGGCCGCAGCGGCGCGCGCGCTCGAGCTGTTTCGACGCGTCGGCATCCCGGATCCCGAAGCGCGCTTGCAAGCCTATCCCCATCAACTTTCCGGCGGCCTCAAGCAACGCGTCATGATCGCGATGGCGTTGTCTACGCGCCCCAAGTTATTGATCGCGGACGAGCCCACCACGGCGCTGGATGTCACGATCCAGGCGCAGATCCTGGAGCTTTTGCGAGAACTGACGCGGGACTACAAGACCTCCGTGCTCCTCATCACGCACGATCTGGGCGTGGTGAACGAGCTGTCGCAGCGCGTGTGTGTGATGTACGCCGGCCGCATCGTGGAGCAAGGGCCGACGCGCTCCGTGCTTGCCAAGCCGAGCCACCCGTACACGCGGGGCCTGTTGGCTTCGATGCCCGCGCGCGCGCGGCCAGGCGAACGTCTGACGGAGATCCCGGGCGTCGTGCCGCGGCCCGTGAATTGGCCCGCAGGGTGTCGCTTCTGCACACGCTGTCCGGAGCGCTTCGAACCCTGCGATCGCGTGGTGCCGAAGCTGCTCCCTGTCTCCAGCGACCAGGTCGCGGCCTGCCACGCGCGTGAACGCGACCGCAACGCCGAGGCCACGTCGTGAGTCAACTCGTCAGCGATACGTCGGCGGAAGCCCTGCTGGAAGTGCGGGATCTGCGCACCTGGTTTCCGATTCGAAAAGGCTTGTTTCGCAAGACAGTCGGTCACGTGCGCGCCGTGGACGGCGTGGATTTGACCGTGCGGCGCGGCACGACCCACGCGTTGGTCGGTGAATCGGGTTGCGGCAAGACCACCGTCGGGCGCTCGATCTTGCGCTTGGTGGAGCCGAGCGGCGGTGAAGTGCGCTTCAAGGGCAAAAACCTGCTCGCACTCAGCCCGAGTGAGCTGCGCCCGTTGCGACGCGCGGTGCAGATGATCTTTCAAGATCCGATGACCTCGCTCGACCCGCGCTTTCGCGTGCGTGAACTGGTCGCTGAAGGCATGGAGTCGTTCGGCATCGGTAAGAACGACGAGGAGCGCACGCAGCGCGTCGCGGAGCTGCTCACGCGCGTGAAGCTGGATCCGACGTACATGTGGCGTTATCCGCATGAGTTTTCGGGTGGTCAGCGCCAACGCATCGGTTTGGCGCGCGCGCTGGCGGTCGAGCCCGAGCTGCTCATTTGCGACGAAGCGGTATCGGCCCTCGACGTCTCGATCCAAGCGCAGATGTTGAATCTGCTCTCGGATCTGCAGAAGGAACTGGGGCTGACGTACCTGTTCATCACCCACGATTTATCGGTCGTGCGCTACCTGGCAGACGAGGTCAGCGTCATGTACCTCGGCCAAATCGTGGAGCGGGCGCCCACAGAGCAGCTGTTTTCGCGCCCGACGCATCCGTATACGCAAGGTTTGCTGGCGGCGGTGCCGTCGGCGGATCCAGAACACCGCGCGGTGCGAGCAGAGGTGCTCGGCGACGTGCCTTCGCCGGCGAATCCTCCGTCCGGTTGTCGTTTCCACACGCGTTGTCCCAAGCGCTTCGAGCGCTGCCCCCGCGAGATGCCGGAGCTCTTCGCTCTCGAGCCCAGCGGACAGAGTCGGTGCTTCCTGGTGGAGCCAGGCAACTCCTGAAAGCTGGCTCAACCAGCTGATCCGGGGGGAGACCATCACCCTAGCAGGTAGACTTTTTGGATTTTCTTGCCGTGTCCGCGCTGCAACACTAAGTGTCTTGCTTCGCGACAAAAGCGTCGATTTTCGCCTCGAAACAGGCCGCTTTGCGCGGCTCCGGACAAGTGCTGGTTTCAGCTCTGTTTCATGAATGTTCAGCGCGTGTCGCGACTCGACAGGCTCGGCGCGGGCGAGCAGCAGCCATCCAGTTGAAACCTAGCGGCAAGCTGTTTCGCGTGACACTCTGAGCCCGTCGATGAGAACGTCCACGCTCGAGTCTGCTGCGCGGGCCCGTGCCTCCTACGAGAACCCACAAGCCGCCGCAGCTCCGGAACACCTCTTGGCGCTGGCGGAGGTGGGCAAGGAGCTAACTGCCGGGGGTGGTATCGCGCATTCGTTCGATCGTGCGATGCGCGTGTTGGATCGGCGGCTGGCTGTGCGTCGTTGCGTGCTGTGCACGTCCGATCCGGAGCGCCGCGTCTTGGAGCTGGAGGCGGCGTACGGTCTACCTGCGGAGCACTTTCGGCCGCGCTTCGGCACCGGTGTGGCGGGTCGCGTGGCGGAGAGCGGTCGTCCGATCATCGTGCCGACGTTGCGTCACGAGCCAATGGCCTTGGCCGAATTGACCGACGGGTCATTGTGGGCAGAAGGGGCTTGGAGTTTGGTTTCTGTGCCGGTCACGATGGCCGGCCGGCATGTGGGCTCCCTGTCCGCGTATTTCCCACGTTCAAGCGTGGACGACTTTGGCGGGCGCGTTGGAGTGCTGGAGATCGTCGCGTCGTTGTTAGGTCAAGCGTTGCGCGCGGCGCGCCTGGAGCGCGCTACCGGCGCTGACGAGCCGACCACGGACGAAGCGCGCCAGCGCTCGCAGCGCTCGCTGTTCGAATACGCCAACATGATTGGCACGAGCTCCGCGATGCGCCAGGTCTACGAACAGATCGGGCAAGTCGCGCGCACCAACGCCACCGCGCTGATCCGCGGCGAGTCCGGCACTGGCAAAGAGCTGGTGGCGCACGCCATCCACAACAACTCCATGCGCGCGCGCCAACCGTTCGTGAAGGTGAACTGTGCCGCGTTGCCGGAGACGTTGTTCGAATCCGAACTGTTCGGGCATGAACGCGGCGCGTTCACGGGCGCCCACGCTCGTCGCAAAGGCCGCTTCGAGCTGGCCCAGGGCGGCACGTTGTTCCTGGATGAGATCGGGGAACTGACGCCCACGACGCAAGCCAAGCTCTTGCGCGTGCTGCAGTCGCGCGAGTTCGAACGTCTGGGCGGCAGTGAAACGCTGCGCACGGACGTCCGCATCATCGCCGCCACCAACAAGGACATGGAGCGCGCGGTGGCCTCCGGGAGCTTCCGCGAAGACCTTTATTATCGCCTCAACGTGTTCTCGATTGGGCTGCCCCCGTTGTTGGATCGGCGCGCGGATCTGCCGGCCCTGGCGGAGTACTTCCTCAGCAAGTACGCGACCGAACATCGCCGCAAGATCGCGCGGATCTCCAGCGGCGCGCTCGAGTTGCTCTCCCAGTATGCCTGGCCGGGCAATGTGCGCGAACTCGAGAACGTGATCGAGCGCGCGGTGGTAGTTTGCGACGGCTTCGTGATCCAGGAGCATCACCTGCCGGAGCCCATTCGCGCGCAAGTGCGGGATCAACCCGCAGAGCGCATGACGTTGGCCGACGCGGTCGCGCGGCTCGAGCGCCAGATGATCGAAGAAGCCTTGCGCCAGGCACGCGGCAACTGTGCCCGCGCTGCGCGCGCGCTCGGCACGACGGAGCGCATCGTCCGCTACAAGGCTGGCAAGTACGGCCTCGACAGCGGCCGCTACCGTGGCTGAAGTTCATCACGAGTCTAAAGAGCAATGACGCGACCCGTAATCGCCTTGTTGGAAACCCGCATGAGCCGCGAGCTTGCTCGCTTGGTGGAGAAGCACGGCGGTGACCCCGTGTGCGTCCCTGCCGTACGCGAATGCCCGGAGTTCACGCCGGAGGTCGCGCACAGCTTGATCGACGCGCTGGGCAGCGACCGCCATGAGGTCGTGGTGTTCCTGACCGGCGTCGCGGTTTCACTGTTGTTCGAGACCGCCGAGCAGATTGGGCGACGCCCCGAGCTCGTGGCGGCCTTGCGCAGGCTCACGACCGTGTGTCGTGGTCCCAAGCCCACCGCCGCCCTGCGTGGTTTCGGCGTTGCTCCTACGCTCACGGCGCGGGATCCGTTCACGTCGGCTGAGCTGATCGACGCGATGAGCGGCCTCGAGCTACGCGGACGGCGCGTGGTGTTGCTGCACTACGGGGAGCGCAGCGAAACGCTCGCGGAGACGTTGCTTGCGCGCCAAGCGCGCGTGCAGGAGCTCTGGCTCTACCGCTGGCTGATGCCCGAAGACACGGACGGCCTCGTGCGTATGGCCGCGCGCATCGTGCAGGGCGAGATCGATGCTTTGGCCATCACCTGCCAAATCCAGTTTCGCCATTTGTACGAAGCAGCGGAGACGGTCGGGCTCGGCGGCAAACTGATCCGCGCGCTCAACGAAAGCGTGGTGGTCGCGGCCGTTGGCCCCACCTGCAAC
>Ga0247764_1000884_pt1 | contig 10509 bp, 9 predicted proteins | sample UWRJL051202B4_FD_179932 | JGI IMG/M metagenome (GOLD analysis project Ga0247764, IMG submission 179932) | Plant litter microbial communities from Arlington Agricultural Research Station in Wisconsin, United States - UWRJ-L051-202B-4 | ecosystem: Environmental > Terrestrial > Plant litter >...
CGTCCGCGCCGCCCATGGCGTGAAACTCGGTGCCAATCGTGCAGTTTGGTGGGGTCCGGATGATTTCGTAGGACGCCGGACCCAACCAACTGGAACCGCGCAGGGCTAGATTTCGGGTTACACTGCCCCCCGATGTCGTACGCCGCGTTGCACGAGCACCACCAACGACTCTCGCACCTGCGCCATGTAGAGGCGATCGTCTCCTGGGACGAGTCAGCCATGATGCCGCCAGGTGGCGGTGAAGCACGCGCGGACGCGGTGTCCACCCTGCGCGGTACCATTCACCAAACAGCCACGCGACCCGAGCTCGGTGAATGGTTCGAACGCGCGTTCGGAGAGCGCGCGAACCTGGAAGCTTGGCAACAAGCCAACCTGCGGGAGATGCATCGCGAGTGGTTCCGCGCGACGGCTCTGCCGCAACAGCTGGTGGAGGCTATGTCCCGCGCGGAGTCGCGCAGCGAGCAGGCTTGGCGCACGCTACGTTCGCAGAACGACTTTGCCAGCTTCTTGCCGCTGCTCCGCGACGTGGTGAGCCGCAAGCGCGAGGTGGCGCAAGCGCTGGGCGAACAACTACGGCTCTCCCCCTACGACGCGCTACTGGATGGCTTCGAGCCGGGCGCACGCAGCGCCGCGATCGAGCCCCTGTTCACGCGGCTGCGCGCATTTTTGCCGGGCTTCATCGCGCAGGCGCTGGAGCGGCAGAAGAGCGAGCAGGTGTTACCCACCGTCGGACCCTTCGCGGTAGAGCGGCAGCGCTGGCTTGGCCTGGAGCTGATGCGGCGCGTGGGCTTCAACTTCAGTCACGGGCGCCTGGATACTAGCCACCATCCGTTCTGCGGTGGCGTGCCGCAAGACGTGCGCATCACCACGCGTTATGACGTGAACGACTACGCCAAGTCCTTGATGGGCGTACTGCACGAAACCGGTCACGCCAAGTACGAACAGAATCTGCCGCCCAGCTGGTTGACGCAGCCGGTGGGCTCCGCGCGCAGCATGAGCGTGCATGAGAGCCAAAGCCTGCTGCTGGAAATGCAAGTCTGCCGTAGCCGCGCGTTCTTGGAGTTCGCGGCGCCGCACATTCAGCAGGCCTTCCCCGATGCCGTGAGCGTTGCGCCCGGGGCGTACACGCCGGAGAACTTGTTCCTACAAGCGGCGCGCGTGGAGCCAAGTTACATCCGTGTCGACGCCGACGAGGTCACCTATCCCTGCCACGTGGTGTTGCGCTTCGAGCTGGAAAAGAGCCTGATTGACGGGTCGCTGCGCGTGGACGACGTGCCGGAGGCCTGGAACGCCAAAATGACGGAGCTGCTAGGGCTGTCCACGCTGGGTAACGACCGCGACGGCTGCCTGCAGGACGTGCACTGGCCAGCGGGGCTGTTCGGCTACTTCCCGACCTACACCCTGGGCGCGCTCACCGCCGCGCAGCTCTACCAAGCCGCTGGTCGCGCCATCTCCGATCTTGAAGATCAGATAAGGCGCGGCGAGTTCGCGACATTGGACGCCTGGCTGCGCGACAACGTGTGGAGCCAAGGCTCGTTCCTGGAGACGAACGATTTGGTGACCCGCGCCACCGGGTCACCACTCAGCACCGCCGCCTTCGAGCGGCACGTCACGCGGCGCTACATCGAGCGTCTGTAGAGCCAAGCTCAGCCAGCCAGGATGGCGTCGAGCTTGCGCAGCTCCTCCGGCGCAAACTCCAGGTTTTCCGTGGCGCGAACGTTCTCCAGGATCTGGGCCGGGCTACTCGCGCCAATCAACGCGGACGTCACCGTGGGACGGCGCAGCACCCAGGCCAACGCCATCTGCGCGAGCGATTGATTGCGCTCGCGGGCGACGGCATCCAATCTCTGGATTATCGGCAATTTGGCGTTGATTTGCTCGGGCTTGAGAAAGCGTCCGTCTTTCACGGCGCGCGCTTCCGCCGGCATGCCTCGTAGATAGCGGTCCGACAACATGCCCTGCGCTAGCGGCGAGAACACGACGGCGCCGATGCCTTGGCGATCCAGCGCATCGAACAAACCTTGCTCGGGCGTGCGGTCGAACAGGCTGTAGCGCGGTTGATGGATCAGGCAGGGAGTACCGGCGGCCCGCAACAGCTCCGCCGCGCGATCGGTTTGCACGGGGTCGTAATTGGAGATGCCGACGTACAGCGCTTTGCCGGAGCTCACCGCGTGTGACAGCGCGCCGCACGTCTCCGCCAGCGGCGTCTCGGGATCGAAGCGGTGACTGTAGAAGATGTCGACGTAGTCGAGGCCCAGCCGCATCAGGCTCTGATCCAAGCTCGCGAGCAAATACTTGCGCGAACCGAAGTTGCCGTAGGGCCCCGCCCACATGTCGTAACCAGCCTTCGTCGTGACGATCAGCTCATCGCGATGCGCCGCCAGCTCCTCCGCGAGGATACGGCCGAGCGTCCACTCGGCGGAGCCGCCGGGCTGGCCGTAGTTGTTGGCGAGATCCAAGTGCGTGACGCCAGCGTCGAAGGCGGCCAGCACCATCTCCTTCGCCGTTCCGTAGTCGTCGCGTTCCCCGAAGTTGTGCCACAAGCCGAGCGAGATCAGCGGCAACTTCAAGCCGCTCTTGCCGCAGCGGCGATAAAACGACGGGCGATCGTAGCGAGTCGAAGCAGGCTGATGAGTCACTTGCTGAAAAATCCTTTAGCGGCGCACGGTGAACTACCGGCAGATAGCTGGGCGCGAGCTTGGCAAAACCGCTGCGTAGCGGCAAGCCAAGCCGAAAAGTTGCGCATTTATGGGACCGGTTCCGGGTCTCGCGCCTGACTCACCGCTTCAACGCTTTGCGTAGTGCTCGGGGCGGGCACGGGACATGCCGGCGGCCAGCTTCGGATACAACGCCATCCAGCTGAGCATCAGTCGCTGGATCGCGTCCTCCACCTCGCGCACGGAGACGGAGTAGTCATGCTCGATGTTGATCGGCCATTGCGCCTCGAGCTCGCCATCGCGCTCGTTCACGAAGAAGCAACCGGCCCACACCGTTTGGTGATGTTGATTCACGATCTGAAGCAAGTCGCTGCGCGCCGCCGGCGGAATGATCACGTGCGTGAGGAGCCGCACCAGCACCACGCGCCCCGTAGGTGCGCTGCGCTCACCTTTCGAGACTTGGGTATCGATCACCAGCCGCGCGCCAGGCGACTTCTCGTCCTCCCCCACATCGATCACGAGGACGCTGTCGCCCAGCTGATTCGCGTCGATCAAGTTCACGGACAAGCCACGCTTGCGCAGGTGCTCGCCGATGCGACGCTCGGTGCTGCCTTCGTCACGCGCCAGGCGCAGCTCAGCGCTGCCGGCGCAACCCGCGAGCGAGACAGCCAAACCGAAAAGCCCCGCCGCTCGAGCGATCGCGCTGTGCATGCCGAAATTTCATGGCACCCAGCGTAAGGGGATGCAAAGAGTACCTACACGGATGACCCCACGGTCTTATGTCCAAGTTGGTCATGCCCGTGTCTAGTTTGGTCCAGCCACCCAAGCGAGCTTGGGTGCAGGCGTGAAACTCGGCGCCGCGACCTTGATCGCTGGTGCGCTGCTGTGTGCCGGCTGCGGTGGACGCACCGGATTGGAAGATTTCGGCGCGAACATCAACGCTCGTGAACGCCTCACGTTGCGCGGCTTCGACCTTCAGCTCGCGCAATCCGCCGACGGCAGCGCGATTGTCGCCTACTCGGACCATGACAGCTTTGCCTCGGAGGCTCGGCTGTTCGACCCGGCGCGTGGCTGGAGTGCGCCGGTCGCGTTGAGCACGGCTCAGGCGCGCCCCAACTTCGTGCGCGTGGCCGCGGACTCTAGCGGGTTCTGGGCCTTGCTGCTGGCGGCCCCTAGCGTGAGCGAAGGCGCGCGGGATCTCGAGGTTTTTAGGTACGTGGACGGCGCTTGGCAAGAGCCAGTGGTGCTGAGCCGCGGCTCCTCGGCGGAGGAGGCTACGCTGGCTGCCGCCGAGGAAGGCGCGTTCGTGGTGTGGGCCGAGCGACAAACTCCGAACAACGCGACCCATGTGTTCAGCGCGGTGCTCGATCCCCAGGGAGATTTCAGGATCTCGAACTTCGACATCGGTAAGACCTTTGCGGTGCGCACGTTCGCCAGTGCCCGCATCGCCAACGGCTGGAGCGCCGCCTGGCAGGAGACGCGACTCGAACCAGGCAACGTGAGCCAAGAGCTGGGCGGCACGGTGTGCGAATTCGACGGAAGCTGTGAGCACAACTTGTACCCGCTCGAACAGACCTGGGTGGTCTCGCGCATCGCCTGGTCTGAGACGTCGCTGAGCGCGCTGTTGCTGCCGGCGGTGTCGCAACAGCACCCGTGGCGCCTCTTGGACCTGGAGCTGAATTTACGCTCGCGCGCCAGCAACGGGCTGCCCACCTCCAGCGGCGCCGGCGACAGTCTTGCGGGTTCGCCGCGCGGCACGCGCTGGCTGTCCGCGCCAGGCGGCTCCGCAGCGTGCGGTCGCGGCGTCATCACCGCCGGCGGCAACAACTCGGAACCGCCGGAGATCCGCAGCTTTCGCGACGAGTCTTCCGTGGTACACACAGCTACCGTCACGGACCTAGCTGGTGAGCCGATCGTGGCCTTTACGGAGAGTGAACCAGGTTCCAAAGATTGCTCGGCACAGCGCCTGTTCTGGATGCAGCGTCGCGCCGGCACCTGGACGGCCGCCGAACGCGTTCCAAGTTCCAGTCGCAAGCTCAGCAACTTGCAACTCGCCAGCGCCTCGGACAAAACCTTGCTCGGCTTCGCCGAACTCGACACCCAACGCCTCGTCATCACCCCGCTGGGTGCTCTCCGCTGAATGAACACAAATGAGTGACGACCGAGAAGTGCCAACGTCTCGCTTAGGCCGCCTGGCGCGATTAGCTGCGCTCGGCGCGCACACGGGGGTGAGCCTGGTCACCTCGCGCGACGGCCGTGACGCCGCGGCGCAAGCCGCTCAGGTGCTGGGGCACTTGCGCGGCTTGGCCGCGAAGTTGGGGCAGATGGCCAGCTACATCGACGGCATCGTACCGGAGCACCAGCGCGCGGCCTACGAAGGCGCGCTCGCGGCGCTGCGCACGGCCTCGCCCAGCTCTTCACCGGAGCGCATCCGCGAACTGGTCGAGTCCGAACTCGGCGCGCCCATCGATCGGCTCTTTGCGGAGTGGGAAACGCAGCCATTCGCCAGCGCGTCCATCGGCCAGGTTCACCGTGCGCTGCTGCTGGATGGGCGTGAAGTGGCGGTGAAGGTGCAGCACCCGGGCATCGATCGCGCCGTAGAGAACGACCTCAAGAACACCTCCGTGATCGAGAGCATCCTCGGCACGGTCACCCCGCGTAGCGTGAAGGCGGCGCACGTCTTCGACGACATTCGCGCCCGCTTCCGCGAAGAGCTCGACTACCGACACGAAGCCACACAACAACGCGCCTTCGCCGAGCTTCACGCGGGTGATCCGCGCATTGGCGTGCCCGCAGTCATCGCCGAACGCAGCGCGCGCCGGGTGCTCACTTCCGAGTTCGTGCACGGCGAGAGCCTGGACCAAGCCGCAGCGCGCACCGAACCCGAGCGTCGCGCCTACGCGGAAACGCTGTGGCGGTTCGTCTTCAAAGGCACGCTGATCGGTGGTCGCTTCAACGCCGACCCGCATCCGGGAAATTTTCTGTTCCAGGCCGACGGTCGTGTCACGTTCCTGGACTTCGGCTGCGTGCAGATGATGGACGCGGATCGCTCCGTGACCGCCAGGTCGCTGCACGCCGCCGCCGTCCGCCGTGACGAACCCGGTTTCCGCGCCGCCGCCGCAGCGCTGCTCGAGTCGCGCGGCGGTAGTTACGAGCAGGCCGCCTGCAGTTACGTGCGGCAATGCTTCGAGCCGCTGTTCGGCTCGCCGCACCACATGACGGCCAGCTACGTGGCCGAGTTGGTGCAAGGCATCGGCAAACTGAAGGCGGAGATGTTCGCGAAGGACAAAAGCTTCGTGATGCCGCCGAAAGGCATGGCGTTCATGAATCGCCTCCAGTTCGGCTTCTACTCCGTACTGGCGCGCCTGAACGTGCGGGTAGACTACGCAGAGGTCGAGCGTACGTTCATGGCCGAGGCCGGTAAGCCCATACAATCCTGACCATCGACGTGGCCGCGCTGCGCGAACAACTCGAGGCGCTGGGCAAGTGGCAGTGCGACGTCAGCGCAAGCGCGCCCGCAGCTCCAAAGTGCCACCCTTGAAGCTGAATTTGGCCTGATCGAAGCTGGGCGGGCCGAAGCTGCCGCGCGCGTTGTTGCTAGCGCAATAGTCTTCCGTGGGGATCCCCAGGAAGCCGGTGTTCAACTTGCCGTTGTTGTCCTGATCATGAAACGCGGAGGCCGCGTATTCACCGGCTGGGATCCCTGAAAACACGCAGGTCGCCGTGTACGTCTTGCGACCATCTTTCTGCTCTTCCACCGGCTTGACCACGGAGGGTTGCACGGCTGTCTTCAACCAGCCGCCGCGATCGAACAGCGCGCAGCGGACCACCCCCTGAGCGTTGCGCGCTTCCAACACGAAACGGATCACGCGCTTGGCAGGGGCTGGCTCCGCCCTGACGGCCTGCACGCCGAGCAGCGCGCCCAGCAACCAAACTCCGCAAATCACCGTCTTCATTCCGCCACCGCCGAATCTTCTTGAAGGCCGGAGTCAGGCAACGCTGCCCGCAGAAACTCGCGGAAGTTCTGATGGCAATCGTAGCGCGCAAAGTCCGCTTGAACCGCGCGGGCACGCGCGCGAAATGTAGACTGAGTCAGCAAGCGTTGGGCCGCTTCGAGGATCTGCGCAACTTGCACGCCGCCGGCGCGCACCAAGATCCCGGCGCCTGCTCGCTCGATCGCCGTCATCGCCAAGTACTGGTCCAGATTGGAGGGCACGCCGAGCACGGGGACGCCCTCCATCAGGGCCTGGTAGCCGGTGCTGGAGCCACCGTTGGTGATCACGAAATCGGCGCGCCGCGCCGCGAGGTGCCCCGGCAAATAAGGCGCAACCGACACGTTCTTCGGCACATCCTTGAGCTCGATACGCGCCGCGGTCGACAGCACGGCTTGAATCGGCAATTTTCCGATCGCCTCCAGCACCACCGGCAATGCTTCCAGCGCTCCGGAGGAACCGAGCGTGACGTAGACCACGGGTCGATCCGTGCGCAGCTGCTGAAACCACTCCGGTTCGGGGATGTTCGGCGACCAATTGACGCCACCCAGGAAGCGCTGATGCGCAGGCAACGGTACGGTCGGCACCAACTCGGGAATGTCCGCAAACAGCGTAAAGTCGCCGGCGGTCAACACGTCCAACAGACTATCCAGTGGGGCCAGACCAAAACGCTTGCGCAGACTATTCATCGGCGCGGCGAAGTAGCTGAACGCCTTGGGCAACGCCTCCGGCAAGTAGCGCTCGGCCACCTTCAAACCAACCACACGAACTATGGGATGATCCGGTACCGGAAAGCGCTCGCGCAACGCGAACGGACTCCAGTAAGCGTTGATCAACGTGGCGCAAGGCACGCCACTCACCTGGGCGCTGACCGGCAACGACAACCGAAAGTCGCCGATCACCAGGTCCGGCTTCAGCTGCTGCAGCAACTTCAGCTCGTCTTCCACGTAACCGCTCAACGTCTTCGTGTCGTACAGGCGGTCGCCGCGGGCTAGCCGCTGCATCGCTCGGGGACCGTCTATGGTGGGCAGCAACCATTGCTTGAAGCGCGTGCTCGCAAACACGACCGGGTCGAAGTGGCTGCACGCGAAGTGAACCTCGTACTCAGCGGAATCCAGTCGCTCCGCCAGCGCCACCAGGCGCACCACCTGAGCGAGACATATGTTCTCCGCCACGAACAGCAGCTTGCGCATCCGCTTCCGACGCCTCCCGGAAATTATCGAACTCGGCTCGAATCTTGGCAAGTCGGCGCGCGCCGTCGGTCAGATCTCCTGGAACCGGCTGGTCGCTCGCTTCGTCCAAGCTACCGCACTCGAGCCATTGCGGCCAGCTCCGCGCCGTGGCTCAGATTGGCGGTGACGTCTTTTGGTCCAGAAACTTTATGGTCCGCCACGAGCGTCGCCTTCCGCTACTTCGATCTGGGCGCGACGTTGTTGTGGGCCGCTAGCGGCGCGCGCATCGCAGCGCGACGCGGCTTCGACTTGGTCGGCATTTTCGTGGTGGCGTTGGTGTCTTCGTGCGGCGGTGGCCTGCTGCGCGACGCTTTGTTCCTGCAGGCTGGACCTCCGGCGGTCGTTCGCACGCCAGCGTACATCACGATCGTAGCCGCCACGACCATCGTCACTTGGCGTTTCGGCTCGCATCTAGCCAAGGCGGTGCCGCCGACGTTTCCCCGATTCGCCATGCAGCTCGCCGACGCGCTGGGCCTGGGCGCCTTCGCGGTGGTTGGGATGCGCTTGGCGCTCGCCGCTTCGATCCATCCAGCCGGCGCGGCCATGGTGGGCGTGGTCAACGCCGTGGGCGGCCAACTCGTGCGCAGCTTGTTGCTACGACAGACGCCCAAGATATTTCAGCCGGGCGAATACACCGCCAGCGCCGCCGCCGTCGGCACCATCGTGTACGGCGCGTTGTTCGTCGCCGCGCACGTTGACGAGCGCGTGGCTGCGGTCGCGACGATCCTTTGCGTCGCGGCTCTGCGTTGGGCGTCCGTACACTATCAGTTGAGGACTCGTCCGGCTTACCTGAGGCGGCGCTCCAGAAGCCTGCGACCTAAAGCCGCGCTAGCAGATCGGCCTTTTTCGCGCGAAACTCCTCCTGCGAAATGATGCCGCGTTGAGCGAGATCGCCCAGCCGTTCGATGGTTTGCAAGATCTCCTGATGCCCTTGCGGATTTTGCAGAGGCGCGGAGCCCTTCGACGATTCGGGCTCGAACATGGATCCGGAGATGCTCGGGAGCGTGGCCGTCCCCGAAAACCCGGCGGAGCTGACGATGGGCAGGCTCTCCACCGTGAACGTACCGTACTGGCTGCTGAACGATAACGAACCGGAGCTAGAGCCTTGCTGTTGCTGTACGCCGCCGATCTGATGATCGAGCGTGTTGTAGATCGTAACCTCGTTGTTGCGCGAGATGGCCAGGCGTTGCACGTGCGGGAAGTACGCGTAGCGCGCGTCGTTCTGGCCGCCGCTGCTGCTGGGGTTCCCGAGCTCTGACGGCCACCAGTTGTAGCCGCCGCCGTAGTTTCCGCCGCTGCCCGGATTCGAGCCGGGCGACGAGGGCAGCGGTTGAAACATCTGATTCGCGCTCAGCAGGCTGGAAAGTTCGGAGCAGATTCCGCTGACCTGACCTTGCAGGCGAGAATTGAACATGTCGCCAACCATGGTCATGCCGCCCTGCATCCACTGCCCGCCACCACCGAGCTCTGGATGATAAAATTGGGCCATGGTGCCGCCACCCGCCGACACTGCGTTCAGTAACGTTCGAACCGCGTCCTCACTGACGCCGTAGCGCTGCGCCAACTTATGAACGGCATCATTTCCGAATGGGGTGAGCTGTTGCACGGGAAAAACCTCGGGGCGAGCGTAGCTCCATCCACTCACTCACCAAACCAATTCGACGGTGGAGAGGGAAACAGGAAGGCGGGAGGCGGGCAGGGTTTTGGGTGAAAAGCAGGCCTGCCACGACCAAAAACCAAGATTGTCCCGTCTTGCGCCGCTTGTTTCCGTTCCTCGACTGCGGCTAGAGGGCCACGGTCGCGACGGCGGCGTTTTGTCGACGATTGTGCCACCAGCGCGCTAGAAAGACGCCCGCGACGCCGGTAGCCCAGCCGGCGATCACGTCTACCAGCCAGTGATGGTCGAGGTACATCGCCGCGAACGCCATCAACGCGGTGTAACCAAGATGCAGCAGGCGCGCAGGTGTGCTGGCGCTGCGCCAAGCCGAAACCAAACCGATGATCGGGTAGGCGCAGTGCATGGATGGCATGGCCCCGAACGGCGTGGCGGCGCGCGCGTAAAAGTCTCTGTAGTAGTGGATCTGCAGCAGCTCATCGATGCGACCGAGCCCGGCAGGGTTGGGCAGCGTGGCAAGATCCACGGCGCAACCGTGTGCGTGCACATACCAAGGCGGCGCCGCCGGCAGCAGCAGCCAACACACGAACGAGATGTAGTTCGCGATCGCGAACGCCCACAGGTACACGCGCAGCAGCGGACGATCCCGAAAGAACAGATACCCGGCGTACAGCAGCACCAAGTAAACGAAGATGGTGTACGGCACGGCGCAGATCAGATCGAGGACCGGGGTCGCTCGCGCAGCGAACGTCTCGCCGATGGTGCGGCCGTTGTTGAGATAGAACAACGAGTCCAGGTTGCGAAGCTCACAACTGAGCACGCGCCCGGGCAGCACGAACAGCGGGCGCAGGTAGCGCACCAAGTCCCAACCGAGGCCGGTCGCGACGTACGGGTACAGATCCAACAGCAAGGCTTTGGAACCGCGCGTGCCATAACCCAAGCCAATGCACGAGACGACGAAGAAGTAATGCTCGAGGCGTAGCTCGTTGCCGGTGAGCCAAATTGCCAGCGAA
>Ga0247764_1000885_pt1 | contig 10501 bp, 10 predicted proteins | sample UWRJL051202B4_FD_179932 | JGI IMG/M metagenome (GOLD analysis project Ga0247764, IMG submission 179932) | Plant litter microbial communities from Arlington Agricultural Research Station in Wisconsin, United States - UWRJ-L051-202B-4 | ecosystem: Environmental > Terrestrial > Plant litter >...
AGGTAGCCCCCAGTGCTGCTACAGTGCAATCTCGATGCATCATTGTAATTAGCTCGTATTGAGGTATACTTCCTTCCACAAAGGCGGTCATAACGCTGACCGCCATCATTGCCCTCCCAAGCAAATCAAGTTTGTCATGCACCAGCGCCTGCGAGCTGATTCCACCTTCCCCTCCGATGCTTGTGATCTGCTTCCAAAGCATCTCCCAGACCTCTTGGCACTCGCCTCTATAGCTGCAAGTCAAGTGATGATTGATCTCAGGTGGGCTGTCCGGCATCGCCTCGCATGCAACGGTTAGGTTGTAATGACCAGACAACAGCCGTACCCTCTGATCTCGGGTCAGAAGGGGGTCTGCATCCCATTTTCTGCGGCCTTGGAGCAGCATGGCGTGATAGGCCAACCCTTCAAGATCGCGTAGCCGTAGGCGCCCAGCGGCGCTCATCACGACGGCTAAATCTTTTCGTTCGGCGATAAGGCTTCGCCAACGAGCAACGACTGCTGTTAACAGTAATAATGCAGCCGAGTCGGAATCCGAGGTTGAGGAGGAATTGCCTGACGAATCAGAGTCATTGCAAAGGACGGCTACCTCTGTCACTCGGACGAGAGCATGAGTGGATACTGCCCGTCCGGAGCGTGCCGCTTCCATCAGACAGCGGCTGAGCGACTTGAGCGCCCATGACTCCGTGGTTATAAAATGGTATTTGTGCGCCATCTGAGCGATATTGGAGAGCCTGATAACATCTGCTTCTGACGAGCTCATTTGGGTAATTTCCTGTGGCCTGTGCATAGAAGGCCCCTATGGGTGCATCCAAGAATGAATGACCATATGGTGACTCACAAGGCGTATAACGACCATAGCAAATCTCTGAACTCGTCCGCTGTATCTCCATGTAGCTGGATCGGATCGAGGTCGTTCCCCCCCTCTTCGACAAGAATATGGGAACCGTCCTTTGTCGCACTAGTCTTGGAATGAAGGTCCAAAGAAAACATGTTTTCAAATGTCGAGCCATCCCGAGCCAGTAGGGATCTGTGTACCTATAGCAGTTCGTTGGATAAGAGATATAGAAACTCATCGACAGGTATATGAGCTCGCCTTGAAGAGAATGTTTTCCACAAGAAATGTGGTGTTTCCATCCAGAAAATAGTACCACCTGTCTCTCTCTGTCATTATGGAGGTAAGTAATGGGCGCTAGATGGCTTGGTGGTCTCCTGGGCGAGACAAAAGGTTATCTGATCCGATAGCCACAGTCCCGAACAAAGAAATGGTATGTGGAGAGGAAGGTGCTACCAGGGTTCGAACCTGGGTTCCAGGAAATCGAGACGTGATCAAAATCCTGGGTGATAACCACTACACTATAGCACCGTGCGAGCATTGGGAAATTTGGCTACCAGAATTGGAAGGCCCTTTCGCCCAGTCCGCTGGAGCTTCTCGGCCCGGCCGAGTTGACCATGTTGCCCACACACACTCACCTCACAGAATACGCCGACCCAGTTCTCCGCCCTCCATCTCCAGCATCGTCCGTTGGAACAGCATATCCCCCTGATCAAACCTCGTTCAGTGACTCTGAATTCCAACTTTCAGGGTCTGCTTTTGACAGAAAATGTCTCGACCGTATAGGGCTTCACCTACCCAGGCAGGATGAACGCGACGCGGAGAAGGATCCTTTGATTACGGTCCAAGGACCAGGAGGACGAACTTATTGGGTTGGAGAGACACCGTTGGATCCAACAGCAGCGAAAAGTTCGTGTATTCTGCGCGTTTTGGTCCTCTGAACTGACGCCCTGATATCCAGGCATCAGCGAAGGCGTCATAACGCGTCTAAGAGCGGAAGTGGCACGCTTGCGCGACGACGAGATCTACGAGAGGATCCTCCTACAAGGCTCAAAGGCGGGGCTCGAACCATCTCCTTCAACGAAGGATATCGACGCGATAATGCGGACCATGATGAGCCCTAGCATGGATATTGGATCCCGCCCTCACATGGGTAAGAACGCACCTTTGAACGCTCCGAATGGTACCTCGACTGGACCTGCAATTGTGAATGGCCCTTGGAACAACTTCGGGATACAGACAGCCTTCGAGAGAAGGGGGAGTGTGGCATCGTCTACAGCTGGTATGAATAGCACTACAACAGTAGGGAAGAGAAGTAGGAATGGGACGAGTAGGAATGTATAACATTGGGCAGAATTTTGCATCTGATTCGCCTTTCATAACCTCAAATGTCTATCTTAGCATCCGCCTTCTGCAATGTCAGGTGAATTACGACACTCGCATCTGCATGTGGTACAGGATGGTATCATATATAGTTAAAGAAATCATAATTATACATACGCTTTGAACCGTCTTCAAATCCTGCGCCTGTCCCCGCCTCAATCATCGTCAAATCCCCCAGGCTCAGCAAAGTAATCCGGTAGCGCTTCTTCAACTCTCCGAATCACGTCCCCAATTGCCTTCTTCGCATTATTCCTACAATCGTGATGCATATAAGTGGCACTGCCCCACCGATCGTAGTCCTTCTGCACAAGCTTCAACCTGCCAATAACATCTGCGAGGCCAAGGTTCATGACACTATCACTTCTTGTCTTCTCTTTCCAGAACTCGAGCCATGATTGAGTGCAGCCTTGCTGGTGCCAGGTAGCACCGCATGAATGGGAGTGCTCGAAATGGATTGGCGTAAGTCGTAGTTTGTCCCAAGTTGATGTAAGGCGGTAGTAGCCCGCGAGGAGGCGTAGCTGTTGCTCGCGAGTGATGATGAGTCGGCCCGAGTTATCGACTGTGCCAGTTTCGCCCTGCGCCAATATGGGGTTACTTTCATGAGAAGATAAACCACTAGCATCCAGATTTGTGGTTGGCTGAGACTGGAGGACGTCCACCTTAACCTTCTTCACAACGACAGCCTTTTGCATCACTTCCATATAAGCGGCTCCACGAAGTGCGCGTAGGTCAAGCTCGTCTGCGAGGGTCATTGCAAGATAGGCATATTGTACTGACGAAGACATTAGTTGGCGTAGTAGACCAATCATGGTCCCCAGTAACCGGTCGTGTTGACAAAGTTGTGCAAGCCGAATCAGTCGTGTAAGCTGGTCGGCCGTTTCTGACTGGGTGGTCGCTTTGCTGGAAGATCCCAGCTGCTCCGCGCCGTTGAAGGTATACGAATGAGGAGGTGGCATAGAGCTTAGTATTGGCGAAGGTTTACGATTGACATATTCTTGGATGGCGTCCAACGCCCATGTTTCGATTGATTTGAACGAGTATTTGTTGGAGACTCTCGCGATATCGATAAGGTGCCCCAGATTGGCGTCGCGTGAGGTGACAATGCGAAGTTCAGGGGGACTGTCCAGCTTTAAGTATTATTTCTTCGGCAGATGGCAGAGATTGGAATACGTACAGAGCATAGAGAGCCCATAGGAAGTGTCTAAATTCTTCGGGTGTCTCCCCTATGAGGATGATTGGATTATCGTCCGAGCGCCCCTCGGCTTCGTTATTACCCTGCGGTAGAGTGAAAAGAGTACTGAAGCTCGACGAATCTCTGCTTAGAGTAGAGCGGTGGACCTAAATACATCCCGTCAGTGGCTGTCAAAAGTACATGTCTGGCCATCGACTCACATTGAACAGCGTATCTCCGACCAGAAGCACACAACTCCCATCTTCCAGGTAATATGTTTCGTCTCGTTTCCGTGGCTCAGAAGCCACGATTTGTGTTGGAGGTCTCAAGTTGATCTTGCTTGATGAAGGTTCGAGAATAGGCGAGTGAGAGATTGAAGGCGAACTTGATGTTGAGCATACGAGGCCCTCCATCTCCGTGTCAGTGTCGATTTCATCATAATTTTTGGACATTTTTTCTGGTGGTCTAGCGTCGTGTGGACCAGAATCGCACCTCCCACGTTTCCTCTGTGGTGAGATGACGTCGCTTGTGCCTGTGTTATTGGTGTTGAGGCTTAGGCTGCTGGTCGTCGAAATTTGAAAGTTTGCTGCGCCAGGAGAGAGAGGAAGACCTGACATCCAATTAAGAGGAGATATAGGGTAGGAATATGCGGTCTAGACAGCCAAGGTATCAACCAGATAAGTTGCAGTTAAAAGATGAGAGTCTCGCTCAAACAGTCGATCGCTGGGTGTGGCGTTAGAGTGATATCCGGGCCGGTTCACAAATTGGCGCCGGCATCAGAATCGTGGGATAATTCATGGTGGTGAACCAATGCACCTGGCAGCCTAATCCTTCACACCTGAACGACAGCAATGCCATTTGGCACAATCGAGCTTAATGATGGCAACAAGGTGTGTCTTTTTTGCTTCCTTATTACATGTCTGACAAGCCATAGATTCCTGCCATAGCCTTTGGCTCGGGTAGCGTAAACAAGGGCAAGGACATCCATGAATACGTCGAACAGGCCATAGAGGCTGGCTTTTCACATCTTGACACCGCACAGTGTAAGTTGTATTTATCGCCAAGTTGTGCATACACTGATTGCTATCGAAGACTATCAGAATGAGGAGAGCGTAGGGATTGCAATTCGAGAATGCGGGTTGGGGAGGTCCGATCTCTTCGTGACCACCAAATGGGCTCTTGGAACTGTATCGGACGCCATCCAATCAAGCCTATATAAAGTGCGCCAGTCCATTCTTTTCATACGTATACAAGTAGGCTGACGCTTAAGCATTGGCTTGGTATAGCTCGGAGTTAAACAAGTAGACTTATACCTCATCCACGTCCCAATGGCTGTAAACGGAGATTACGAGGGTCACTGGAGGCAATTCGAAAAGCTCAAGGAAGATGGACTAGCGAAGTGTGCTCACAAAATATTTTTCGACACCAGTATGCTGACATAGTTCCTCAGGAGTGTAGGGGTCAGTAATTTCACGCTCGAGGATCTGCAACAAGTGGTCAAGATTGCCAAAGTCAAGCCAGCAGTGAATCAAATTCACATGCACCCATACAATTATCACGAACACGCGTCCTTACTGGAGTATCAGGCTAAACATGGTATTGTGACAGAAGCGTATGGCAGTCTTGCGTGGGTTCAATCTTGCATGATCTAATATTGGATTCGACTAACTCTTTACCAAAATTTAGTCCAATAACGACATACCCCGGTGGACCAGTTGATATACCCTTGAGGAAGGCTGCCGAGAGATTAGGCATCACACTCACTCAGGTTGTGTTCCTCTGGGTCAGGGCTAAAGGCGCGGTCATCGTAACGTCTGGCATCCTCTCCGCTAGCAGTGAGAGACGAGAAACTGACATAACGCCGCGTTGATAGGACGACTTCAAACAAGCAACGATTGCAAGAATATCTCGCAGTTGGCGATCTCCGTAAGCTCACTATGTTCCGGCTTACTTCCGCGGCATAAGCTGAATATATTTCTAAATAGCTGACCTTACTCAAGAAGAAATCGATGCTATTGATGCAGCTGGTGCAAACGGGCCACCATCGCTACTTGCCAGATCTCTGCCAGCCGCCTTCACTGGATCCCGGCGCCTACACCACCAAATTATACTTTTCATCCTTCTTGTGGTGGCTTCCTATTCCGCCTTCTCGGTTGGCATTCCACGGTGCTAGATGCATTCCAACTTCTACACGATCCATTTCTTTCGAAATGACCCAGGTGCTTATGGCGTAGGTACTTATGCAGCGTAGCACCGTGAGTATATCAATTCCAATTCATTTTCATATATTTTATAAAGACGCATTTGTGGTATGTTGTCCGGGGGTGAGTATGAGATACTTACACACATCCTTGAATTGACTCCGTAATTGACGCGACTTATTTGTTTGTAAATATTTGTCCTCGCGTCGTGATGCTGAGCGCGTCGCGCCTCAACCTTCAGGTTTTATCATTTTCCACCTCTGCTCACAATGCCCAAGCGCAACTACGCAGCCGAAGAGGAAGAATCCGTCTCCAACGCGTCGTCCAAACGGGCACGCACGGAGGACAGTGACGGGGAAGAACCATCTCAGGCGCAGACGCGTCGTAAGCGCGAGAGTAGAAAGAAAAGCAAAGGAAAAGGAAAAGCTCACGATTCTGAGGAAGAGGACGAATACGATGAAGGAGGAGCAGTAGAAACTCAAGGTGATCAGGAAGTAGATGACGAAGAGTACGAAAGGAAGTACGGAGCTGGCATACGTGCTCACCTCGAATCAAAGCGCCTGATTCAAGGGGTAAGACTTGTCAACCCTCTCGTCTGTAACACACTCAATGAGTTTTAGGGAGTTGCTGAGCATGGTGTCATTGAATACGTCGAGATGAATCAGTTCATGTGCCACAAGTACCTGAAGTTTACTTTTGGGCCCCAGATCAACTTCATTATTGGTGAGTGGCAACCCTCTCAGTGCTGACCGAAATCTGACTCTTTTCAGGTCATAACGGAAGTAAGTGACTGTTGATATGCCTTACTTTCAGGTCGATTTGACTCTGCAATAGGTGGAAAGAGTGCGGTCTTGTCTGCGATTACTGTCGCTCTTGGTGGAAAAAGCACATCTACTGGCCGTGGCAGCGGCTTAAAATCCTTCATTCGCGAAGGTCAAAGGTACGTGATACGCTTTCCCTAACGCTTTGAGGTAATTAGGTAACACTTTTCAGTACCGCTGAGGTCACAATCCACATCAAGAATCAAGGCGAAGAAGCGTTTAAACCAGAGCAATATGGCAAGACCATCGTCATCACGCGTAAATTTTCTAGAGAAGGTAACGCTTCCTGGAAAATCAAGAGCAAAGATGGGCGAACAATTAGCACGAAGAAGGAGGAGTTATCCGCTATTTGTGACCACATGAACATTCAGGTCGACAACCCGATGAACGTATTGACCCAGGGTGAGCAATGATTGCTGTTACTTATCTGGAACCGTAAACTGAGTATACTTAATGGAATAGATTCTGCCAGGCAGTTCTTGAGCGCATCGGCGCCAACCGATAAATACAATGTTCGCATTTGAAATTTGAGATTGACCATTCTCTGACATTTTCCTCCTCAGTTCTTCCTCAAGGGTACTCAGCTTACTCAGCTTTCAGAGGAATATGAGCTCTGCCTTGCTAACATCACTCAAACATCAAAACTCCTTGTTATAAAGAAGGATGCCCTTCCCGATCTCAGGACTAGACTACGCGAAGTGACTGCTCGCTATGACGAGGCTGAGAAAGCGCGCGAACAGAAGAAAGCTGCAGAGGACCTCAAAAAGGAACTTGCATGGTCGCATGTCGCCGCTAAAGAGGAGGAGATGAAGAAGAAGATAGAGGAGGTGGCCAAAGCAGCGCGTAGGTTGCCTAAAATTGAGGAGAGCCTGAAGGAAGCTCAAGTATGTTCGCCATTTTCGTCCTACCAATCTTCGAATGCTTACACTTACATGCATAGAATGCCTTCGAAGCGGCATCTGCAGAAGTAGTTAGACTCGAGGCCGAACATGCCGAGCTCGGCAGCGTTGACCATCTCACCGAGCAGAGGAAACAAATCCAGACTCAGATGAAGTCTAAGAAAGACCAGCTAGTAACCGTGAATGTGAGTTTCGCCTCACTCACTTTGAGATCGGTCTCTTACCCTCCTTTCCACCGTAGAATGATATAAAGCAGATGAACGCGAGCGTCCTCGCCTTAAATCAGCAAATTGAAGAATTGACACAGCAAATTGAGGCTGAGTCCCGCCGAATGGCTCTGCACACCCAAACCAAACACGAAGAATCGCAACGGAGGCTCGATAAGGCCAGAACGGCGGTTGAGGTCATCCAGACCCGTCTCGACGAACTTATTTCGAAGCGTAAAACTGCTAGTGTCCAGCTTGACAAGCTCGGTGCGGATGGCAAGGAAGCCGACCGAGCCAAAGCCAAACTTCAAGAACAGATCACGAACTGTGATAGGATGATTAATTCCGCTCACGAGAAAGAGAAAGACGCACTCATTCCTTACGGCAGAAATATGAAAGAACTGCTCCAAAGGATCAAGTCCATGCGCTGGAATGGCGATGTTCCCCTCGGTCCCCTTGGTCAGTTTGTGACAGCTAAGGATCCGAAGCGATGGGGCGAGATCTTAAGGAATCAGCTTGGTGGATACCTGACTGCCTTTGCAATCACAGATGCGAAAGACAGGAACCAGCTGAAGAAACTTCTCCAGGATTCCGGGAAGTGAGTGTCTCGAACGAATTGTTTATGTTTTCAATGCTGAAAGGATTATCTGATCATTAGCTTGCATATGATGATCCTTATTTACGAGAAGGATCTGTTCGATTACAGACAAGGAGAACCTCCCGAGAATTATCTCACCGCTCTGAGAGCCCTCGATGTGCGTCTTTGCTGTCATTTCGATTGCATATGTTGACTTGTCGCATTTACAGATATCTGATCCTTATGCCCTTCGCATCTTGATCAATCAAGCCCATATTGAGAATCTCATCCTAGCAGAGACCCGTAGGGACGCTGAGAGGACTCTCAGAACACTAAGAGGAGGGGGTGTTGCATGGAGTGCAGACAAGTTCATAGTTCGAGTCTACCCGTGCGTATTTTTTTTTTCACATCGGTTTTATGGCGGGCCAGTCCTGATCCTCTGTTTACAGTGAAGGAGGTGTCTCAAGTTCTCCCATGAGCATGCGGGGCCGGGGTGGAGCTTCTGACCTCTTGCTTACTGGTCGAGACAGTGCTATGGATATCAGGTGAGTTTTTTTTTGCTCCCAGAACCCATAATCGCTGATTCTTTCTCGAAGGCATTTTGCGGATGAGAAGGCTATGCATGAAGCTGAATACAAGAAACTTGATGCTGAAATTGCTGGTATGAGAAAGCAGTGGATGGCGCTTAAGCAGAGTATCGAACGCATGAATGTATGGAATCCCATTTCCACTCCTCATACAGTTTCCGACTTTTATTTGCCCCCATGGAATGATATTAGGCAGAGGAACCGCGACTCCAGACGGACCTCCGCAATGCAAAACAAAAAGTGGCCAGTCTAATTGAAGAAGCCAACGAAGATTTACCAGCCGCTCTAGCCGGATTAGAGGGTGCTAAAGAGGTCAGTAACGTCATTCAACTCCTATTTCAGTGAACTTAGAACGGCCCTGTAGGAGGCAGAAAAAGAGAAGGAGTATGTTATGGCACAGGGCAGCGCCGCATTCGAACAGAAGGCTGCCCTCGATGATGCACAGAAAGGACTCCTGATTCAGCTGAACAATATCAAAGACCAAATTAATGAATTCGAGAGTAGACGCCGTGACAAGGGCGTGAGTTGCATCACGACATAGGCATCGTGAATCAACAGCTGACACTTTGACTAGACGGAAGTCACTGAGGCTGCCGAAGTCAGAATGAAAGCTCAGAACGACATCAAATACTGGCAGGGTAAACACACGACAGAGAAGGATAAAGTCGACATCGCGGAGGAGGCAGCTCGGGTCCTCCAGGTAGAATTTACGGTGGGTCTTTCACGTCTTGATTCCTCATTCTGCACGCCTTACACTTTAGGTGATAGAACTGGACCGAAAAGGCTGCAGAGTATTGCGAACAAGTACACACCAAGAAGAAACCGGATGAGGTCCAAAGACTTCTTACATCAGTACAGAAAGCACTCAAGGAACGCGAAATTCGTCATGGAGCGTCGGTTGAGGACATGGCTCGTGAGGTCAACAAGGCCAAGGAAAATCTCGATCACGCAGACAAGGAGCTCAAGCAGATGTCAGCTCTCAACAAGGTCGGTTCATCGTCTTTTCGATGGGGCTTTCGTCTCTGACGTATAGATTGTAGGCACTCAAGTTTTCCCTCATGATCCGTTTGGCACGCTGGCAGCAGTTCAGACGTCACATCGCCCTTCGATGCAAGCACGTCTTCCAGTACCATCTCTCACAGCGTGGATATTATGGCAAGATCTTGTTCAATCACGATGCAGGCACTTTGCAACTTCGAGTATGTATAAAAAATCCATTTCCAACTTGAAGTTCGTATCTAATTCAACCGAAACTGTAGGTTCAAACGGACGATCAAATCCAGACTCAAGGGCCTAAAGACAAGGACCCTCGATCGCTGAGCGGAGGCGAAAAGTCTTTCTCCACAATCTGCTTGCTTCTTTCCCTCTGGGAGTCTATTGGTTGTCCGTTGAGGTGTCTCGGTAAGTAACGCGCCATCTATCTCTACCCAAACACGAACGATTCATTGATTCTCGTTCCCAATAGACGAGTTTGACGTCTTCATGGACGCCATCAACCGACGTATTAGCATGAAGATGATGATCGAGACCGCGAATACGTCCGACAAGAAGCAGTACATCCTCATCACTCCTCAGGACATGACGAACGTTGCCCTTGGCCCGACTGTTCGTGTCTTGAGGATGTCGGACCCTGAGAGAGGCAATGGGACGTTACCATTTGCTGCTGCTTGAGCCTGAAGGACATCATTCTGCATAAAATCACTGGTCAGGAACTACACTAACAGGGTAAAAAGAATGTCCCGCCTTATTTTAGTGATATCTCCCAAAGTATGTGACTGGCCCGAAAACCATTAGTTATGAGATATTATGGCTTCGAATGACGCT
>Ga0247764_1000886_pt1 | contig 10498 bp, 9 predicted proteins | sample UWRJL051202B4_FD_179932 | JGI IMG/M metagenome (GOLD analysis project Ga0247764, IMG submission 179932) | Plant litter microbial communities from Arlington Agricultural Research Station in Wisconsin, United States - UWRJ-L051-202B-4 | ecosystem: Environmental > Terrestrial > Plant litter >...
AATCGAGGTATGTCGGCTGCCGGCTTCCAATCAACCCCTGACGCTGTCGTGCACGCGCCGCGCGCAGGAGCGGAAGGGTCACGGGTCGTCTTCGAGCGCGAGGGTTGGCTCCTGGTGCCGCGCTTGCTGGAGGGAGCGAAGCTCCACGCGTTGCTCGCTGCGACGACTGCGCTGGAGCGCATGGCTGCACTCTTCGAGCGTGACACGCTCGTGCGGCGCGTGTTCTTCGAGATGCAATCGGCCAGCGGCCGGAAGGGTGAGCCAGCGCTCTTCCCCGGAGCACTGCGCAAGATCACCTCGCCATCGAGTGGCCAACCAGCGTTCGATCGGCTGCGCCGAGATCCCCAAGTGCTGTCTGCGGTCGAGAGCTGTGGCCTCGTCGCGCCGCGGTGCCTGATCGACCAGGTGAACTTGAAGCTGCCGCGGGTCGGTAGCGGCTTCCCCTATCACCAGGATGAGCGCTTCTTGTTCGGGGACGGGCTGCGCCGCGTTCAGCAATTTGGTGGAGTGAACCTGGTGATCGCCCTCGACCCAACGGACGCCGAGAACGGCGGCTTCGAGGTGCTCGGTCGCACTCACCACGGGGGACTGCTCGACGCGCCCTACGACGCGTCGGCGAGGAACAGCGGCGTCTTCGACGAGTCACATCGGGTGCTCGCCCCGCTTCTACCCGGCGACGCCCTGCTCTTTCATCCGCGCTTGGCCCATGGCAGCGGCCCCAATCGCTCCGAGCGTCCGCGGCGCTTGATCACGCTGTGGTTTGGCGGAGGTGCGGCGCCGCCTCGATAGGACGACCAAGACGGTCGCTAAATCGAACTACTTCTGTCGCGCTGGCACCCACGCGGTTGTCCGGCCTCCCACCTCTTCACGCACGATGCGTTGTCCCCCGATTTGTTCGGCGCCTCGATTACCTCCCCAGCGATGCTCGAACAGCCAGGATTTCGGAAACCGCTTGTGGTCGGCGCCAACCTTCACGGCGCGCGCGAGCACAGAGACGATCGCGCGGCGCAGAGCCGCCACTTCGACCGGTGTGAGCGAAGCCGCTGCACGCTTGGGCGCGATTCGAGACTGGTACAGCACCTCATCGGCGATCCAATTGCCGATGCCCGAAAGTGCGCTTTGGTCGAGTAGGACGGCCTTAATCGGGATCTTTCGTCGCGCAAACAGCGCGAGGAGCAGCTTCGTGCTGGGCAACGCTTCGAACGCATCCGGCCCCAAGCGCTTCACCCTCGAGTCTTGCTCCGGCGAAGGACCGAGCCACACACGGCCAAGTCGACGCGGGTCGGTCAGCACGACGCCGCGACCGGATTGGACCGCAATGCCAAGCTTCAAGAAGCGTGGCCGCCCGTGCTCATCGTCGAAAGGCGCGTCGCCGTGACCCTGCAGGCGCACCCCCTCCACCCCGACTTCGCGAATCCATCCACTCATTCCAAGATGGCCGAACAGGGTCGGACCCTCGCCGCTCAGGCACAACCAAAAGAACTTCCCGCGACGACCGACCGCCTCCACGGTACGCCCCAGCAATGCTCTTTCGATCGCCTTCGGCGAAGCGCTCCCGAAGACAATCGAATCGCGAACAACTTCGACCCGCGTTATCGGCTTCCCTTGAAGTGCCCGGCGCAGGGTTCGACAAACGGTCTCGACCTCAGGCAGCTCAGGCATGGCGTCCCCGCGCGAATAAGCTTCGTAAGTCTCCGGCGCGCCCCGTAGGATTCGAACCTACGACCCTCGGATTCGAAGTCCGATGCTCTATCCAGCTGAGCTAGGGGCGCGTAAAGGCCGGCTTTTCTACGCCGCCGTGACTCTTCCCGCCAGGATTTTCTACTTCGAGGGCAGCTTTCACGCGCCGGCCGTAGAGTCGAACGTCAGCGTTCGCTGGCTATGTATGCGGTGAGGTGCGTGGCGAGGTGGTCGAAGAGGAGCCTCACGCGGCGGGTGGACTTGAGGTCCTTGTGCATCACGAGCCAGACGCCGAGTTGGAAGTCGATGGCGCCGGGGAGGACGGGGAGCAGGCCGTCGCGCTTGGCGAGGGCGTTTTGGCAGACGCCAACGCCGAAGCCAGCGCGCAGGGCAGAGTATTGGCCGATGTCGCTGTCGCAGCGGTAGCTGAACAGGTCGCGCGTGATGGGGAAGTTGGTTCGAGGGAGACGACCGGTGGAGGGGATGCGGTCGAAGCCGATGAGTGGGTGGTGCAGGAGCTCCGCGAGCGTGCGCGGGGTGCCCTGCATTTTCAGATAACGCGGGTGTGCATGGAAGCCGAGATGGAGCACACCGAGCTTCTTGGCGATGAGCGCGGTTTGGGTTGGTTTGACCATGCGCACGGCGATGTCGGCGGCGCGGCGCAAGAGATCTTCCGAGCGGTTCGAGAGCACGACTTCGACGATGATGCGCGGGTGTTGTTCGCGAAAGGCGGTGAGCGCTGCGGGCAAGACTTCGATGCCGATCATTTCGCTGGCGGTGACGCGGACGGCGCCGCGCTCTTCTTGATCTTCGCCGGAGGCGGCGCGCAGGAAGGCGCCGGCGGCGTTGGCCATGGCTTCTGCGTGGGGTACGAGGGCATGGGCGTGGGGGGTCGCGCTCAGTCCAGCCTGCGAGCGCGTGAAGAGCGTGGCGCCGAGCGCCTGTTCCAGCTGGTCGATGTGGCGACCGATGGTGGGCTGAGTGAGCCCCAGCGCGCGCGCGGCCCCCGAGAGGCTGCGCTCACGAACTACCGCCAAAAACGTGCGGTAAAGCTCCCAGCCGGGTTCGGAGGCCATTATACGTAATTGTATAGCAGAGCTACGTAGTTAGTGAATTCCGTAGATAGCAGGTCGGGCGCATGTTCGGGACATGGAAACGCAACGCAGCGCATTGGTGATCGGAGCAACTGGCGGGATCGGCAGCGAAACGGCGCGAGCTCTGCTCGATCGGGGCTTTCAGGTGCGGGCTTTGCACCGCGATCCAGAGCGGGCGCGCCAGAACCAACCGGAGCTGGAAGGCGTGATGTGGGTGAAGGGAGACGCCATGAACCCGGCAGAGGTGAGCGCGGCCGCTCGGGGCGTGCAGGTCTTGGTGCACGCGGCTAATCCACCCGGTTACAAGAATTGGCGCGGCCTCGCGTTGCCGATGCTGGAGAGCAGTATTGCCGCCGCCAAGGCCGCGTCTGCTCGCCTGGTTTTGCCCGGTACGGTTTACAACTTCGGTCCGGACGTGCCCGTGCTGGTGGACGAGTCAGCGCCGCAGCGGCCCGTCACTCGCAAGGGTAAGATCCGCGTGGCGATGGAAGCGCGTCTACGTGAGGCGAGCCTGGATGGCTTGCGCGTCCTGATCGTGAGGGCGGGCGACTTCTTCGGGCCGCGCGCGGGCAACAGCTGGTTCAGCCAGGCGTTGGTCAAACCCGGTCGACCGCTGCGCGCGGTGGTCTACCCCGGGGTGCATGCGGCAAGTCACGCTTGGGCTTACCTGCCGGATCTCGCGACGACCATCGTGAAATTGATCGAGCGGGAAAAGGAACTCGCCGGCTTCGACGTCTTCCATTTCGGCGGGCACGCGTTCCAGCGAGGTGTCGAGTTGGCGGAGGCGACCCGGCTCGCTGCGGGCCAGCCAGCGCTGCCAATCCGGCGGTTTCCCTGGTTTGCGATTTTTGGACTCGCGCCGTTCCTGGAGACGTTCCGAGAAATGTTGGAGATGCGCTACCTCTGGTCGTCCTCCTTGTTGCTGGACAATCGCAAGTTGGTGCGATTTCTGGGGACGGAGCCGCATACCCCGCTCGACCAAGCGCTGCGTGCCACGCTCGTTGGGCTTGGCTGCGCTGCGGCCTGAGCGGGTCGCGAAAGTTCCCCTCTCGCGGGGGCGGCAGGTTTGCTAGCTTGGGCGCGCCGATGCCGAGCTCTTCGTTGCCGCCGCCTGCCGCCGACGTCGTGCCGCGTTTCTCCATCAAAGATCCAGATGTCTGGTTGAAGGCGGTGGCGTGGGTCACCATCGTCGGTTGCGCCTTGCAGATACTGACCTTCTCTTTTGGGAGGGATCAGAGCATTTACGCGGTGGTGGGGGACGGCGTGCTGCACGGAGAGGTGCCGTACCGCGATCTCTGGGATTTCAAACCTCCAGGTATTTTCTTCCTGTATGCGCTGGCGCAGGCGCTGTTCGGCAAGAACATGATGGCGCCGCGCCTCTTGGAGGTGCTCGCGTTCTTCGGCTGCGTCGCGGTGATGCGGCGGATCGCGACAGCGGTGTTCGACAACAAAACGGTGGGCTTGGTGGGTGCCGCCGTCGCGCTCTTGATTCATGCGCAGCTCGAATTTTGGCATACCGGTCAGCCGGAGAGCTTTGGGGCACTCTTCACCCTGCTGGGTGTGATGCTCACGGTCGAGCCCAACGCTCGCAAGTCGAGCCGCTGTTATTGGATTGGGGTGACCTTCGGTTGTGCGGCGTTGTTGAAGCCGCCGCTGGGTGGTGGGGTGCTCGTGTGTCTGGCGTTCTTGACCCAGCGCGAACGTTTGCTGGTGAACAAGCCGTGGCAGGCGCTGCGTCCCGCGCTCTGGGTTGGGCTGGGTTTCGCCGTGCCGCTGCTGCTCTGCCTGGCCTGGTTCTGGGCGAAGGGCGGCGTGGAGGCGATGTACTGGACGCTGGGGCGCTTCACTCCGGGCTACACCACGCTCGGCTGGGAGGGGCGCCGCGCGTCCGACATGCTGTATCACGCGATCGAGGAAGCGTTTTTCAAGTTCTCCGCGCTCGCGGCGGCGGGTGTGATCGCTGCTGCGGCGATGACGCCGCTGTATCACCGGGAACGCGAGGCGCTGTTCCTGCTGCTGGGCGTGATCACGATGCACGTGGCCGGCATCGCGATGCAGGGGAAGTTCTTCGCGTACCACTACGGCGCGACGTTGCCGCTGATCGCGCTGATCGCCGGCGTTGGTTTGTACAAGCTGTGGCGGCGCTGCATCGGCGGCGGTTTGGGCGGCGCGTTGGCCTTTTTTTCCTTCGTAGCCGTCGCCGTGCCCATGCGTTACGCGGTGCGGGATCTGCCGCAGTTCTTTTGGGAGCGCAGCTGGATCCGCATGCAGTACCTGCTGCGCATGGCGCCGTACGACAGCCGCGAACGTATGGACGAAGAGTTGGCGGTGGTCGCCGACTACAACCTAGCCGCGGATCGGCAGGTCGCTCGCGACGTGCGAGCGCGCACGCGACCCGATCAGAAAGTGTACGTCTGGGGCTTCGAGCCAGCCATTTACTGGCTCTCCGATCGCGCGCCGTCTTCCCGCTTCATCTACAACGTGCCGCAACGCAGCCCGTGGGAAGCCGACTACGCGCGGCGCGAGCTGCTGCAAGACCTGAAAGACGCACCACCCAGCGTCGTGGTCGTGCAGATGCGCGATGTCTTTCCGAACGTCGTCGGCGACGCGCTGGACTCGAACGATTCGTTGCCCAACTTCCCAGAGCTGCAGCGTTGGCTCGATGCGCGCTACACGGTTGCACGACGGATCGAAGACTTCGACGTGTATACGCTCAACGTCGGCATCAACGCCGCGGCGCCCTAGGCGTTGCGCGAGCGGGGCGCCCTTCTCGAGCAAAATGGGCGTCCGTGCACGTACGCCTATTTCGAGTTCGCGAAGGGGGGTAGCGAAGGGTTTCGGGGTTGGGCTGGCGGCAAGCGTCGGCAACTACGTACAACGAGCTCTGTCTCATGCCTCGTCTCACCGTCTTTTGCGCGTGATGAGTTCGCGCGAGGAGGTGAGTCAGGGCCAGTGTGGTAATGGCGGATCATGCGTCTCTGCGTGAGCCTAAGCTGGCTGCTGGCGGCCGTGTGTTTGGGGTGTGGCTCGGGCTCCTCGACCGTACGGCACGAGCATTCGGGGCGAGTGACGTTCGAAGAGGACAAGTACCGCGTGCGTGGTTACGACGCGGAGGATGCGCGCCTCGTGCGCGTGCAAGACGAGCTGAAGGAGTTGATGGGGCGGCCAATCGCGATCCGCTTCAACGTGGAGTTGATGCCGCGCTGGGAGGCGTTCTTCGAGTACTTCTTCGATAACGAACTCGGGAAGGTGCCGCAGGTTTTTGCGCTGTGGAAGAAGAATCGGCCGAAGGAGTTCGAGCAGATGACGTCCGAGCTCCAACACCTGGACTTCGATTACGACGGTTCGCGCGGCGAGGCCTGGTTCGAGACGGGCACGCCGCCTGGGCGCGTGCGCATCGTGCTGAACTCCTGGGGGCTGCCGAAGGAGGTGCTGAACGGCGCGCTCGACCGCTTGCAGCGGCAGTACTTGGCGAAGCATTACCTGGACGTGGCGCCAGCGGACGTGCCCGCGGCGGAGCGCAAAGCGTACTTGGATGCGCTGACGCGCTCGGGGGCCACGTACTTCTGGCAGCAGGAGCGAGCGCCGGAGAAGAAGGGGGAGCTGCAGGAGCCGAGCGGCGGGCGCAGCGAGGTGATCTTGCGCACGCTAGCGCTGCAGGCAGCGGCCAAAGACGCAGAGCCCGAGCTTTCGCAGCTGATCACGCAACGCTTGCTGGAGCACGGCAGGTACTTCCGCGACACGTATGAGTCGCGGGGGGAGTTCATTCGCAGCGTCCAAGCGCCGTCGCGGTTCTTGCGCGCCGAGCGAGCCTGGATGAGTTGGGCGCTGGCGGCGCTGACTACGTTACCGGCGGAGGAGCGCTTCAAGCTGTGGGATCTGTTGATCGTGCCGAGTCGCTCTTCACCGCGGATGTTGCTGGACCCGCGTGCGTTTCCTGGATTCTCTCTGCCAAAAGCCGGCAACGCCCTGCTCGACGAGTGGGTGCGGGCGGGATATCCGACGGCAGCCCCGAACTACAAGGAGTCGGAGGACGCGAAGACTCGCTTGTTCGATCAAGTCATTTGCCCCACGGGCCCAGACCATCGCGGCTTTCAGCGACAACACGCCAGGAATTGTTACGCCGCGTTCTACGCGACCAGCGTCAACTCCGTTGATGCGCGCGAAGCCTTGTTCCAGCGCGCGCTCACCACGCCCGACGCGCGCTTGTTCTACGAGATCAGCATCAACGTTCACATGCTGGCCAGTGGCAACGCGGACTTCCCCCGCGACGTGGCGGTACCGGCTGTGCTGGAGTTGTGGCGCAAGGCCGAGAAGGTGCCGGCGCGCTTCCGCGAGCTGACGCGGCTCTACGCCGTGGAGATCGACCGCTCCACGTATTTGCGCGAGGCATTGTACGATCAGGCTACGCGCTATTACCGAGAGAAGCCGGAGTATCGCGGAGAGTTGTTGTTCTTGCTGTCGCGCATCGACGGCTACGGCCGCACCGAAGTAAATTGGAAGAACTTCGCGGCGACGTATGGCGCCCCGATCACGATGCGTGAACTCTCGACGTATCTCGAGCAAGGTCCGCTGGCATTCGAGCGCTTTCGTCAGCTTCAGCACGCATTGCCAGCAGGGAGCTCGCCGGGCAGCTTGCTGGCGCAGCGTCTGAAGCGTTACCTGGACGACCCTGTCGGCGAGAAGACGGGGCGGCCGATGGTCGTGCGCGTGGTCGCGAGCGTGCTGCAAAAGATCGGGGATCGCCCGGGCTTGGAGGCGTTTGCCCGCGAATTGAGGACCTACGTTGGAACGGATCCGCAGCGGGAGCGCGTTTTCCGCGACACCTTAGCGGAGGTGGAGCGCTTGACTCAATCTGAAGTCGCGCGCCGCTGACGTCCCCGAAAGCGCGGGCAATCCGGGGCGCATGGTGTAAAACCAGCGCGCCCAATGGATCGCTCACCGCTCCTGCCGCTCACCACCGAGGTCAACCCCGGCATCGCTCGACGCCTCGGTCGGCCTCGGACGGTTTTGGATCTAGGGTGCGGCGCCGGCGTGAACGGGATGTTGGCGCGGCGCCACGGTGCGCGCGTGACCGGCGTGGAAGCCGATCCCGCGTTGGCCGAGCGCGCGCAGGTCGTGCTCAATCGCGTCATCCGCTGCGCTCCGAACGACTTCACGAGTTTGGACGCGGCGCTGGGGGCGGAGCGCTTCGATGTGGTGCTGATCCCGTATGCGCTGGAGCAGACGGAAGAGCCGGAGCGGTTGGTGCAGCAAGCGGCGCGGTTTTTGGCGCCGGAAGGCCGACTGATCTACTCCGTGCGCAACGAGGCAGCGTGGCCGTTGAAGCTGGGGTTGCGACGGGAGGCGCTCGGGTTTGGCGCGCTGGACGCGCTGGGCAACACGCGATTTTACAGCCGCAAACACGCCGAGCAGTGGTCGCAACGCGCGGGGCTTTCGCTGCTGGAGAGCAGCGCGAACCCGATGTTGCTGAAGTCTTTGCGCGGCGTTTTGGGTGAAGACGTGTACGCCAGCTTGAAGCCGGGTGAGGCGGCACCTACCGGATTTCGAGATTGGTCGTTGTACGAGACGTACCAAGAGTCGCTGTTGCCGTTCGAAACGAAGGCTGCTGAATGGTTGCCTTCCGTGCTGGCGTATCAGCACGTGATCACGGCGCGTAAAGCCCCCGTGGCCGGCGCGTTGTCGCTCACCGTCGGCATGTTGACGATGGACGAGGAACCGAGCGTCGAGCGCATGATCGCGGAGATCCGTGAACAGGCGCCGGATGCGCAGCTGTTGTGCGTAGATAGCTCCGTGCGTGACCGCACGCCGGAGCTCGCCGCGCGCCTGGGGGCGCGCGTGTTGCGCCAAGTTCCGCCGCGTGGGCACGGGCCCGCGATGGAGCTTCTGATGTACGAAGCGGCGGCCCAAAGCGACGCGTTGATCTATCTGGATTGCGATTTTACGTATCCACCCAGTTACATCCCGAGAATTCGCCGAATTCTGGAGAGCGGCGCCGACGTGGTCAACGCCGCACGCATTCGCACGCGGCCGGCGGCGATGCCGCTCGCGAACTACCTGGCCAATCGCGCCTTCGTCGAGTGCGCGCGCGTTTTGGAAGGTATCGACGTTGCGGACTTGCACAGCGGAATGCGGGGCTACCGCGCCAGCGCGATCCGCAGCTTCTCTTTCGACGGCTCGGGCGACGCCTTGCCCATCGATACGTTGCTGTGGCCAGCGCGATCGGGCTACCGCGTGGTGGAGATCCCGATTGACTATCAGGAACGCGTGGGTGTTTCGAAGTTGCGCAAGGTGGCCGGCACGGTGTGGACGTTAGTGCGGCTGGGGCGCACGCTGAAGGTGGGCCAGCGCGGCAACGGTAGTTACGAGATCTGGGACGACACGGAGCGCTCATGACCGAACGTCCCGGTATCATCCTGGATCGCGACGGGACCTTGATCGATGTGGTGCGCGATGAAGAGACCGGTACGGTGCACACCGCGTTTCACCCGAGCCACATCGTGTTTCTACCGGGCGTGATCCGCGGATTACACGCGTTGAGGGACGCAGGCTTCGCGCTCACCATCGCCACGAATCAACCCGGCGCCGCCAAAGGGCAGATCTCGCGTGACGCCATCGAACGGACGAACCAAGCGTTGCTCGAGCGTTTGGCAGAGCACGGTGTGCACATCGCGCGCCTGGTCACCTGTCTGCATCATCCCGTCGGGGGGCCGCACGGCGATGTCGACCTGATTCGGGAGTGCGAGTGTCGCAAACCGAACCCGGGGCTGGTTCGGCAGCTGCTCGAACTCGAGAAGCTAGATAAGAATCGCAGCTTGTTGCTGGGCGACTCCGTGAGCGACGTGCAGGCGGCGCACGCCGCTGGTGTGCGCGCGGGGTTGATCTTCGCCATGAACCGCTGCGAGCTGTGTCCGTTGCGTTCCGGTGTCACGTCAAGTCCGGATTGGTACGGTCCCCGCTTCGACTTGCTCGTCGATCGCATTTTGAGCGAATCGCACTAGCTGAAGATCGCCACAGTCGTACCCATTTGCGCGCTTGACGACGCGCCAGTGAAAGCCCGAAGATCCCGGGCCCGCTGCATGCAAGGAGGCTCACGTGATCAAGATCGGAATCATTCTCGGTAGCACGCGTCCAGGTCGTAACAACGAGGCCGTCGCCAATTGGACATTCGAGCACGCGAAGGCGCATGGCGGCGCCGAGTACGAGCTCGTCGACATCGCGTCGTTCAACCTGCCGCTGCTGGATGAGCCCGTCCCGCCGATCATGGGCCAATACACGAAGCCGCACACCAAAGCCTGGGCGCAGAAGATCGCGAGCTTGGACTCGTTCGTGTTCGTCACTCCGGAGTACAATCACAGCGTGTCCGGCGCGCTCAAGAACGCGATCGATTATCTATACGCCGAATGGAACAACAAGGCGGCGGGCTTCGTGAGTTACGGCAGCGCGGGTGGCGCGCGCGCCGTGGAGCACTTGCGTGGCATCGCGGGCGAAGTGCAAATCGCCGATGTGCGTCAGCAAGTCATGTTCAGCATGACGGACGACTTCGAGCAGTACCGCATCTTCAAGCCCCGCGGCCACCACGAGCAGATGCTGAAGACGCTGCTCGATCAAGTGATCGCGTGGGGCACGGCGCTGAAGACTTTGCGCAAGTGAGCGCGAGCCATTTTGGTGGGTCCCGAGCGGCTGCGTAAATCGCCGGACCCACCCAAAATAGGATCCGGCTA
>Ga0247764_1000887_pt1 | contig 10495 bp, 4 predicted proteins | sample UWRJL051202B4_FD_179932 | JGI IMG/M metagenome (GOLD analysis project Ga0247764, IMG submission 179932) | Plant litter microbial communities from Arlington Agricultural Research Station in Wisconsin, United States - UWRJ-L051-202B-4 | ecosystem: Environmental > Terrestrial > Plant litter >...
CCGTCGTTGATGCGCGCGTTGACGTTGTTGGCGTTGTCCCAGGCGGAGTCATGACCGGAGGAGGATCCGTTCACGCCGTAGCCCGTGTCGGCCAGAATCGGTTTGCCAGTGACTTGGCTGACACCGGCCCAAGTCATGTTGTTGGAAGAGCGGATCTTGGTATTGCCGGCTTCGGTCCCGCCACCCGAAGTGTTGATGAACGTGAACAGGCTCATGTCGAAGTTGGCGTACCAGCTCTTCCCCGAGTCGCTGCCATTGTTGGGTGAAACCCACGGTGAAATGTCCATGGAGAAGAAGGCGTTCGGTAGATGCTTCTTCAGCGCATTCACGAACTGGCTCATGATCTGTCCGGCCAGTTGCGCGGAGATGGGGCGACCCTGCTCGGGGTACGTGTACTGGTAGATATCTGGCTCCATCTCGAAGATGATGGGTCGTGTCGTGCCGAAGCACGACGCGAAGCCGCGACCGTAACTGTCGTACGTTGCAAGGATGTCGTTCAGATGCTCCTGCAGATACTGCGCGCCGAGTTGGCAGAGGTTCTGGCCACCGGCCACGTTGCAATCGACCAGGTTCAAGTGCCGTTTGGCGTGAAAGGCCGCGACATACGCGACGATCACCGGTACCTGATTTTGAAACTGGGCCTTGGCTTCGTCACACACGTACTGCATGTCGAAGGTATCCTTCTGGCCCATCCAACCGGGTGTAAAGAAGTCGAGCTCGGCCAACATGCTCGGGTTGTTGCGCGCCAGGGAGTCGATGGTGCCGAAGTGAAAACGACACTGGGAGAAGGCTTTGCCGCTCGTCGTGGCGCCGCCGGTGCCGTTCATTGCACCTCCGCTCATTGCGCCTCCGCTCATTGCGCCTCCGCTCATCGCGCCGCCGTTTGCTGCCCCACCACGCGCCATACTTCCCCCAGCGCTCGTGCCACCGCTGCTGCTGCGCCCGCCGCTGCCCCCGCTGCTGCGCCCACCACTCGTATTGTTGGGCGTGCCCGCGGCCCCGCCCGACGGTCCTCCCGCTGCGTTTGCACCGCCTGACGCGCCCAGCTGACCTGCGGCACCTCCAGACCCTGCGCTCGTCCCCGATCCACCGGAGCTCATGAACCCCGAGCCGCCCGCCGACAGCCCGGTCCCGGCGCTCCCTCCGTTCAGCGGCTGACCCGCCGTGGTGCCGCCCCACGACGACCCACCACCCTGTGAATTCAGCCCGCCGCTCCCGGGTGTGCCCGCTCCCGGCATGACGGAGGCGCCGCCTGAGCCGCCCTCAGCGCCTGGATTACCGGCGCAAGCGAGGCTCAGGGTCAGCAGCCAACTTTCGAGGGGGATACTTCTTTTACGCGTCCACGAGGAAGAGCCAAGCATGCACAGGGTACAGTGACCGGGGGGGCCGCTCGTGGTTTACGAAAGTGCACAGCGGCGGACTTCGTGCGCCCTGGCGGAAAATGACACGCAAGGTGTAGCGGCAGTCGCCCCGGCATTGGTCTCCGAGCGCACCACTCGTTATCCGACGCACCGCGCGCGACGACATCGATTCAGAATCTCCGTGTGCGGCGCGCAGGGGCGCTGACTGCGTGCTGAAGGCACATGGGACACTCAAAGGTTCGGTGAGTAGAGCCTGAATCTCACCATCGCAGTGTCCCTCAGATACCGCAGCTAACTTAGTATCGAATTGCGAACCTTTGTCGCGAGCGTTTGCGGCGACACGACTCGTGCGTCTTGCGATCGCGTGTGCACGTGTCTAACTTAGCGACGGGCTGGGATGGGTGTGCTGGGTCTCGGCGTTTGGGGCTGCAACACCGATTAGGGAGATACCGTGCTGGCGAGTACTTGGATGGATATGGTGGTTGGTGTGGACATCCACTTTGAAATGGTGCCCACACCCGCAGGGCCAATTCCGACTCCGTTTCCTAACCCATTCATCGGCGTGGTGCTGGATCCGGCAGGATTGGCCACCGGGCTAGCCGTCGCGGCGGCGCTGTCTTTGGCGACCGGCGGCACTCCCACTGGACCGGTCTTGATCAACAACATGCCGGCGACGAACGTCGGCACGGAGGCCAAAGGGATGGGACACATCCTGATCCCTCCGGGTGTCAGTTGGGTCCCGATGCCCAAGTTTCCGAAGCCTTCGTTCCGCGGTCCTCCCGAATTTCCGGGATTGCCCGTGAAGCCGGAGGATGACGCCGTCTCCATCATGGGATCCACCACCGTCACGATCATGGGATCGAGCGCGGTGCGGATGGGTGAAGTTTGGATGAGCTGCGGGGAACCGCTGCGTTTACCTTCCTCCGCAGTCATTGCGATTCCCAAGGGACCACTGGTGCTCGTGGGTGGGCCACCAGGCGTCAACCTTTTGGACGCGCTGCTGGCGATGATCAAGACCAAGTGGGTCGCAGGCTATCTGCACTCGCTGCTGAGCCGGGTGAAGAGCGACCGTCTGCGGAACATCCTGTCGAAGGCGGTCTGCTTCTTTACTGGGCATCCGGTCGACGTGGCCAACGGCAGGATGCTGACGGACAATGTGGATTTCGAGTTGCCCGGCCCGCTGCCGCTGAAGTTCGAGCGCACGTATGTGTCTAGTTGGTCACACCGCAGCGGCCCTTTGGGTCCCGGCTGGTCACACTCTTGCGATCAGGCAATCTGGTTCGAACGCGGAAAGGTGGTGTATCTGGCTGAAGATGGCCGCGAAATCGAGTTCGACGTATTCGATCTGCCGGAGCACAGCTTGCGCCCCGGTCAGCAGGTGTACGACCCCATTAATCGGCTCACGTTGCGCTTCCAGCGCAGCAACCTGATAGAGATAGAGACGCACGACGGTGAGACGATCGAGTTCGCGCAACTGCGTACGGCCACGAGCGGACCGCGCGCTCACTGGTGGCGCATGCAGCGACGCAGAAGCCGTGATCGACACGAAATCGCGTTCACGTATGACGCCCGCGGCAACCTGGAGTGGATTAGAGATTGTGGCGGTCGCGTCGCGCAATTCGAGCACGACAAGGACAATCGTCTGACTTGCGTGCGGTTGCCGCACCCCGTCGGTGACGGCCACGTAGAGTACCTTCGCTACGCGTACGATTCAGAAGGAGATCTGGTGCGCGCAACGGACGCGCACGGAGCCAGCTGGACTTACGCCTACCAGCGTCACTTGATGGTTCGTGAAACGGATCGCGCCGGCCTCTCCTTCTACTTTGCCTATGACGGTTGGGGACACGACGCCTGTTGCGTCAGGACTTGGGGTGACGGAGGCATTTATGATCACGTCATCGACTACGCCAAGGGGCAGCAGACCGTCGTCACCAATAGCTTGGGGCACCGCACGGGCTACAAGCTGAATGCGATTGGGCTCGTTGTCGAGATTCTGGACGCCTTCGGCGGCACGCAGAAGTTCGAGTATGACGAGCGGACGCTCCAGAAGCTCAAGCAGACGGATCAAGTCGGTGGCGTGACAACGTGGGAATACGACGACCGCGGCAATTGCACGAAAACGGTTGGTCCAACGGGCGCCACGACCGCAGTGGCGTACAACGGTATGAACTTGCCCACGCAGGCCACCGACGAAAGTGGCGGCACGTGGAAATGGACTTACGACAGCTTGGGTCACGTCGTCTCGCTCGCGGATCCTGCGGGCCAGGTCGAGACCTATTCGTGGCGGGACGGCCTGCTCGTGATTGTCGCTCACGGCGGCGCTCAACCCATGCGCTTGGAGTGGGATTCAAGCAAGAACCCCAGTCTCATGGAAAGGGGCGACTACCGAGCAACGTTCGAGCACGATCGCCTGGGCCGGCTCACACGCTCGATAGAGCAGGGGCGCTCCACCCGATACACGAGCGACATCCTCGGGCGCCTGGTCACACAATCTTCCGCCACGGGCATGCTGCTTCAGCTGACTTATGACCCGGAAGGCAAGCTGACTCGCCATAGGTCGCCGAATCACGATATGGAGTTCACCTACACCTGCCGGGACCGGGTGGCTTCGCGAAGAGGGTACGGGCTGGACTTCAAGTTCCAGTACGACACGGAAGGTCAACTGATCGGTGTGACCAACGCCGCAGGTGAGCAGCTCCGAGTCGAGCTCGATCCCGCGGGTCAGGTGCTGTCAGAGACCGGCTTCGACGGCCAGATCCGACGCTATCAACGGGACGCGGCGGGGAGAATCACGCGGGTCCACATGCCGAGCGGGCGTTGGGCCAAGCTCACGCACGACGCGGAAGATCGGGTGACCGAAGTCACTCATTCCGACGGCACCTGGGTCAAGTACCAGTACGACCCGGGCGGCGCGCTCGTCGCCGCCGAGAACGAGGGCGGAAAACTCAGCTTGTCGTGGGACTTCGGCGCGCGCACGTTCCGTGAAAGCTTTTCTTCCGCTCACACTGAGCGCTGGGTAGAGTCCGGGCTTGGCTGGGACGGTCAGCGCTCGTCGCTGAAGACTTCACTTGGCACCCAAGTGGACGTGCAACGCGACCAGCGCGGACTGCTCGCCCGCGTCGATATAGGAAGTACAAACAGCGCACGGACTCGTCGCGCCATCCACTTTCAGCAGGACGTGCTCGGTGCCTCACTCGCCATCGGATTTCCCGGGCGGGTTGGCGAGTCTTGGTCCTACGACAGCGAAGGACGAGCGAGCGCTCGGCATGTCGATGGACCTAACCCGTTACGCGTGTTGCACTCGTCGCTTCAGTGGCGCGGCGAAGATCAAATTGCGGCGATAGTCACCAGCGAGGGCAGTACGAACTTTCAGCACGACGCGGCAGGAAGGCTGACGCACGCGCAGTACCCGGATGGCTCGAGCGTGGTCAGAACTTTCGACGGCGCGGGCAACGTGCACTCGAACGACGCAAGGCAGTACGGTCCTGGAGGGCGAATCAAAGAAGCCCAGGGCCGAAGTTATCGTCACGACGCGGACGGCCTGTTGGTCGAGAAGCGCATGCCAGACGGCGCGCTCTGGCAATACGCTTGGTTCGCCTCGGGCCTGCTGCGGGAGGTGCGGCGCCCGGACGATGTATTGGTTCAGTTCGAATACGACGCTCTCGGTCGCAGGACGCGCAAGCGAGTGCTGCGCTCCGAGCAGGGAGCCGGCGACGTCTTAATCGAAGATCGCGCGTTCGTCTGGGACGGTCAGCAGCTGCTTCACGAGGTCTCCACCGAAACAGGCCTGACGACTTGGCACTGGCAGCCCGAAAGTTTGCGGCCAATCGCCAAAGAACAGAACGGAAACTACTTCAGCATCACCGCAGATCACCTGGGTTCTCCGCGGGAGATGCACGACGAGAAGGGGCAGCTCGTCTGGCAGAATCAGCTGGATCCGCTGGGCAGACCGCGGGACGGCGAAGGCAACCTGGCAGAGTGTCCGTGGCGCTGGCCGGGGCAGTACCACGACGCAGAGACGGGCCTCTACGCGAACGGCGCTCGATACTACGACCCGGCGGACGGCCAATACCTCACGCCTGACCCACTCGGGCTGACGAGCGATGCGGCGCCGTATGCGTATGTCGAAGATCCGCTGAGTTGGATCGACCCGCTCGGACTGGCCGGATACATGCATCCCGCCGGCGTCTGGGTCACAGGCGGCGGCAATCCCGTCTTCCCCTCCAGCTACAACTGTCGACTACCTCCCAGCATGCGAGCCGCCAACGTCTCGGACATACGCCAGATGGGTCATGCGACACGAGAGCTGCGCGATGCCATCGCCAAGGGCAAGGTCGATGGGAGCATCTTCTCGCGACGCCAGCTGAAGGCCATCAAAGCTGGCAAGCCGCGCATTCCTGGCCTAACTTGGCACCATCATCCCAACGGGAGCATGATGCAGCTGGTAAATAGGAAGCTCCACGCCTCCGTCGGCCATGACGGCGGCAGAAAGAAGGTTGGCGGTAGATGTTGAAGCGATACGACCCAGCGAGGACGCGGTCTCTCTACGTGGCCGCGGCCGACACCCCAGCCGAGGTCGCCAAGTGGATAACGCAGGAGCTGGGTGGAGAGCTCACCAAGAAGTCTGCTCCGCTCGTCGTCAGCGCCGGCCCCAAGAGTGGTCTCCAATTCACGCTCACTCCGCGCAAGAAGGGCGGCGACGAAGTGTCGATGACCTTACTCGGCACCTGCACCTTTTTTCGAGAACCGCGCATCGCCAAGAGAGCCGGCGCACGCGTGGAGCGCTTGTGTCAGCGTATCTTCGACACTCAAATGCTCATCGGCTGCGTGAGCGAGGACGAGCTGTCGGCCTCGGATCTGAAGGCAGTTGGAAAACTGGCGGAAGAACTGCAGGCTTTGGAGTTCGACGGCAGCAGCATGAGAGACTGGACCGGACGCCTAGTAGTAGACAGCTCGGGCAAGACCGATGAAGCCGCATTGGCTCCCATCTGGCACGTGCTGTCGACCAAAGAAGCGCTGCCGTCGGCGCGCGCTAGCAAAGCAGCGGCGAAGCACCATGCCGCGGTGACGCCAAAGGAGTTTCGCTTCGAAAAAGCTTTCGAGCGTCAGTTGGAGTTCTTGGGTCTGCAACACAGCTCACCGCAGGCTGCTGCGCGAGCGAAGCAGCTCAAAGCATTCTACAAGAAGGCCAAGCACCAACTCGCACTCGTTGCAGAGAACGGCAAGTCACGGCTGGATCTCGCCGCCATCGAAATCTCCCAAGACCTTCCGGTCGTCGCTTGTGACGGCTGGTCATTCTTCGACGCAGAGGGGCGAGTGCTCCTGGATCGCGACGGTAAGTTCGACGCCAAGTCCGAAGTCCCGGCGCTCTGAGCCGGTTTACGGGCGCCTCGCCCCGCGCGGGCCGGATCGATGCCGAATCTGCAATCTCGCGCGGAGCAGGTGGTCCTCGATCAACTCACTATTCCAATTCTCGCGATCGAGTACTTGATCGCCAAAGAGCGCGCGGTCGGAAGAACTCAACACCTCGCCAACGCCGCTGTCTTGGGACGGATCCGCCAGCGCCTAACTTTGATTTGCTCGGATTCGTGGTGCGCCTAAGCGCTCAATGGATCGCAACAAGTAGCAGTGGCGGCGCGCCTCGAATTCCGTCACAAAAATCGTCAGCCGTACAACGTGGCTGTGGGCAGTCATTGATTGACAGGTGCGCTGGCTGCGGCGTTGACCACAAACATCCGTTCGACTATAGACTGCGCTCGCAAGTAACCCTCTTGGGAGAAGGGAAGGGCTGGATGCGCGACATCAGTAAATGTCTGTTCGGCGTGGTGTTCTTTTGGGTGCCATCGGCATTCGCGTATGGGTCGTCGGGGCAAGTCCAAACGATCACGACGCTCGCTCAGCTCAGAACGCTGAGCATGACGGGGAACTATAAGCTTGGCGCTAATATCGATGCTTCTGCGACCCAGAACTCGGGCCAAGCCTTCGTTTCACTCGGAACGAACGCCAACCCGTTCCGCGGTACGCTGGATGGCGGCAATTTCGCCATCAACAATCTGAGAATCGATTCGTCCGGTCAAGCGACGGGCTTGTTCGCGTACGCGACGGGCGCGTGGGTGCACCATGTCGGCATCACCAATGCCTCGGTAACAGGGCATCACCAAACCGGCGGTTTCATCGGCGTATCGCAAGACACGCTGGTCGAATACAGCTACGTGACGGGCAACGTGCGCGGGCGCACTGGCGTTGGTCCGTGGCTAGGCGTTGGTATGCTAGTTGGAACTGCTTACGGCGGTACCATCATCCAGGCGAGTTATGCCACCGGTAGCGTTACGGGCCCGGTGCAGCAGGGAGGGGGAATCGTCGGCGGTGCGTTCGGCTACGTCCTCAGCGACAACCCCACCAGAATCCACGAGTGCTTCTCCAACGTGACGATCACTCCTACGGTGGACGCCGCTTTCACGGGACGCATCGTCATTGGTGGGATCGTCGGTGTCGCGCAATCCGTCGACATGCAGCATGCGTTAACGCTCGGCACGTTCACGGCCCGGGCGCCGGCCTACGTGGGCGGCGTGATCGGCAGCATCACCGCGCCGGGCGACAGCCCCGCGAATATCTACACCAGGCTCCTCACGCGCGGCGTGGTGACCATCACGGGTGGCTCGCAGCGGGCGGGCGCCATTGGTTATCACGATGGCAACGGTTATTGCGACTCGCTGTGGGACTCCACCGTTGACGGTGGCAGTCCTCCTCCGGAGGCAAACGGCTGTCAGTCCCCGGTTACCACCAGTGCGCTGCTGAGCCCCACCTTCGCATACGGTCCTTTCTGTATCGGTACGGCCATCACTGATCCGTCGAACCCCCTGTGGCCCGCTTGTTCGCAGGGCAGATGGGCGGACGACGTCTGGAACTACAACAGCACCAGCCAACACAACACGCTCAAGGGCATTCCAGACGAGATTCAGCCCAAATGACCACGTCGAAGCAGCGAGAAGGAGAACAGATGACCCGCTACCTTGCATCGAAAAAGTTCGGCGTACTCGCCCTGGGCGTGCTCTGGGCGATGGCTTTCAGTCCCGACGCGTCCGCTCAAACCGTCATCACCACGCTCGCGCAGTTGCGGGCGATGTCAGGCAATGGGAACTATGTCCTGGGTGCCGACATCAATGCCAGTGCCACGCAGACACCGGGCCAGGAGTTCCAGCCCATCGGCACGCAAGGGACGCCCTTCACGGGAACCTTCAGCGGTGCGGTGTTCCAGGATAAGCCGAAGTATAAAATCTCCAACTTGAAGATCAACTCGAGTGGTCAGGCGACGGGCCTCTTCGGGTACGCGAGCGGCGCGCAGATCTCCTACATCGCACTCGATAACGTGTCCGTCACGGGGCTACACCAGACGGGTGGACTCGTTGGCGTCGCAACGAACACCGTCATCACCAAAGTCGGCGTGACCGGCGCGGTGACCGGCGCGGCGGGCGGTCCCTGGGTTGGCGTCGGCATGATCGTCGGATGGGCCTACGGCTGGACGGAGCTCTACAACTGTTGGGCCGTCGGAACAGTGAGCGGACCTATCGAGCAAGGTGGCGGCCTGGTGGGCGGCGCTTTGGGTAACTCAGTCGGCGGAATTAACCGTGTGCGTCTGATCAGCACGTTTTCCAACGTGACCCTCTCGTCCACGGTGTCCAGCCAATTCACCAGCACCATCAAGCTTGGCGGCATCATCGGGGTGGGACAGGGCGTAGAGATTCAAGATGCCAGCTCCGTCGGCTCCGTTACGGCGCGAGAACCCGCCTACGTCGGTGGCATTGCGGGCGACTTGACTCGGCCGAATACCGGCTTACCGAGATGGGTACTTTTCAGAGCCCTGACTCGCAGTGTAGTGACCGCGACTGGCAGCGCCTCTCCCCGTGCTGGCACCATTGGGCATCACGATGGCAACAACGAAGGTATCTGCGCCAGCATTTGGGACACGGCCGATACTGGAGCCCCCCGCTCCGACTCCACCGCATGCCAAACCGGTTTCAGCACTGCACAGCTCCAGGCGCCCACTCAAGTCGTTGGCGTCTTTTCCCGAGGCGGCAACATTAGCTGCCCGCTTCAGGAAACCGAGGCCTGCGGTCCCATGCACTCCGCCTATCCGGGCGGAAGCGACGGCCGCTGGGAGGACACCATCTGGAACTACAACTCCGCCACGGAACACACGACGCTGAAGAAGATTCCGAACTCGGTTCAGCCTAAGTAGTCACCAGCAGCTACGGAGATTTCTGCGCGCCCGCCCACAAATCCCGGTTTGCGCTCCCCGCTGGGAGAGAGGCAAAATCGGGGTCTGTGGGCTTGCCCACCTCATGCGCGAGGCACAGGCACGGTGTGATTTTGGGGCACGGACGGTATTATCTAGCTCGAAGACAGATTTGTCCCGAGAGGCGGTACTGCGCCATTGCATGGCGCACTCGCTTTCTATTCGGCTGACGTCCCGTTCTCTCGCGGCTTTCTCCCTTGTTGGCCTGATGGGCTGTGCTGCGGGGATTTCCGATGACGACGCACCAGGGAGGGGTGGTGCGGGTAGTGGCGGTAAATTTTCCGCAGGAGGCTCTGGCGGCAGTGGTCAGGGTGGAGTGACCACCGGAGGCGCAACGACCTCGGGCGGGGCCACCGGGCTTGGAGGCGCGGTCGGACGCGGCGGCGCGACCTCGATCGCAGGTAGCGGAAGCTTGGGCGGTACGACGAGCAGCGGAGGCGCCAGCGGCGGAACGAATACAGCCGGGTTCTCTTTTGGCTCCGGAGGGCGCGCATCGGGCGGGGCGAGCTTCAGCTTCGGCGGGGCGAGCTCCGGCGGACGTACAGGGAACGGATCGGGCGGCGCGGCTCCGGCGATGGGAGGTGCTCCCAACGGTTCGGGCGGGAAGGCTAGCAGCGGCGGTGCCACCGGCACTGCGGGCTCGGGCCCGGTGGATTGCAGCACCCCGATGCCCACGGGCGGCACGGATCATTGCGGCCAGAACACCCAAGGCAACGCCGGAGGGAACGCGTGGTCGCTGTGGACCAACCAGCTCAACAGCAACGCGTGCATTACCACCTTCAGCACGACGGCCTTCAGCGCTCGCTGGAACGGCAACAACGACTTCCTGGCTCGAGTC
>Ga0247764_1000888_pt1 | contig 10481 bp, 7 predicted proteins | sample UWRJL051202B4_FD_179932 | JGI IMG/M metagenome (GOLD analysis project Ga0247764, IMG submission 179932) | Plant litter microbial communities from Arlington Agricultural Research Station in Wisconsin, United States - UWRJ-L051-202B-4 | ecosystem: Environmental > Terrestrial > Plant litter >...
CCGACGTGGGAATACAATCATAACCGTCATTGCTGCTGATCCCTGCAGGCCGGTTGCCGGCATTGGCCATAATCCCCGAACTGTTATAACGCCAGTAATTGGAGCCTACATCCGGCCCGGTTTCCCCCCGGTTATTGCTGGCCGCCTTGACGATCAGGTATTGAGGCGCATTATAAGCTATAACATCCCAGGCCTGGGCATCCTCCGAGTAATAACCGAATTTATAATCGGCCGTATCGCCCGCATTTCCCCAGAACTCCCAGCGACTCTGATCCGAGTTGTAATACCATCCCGCAATACTGCCATAAGAATGGTTGGACACCAGCAGACTGGAGGCTACTCCCGCCATTTCCGAATTGTCATTATTATAATCGTAAGCCAGCAGCTGTTGCTCGCCAAAGGCCATCCCCTTTGCCAGGGGATTGACACCGGTGGCAATCATCGTCCCGGATACATGGGTAGAGTGGTCACTGATAGAAGATGCATTGTCCTTCTGGACAACCCGGCCGGTTAACTCCACATGGGTAGGACGAGGCTTGGCTTCATCCCAGATGGCTATCTTCCCTTTCACGGATGCAGAAGACCCATTGAGGCTCAGACCGGTATTCCCACCAGGCCAAAGCTGATTGGTGCCGATCGTAGCAGCAGAGATGATATTGTCATTAACGGAAATATAGAGGGGATTGCCTTTGTCATCTACCCCCCGCAAAACGGCGATACGTCCCTTCCTGCCCGTAATCTTCAAAGGCCATCCCTTTTGTTTGGCCAGGGCGGAGATCCGCTGCGCCATCGCCGCTTCCTTCTGAGCTGTCTGCAGGCTTACCTGCTGAAGAGTAGCCTTGTTGGTAACTACCTGAGCCTGAAGGCCCGGACCAAGGATCAGTACGAATAATAGTGCAGAAAGCAAATGGCTGACCGGAAGAAGGCGTCTATTTTTTCCCATAATTAATTATTGTGCCGAAAAGGCGCGTCAAATCTTAACTTATCTCCAACAAGGACTAATGTTATAAAGATACGGTTTCCGTTAATGAGCGGTTGCCTGAAAGAGGCAAAACAATAAAATCGTCGTATCTTGCGGCCTGAATGAATAGTGAGGTTTTATCCGGGACATTTTCAAATTCTCCCCGCCTTTTTCAATTGGCGGAGAAGCTCCTATTGTCCCATCCCCAGCATGTCTGGTGTAAGAACTTGCAGGGCAGCTCGCCCGCCTTCCTGATCAGCGCTGTATTTCAACATACTATGACCAGTCAGCTAAATCACCTGGTCGTCTGTGAAGACGCTGAGTCTGCCGCGTACCTGCACAATACCATTGAAAACCTCACCGGCGCCCTCGACCTCTTCTACTTCCCTTCCTCCTTTAAAAATAAAAAAAATTACAGGCTTCTCAACAGCAGCCATGTCATGTTGCGCACGGAAGCCCTTACCAGGCTATCCGCCGCCATGGGCAGCCTGGACAAAGGAAATTTGCCCACTGCCGGCAAATCCGTAACCGGAAGTAATAAGAAGCTCATCATCACCTACCCCGAAGCCCTCTTTGAAAAAGTGGTGCTCCCCCAGGCCCTGTCGGGTAATATCATATCCATCAAAGCCGGCGATACACTGGACCTGAACGGAATGATGGAGAAATTCGTCGCGGTCGGGTTCGACAGAACGGATTTCGTGTACGAACCGGGACAGTTTGCCCTTCGGGGAGGTATCCTGGATATCTATTCCTTTGGCAATGAGAAACCCTATCGGGTAGAACTCTTCGGCAATGAGGTGGACTCCATTCGTATTTTTGATCCGGAGACACAGCTGAGTGAGCGTAAGTTATTGCAGGTCAATATAATTCCGAATATGGAGACCCGCCTGGACACCGGGGAGAAAATATCTTTGCTGGAGTTTATCCCGGAAAATACCGTCATCTGGATGCAGGACTGGGCTTTTACCCGGGAACGGCTGGAAATCCAGGAAGAAGATCTGGGACTATTCCTGGACCTGGCGAATACCGAACGGGAAATAGCTTCCGGCCAACGACTGGCTGCCGAACAAAACCCGGCAGGAGGCAGAAATATGTTTGGGAACCGCAACCGGACAACACCCGTTCGGGAGGCCTCCGGATCAGGAGAAGAGGATGACCGGATGGAAAAGAGAGAAATAAGCCCGGCGGAATTCGTGACAGCCGCAGAAGTAGAAAGACAGGTATCGAAATTTCACTTCGTGGAATTCGGCCCTTCCGCACAAGGCACCAGCCTGCTGGAAGTCCCTCCCTTCATCATCGAGTTTCATATCAAGGCCCAGCCGGCCTTCAACCGCCAGTTCGATCTCCTCATCCGGGATCTGAAATCCTGGGAAACCAAAAAATACACCATTTACCTGTTTGCCGAGAACCCCCGGCAGCTGGAGCGGCTGCATACCATTTTCGAAGACCTGAAAGCCGAGATCCAGTTTACTCCCATTCCGATTTCCATCTACGGCGGATTCATCGATGACGATCTCAAAATCGTCTGTTATACAGACCATCAGCTTTTTCAGCGCTACCATAAATACAAAGTCAAGCAAGCCTATAACAAGAACAAGGCGATCACCCTCCGCACCCTGCGCGAATTGCAGCCCGGAGATTATGTCACCCATATCGATCATGGGGTAGGGGTCTACAGCGGACTCCAGAAGATCGAAGCCAACGGCCGTCTGCAGGAAGCCGTCCGTATCATATATAGAGACAGCGACATCCTGTATGTGAATATCAACTCCCTTCATAAGATTTCAAAGTATACAGGGAAAGAAGGCACCGTGCCGAAAGTGAACAAGCTGGGAAGCGATGTCTGGCAGAAGCTAAAAGAAAAGACGAAGAACAAGGTAAAAGAGATTGCCTTCGACCTGATTAAACTATACGCACAACGCAAAGCACAGCAGGGATTTGCCCATTCCCCGGACAATTATATGCAGACGGAGCTCGAAGCCTCCTTCATCTACGAAGACACACCCGATCAGAGCAAGGCCACGGCAGATGTGAAAAAAGATATGCAGTCCCCGTCTCCAATGGACCGGCTGGTATGCGGCGACGTAGGATTCGGAAAGACGGAAGTGGCCATCCGGGCCGCCTTCAAAACCTGTTGTGACAGCAAGCAGGCCGCCATCCTGGTGCCTACCACCATCCTGGCTTTCCAGCATTATAAGACTTTTAGCGAACGACTGAAGGACTTTCCGGTCAAAGTAGATTACATCAACCGCTTCAAGTCAGCCAAAGAAAAGAAAGAGACCCTCAAAAGAGTGGAAGAAGGCAAAGTCGATATCCTGATAGGAACCCATGCCATCCTAAGCAAAGACGTAAAATTCCAGAATCTCGGATTGCTGGTTATCGATGAAGAACAGAAATTCGGCGTGGCGCACAAAGAGAAGATCAAGACGCTGCGGACCCATGTGGATTGCCTGACACTCACCGCTACACCTATCCCCCGCACCCTCCAGTTCAGCCTGATGGGAGCCCGGGACCTGAGCATCATGAATACACCTCCGCCCAACCGGCAGCCTATACAGACGGAATTACATGGTTACAACGAGGATTTTATCCGCGACGCCATCTATTACGAGACGGAACGGGGAGGGCAGGTCTTCTTCATCTATAACCGGGTACAGGGATTGGCAGAAATGTCGGCCATCATTCAGGGCCTTTGCCCCGACCTGAGTATCGGCTATGCGCATGGACAAATGGAAGGCAATGAGCTGGAAGAGCGTATCCTGGACTTTATCGACAAGAAATATGACGTGCTGGTTTGTACCAATATCGTGGAGAGCGGAGTGGATATCCCTAACGTAAATACCATCATCGTCAATAACGCCCACCATTTCGGACTCAGTGACCTGCATCAGTTACGGGGTCGGGTAGGGCGCAGTAATAAAAAAGCCTTTTGTTACCTGCTGGCGCCTTCACTGGCTACCCTGCCGACGGATTCGCGCAAACGCTTACAGACCCTGGAGCAGCACAGTGACCTGGGCAGCGGCTTCCAGATCGCCATGCGGGACCTGGATATCAGAGGGGCAGGCAATATGCTGGGTGGCGAGCAGAGCGGATTCATCGCCGAGATCGGTTTCGAAACCTATCAGAAAATCCTCGACGAGGCCATCCGGGAACTGAAACGTACGGATTTCAAAGACCTGTTTAAGGAGGAAATCTCTAAAAAGGATGACTTCGTTCAGGATTGCACCATCGATACAGACCTGGAAATCCTTATCCCCGATAGCTATGTAGAGAGCGTCACCGAACGACTCTCCTTATATACCCGACTCGATAATTGTGACAGCGAACCTGAACTGCAGGAATTCCATAAAGACATGATCGATCGTTTCGGCCCCATACCCGACCGGGTAGAAGACCTCTTCGATACCGTACGCGTCCGCGCACTCGCCGTGACACTCGGATTTGAAAAGATGATCCTGAAAGAAGAACACCTGCGCTGCTACTTTATCAACCGGCCGGATTCCCCCTATTTTGAATCCGATACCTTCCGTCAGATCCTGGAATATATCCAGAAACATACCAATAAAGCCAAACTGAAACAGGCTGGCAAACTCTTTCTGCTGGTAGTCGACGATATCAAGTCAATGCGGGAACTGCTCAAATTCCTGCAAAGAATGAGCGCTTTCGTCCACGATACCCCCCTGGAAGAAGCCGCCAGGCTTCCGGCATAATAGTTTTCAAAAAAAGAAGTATATTGATCTATAAACCCCCCTTCTTCTATGGACGAACAACCCCTGTTTACCCCCAGCAGCGACGACCGGCTCGTAGCAATCCTGTCCCATATCCTGGCGATCGTACCGGGAATCGGTATCCTGGGCCCCCTGGTAATTTACCTGTTGAAAAAAGATGAATCGGCCTTCGTGGCGGCCAATGCCAAAGAATCCCTGAATTTTCAGATGACAATCATCCTGCTCTATCTTATCAGCTTTATCCTGATGGTGATTCTGATAGGCTTTTTTATGTTTTGGGTAATAGGGATCCTCAATACGGTACTCGTGATAGTAGCCACGATCAAAGCCAGCGAGAATAGGATCTACCGCTATCCATTCAATATGAGACTGATTCGTTGATTCAACGCCGGAGCCCGGTCTACAGCGCTTTTTCCATAATAAAATGTGGGATGGTCACCTCCTGGAATTCGTTACCGGTAACCTGGTAGCCCAACTTCTGGTAGAACCCCAGCGCCGTCTTGCGGGCATGCATAGTGAGTCTCTTATAGCCCAGATCCCGGGCAATATTTTCGGCAAAGATCATAAGAGCCCGGCCAATCCCCTTGCCCTGCATGCTATTGGGCACCGCCATTTGACGTAGACGGATAGTGGTGGCGTCCATTCTCGTCAACAGACAACAACCCAGCAGCCGGTCATCATCTTCAAAGGCGCCCATCAGGACATCGTCCTTTTCTTTCTCCAATTCATCTGATAACAGCGCCAGGCCCAATGGTTTACGCAATATTTCATTGCGTAAATTGACCATTTGCCGGTATTCTTTCGTTCCGTGATCTATTATCCTAAGCGCCATGCTGTTAGTTGAGTTTTATGATACGCGTCCGGACCCGGTACAAAAGATCCTGCCGCGCCGATAGCTGAAGGTATTTAATTTTACTAATTCCGGGGTGTAAATCGGAACTAAAATTGGAAAATGGTGAAAAAAGGGCCTTTCGGGAGCGGATCGCCTTTAAATATTACATATTAAAAATTTATAACACAATCCACTGCCAATGCCAGTCTTCAAGGATATTTGGCCCGGATATTCGCCGGAAACCGCCCATGGTAAAAATTAAAAATGCCTTGTTGGTTCTGTTTAAGTCAAAAATTATATTTTTGCAGCCGTATAACTAAAATTTACAAAAATGTCAGACATCGCTACAAGGGTAAAAAAGATCATCGTGGATAAACTAGGCGTTGAAGAAGCTGAGGTGACTAACGAAGCTTCCTTCACTAATGATCTGGGTGCCGACTCTCTGGACACCGTTGAGTTGATCATGGAGTTTGAAAAAGAGTTCAATATTTCCATTCCGGACGAACAGGCTGAGACAATCACTACTGTAGGTCAGGCAATCGCTTATCTGGAAGAACACGCTAAATAAGCTAGCATTCCGGTTGGCTGCAATAAATTCGTTGGATCCGCCTTTTCGAGCAATCTGGCTTAGGAGGCGGATTTATCCTTACACTAATAAACCACTGGAAGTGGTTGTCCCAACCGAGCAAAAGCGAAGGTTGTGAATGAGAAAGACCGTGGCGAAGCAGGTCTGACGAAATTCGACAGACATTAGCCAATTGCTGGAATTGGCTAAGTTTCGACCAAGCACAATTCCAGCACATACACTAATCCTGGGAAGTCCTATATGCAATTGAAAAGAGTTGTTGTTACGGGTATCGGTGCGTTGACACCGATAGGGAATAATTTGAACGATTACTGGAATGGACTAATACAAGGAGTATCCGGTGCCGATCTAATTACCCTTTTCGATGCCACTAAGTTTAAAACAAGATTTGCCTGTGAATTGAAGAATTTCGATCCACTGCAGCATCTCGAAAAAAAAGAAGCCCGTAAAGTAGACAGATTCACCCAGATCGCCCTCGCCTCCAGCGACGAGGCCGTGAAAGATTCCGGTATCGATAAGGCAACCATGAACCCCGATCGCATCGGGGTCGTATATGCCAGCGGTATCGGAGGTCTGATCACCTTCCAGGAAGAAGTTATCAATTTTGCCAAAGGAGATGGTACACCCCGCTTCAATCCCTTCTTCATCCCCAAGATGATCCTGGATATTGCAGCCGGACATATTTCCATGCGACACGGTTTTCGCGGTCCTAATTTCGCGGTGGTGAGCGCCTGCGCCTCTTCTACCAATGCTATTATGGAGGCGTTTAACCTGATTCGCCTGGGTATGGCCGATATTATCCTCAGCGGCGGCTCCGAAGCCGTGGTCAGTGAGGCCGGTGTCGGCGGGTTCAACGCCATGAAAGCCCTCAGCGAACGCAATGACGACCCCAAAACAGCCAGCCGACCCTATGACCGGGACCGGGATGGATTTGTGATGGGAGAGGGCGCCGGAGCGCTGGTACTGGAAGAACTCGAACATGCTATAGCCAGAGGCGCGCACATCTACTGTGAAATTGCCGGCTGCGGCGCTACAGCAGACGCCTATCATATCACAGCCCCCCATCCGGAAGGTCTGGGCGCTAAGAACGTCATGTTTGCCGCCCTGCGGGATGCCAATATGAAACCGGAAGACATAGACTATATCAATACACATGGCACTTCTACCCCTTTGGGCGATAGCGCCGAAGTCAAGGCCATTACGGACGTTTTCGGCGAATATGCCTATTCGGTGAATATCAGCTCTACCAAGTCCATGACAGGCCATTGCCTGGGTGCAGCCGGAGTCATAGAGGCCATTGCCTGTGTGATGAGCGTCGTACATGACGAAATCCCGCCTACGATCAATCACCTGACAAACGATCCAGACCTGGATTCACGGCTCAACTTCACTTTCCAGAAACCACAAAAAAGAGTAGTCCGGGCAGCCTTAAGCAATACCTTTGGTTTTGGCGGCCACAATGCCTGCGTTATCGTCAAGAAATATCAGGCATAAGTAACCGGGATATCAACTCAGTCCTTTTCCCCGGCATGAATCATCGGCGGGGAGCTTATTAATTTTTTATCGGATCGAAAAAAATTGTAGATTGTCGGTGTGGGAATCCTGGAACGTTTATTAAAAGGCGATGCCGCTGTCGCCTCCTTCAAAAGGCAGCTTCGTAACGTGCTGGGGTTTACCCCGGGCAAGGCCGTATTGTATCGCACCGCACTGACTCACCGTTCTGTAAAAGACGGAGCGGACGAGAATAACGAAAGGCTGGAATACCTCGGAGATGCTATCCTCAGCGCCATCATCGCAGACTTTCTCTTCAAAAAATATCCCTATAAGGAAGAAGGCTTCCTCACAGAGATGCGGAGCAAAATGGTGAACCGCAACCAGCTCAATGATATTGCTATCAAGATGGGGCTGAAAAAAATCAGCAATTTCAATAAGTTCGACAGCAGCCTGAAGATGAGCCAGATCTTCGGCAATACCCTGGAAGCTATCGTCGGCGCTATCTATCTCGATAAGGGATTCGATAAAACACGGTTATGGGTGATCGAAAGAGTCGTCCAACCCTATCTTTTCATGGATGATCTGGAGAACCTTGAAATCAACCACAAAAACAAATTATACGGCTGGGCCAATAAGAACGGTAAGAACCTGGAGTTCGAAACCCTGGACGAAAGACTGGAGGGCGGCCGGCGGTTGTTCACCGTAGGCGCCGTGGTCGATGGGGCCCTGCTGGCCCAGGGCAAGGCCTATAATAAAAAGGACGCCAGTCAGATAGCCGCTCAGCTGGCCCTGGATAAACTTGGCCTCAATAAGGTCGATACCGGCGAAGAACCAGCGCCTTAAGACAACATATATTCTTTTTCTACACTACTTGTCAGCGCGGTTGCTCTAAACTTTTAGCAAAAATTCTGTAATTTTTTTTGCGTCTTTACTTGCAAACTCGTCGTTTTCTTTCTACTTTTGACTCATTATACCTCGATCCGCGAAAAGTCCCTCTTCCTTGGACACGCCAGTACCCCAATATTCCTTTATTTTTTGTTTTATCCTTTGACGTTAGTTTAGGCTAATGATTGAGTTTGTACCTGTATGCATCACAGGGCCAGCGTAAATCTTAGTATCTCGACTCCACAGGCCTCCTTGTGCCTGTCCAATCCAATCCATCTTCGAAAGCTTTCTAATCCACTGACTATGGTTACCTCAGGCGACCAGGGTTCTCTCTTGAGCACCCTGTAAGCAACCGAAACCACATTCAATTATTTAACTCTTTAGTGAACATGAAAAAGCTTTACTCTTTAACAACTCTCTCGCTCGCATTCCTTCTTTTGGTCAAAGGCGCAGCAGCCCAAACTTACACCGGCGGTGTTTATACTGCGGTACGCAATGGTAACTGGCATAACACTTCCGGCCCCAATCCCTGGGCTACCGTTGAACCCCCTGCCAATTGCATCAATTGTTCTATTACAATTAATTCCGATGTAACGGTGCACCTGAACAGCAGCGTGACCTTGTCCGGCAGCTCCCTGCTGACCATCGGGTCGGATAATTCAGGCAATCTGGCTGCCCTGGTGATCGACCGTTCTACGGGCGCGACGGATTTTGCTTCGGCCCACAACATCCTCCTCTCCAATGACGGGTCCTCTCCGGCTAACGCCATTCGTATGGCCAGCACCAGCTCTTTTATCAACGCCGCCGGATTGGACGTTTATGATGGTATCCTGACCACCTTTGGCACCACCTCGTTCAAACAGTTAGGCAGCGCCCCACAAGGCTTCGACGGAAATGTGGCTAAAAATGGCGCTCCCGCCTCTTACGGCACCTCCCTGCTTGGACCTGTCACGCTTAGCGCTGACGGTACCCTCCCCATCGTCCTGTCTGCCTTTGCCGCTACATTGAATGGCAAAGAAGTAGATCTGAACTGGACGACTGACCTCGAAGTCAATGCCGACCATTTCGCCATACAACGGAGTACTGACGCCGGCGCTCATTGGCAGATCATCGGAACGGTAACAGCCAAAGGCAATTCCGCAGTAGCCACGAACTACTCGTTTACCGATGCCAGCCCTGCCTCCGGAACCAGCGAATACCGCCTGCAGTCCGTCGATAAGGATGCCAAATTCACTTATTCCGATATCAAAACGATCCGCAACGGCCTGATCGGAACAGTCAATATATTCCCTAACCCTGCCAAGGATTATGTCAACATCACGCTGGGCAGCAGCGACAATGCAACGGGTAACCTGAGCGTTCGCCTGATCAGCCAGTCCGGTCAGTTGCTGGTAGAGAAGAAAGTGACCAACACAGGCGGGACCACCGTCTCTCTTGCCGTAAGCAGCTACCCTCAGGGCAATTACCTGATCCAGGTCACCGGCGCCGATGGCACCCAGCAGATCAGTAAGTTGTTTATTTCAAGACAATAAAGACAGATAAGATATAAAATCGAAAGATGCCGTGCCGGGAGGGACGGCATCTTTTTTATTGGCGGATGGCATGTATATAAAATAAATAACAGGCAAGCGGAGTTAAATAGATCCATGAAAATCCAAGATCTCTCCTTCCTGGTACGAGCAGGCCTTTCGCTATGCCTGGGAGTGATCCTCTGTTCTCCCTCCCCGGCTCAATGTGTCAACAATATGGCTACCCGGTCCTACGATACGGTGCTCACCGGGATTGGATACGGTAACTATACCCTGCAATTTCCCAAATGGAACCCCGACTCAGGCCTCCTGGCCTCGGTTAAGATCAATGCCCGGGTGTCCGTACATTATGCTTTTACGCTTAAAAACGTAGATCGGGTGGCCAGTACCTATTCTTTATGGGTCGGCCGGGAAGATTATATCAGCAGTGCCGCTATGAGCAATGCTTATGATAGCATTACCGAAC
>Ga0247764_1000890_pt1 | contig 10460 bp, 14 predicted proteins | sample UWRJL051202B4_FD_179932 | JGI IMG/M metagenome (GOLD analysis project Ga0247764, IMG submission 179932) | Plant litter microbial communities from Arlington Agricultural Research Station in Wisconsin, United States - UWRJ-L051-202B-4 | ecosystem: Environmental > Terrestrial > Plant litter >...
GGGCGGGAGTGGCTGCGCGTACTGGAAACGGTTTTTGGGTTAGCCTCGGCTTTCGCTTCCCTGCCCGGCCTGGAGGTCACACCGCATGGCCGACGGGGTTGTTCGCGGCCGGGGGCGCCTCTGGCTCGCTGCCGGAGTCGTGGTGCTCGCGCTGGCCGGCTTGGGTGTGTGGCGTGCGGTCGACTCCCCCGGCACCTCGCCCGTCGTCTCGTCCTCGTCCTCGTCGGCGGCTGTCGCCGGGGCCGCGAAATCGGCCAGTGGACTGATTGCCCGCGCCCGCACGGCCGGTCAGTGGCCCGGCGCCAACGGCTTGTCGGGAGTCAACGGCGACCCGATCCTGGACGCCGCCCACGTCGACGCCTTCTGCACCGCTCGCGGCCGGCCCTGCAAGGTCGCCCAGACCTACACGGACCGCACCTCGTATGCGGCGATGACCAGCGGGACCAGCTGGACGTTCACCTTCTTCACGGGCTTCGACGGCGCCCTGGTCATCTCGCAGGGCCTGGTGCCGACCGGCGGCGAGGCCGACCTGGCGAGCTGCGCGGCCGGCGACTACGACTCGTCCTGGCGTGACTTCGGCAACCTGATGGTGAAATACGGGCGCGCGGATTCGGTGGTGCGGCTGGGCTGGGAGATGAACGAGAGCACGATGGCGTGGCGGGCGACCGACACCGCGGCTTACATCGCCTGTTACCGCAACGCCGCCGACAACCTGCGGGCGGCGAATCCGGCGGTGCTGCTGGACTGGACGATCAACGGCCACGGCACCCCGGCCGGGCTCTGCGACGGGCTGAGCACCAACTGCTACCCGGGTGACGACTATGTCGACATCATCGGCATCGACAACTACGACCACTATCCGGCGGCCACCTCGAAGGCGGTCTTCGAGAAGGCGGCGACCGCACCCGAGGGCCTCACCTGGCTGTACGACTTCGCCCACGAGCACGGCAAGCTCTTCTCGGTCGGCGAGTGGGGCGTGGTGTCGGGCACCGGCGGCGGGGGCGACAACCCGGACTTCGTGACCTGGATGCACGCGTGGTTCGCGGCACACGCGACGGAACTGGCCTATGAGGCGTACTTCTCCAATTGTGACCAGGGTGGCGTGCAATCGAGTCTCTACAGCACCACTGCCGACTGCACCCGCAATCCCGAGTCGGCCGGACTCTACCGAACCTTGTTTGGTTCGTAGGGATTTCGTAACTCACAGCAATTGGTCCAATACACCAAGTTACGCTCCTCGCGAGACGGCCCGACAATGCTTTCGAAGCGTGCCGGGGCCAACCCATCCAGCAACGCGGTTTGCAGAAAACCGTAGGAGGACCTCGCATGCGTAAGTCCCAATCCAGTACCGGCCGCCGGCTGCTCCGCGCCGGGCTTGCCGCGAGCGCCGCGACCGCTGTGGTGGTCGCCGGGGCCGTCGCGCCCGCTTTCGCCGCCTCGGTACCACTCACCCTGAGCTCCACGAACGGCCCGTCCGCGGGCACCACGACGATCACCGCGTCCTCGACGACCACGTTTCTCTCCGGGGTGACGGCACCCGTTTCGTCGTTTCTGATCCCGGTCTGCCCGACGACATACACGACGGCGGCCAGTGTCGCGGTCACCCCGACTGTCTCCGTCGGCGTCGTTCTCGTGGTGACCACCAGGAAGCTGACGACCGCCAAGGCCTCGGTCCTGACGCCGGTCCTGCCGGTCGTCGGCTCGACCGGGTCGACGAAATACAACCTGTGCATGTACGCCAGCTCCACCAGCGGCTCGGCCCTGATCGGCACCGCCGCCTACACGGTGGCCGCCGCGCCGGCAATCACCACCGGCGCGGTCTCACCCTCGAGCGGCCCCGCCCTCGGCGGAAGCTTGATCACGGTGACCGGCACCTCGCTGCCCACGGCGGCCGGCACGATCAGCGGCACGCTCGGCGGCAACCCCCTGACCGCGGTGACGCCCGTCAGCAACACCAGCTTCACGGCGCTCACCCCGGCGCACGCTCCCGGGGCAGTGAGCCTGGCGGTGACCACGGCGGCGGGCACGCAGACGCTGGCCAGTGCGTACACCTACTCCAACGGCCTGGGCATCTCGCCCAACACCGCCGCTGCCGCGACTTCCACCTCGGTTAACCCCGTCTACGTCGACGTACTCGGCGCCGGCTTCTCGGGCTACACCTTCGGCTCCTCGGCCACCCAGGCCCGCGTCTGGCTGGTCAACGGCCGGTACGACCCGGGCACAGCCACCAGCAACTCGGGCTCCCCGGCGACCACCTGGCCGAACGGGCCCACGGCCGAGTGCACCGGCGTCATCGTGATCAGCGACACCGAGCTGATCTGCAGCATGAACCTGGCCACCGGCGCCCTGACACCGACGACAACCGTGGCCAACAGCGGCACCCCGCTGGTCCCCGACGACACCTACACGCTGACCGTGGTCAACATGAGCGGCGTCGCCAAGGCGAGTGTGACCGGATATCTCCAGTCGGACATCTCCAGCGGTGCCACTTTCACCGTCGCGCCCTACTGATCGGATGAACGAAGCGGCCCGGAGCGATTGCTCCGGGCCGCTTCCACGTTCGCGTCAGCTCAGTTTGATCCACTGCTCGGTGATGGCCGCGACGCCGGCCTCGGCTGACGGCCGGCCGGTCTTGCTCACGGCCACCGTGTAGACGCTGCGCTCCGGGCTCGTCCGCCAGCAGATCATCATCGTCGGCTTCTCCACCGCCGGGGCACCGGCGGTGAAGCGGAAATTCTGACCGCAGTGGGCGTCGCCGACCGCGACGCCGCCGTCGGCCAGCAGGGCGAGCTCCCGGAGCCCGGTCAGGTCACCGCGCGCCGAGACTACCCGCAGCGTGGCGCCGTCGGCGGCCAGCGATCCGGTGTTGCGTACCTTGATGTCCTTGACGACCTCGGCCGGGGCGATGGGCGGCAACGGCCGCCGGACCTGGCCGGCCGCTTTGGCCGCCGTGCCCTTGGCCGCGGCGATGCTGTCCCGGCGGGACTCGGCCGCGGGCGTCGCCGTCGCAGCGGCAGCCGAGGACACCGACGGGGACGGCGACACGCCCGGCCCGGTTTCGCCGCGGAGCACGGGTTCACCGGACGTGGTCGTGGGTAGCGGCGAGTCGGGGGTGGCGATCGGGGCGGCCGGGGCGGCCTCCGGGGCGGCGGTGGTCTGGCCGGTCAACGCATCGGTCACGACATAGGCGCCACCACCCAGGACCACCGCCAGGCCGATCACGCCGATCACGGCCGGCTTGCGGCTGGCGGGCCGCGAGTAGTAGTACCCGTCGGATTCGTCGTCAAAGTCGGTCATGAAGTCAGTCCTCCGCGCGTTTCGAGCCGGGTCCGCCCATGGTTTCATCCGAGGCGGACATACCGCGCTAAAACGGAGGCATTGGCAAGGTTTTCAGCTGTGCCCACTGCCGATCGAGCGCCAGCACACCGGACTGCGCCGAGGGACGGCCGACCGCGCTCACGGCAACGGTGAAGACGCTCTTCACCGCGCTGGTCCGCCAGCACACCATCAGGGCCGGATTCTCACCGGCCGGCCGGCCCGCGCCGTAGTAGAAATTCTGGCTGCAGTGCCCGTCCCCGACCGGCTGGCCCGCGTCCGCCACCCAGGAGAGCTCGCGCCGGCCGGTCAGGTCGCCCAGCGCGGAGACCACCCGCAGGGTCGCGCCCTCGCCCATGATCGTGCCGGTTTCGACGACCGTGACGTCCTGCGCGTCCGCGGCCGTCAGCTGCCGGGGCATCGGCAACGGGAGGGCACCGCTCGAGCCGGCCGCCCGGACGAGCACCACCCGCTGGGCGAGCGACATCGGCGGGTTCGTGAACGGCACCGGCGAGCGCTGCGGGGCGGCTCCCGACTTGATCGGGACCAGGGCCGGCGATTTCTGCTTCGGCCGGTGCGCGGAGGTCCGCGCGGGGGCCAGATAGGGCGAGTCGGCCTTCGGTGCCCGGGTCGGGCCCGGCGACCGCCGGGGCGCCGGGGCGGCCAGCTCGGGACCCAGCTGAATCTCGGCCGGCATCACCTCGGTGACCAGGACGGTGCCACCGGCCGCCAGGGCGGCCAGCCCGGCCAGGGCAACCAGGGCCTTCTTGCCGCGACGGAGCCGGCGCGAGGTGGCCGGCTCATAGCCGTCGTCGAAGTCGTCGCCGTCGTCGTCACCCGGGTAGCCCTCGTCGCCGGAGAAGCCGAGGTCCGTCATGGTCGCCGCCTTTTGCCCGTAACGCTCGCTATAGGAGTCGAACGGACATTACCGCTTAAAACCACCACGTTGACGGTAGTGGCAAAGTAGGCCCCATGACGGGTCGTGCGCTGGTGCTGGGCGGAGGCGGCGTCACAGGCGTCGCCTGGGAGATCGGCCTGCTGCTCGGCCTGGCCGAGCGGGGCGTCGACCTGACCGGGGCGGACCTCTTCGTCGGGACGTCGGCCGGGTCGGTCACCGCGGCCCAGGTGACCAGCGGGCGCCCGCTCGAGGCGATGTTCGAGGCCCAGCTGGCCGGGGCCACCACCGAGATTCCCGCCAGCCTCGGCACCCCCGGGCTGCTGAAATTCGTCCTGGCCGGGCTGTGGCCGGGTGACCCCCGCAAGGGCCGGGCCTGGCTCGGCCGGGCCGCCCTGCGGGCCTCGACGGTGCCCGAGGCGGACCGCCGGACGGTCATCGAGCAACGGGTCGGCACCGCCGACTGGCCGGCCACCCCGCTGAAGATCGCGGCGGTGGCGGCGGAGACCGGCGAGTTCGTGGTCTTCGACAAGTCGAGCGGGGTGTCACTGATCGACGCGGTCGCCGCCAGCTGCGCCGTCCCGCTGGTGTGGCCGCCGATGACAGTCAACGGCACCCGCTACATCGACGGCGGTGCCCGCTCGGTGGCCAACGTCGACCTGGCCGCGGGCAGCGACCGGGTGGTCGTGATCGCCCCGGTCACCGCCTCCGCCCGGCCCTCCGGCAAGCCGCAGGCGCAGGCCAAGGCGCTCGGCATCCCGCAGGTCGTGGTGCGCCCGAGCGACGCCGCGCTGACCGCGATCGGCCGCAACCCGCTCGACCCGGCCCGGCGCGCGCCCGCCGCCAAGGCCGGGCGCGCGCAGGCAGCCGAGGTGGCCGACCAGGTCCGCGCGGTGTGGAGTCCCTAGCCGACGCCGACCGACGAGTGGCCGCTGGGCAGCTTGTGGCCGTCCTTGTCGAAGGCCGCCAGGCTGCCGACGCCCTGGATGGACGGTGCGAACCAGAAGACGTGGACCGACGAATCCTCACTCCAGGTGGCCAGACCGGCGGTCACGGTCTTGCCGTGCGCCTTACCGGTGATCTTCTTGGCCGCGCCCACGTAATACCCGAAGGTCAGGGTCTGGTGGCCGTTGACCTCCATCGAGCCCTCGACGGCGTGGAAGCCCGGCGACCGGTCGGAGCCCTCCGCCTCGTTCGCCATGACGTCGGCCGTCGGCTCGCCACCGGCCTTCTGCCGGCCCAGCATGATGCCGAAGTGGGTCTTCGGAATGGCCTTCTCCTTGATCTCCTGGGCGTAGAGCACCCAGTCACCGCTGCCGGTCCTGATCACATCGCCGAGGATCTTCGGCGCCGGCTCACTGGCGGCCGGGCCCGGCTCACTGGGCTCGGCGCTCGCCGGCGTGCTGGGCTGATCGCCCGCCTGAAATCCCGGCTGCGCGGCCGGGCGGGTGCCGGCGCTGGCCACCAGGCTGCTCGCCACGAGGATGCCGGCGCAGGCCACGGCCGCCCCCGCGGCGTACACCCAACGGATTTTGGTGTTTGTCATCAGTCTTCCCATCACGGTGTTCGGGCTGAGGTGCGTTGTGCAGAACGAGACGGCCCGGCGGGCGAAAAGGTTGCGGGCGGGAGTCGCAACCTTTCCGGGTGTCCACTCGTAACTACCGCTGTGAGATCTGCTGTGGGAAAGACGCCGCATGGCTCGCGGTGACGACGAGTTCGTCGAGTTCGCGACCGCCAGCTCGGCCCGGCTGCAGCACGTGGCCTATCTGCTGACGGGCAACCGGCACGAGGCTGAGGATGCGGCCCAGACGGCGCTGACCCGCACCTATGCGGCCTGGCAGCGGGTTCGCCGGCGCGACGCCTATGCCTACGCGCGGACGGTGCTGGCCAACCACGTCACCGATCAGTGGCGCCGCCCCTACCGGGAGTATGCGACGGAGGACCCGCCCGAGCGACCGGTCCCGCACGACCTGGCCGACGACGTCACCCGGCGCCGGTGGCTGATCGGCATGCTCGACGCGCTCTCGCCCCGCGAGCGTGCGGTGATCGTGCTGCGGCACTATCTCGATCTGCCCGAGGCCGAGGTGGCCCGCGAGCTCAATCTCTCGGTCGGCACCGTCAAGAGCCTGAACTCGCGGGGCCTGGCGAAACTGCGGCTCACGGTGGACGTGCCGGCCCCACGGCGGCCCGAGCAAAGCGAAAACGGAGCACGACGATGACAAACCTCGACGACCTGGTGGACGCGATGGGCTCGCCGCCCGACTTCGCGGCCCAGCCGGTCGATCTGCTCGCGGTCATGGCGGCCGGCGGCCGGATCCGCCGACGCCGGCGGGTCGTGGTCGGCGCCGCCTCCGCGCTGGCCGTGGCGGCGCTGCTAGTCGGGGGCGCGCAGGTCGCCGAGTGGGCGGCGCCGGCCGCTCGGGGTGGCCCGGCCCAGACGGCCGACCAGCCCACTCCCAGTCCCACTCCCAGTCCCAGTCCCACGGCTAGCAACGGTGTGCTCGGCGACATCGTGCACACCGGCGTCAAGGCCAAAGGCGCCGAGTGGCTGCTCTATGCCAGGCCGATCGACGACAAGGCCATTCCGAAGACCGACTTCGGCATCATGCTGGGCCGGCGGACGGCCGACGGCGAGCTGATCGACGGCATCATGGCCAATGAGTCGGAGGGTTCCGCCCACGCCAGCGGCTTCCACGCCGTCGAGAGCGCGATGGAGATCGACGGGCGCAAGACCCCGACCTTCGGTTACTACGTGGGGCCGGCCAAGAAGATCACCGGCCAGGCCCACGGCAAGACGTTCACCGCGCGCCAGGCGACCTGGAGCGAGGATCCGTCCGTGCAGATCTTCTGGTTCGCGACGACGGAGAACGGCATCGCGAAACTGACCGCCCTGGGCTCCGACGGGCGCCGGCTGCCGGCCGGGCACAACAGTGTCGGGGTGGGCTGAGGCACGAAAGACTGTTGCTGGAAATGATCGTGGGGTTTACTGCAATGCTATGAGCATCATCTCCCCCGGCTTCGGCAGCCGGCGCCGCTCATCGCGGCCCGACCTGCCGCCCGGGCAGTATCTGACCCGAGATTTTCCCGTGCTGTCGGCCGGCCCGACGCCGCGCATCCCGCTGGACCGGTGGAGCTTCACGGTCACCAGCGAGGCCGGCAAGAAGCAGACCTGGTCCTGGAAGGAATTCCAGGAGTTGCCGGCGGAAGACGTCACCGTGGACATCCACTGCGTGACCAAATGGTCGAAACTCGGCACCCGCTGGCGGGGTGTCCCGATCGACACCCTGCTCGCCGACACCGAGACGTCGGCCGAATACACCATGGTCCACGGCTACGGCGGTTACACGACGAACGTCCCGCTCGAGGACCTGATCGACGGCAAGGCCTGGGTGGCGTACAAGTTCGACGGTGACGACCTCGAGCCGGAGCACGGCGGGCCGGCCCGGCTGCTCGTGCCCCACCTCTACTTCTGGAAGTCCGCCAAGTGGGTCAACGGCATCGAGTTGATGACCGAGGACGCACCCGGTTTCTGGGAGGAAGCCGGCTACAACATGTACGGGGACCCATGGCGCGAGCAGCGTTATCAGGGCGACTGACCTGGCGGGTCGCGACAGTCGCCGAGGCCCGGATGGAGACCGCCTCCGCCCGCACCCTCGTGCTGGATGTGCCGGGCTGGCCGGGGCACCTCCCGGGCCAGCATGTCGACGTGCGCCTGACGGCCCCGGACGGCTATTCGGCCCAGCGCAGCTATTCGATCGCCTCCGCCTGGCCCCGGGACGGCAAGATCGAGCTCACCGTCCAGCGGCTCGAGGACGGCGAGGTCTCGTCCTACCTGACCGATGAGCTCGCGGTCGGCCAGCCGCTCGAGCTGCGCGGCCCGGTCGGCGGCTGGTTCGTGTGGCGTAACGAGCCGCCACCGGTGCTGCTGGTGGCCGGCGGTTCCGGCGTGGTCCCGCTGATGGCGATGATCCGGGCGCGCGGCGACGTCCGCGGCCGCCAGCCCTTCCGCCTGATCTACTCGGTGCGCACGCCGGAGGACGCCTGCTACGCCACCGAGCTGGCCCGCCGGGTCCGCGACGACCCGGGCCTGGACGTGCAGTATGTCTACACCCGCAAAGCGCCGGAGGGCTGGCGCGGCAAAGTGGGTCGAATCGGCGTGGCGGCGCTCAACACGCACGGCTGGCCGCCCGAGTTCAACCCGGATTGTTTCGTCTGCGGCCCGACCAGTTTCGTGGAGACGGCGGCCGACATCCTGGTCGCGCTGGGCCACCCGGCCGCGAAGATCCGCACCGAACGCTTCGGCGGCACCAGCTAGGGGGAGTCAGATGGGCGGCATGCTCGACGGCAACGCGATCGCGGGTGACCTGCGGGAGATCTTCGCGGTCGACTTGACCACGGCGGTGGCGACCTGCGCGGGGTGCGGGCACCCGAGCGTGGTCGCGACCCTGCTGGTCTACGGCCAGGAGGCGGGCGTGGTGGCCCGCTGCCCGTCCTGCGAGGACGTGATCCTGCGAGTCGTCCGCGGGCCCGAGAAGGCCTGGCTGGATGTGCGCGGCGCGGTCACCATCGAGATGGCGATGCCGCCGGTGGGCGCGGTCGAGTAGGCCCGGGATCAGTCCCGGAAAGTCCGGCGCAGCCGGTCGGCCAGCCCGACGGGGCGCGGCGGCGCGGTGACGACGCGGTCGGAGCGCCCGGCCACCGGGCGGGAGCGCCCGATCGGCTGGTCGTAGTCCGCGCCCGCGATGGCCTCGATGATCTGCGCCTCGCCGAAGCTCTCCGAACCGGGGATCGACGGCACGAAACCGACCAGCACGCCGTCGCGCATGACCTGCGCCTCCAGGCCGGCGGTGCCGTCGTTGTCCCAGACCGCCTCGCGGCCGTCGGGCAGGACGACGCGGATCCCGTACTGCGTGATGCCCGCCTGTGGCAGCTTCACGTGGGCGAAAACATTGCGCGCCCGGAGCGTCTCGACGACCCGCTCTGCCCTCTGCTGTTCCATGCCACCGACGCTAACCGGCAGAACTGTGTACATCCTGAAGACCGCCTGTGCTTTGTCAGCGCCGAAGGCAACCGGATCCCCGCGTGCGGTGTGTTCATCTGTGTGCAAGCACCGACGGGGAAGCAGAAGACATGACGGATAGTGACAGCGCCGACTTCGACGCCTTCTACGCAGCAACGGTCCGGCGCATCGTGCTCTACCTCTATGCCGCCTGCGGTGACCGCTCCGAGGCCCAGGACCTCGCCCAGGAGGCGTTCGCCCGGGCCTGGCAGCACTGGCCGAAGGTCGCCCGCTACGACGATCCCGAGGCCTGGGTACGCACGGTCGCCTGGCGGCTGCTGGCCAACCGGTGGCGCGGTCTGCGGCGCTGGCTCACCGCCCAGGCCCGACTGGGTCCACCGGCCGCGGCGACCGGCAGCCCGTCACCGGACCGGGTGGCCATTCTCGGCGCGCTACAGCAGCTGCCGAAGCCGCAGCGGCGAGTCATCGCGCTCTACTACCTGCTGGACATGCCGGTCAACGACATCGCCGCCAGCACCGGCACCCCGGTCGGCACGATCAAAGCCCAGCTCTCCCGGGCCCGGGCCACTCTCGCCGGGCTGCTCAACGATCACGATCAGGAGGTCACCGATGTCTCGTCCCGTTGAGGAGCGCATCCGGCAGCTGGAGACCGAGGTGGAGCACCTTCAGGTCCTGCCCGCCGCCGCTGTTCGCGCCCGTGGCCGCCGCCGGGCCCGCCGCCGGCTGGCCGCCACGATTACCGCCGTCGCCGTGGTGGCGACGACAGGCGTCGTCGTGGCGACCCTCGAACGGCCGCAGCAGCAGACGGCGGCGCCGGCCGGCGATCCCCCGAGGGTGGTGGCCTGCAGCCTCGCCCTGCCGGACAGCCCGGAGGCCATCCGGGTCCGCGTGTTCAAGGGCAAGGACGCTGCCGGCTGGGAAGATGAGGCGGCGGACATGCTGCGGAAACGCCGGTTCACCGTGGTGGGCGACGTCGGTTCGAAGGAATACATCCCGGGAACGACAACGCTGGTCTATGGCCCGGCGGCGATCGGTGCGGCGACTGTGCTGCGGGCGGAGGTGCACGGGAGGGTCAAGATGTGGTTCGACGTCGACCTCCCCGGCGACACCGTCGACCTGACGTTCGGGCGGGACTTCGTCCGGCTCAACAGCACCACCGAGGTCAACCAGGCCCTCGTCACCGCCGGCGAACCGACCGCCCCGCCGGAGTGCCCGGCCACCCGCTGATCG
>Ga0247764_1000891_pt1 | contig 10448 bp, 5 predicted proteins | sample UWRJL051202B4_FD_179932 | JGI IMG/M metagenome (GOLD analysis project Ga0247764, IMG submission 179932) | Plant litter microbial communities from Arlington Agricultural Research Station in Wisconsin, United States - UWRJ-L051-202B-4 | ecosystem: Environmental > Terrestrial > Plant litter >...
TGGTGCTCCCGCCGCTGCTGGTGCTCCCGCCGCTGCTGGTGCTCCCGCCGCTGGTGCTCCCGCCGCTGCTGGTGCTGCCGCCGCTGCTGATGCTGCCGCCGCTGCTGCCTCCGCTGCTGATGCTGCCTCCGCTGCTGCTGCCGCCTCCGCTGCCGCTGCTGCCGCCGCTGCCGCCTCCGCTGCTGCTGCCGCCTCCGCTGCCGTCATTAAACAGATCCGTACTCGCGCCCCCGCATCCAAAAACAACGACACACACCGAGGCCACGGCAAATCTGAGAGCGCGCATGACCTCATGCTGAGCACGCAGCGTGCCAGGGTCAAATCTTCTCGGAAATAGGGCGAATCACGCCGCGAGTGGCACAGCTGTGCCAGCGCCACGACACCTGCTGTTCTCGGCGTTTGCGGCGCTAACGACCTGTCCCTACAAAAAGATCAATGGCTGGGACCGCAAGCACCGGATCCAGGCGTGGACGCGCGCAACACCTGCTCTCCAACCTCCACGTCAAACGGAATCGTGACGTGGCTATCGAAGCGCCCCATCGCGTTCGTCGGCACCGACCCCACCCAAATATCCCCGGAGGACGAGGCCAAGACGATGTCCACCCGCGCGAGCGGACACGCTTCCCCGTTGCTCAACACGCGACCAGTCACGTGTAGCGGCGCACCGCGGCGCGCTTCACCGTCGATGCTCCAATCGATCTGCGACTGCGGCCGCAGCTCCGTGCTCGCTGCCTGCAGCGCCGAACTCGCACTCCCGGACGAAGCAGGTGGACGCGGCGGATCGGAACGCGCGCTGGCAGCTGAGCGCGTTGCGCCCGGCGCTGAGTTGGACGACGACGCACTCGACGGTTGTTGACCGCTACTTGATTGGGAGCTGCTCATCGCGCCGCTCGAGCCCTCGGGCCAGGCGTACGGATCGGCTGGAGGCACGTGGGCGGGTGCGCCCGGTCGTGTGTCCGCGTCGAAGTGCTGAGCCGCGCCACCCAGATCGATGCGGTGCCAGGCTCGACCATCGCCCACTTCGACCCAAGCATGCGCTTCGTTGCGTACGAAACGCGTGGGCAGACCCAACCCCAACGCCGTCAACATGAAGCCGTAAGCGCGATGACGGCACACGCCTTTCTTATCGAGCACGAGCTCGAGATAGAGCGGCGCACCACTGGGCGCGCGCGGCAGCTCGCCCGACGCGGAGAAGCTACGAAAATGCGCGACCAGCGCCGCCACCGCTTCGCGCGGCCGCACGCTTTGTGACAAGCCCAGCCGCGCCAGCACGCTCTGCGCCGCAGAACGAGCCGCGGGCGGCAGCGGCCGCAACCAGCGCGAAAGCTCCGAATACGACACGTCCGGAAAATCCGAGCCGAAAGTCGCGCGCGGCGCCGACAGCTCCAAAATCAAACGAATGCGCTGGCGCGCCGCCGCCACTACGAACCAGTTCTCCGCGCTATCGCGGCGGATGGTCAGTGGGGTCGGCGGCTCGGCGCGCAACGCCAACAAGCGCGAGGATGGGCCCACGCTCGGGATACGAACGGGGACGTTTTCACCCACGTCCACGAACAGGTCGCCGAAAAAGTGATCCTCCCCTGGCGCCAGACTACCGCCCACCGACACTGGCGTCAGCGTCTTGTCGTGCACCCCGAGCGCCAGCTCGTTGTCCACTGCGTCGAAGGCATACTGGCGCTTGAACGGTGTCACCGACGGCGTGAACGGATCGTCGTAGCGCACGACGGATGGCTCGGTCGTGTCGCGGTCGAGTCGAAATGTCGCGTCGATGCTGTCCGGTGTCGCGCTGCCGCCGTAAGCGACCTGGCGCGGAAGGGTCGGCGGGTTGAACCCCGGCGCGCGGATGGTTCCGCTGGGTGTGCGCGCCGCCGCCGGCATACGACCGTCCGGAGTCGTGGCGGAAAGCTCCAGGTCTTCGGCTGGATCCGCTTCGATGTATTCGTGCACGATCGGCGCCTGCGCCAAAGCCGCCAGCGCCATGGACGTGATCAGCGCGCCAGCAAGCCAACCGCGCACGCGGCTGCGACGGCGCATCATGGCTCGCGCCTCGCGCTGAGCTCCAACGGTGTGGCCCGTTGTGCTCGCCCGGGATGCCACACGTAATCGCCGCCGGCCCAGTACCAATGACCTGGCACCCACACACAGTCCGCTCCACAAGCGTCCAGCTTGCCGATCTGTTCGCTGCGTGGCGCCGGCCGCACCTTCGGACCTTCACCGGGCAAACCCAGCACGCACCCCGAAAGCGTGAACGCCATCATCGCTGCGCGTAGTTGCCGTCCGAAACAATCCACGGGCTCACTTTGAAGAGCGGTCGCCCGGGGGTCAAACCAACGCAACTTTCCGGCAAAAACCTGGGCTCGGTCGCTCCTGCCGTGGCCGCATGGCAGCGGCAGCTGGCACGCTCCGTGCTCTCAAGTCGGCTCGGGTTCCCCGCATTGTTCACGAAAACGCCATGATGTGGCGGACCCCGTCATCGTACATAGCCAACACTGCCATGACCGCTGATCTCGGCGCCGAAGAGCTATTTCTGAACCGCGAGCTTTCGTGGCTCGCCTTCAATGAGCGCGTGCTCGACCAAGCGCGCGATCGCCATTGGCCGTTGCTCGAACGCCTGAAGTTTCTCGCCATCTTTGGATCCAACCTGGACGAGTTCTTCATGATCCGCGTGTCGGGTCTGCACGATCAGCTAGAAGCCGAGCTCGGCACGTCCGAAAGTGACGCCGCAAACATCCGTGAACAGCTGGGGCGCATCCGTCAGACCGTCACGCGCTTGAGCGCGCAGGCGGACGCGCTGTTCGCCCGCGAGCTCCAGCCCGAGCTCGAGTCCGCTGGCATCCGCTTGCGCAGCTATGAGTCGTTGAACGAGGAAGAGACGCGCAGCGCGCGCGAGTATTTCCGTAAACACGTCTTCCCGATCCTGACGCCGCTCGCGGTCGATCCGCTGCATCCGTTCCCGTTCTTGTCGAACCTGTCGTTGTCGCTGGCGGTGGAAGCGTTGGATCCCGGGAGCGGCGAATCACGGTTCGCTCGCGTGAAAGTGCCAGAAAGTCTGGATCGATTGGTACCGATCGGGCACGTTTCAACCGGCGCCGATGGCGGCCCATTACGTCGCGAGTTCGTGCTGCTGGAAGAGCTGATCAGCGGTAACTTGGCGGATCTCTTCCCAGGCGTGGAGTTGATCGGCAGCTGGCCGTTTCGCGTGACGCGCGACATGGATTTGGACATCCTGGAGGAAGAAGCCGAAGACTTGCTAGTGTTGGTGGATCGTGAAATTCGCAAGCGTCGTTTCGGCGCCGCGGTTCGCTTGGAGATCGACTCGGCCGTGCCGGAACGCATCCGCGCGGTGTTGTTGGAGAAGCTCGATCTGGAGCCACTCAGTCTGTACCAAACCGCCGGGCTGCTAGGCTTTTCTGGGTTGTTCGCGCTGACCGGTCTGCCCTTCAAAGACTTGCGTGATCCGCCGCTGCGCCAACGCCTGCCAGAAAACTGGGACGAAGCCGAACCGTTCGTGTCGATCGCTCATCGCGAGATTCTGCTGCACCACCCGTACGAAGCGTTCTCCCCGGTCTTGGACTTGCTGCGACGCGCGGCCGAAGATCCGCACGTGTTGGCGATCAAGATGACGCTGTACCGCGCCGGTTCGAACTCGGAGGTGGTGCGCACCTTGATCCGCGCGGCGGAAAACGGCAAACAAGTCGCGGTGGCGGTCGAGCTCAAAGCGCGCTTCGACGAAGAGAACAACATCGGTTGGGCGCGCGCGCTGGAGCGCGTGGGCGCTCACGTGTTCTTCGGCAACGCCGGCCTCAAGACGCACGGCAAGGCACTGCTGATCGTGCGCCGCGAAGGCTCGGAGCTGCGGCGTTACGTGCACCTCTCTACCGGCAACTACAACGCCTCCACGGCCAAGCTGTACACCGACTTGGGCCTTTTGACGACCAACCCGGAGATCGGCGAAGACATCTCCGAGCTGTTCAACTCTCTCTCCGGCTTCTCGAAGCAACTCGCCTACCGGCGCCTGGCCGTGGCGCCGCACACGCTGCGCCCCACGCTGCTTCAGAAAATCGAGGCGCAGGCGGAACGCGCGCGGAGCGGGCAACGTGCGCGCATCTTCGGCAAGTTGAACGCGCTGGTGGATCTCGAAATCATTCGCGCCCTGTACGCGGCCTCGCAGGTCGGCGTGCAGATCGACTTGCTCGTGCGCGGCGTGTGTTGCCTGCGGCCGCAGCTGCCCGGTGTCTCCGACAACATCCGGGTATTCTCGCTGGTCGGCCGGTTTTTGGAGCACGAGCGCGTGTACGTGTTCGGGCCAGAGGCTGAAGAGGAGATCTTCCTGTCATCCGCCGATTGGATGGATCGCAACCTGGATCGGCGCGTGGAAATCTTGTTCCCGATCGTGGATGAACGCCTGCGTGAACGCATCCGCAACGAATCCATTCGCCCGCTGACGCACGACAACTCGCGCGTTTACGAGATGGAAGCGAGCGGCAGCTACCAGCGTCGCACGCCTGCGCCCGGCGAGCGCGCCGTCGACGCGCAGGAGTTCACCGCCGAGCGCATCGCCGATCTTTCGCTTCAATCCAACGGGGTCCCGAGCAGTATCGCGCCCGGCCCCGTGAGCAGCATGGCGCCCGCCGCGCAGTAGCTCGGCGCCGTCAGCGAAACACCTTTTTACGAATCATATACGTCATTGCGCCGGCGACGCCGGCCAGCATCAACACCGTGACGTGCCAAAATCCGCGCGGATGCTCGAGCCACGGCAAGCCGCCCACGTTCATGCCGAAGATGCCGGTAATCAGCGTGATCGGCAACAACGCGACGGTGACCATGGACAGCACGAACAGGTTGCGGTTCGTGGCTTCGCTCAGGCGCGCGGCGATCTCTTCCTGCAATAGGCGCGCGCGCTCCTGCGCCAACTCCAGATCCTGCGCCACCGCGTCCAGCCGCTCGATCATCTGGCGCAAGCTGCGGCTATGTTCCGTGCCCAGCCACTCGTGCAGGCGCCCTGGCAACGGTCCTAGCGCCGCACGGTCGGCGTTCACGTGGCGACGCAGACGGGCGAGAAGGCGCCGCACCCCACCCAACTTCTGCGCGTGTTCGTTGAGGACCCCGCCGAGGATCTCGTCCTCCGCTAGATCCACCTGATCGCTCACACGACCGATCGTGTCGCCGAACGCCTCCGCCAGCGCCTCCACCAAACGCTCGAACACCTCGATGGGCGAGCCCTCGTCGGGCGCGTCACCGCGCAAAAGCTCACGGCGTACGCGGTCCGCGCTCATCAACGGGTGACGCCGCGCGGTGATGATGAAGGCTCGACTCACGAACACACGCAACTCTCCGAAGCCTTCGGGGTCGGAGTCGAAGTCGTGGTGCAGATCACCGAGCACGGCGATCAGCCCTCCCGCCACGGCCTGCGCGTGAATCCGCGAGTCGGCCGCGAGCAGCACGTCCTTGGCGTCCTCGGGGATCTGCGGGTGCTCGTCGAGCCAGCGCCTGGCGCGCGAATCCGTCAGGTTGAAGTGGAGCCAAACCGGAGCTGCGTCCTCGGCGGTCGTGAGCAACTCAGAACCGCCACGCTCCAACGGAGCCAAGCGGAAGCCGCAGATGAGCCCCGCCGTGTCATTCTCGACACTGAGCAGACTGGACATGCCAAGCTGGGATCTACAACGAGCCAGGGCGGACGGCGGCCCCACAACGCGGCAAATCGACGCGCCAGCGCGCAAGCTTTCCGGTGGAGAGCGAAGCGCGGCTCCGCTTTCGCGCTTTGTTTGCGCAGCGGTCATGCCTTCGTCACCGTGGCGTAGTTCGCGGTTCCCCTCCTCCACGAGGCTTTGCTACCCTGCCAAGTCTCATGTCGACCTCGTTGGATGAAGAGCTGCGCGGCTTGCCCGCGGACGTAGTGGCCAGGCTTCAACACGCGCACTTCGATGCGGAGCGCTTCAAGCGCTTGGCGGAGCGGTTGCGCGGTTCGGCGCAACAAGACAACCACGTGCGCGACAGCCTCAGCTTGCCGCAACCGAACGACGTAGAAGAGTTGCCGCCGCCGGGTACACCCGAGCACGATCGGCTGGTTGAGATTGGTCATGAAGCGCTGGCCAATGGCCACGTGGCGCTCGCTGTGTTGGCTGGCGGCATGGCCACACGCATGGGCGGCGTCGTCAAAGCGTTGGTAGAGGCCGTGCCGGGCCGCACCTTCCTGGATCTGCGCCTGGCCGAAGTGAAGGCGATCGAGAACGCCTATGGCAAGCGACCGCCGCTGTGGCTGATGGCCAGCACGGCGACCGAACAGCCGCTGCGCGAAGCACTCGGACCTGAGCTGGACGCCGACCGCGTCGCCGTGTTTCCGCAGTCAGTGTCGTTGCGTCTAACCCCTCAGGGTGACTTGTTCCGTGACGGCAGCGGCGCCACCAGCGAGCACGCTCCAGGTCACGGAGATTTCCCGGAAGCCCTGCAAAAGAGCGGGCTGATCCAGCGCTTCGTAGCGCACGGCGGGCGCGTGGTGATGCTCACCAACTTGGACAACTTGGGCGGCACCTTGGACGCCGCCATCATCGGCTGGCACCTGTCGCACGGTCAGCCCGTGACGTGTGAGCTGGTCGACAAGTTGCCGACGGACCGCGGCGGCATTCCGGTGCGCGTGGGTGAACGACTGGCGGTGCTGGAGGAGTTCCGCATCCCGCCCAGCTTCGACCCCGCGCAGGTGCGGGTGTTCGCGACCAACGTGTTCCATTTCGACGCCAAGACGCTGAACACGCTCGACATTCCGTGGTCGTTCTTCGTGGTGAACAAGAAGGTGGACGGTCAGAACGTGGTCCAATTCGAGCGGCTGGTGAACGAAGTGACGGGGCACCTGCCCACGCGTTACTTGCGCATGCCGCGCACTGGTGCCGAATCGAGATTCCTGCCGGTGAAGGATCACGACGAGCTCGAGCTGCGACGTGCGGAGATCATCTTGGTGGCGCGGTCGCGGGGAATGCTGCAATGAGGCGACGGCGTTCGCGGCTAGGAGTCTTGCGCACAATTATCGGGGGAATCGCGGCGAGCGCGCTGCCTGCCACGGCCTTCGCGCAAGCGGCGGTGGCTCGTCCTGTGCCGCTACCGGCCAACGGTCGCAGCGTGGCCGGCACGGATGACTCCACGGCGTTGATCTCCAATCCCGCCAATCTTGCGTTCTTGCCCAGCTCGGAGCTGCGCTGGACGGGTCAGTTCCTGAGTGAACAGTCGCTCTTGCCTTGGCAAGGGCACGCTTTCAGCTTCGCGGCTCCGATCGGGCTGTTCGGCCTCTCGACGGGCCTGCGCTTGGATTTCGTGGATCCGCCGGATCGCCTGGCGGACACACTGAACGCTTTCACTGGCAATTATCAGTGGCTCAGCTGGGGTCTGGCGCTGAAAGCCTCCAACGCGTTTGCGCTAGGCACCACTTATCAGCACGCCTTCTCGCGCAACCGTCTGGTGGACGGAATCGACAGCTGGACGCTGGGAGCGAGCCTGCGTCCATTACATCAAGTCGGTCTCTCGCTAGTCGCGCACAACATCGCGAACCCGGAGAGCGTTTCAGGACGACGACTGTACGCCTCGTACACCGCGGCGGTGGCGCTGCGCCCGTTCGCCACCCGAGCGCTGGAGCTCGGACTAGAGGGGCGTTATCTGACCGAAGAGGGCGGTTACTGGGTACCGCGCGCCACTTTGGGCGTGGACATTCCGGAGCTCGGCCGGCTGCGCGGTGAGTTCGCGGTCGCGGATCCGACGGAGGAGCACCGCAACCGAGCGTGGCTCGCCAGCGCGCTGATGAGCTTCAACTTCAACGGCGCGTCCGGATCGCTGGAGCTCGGCGTGGGCAGCGTGTTCGGTGATGCGCTCGGCCGTGGCGCGCGAGGTCAAGTCGAAGACAACGTCAATCTTGAAGTCGCGATCAAGGGTTGGCGCGAGCCACGTGGCACCCACTCCCCGCCGTTCGCGCTGCGGGTGCGCCTGGAAGGCACGCCCGACTCGCGCGGACACGTCGCGCTGTTGCGCAAGCTGTGGCAAATCGCGGAACGTGAAGATTCGGCCGCGGCCGTGCTGTTGGAGCTGCGCGCATCTCCGGCCAACTCGTTGGCACATGCGCAAGAGCTGCGGGACGCGGTGCACTACCTGCGCACACGCGGCAAACGCGTGTTGTGTCACCTGGAAGACGCCGACGGCGCGTCGCTCTACGTGTGTTCTGCCGCCAACCGCATCTTGATCAACCCGGGCGGCGGCCTGCGCTTCGCGGGCATCCGCTCGCGTTATCTCTACTACAAGAATCTGCTGGAAAACCTGGGTATCAAGGCAGACTTCGTGCGAATTGGCGCGCACAAGAGCGCGCCAGAGTCGTTCACGCAGGAAAGCGCGAGCCCTACCGCGCGGCAGGACAAGATCGAACTGCTGCAACAGTACGAGCGTCTGTTCACGCTCGGTGTAGCTGCCGGCCGCAAGATCCCGCCGGAAGAGCTACGCCGCCGCATCGCGACGGGTCCGTTCATCGCGACCGAAGCACAACAAGCGGGTCTGGTGGACGAACTCGTATTCGACGACCAGGAGCAAGAAGCCGTCAACAAGCTACTGGGCGGACCGGTGCGCTTGCTCGACGACTCGCGCGGACCCATCGCCCCGTCACACTTCGGTGCTTCGCGTGGCGTCGCGGTGGTCTACGTGGACGGCGACATGATCGACGGACGCAGCCGCTTCATTCCGTTGCTCGACATGCGCATGGTCGGCTCCTACACCATCGCCGACACGATCAAGAAAGCCCGCGAAGATCGCATGGTGGGCGCCGTCGTGCTGCGCGTCGAGTCGGGCGGCGGCTCCGCGCTCGCGGCCGAGGTGATCTGGCGTCAAATCGTGCTCACGACCAAGGTCAAACCAGTGATCGTGAGTATGGGTGGAGCCGCCGCGAGCGCCGCGTATTACATCTCGGCACCGGCAACGAAGATCTACGCCAATCCGCTCACCATCACCGGCAGCATCGGCGTCTTTTACGGCAAAGCGGACGCCTCCGAGTTGCTGCGGAAGATTGGCGTGAACAGCGAAGTGTACAAGACGGCACCACGCGCAGATGCTGAGTCGTTCTATCGGCCGTATACCGCCGACGAACGGCGGGAGCTGGAAAGAAAGGTGCGCCAGTTCTACGATCAGTTCTTGCTGCGGGTATCCGAAGGTCGTCATTTGACCAAGGAGCAAGTAGACAACGTGGGCCAAGGCAAAGTCTGGACAGGCGAACAGGCCTACCGGCGTCGCCTGGTGGATGAAGTAGGCGGCTTGCGTCAGGCCCTACAGGAAGCGCGAAAGCTCGCGGACTTGCCTGATCACGCGCCGATTGTGGAGCTCCCGCCGGTCGAGACCAGCTTGGTCGGCAAGCTGATCGGCATCGAGGGCATACACGCAGACACTCAAGTTGCGCTGCCGCCGGAGCTGATGGTGTTCGCACGCGCGCTAGCGCCGTTTCTGGTGCACCCCGCGGACAAACCCATCGCGCGTCTCGAACTCACCGACGTCGAACCATGAACGGCGCGCGCGCTGCCGAATCCGCCACGTTCGCTCTGAATGAGCTGGAATTGCGCCAGAACGACGGCAGCGCGCGCGGCCCGTTCACGCTGGAGGTGCACGCCCAGCGCGTGGCGTTCATCGGCGACTTCGATTGGTGGTCGCAGCTCTTGGCCCGGCGCGCACGCGTGCTGCGTGGCGGCGCCAGTGTGCTGGGCGTGCCTGTCGAGCGCGCGCTCCAGCAAGGCATGCTCGGCTGGGTTCCACTCGATCCGACGCTGCCCTCCGCATGGTCGGTCACCCAGTACTTGACGGAGAGCGCGGCGTTGCTTGGCCGGGGCCGGAGCTTCACGCGCAGCGCCGTGAGCGGAGCCATCGCGCGCTTCGAGCTCTCACATTTGAGCAAGGCTCGACTCGGCAACTTGCGGGTCGCCGAGCAACGCGTGCTGTTGCTGGCAGCGGCCACGCTGAGTCAGCCAGCGGTCGTGTGCTGCGAAGCGCCACTGTTTCGCTTGGATGACGACGCCGCGGAGTACGTCGAAACAGCGCTCACCCGCGCCACGGACGGTATTCGCTGCATTTTGATCAGCCGTTTCGGCGGCGACGACGAACGTGAACGCATGCTGCTCTCGCAGTGCGAGAGCTGGGTCACGCTGGCTGACAACGACCTCCGTGAGCAGGCTCCGCCCAGGTCCCTCGTGACAGCGAGCCACGCCTACGTGACCGTGGCCCAGAACCCAGACGCGTTCGAAGCTGCGCTGAGCGCGCGCGGCCTGCTACCGCGGCGCGTGGGCCAAGCCGACGTCCTCCGCTTACTTCTGGAGACTGGCGTGGGCGCGGAGTACGTGCGCTTTCTGCTGGCAGTCCCAGACGAAGAAGCACAGCGCGCCGTGTTCGAAGCGTCGCTGGAAGCCAAAGCGCCGCTGGTCCAGTACGCCATGGAGCGC
>Ga0247764_1000893_pt1 | contig 10444 bp, 7 predicted proteins | sample UWRJL051202B4_FD_179932 | JGI IMG/M metagenome (GOLD analysis project Ga0247764, IMG submission 179932) | Plant litter microbial communities from Arlington Agricultural Research Station in Wisconsin, United States - UWRJ-L051-202B-4 | ecosystem: Environmental > Terrestrial > Plant litter >...
CCGTGTTACATCGCCAGTTACCGCTGCAGGGGCGCCGCGTGGCGGTGGTGCTGACCGGCGGCAACATCGACGTGACGCTGATGGCGCGCATCATCGAGCGCGGTTTGGTCAAGACGCGTCGCATGACGCGCATCGCGTTGATCGCGCCGGATGTCGCGGGTGCGCTGGGGCGCGTGGCGCAGTTGGTGGGCGCCACGCGCGCGAATATCGTGCAAATCGGCCATGACCGCGCGTTCTCCAGCGCGGAGCTGGGGGAGACGCGCATGGAGCTCGTGCTCGAAACTTTCGGCGCCGAACACGCCGAGGAAGTGGAGCGCGCGCTGCTGAACGCCGGCTACCAAATCGAGCCCGGTTGAGCGGGCGTCGCGGCCCGACTCATTGGGCTTTGGCTTGCGGCTTGCCGCGTAACGTCTTGTTGAAGTGCGCGATGGTGCGCTGCCACGCGAGTTTTGCGGCCTTTTCGTCGTAGCGCGGCGTCGTGTCGTTGTTGAAGCCGTGTTGCGTGCCGGGATAGGTGTGTTGCTCGTACTTGATCTTGGCGGCTTTGAGCGCAGCTTCGTACGGCGGCCACGTGCTGTTCACGCGCTCGTCCGTCTCTGCCAGGTGCACTAACAACGCGGCTTTGACGTTGGCGGCTTGCTCGGGCCCCGGTGCCTGCCCGTAAAACGGCACGGCAGCGCTCAAATCCGGCAACCGCGTGGCCAGGAAATGCGAAATGCCGCCGCCATAGCAGAACCCGACCACGCCGAGCTTCCCGGAGCTCTCTGCGTGTTGTTTCAAAAATTTGGCGCTTTCGACGAAGTCCTCGCGCGTCTTGGCTTGATCGAGCTTGGCAAACAGCTCGCGCGCCTTGTCTTCCTCGCCGGGGTACCCACCGAGCGGAAACAGCGCATCCGGCGCAAACACCAAAAATTGTTCGAGCGCCACGCGTCGCGCGATGTCCTCGATATGCGGATTCAGGCCACGATTTTCATGCACCACCAGCACGGCCGGCAGCTTGCCGTGCGCTCCCGCGGGGCGCACCAGGTAGCCGCGCACCTTGCCGTAGCCGGGTGCGCCGTGCTCCACGTACTCTGCCTTCAAGCGCTTGTCGGTTGGCTTGATCTGTTGAGCTTCCGCGAAGCGCGGACTCAGCGCTTGCAGCAGCGCCGTCGCCGTGGCGCCAGCTACCGCGAACTTCGCGGCGCGCTCCAGGAACGCGCGGCGGTCGATCGCGCCGTGGACGTAGTGATCGAACAGGCGCAGCACCTCCGGGTGGAAATCCTGAGCCGTGAGGCGAGCCTCGCCTTGGCTGCTGGGCGTGGAAGCAATTTCGTCGAGCTCGGGCATGCGAATGTCTCCAAAGTGCGCGCACCCGCGCGCTCCGTGGTTCGGCGCAGATGCGGACTGAGCCATAAGGTAGGCGTGCGAGCGAGGCAAGCTCCACGCCTCGTTGACGAATCTGCAACGGCCCGCGCAAACTTGCTACGCGATACAGTGTTTCCCTGACGTTCTATTCGACGTCGCCCCGCTCTGTGGCGAGTCTGCTTGCGACGGTGGTGGTCGCGGTCGAAGGAGCGCCGACACGTGGTCCGAGCAGCTTCCCGATCAGGTGCTCGCCAGCGGTGACGGGACGGTAGCGCGCTGGGCGATCCGGAGCCTGACAGGTTGGCAGGCACTCGATGCGAGCATCGTAATTGGCGTCCAGAAACAGCGCGGCAGAGCGCCGGAGTGCTGCGCCAGCTCGCTTTGGGCTCGGCATGGTGACGCGATGGAGCGTGGAGCGCCAAACGTCGTTGGTCCACTGCGCCGTCAGGTCGCCAAGATTGACGAGCAGCGCGCCCGGCGCGGGCGTCACACCTTGCCAGGTACCGTCAGGCGCAAGAATCTCCAGGCCAGGCTCAGCGTCTGCGCACAGCACCGTGACGACGCCGTAGTCAGTGTGGGCACCCATGCGCATTTGCTGCGGCAGGGGCGCACCGTCCGTCGCTCTCCTCTCGTAGTGCAGTACTCGTAGCGTGAGCGTCGACTTGTCCAAGTAGGGACGAAACCAGTCGTCGGGTAGACCTAGCGCCGGCGCAAAGATCTCCGTGAGCGTCCGCGCGACGCGCGTGGCGGCGTCGAAGTAGCGCGTGAACGCTACACGCAGCTCCGGTACCTCATTTGGCCAGATATTCGGCGCAAAGAAGTCGTGCGGCGCGCGTTGATGCCACTCGTCTTGCGGCACCTGATCCGGGCCAATGTTGAAGGCTTCGAAGCGATCAGGCGCGCTCTGGGCCACGCCCAGGCTGTAGGACAAGGCTTCGCTCTCCAGCGCAGCGTAGCCACGATTCAACCCTGGGCGCCCCGGCGCCGAACGCTGCTTCACCTCGAACGGCAGCGCAAAGAAGCGATCCGCAGCGGCGTGCAGCGCGTCGATCGTGGAGGTCGCCACGCCGTGTCCGCTAATCTGCAAGAATCCGACCTCACGACAAGCACGATCGACGGCACGGGCTAGCGCGCGCCGTGTCGCAACGTCGCCCGAATGCCATCCACCAATATCAATCAGCGGAACCAACGCCATGCTGCAATGGCTAAGGTGAGCCCGGTTTCGCGATGGCGAAGGTTGGAGCGACGCCCGGTTTCTGGAGCGGTTCGTGCGACGACGACACTGGAGCAACCAGGCCGGAAGCCGTGATAGCTTCCGGCCTCAGCTGCTAGGTCCTCGACATCAGAGCTCGCCGGACAACGTCGGGGCGGTCCATTCGATCGCGCTGGCAGCCGTGGGCTTGGTGCCGCCGAGATCGGTAGCGAAGGTGCCGGTTTCCGTCGACGTGCTGCCGAGCAGGAACTTCTGGATATTGGCGTTGAGCGGCGCGGTGTACTGGCTCCGCCACGAACAATGGCTGCCGGAGGCGCCCTGGTAAGTGATGTTCTTGGCGTAGCCCAGCGCCGTGAAGACCAGCTGACCCACGAGGCCGGTCGCGTACGCTGAGTTGCGGTCCAACCCGTTGTACATCGTGCTGGGGTTGTCCACGATGTACAGGCCGCGAGGCACGATCAGCGCCATCAATTCATGCATGTCGACGGGTAGCTTGTTGGTGTTGTCAGCGCTCGCGCTGTTGCCAGTGGTGAATTGACCAAGCTTCTCCGGGGAGAACCACTGCTGGTAGCTGATGGCGTGGTACGGCCACTCACTGCCGCTGTAGGAGTCCAGTTGCTCGATCAAGCGCAGCGCGGGGGTGCCACCTACGCCCGATTCGACCGGGATGGTTAGCGCCATGCGGTTGTCGAGCACGCCCGCGACGAACGCGCCCTTGCCGAAGCGCGAGCAACCCGTCACGGCGATCTTGGTCGGGTCGATGGTGCCCGGGTTCTTCTCGATCACGTCGATGATGCGGCTGATGCCCCAGGCCCATGCCGCGAGCAAACCCGCCTCGTGGTTGGCGCCATAGGCCGTATAGAACGCGCCGGTGCCAGGGTTGGTACCGTTGCCCTCGGCGCCCACGGACGTGGCGTTGAAATTGATGGTGGCCACACCCCCGGGAACGGGCATGCCCGACACTCCGCCGAAGCCAATGATTGCGGGATATGGCTTGGTGCCCGACGTGGGCACCGTCATCGAGGCGGTGAATGAGCCGGTTCCCATCGGTCCTTTGACGCTCACGGAGATGCTGCTGTTGCTGACGGTGCCCGAGACATCAGCTGCTTCCGGCTTTGGCTTCTTTCCGTAAATGTACGTGAAGGCTTGCTCGAGGATCTCTTTGCGGCGGCAGCGCCAGTCCTTCTTGGACGTGATCGCCGTACCGTCTGCCTTCTTGAATGGATCTGGCAACTTGTTGTTCGCTGTGAGCGCGCTGACGGCCGGCATCGTGGGGATGGGACAATCGGCGCTCGGATCTTCTGCGAAGGTCCACTTACCGTCGCCGACGCTGCCGCCGGTGCCGCTGCCGCCGCTACCAGTTGCAGTCGAGCCACCAGCGGGTGGCGCGCCACCACTCGCGGGCGCGCCGCCGCTCGCCGGTGCACCACCAGCTGCGGGAGCGCCGCCAGCAGTTGGCGCACCACCAGCCGCGGGCTTGCCGCCGGTCGTGGAGGTACCCCCGCTGCTACCACCTAGTCCGCTGACGGTTCCTCCGTTACTCGTGGCGCCGCCGAGTCCAGGAGCGCCTCCCGCAGCAGGACCACCAGCCTTCGACGTGCTGCCGCCCTCACCGAAGTCCGGCGGAGCAGGCTCAGCGCAACCGCCGAGGAGGGTCGCGAAGCAAATGGGCAACAGCGCAAGAATGGGCAAAGAAGAATTGGACGCGTTCAAACACCGACGCATGGCTCGTCTCCGATTCAGAGGTGAGGAGCTGAACGGTGTAGTTCTCGCGCCTCGAAAAACTATGTGTTTCGGTGCGAAAAACAGCCTGCATGTCGGCGTTCTAGTCGACGTTCAAGATTTCCATGCGGGGCCGCTTTTTACGCACGGCTGCCCTGGAAAAAGGCGATGAGGGGCTGCGTGAGCCGAAATCAGAGTCTCGTGGCCAATACTCACTGGCTCGTGCGCCAAAGCGCAGGCTGCGAAGCGCCGCGGCTCTTCACCAACCAACGGCTGCTTTCAGTTCCTTGCTCAGGATGTCCGCCATGCGCTTTTGCTCGGTCGCATTGGGATGCCAATCACAGCCCGTGCCCTTGCTCGAGTCTTGCGAACCGAGATCCAAGAACTTCACTTTCATGTCGCCCGCCGTGTTGCGCGCAGCGACGATGGCTTTGATGTAGCTGGTCGCGTTGGTCAGGCCGGTGCTGTACAACATCGAACCCACCGCGCAGAAGATCACCGCGTCCGGATACTTGCCGCGCACCGTGGTGAGGAACGCGTTGTACGCGTCGGAGAACGGCTGCGAGCCAAGGCTCATGTTCGCGCTGAAGTCATTCGTTCCCAGATTGATCACGACGACTTGCGGCTTGGCGCTGAAGCTCCAAGCGGGCGTTGCGCTAGCGCCCAGCGTGCGAGCATGCAGGTTCGGCATCACGTTCTGCACGTTGCCCTGGTTGTCGCTGTAGATGCCCCAGCCCGAGCCCGCCAAGATGCTGGCGTCTGCGCCGGCGGCACGCGCGGCGACGGCCCCGTACGTCACGAACGCGCCCTCGGTCTCCGTGGTGAACCCGCACTTCTTGGTTTGCGGCTGATTGTTCGGGGGATGATCCTCTTCGCCGAGCGAGCCGTAGCCCGCGCTGATCGAGTCACCCACGATCTCGATCAAGCGTCCGGAATAGTTCGGCGGAGCTTTGAGCGTGCCGCTCGCAAAACCCAGGAACGTACTGGTGGCAAAGCCCGGCTTGCCCTCGGTCTCACGATAAAGCTCGACCTTGTGATCCGTCGCGCCCAAGCCGGTGCCAAGCGTCACCGTCTTCACGCCGTCCGCCACGGCCACGGACACGCGTGGCTTCAGCAGGTTATCGATCACCGGTTGGAAGAAGATGGGCTGAGCGTCCCCGTCCGAACGTAGCTTCACGGAAATGGTGTCGCCGTTGACCGTGGCGACGAAGCCGCTGCCCGACCACGAAAAGCGCGGCTCGGCACTATTGCTGATGTCCACGCGACCCACCCAGCGCACGCCAGCGGAGACGACTGCCGGCACGTCGCCCATGCCCCCAGCCATGCCAGTGCCGCCAGCCTGCGCCGAACCGCCCTGCGCCGACGAGCCACCGCTGCTCGTGCTGCCTCCGCGCGTGGTTTGTCCGCCGCCTTGCGCGCTCCCTGTCGTCCCGCCGGAAGCAGAAGCGCCGCCGCTGGCAGCGCCGCCTTGCGCGGTGCCCCCTTGCGTTGTGCCGCCCGCCGAGTTGAGCGTTCCGCCATTGGGCGCGGACGTCGTGCCGCCCCTGGCATTCGTGGCACCGCCGGCTGCGATGGTTCCGCCATTCGCCGCGCTGCCGCCGCTGCTGGGCGAGCCACCGGTCGCCGCTGACGTGCTACCGCCGCTGGTACATCCCATCTGAAACAGAAAACCGATGAGGACGCACGCCCAGCCACTGGGGCGCTGCAGCTGTTGACTCGCGATCACTCGGCACGCACTCATCCGGCAAGTGTCACACGCCCAGCATTGCGCCGCAAAGTGTCAAGTCTGCCGCAGCAGCGCAGCCGCTACCTTCCGCCTTCGTTCCGCCTACTTTCGCGTTTCGCGCGCACGTTCAGTCGAGGGAGGCAGCGTCCCCGGCGCGGGAATGATAAGAAGCGGCGCAAAGCCATGGGATTTTCTGGTTTTGCCGACGGTTCTGCCAAGTTCTTTCGCGCGCTGTCGCGCAACATGACGCGTGAATGGTTTCAGGCGCACAAACAGGAATTCGAGCTTGGTTATCAGCAGCCGATGCAAGCGCTGCTCGAAGAAGTGCGGACGGGCGCTGACAAGGCGTACACGTATTGTGATCTCGAGGAGCCCAAGTTGTTCCGGATCTATCGAGACGTGCGCTTCTCCAAAGACAAGGCGCCGTACAAGCTCCACTGCGCTGGCGTGCTCGCGACCAAGCTGCGCGGCAAGGTCACGGAAGTACCGATGGCGCTCTATTTCCACGTGGGGCAACCGAACAGCTTCGGCGCCGCTGGGCACTACATGATGAGCCCCAGCATGCTGCAGGGCTTTCGCAACGCGGTAGCCGATGACAAGCGCGGCAAAGAGCTGGATAAGTTACTCGCTAGCTTGAAGAAGAAGGGTTTCACTACGCACTCGTACGCGACCTACGCGCGCGTGCCCAAGGGCTTCGATCCCGAGCATCCACGCGCGGAGCACCTGAAGCGCAAGGGCTTGACGGTCGACTTCCCGGAGCTTCCCAAGGGCATCCTGGCGTCCCCGAAGCTCGTGCCGTGGCTGGTGACACAGGTGAAAGCGGCGGCCCCCTTGGTAGAATGGCTGGTCTACGCCACCGCTAGCTGATCGTTTCGAACCACGAAATCCGCAGGGAGTGCTCTGACCTTGACGGCGGGGTGGGGAGGCCAAGAATAGCGGAATGCCTCTTGCACCCCGAGCGCCGTTTGCTGCTGGCGGATCCAACGCCATGGATTCTGAACTCTGCCGTCGCTTGTTGACTGCCGCGCTCTCGCGCGGGGGCGACTACGCGGATCTGTTCTTCGAGTACCGGGTCGCCGCCGGCATCAGCTTCGAAGAGGGCATCACGCGCAGCGCGTCACGCGGTGTCAGTTTGGGACTAGGGGTACGCGTGCTGCAAGGCGACGCCACCGGCTACGCCTATGTAGAGGAGCTGACCTGGGAGGCAATGGAGCGCGCCGCGCGCACCGCCGCGCAGATCGCCAGCGGCAACAAGCCGATTCCGCCGGTGGCGATCCGCTCCTTAACGTTGCCAGATCGTTACGTGTTGGAAGCGCCGTCGGTGGACGTGGCTGGCATCGATAAACGTGCGCTGCTCGAGCGCGCCAGCAAAGCCGCCATGGCCTATGATCCGCGCGTCGTGAAGGCAGAGGCTTCGTTCGCCGAAGAGCTGCGAGAAATCCTGATCGCTACCAGCGACGGGCGCATGGCTTACGATATTCAGCCGCTTTTGCGCTTCGGAGTGCGCGCCGTCACGGAGCGAGACGGGCGGCGTGAGTCCGGTTCCAGCGGCGGCGGCGGTCGCATGTCGCTCGATTATTTCGGAGAGAAATCGCCGGAGTGGCACGCGGAGCAAGCAGCGCGTCAAGCGCTGGTGTTGTTGGATGCGCGCCCAGCGCCCGCTGGGCAGATGGAGGTCGTGTTGGCTCCCGGCGACAGCGGCATTCTGTTGCACGAAGCCGTCGGTCACGGCTTGGAAGCGGATTTCAATCGCAAGGGCACCAGCAACTACACGGGCCAGGTCGGCAACACGGTCGCCAGCGAGTTGTGTACGGTAGTCGACGATCCATCGCTGTTGATGAGTCGCGGTGCGATCAACATCGACGACGAGGGCAACGAGCCCGAGCGCAACGTGTTGATTGAGGGCGGCACCCTCAAGGGTTACATGCAAGACCGCGTTTCTGCTCAGCACTTCAAGGTGCACCCCACGGGCAACGGGCGTCGACAGAGCTTTTCCTGCGTGCCCATGCCGCGCATGACCAACACTGTCCTGCTGGCCGGTCCGCACGATCCAGAGGAAATCGTGCGCAGCGTGAAGCGCGGAATTTTGGCGAAGGCGTTCGGCGGAGGTCAGGTCGACATCTCGAACGGGGACTTCGTATTTTCGCTGACTGAAAGCTATCTGATCGAAGACGGAAAAATCACCGCGCCTCTGAAAGGTGTGAACCTAATTGGCAACGGTCCAGAAACACTGCGCGATGTAAGTATGCTGGGCAATGACGTGGCCATCTCCGACGGAATCTGGACGTGCGGTAAAGACGGCCAGAGTGTTCCCGTCGGCGTTGGTTGCCCAACCATCAAAATTGCTCGGATAACCGTCGGTGGCACCGAAATTTCCTGAATATACGACTCGCAAACCCCGAAGCTTCGTGGGTGTGGTCGGTCACGGACCGATGCTGGATCGCGAGGATGGAGCTGCCTCCACTTTGCGTCAGCTCGGCGCGACTGTTCGGACCCTCGATCTTTGGGACGACCCCGTGAACCTCATCGCGGACGACGACGATGATCTCGGTATTCGACCCCGTGCGCTCGTTTTCGAAGCACTGGATCGGCCGGATCTCGCCATCGCCGCGTTGCGCGCCGTGAGAAAGGAACCTTACTTCGACAACGTCGGAGCAATCATTGCAGTGACCGTCGGACAGATCGCTCGCATCGAACCTTCCAGCGGCTTCGACGACTTCGTCCTGCATCCTTACGTCCCTGAAGAGTTGTACGGGCGTATCCGTTCACTCGAATGGCGACGGAGCGAGTTCGCGACGGAGGAGCGACACAAGGTCGCCGGCATCGTGGTGGACAAGGCTGGCCACGAAGTTTACGTGGATGGAAAACCCGTGCAGCTCACGGCGAAGGAGTTCTCGCTCCTTGCGTACTTGTGTGAGCGTCGCGGCAAGGTCCTTTCGCGCGAACACTTGTTGGCCAGGGTATGGGGCAACCGCTACGAAGGCGGCCCTCGCACCGTCGACATCCACGTGCGACGCCTGCGCGCCAAGCTCGGCGCTGCCCTCCCGCTCGAAACGTTGCGCGGCAGCGGTTACAAGCTCCGCGCGCCCGACGCCGAAGACAAGGGCGATCGCGGTGGATCTCGGTCGGAAGCTTCCGAGTCGGAAGTCGAAGTCGAGAGCGAAGAAGAAGAATGAGTTCCGCGGCGGGGGCGCTCTCGAGCAGGGCGCCCCGCCGATGACTCCTTGCTGGAGCTGAGCGGCTGAGCGAGCGCGGGCGCATTTTTCGCTGATTGCGGTAACCCGCGCTGGCTGAGCGGTCAGGCTGTTCAACCTTCCGAGCGTTCGAGCGTGGACCGCTGGGCTGCTGTGAAGAGTGCGGTGACCCAGCGAGTCAATGACGATTGATCCCTCAGCTTGGCTGAGCGTAAGTGGGGTCGTGTCCGACACGCGTGAGGGCTTACACCGATGAGCTTGGGTGTAGTTTCACCGGACGCCGTGCAAAGGCTGCTTCGAGCACTGACCGCGCTGGGAGAGGACGGCGATGTCGTGCCCGCGCTGGTGCTCGAGCACACGGGTGCGAGTCGTGTGGTGATTGGGCAGTTCGAGGGGCTGTCGCGGGTGGTCCTGTCACGTTGGGGGCCAGCCGATACCGCGCGTCTGCGCGAGGTCCGCGCACTACACGGGACGCCCCACGCCAAAGTATTGAAGACAGGGCAGTACGCCTGCGTTCGTGGCCTGCAGCAGCGTTTTCCCCAGGATCCGTGCGCGCGCGAGGTCTTCGCGCAAGCGTACGTCGGCGTTGCCTTCGGCGAAGCGTCGACGTCGCGCGGAGTGCTGGGCGTCTACTACGACCACCCGCTGAGCGCGGTGGGCAAGGTCGCGCGGTTGTTGAGCGTGGCCGCGCTGCGCGTGCACGCCGACATGCGCTGCCGACGAGCTCGCGGTGCTGGGACGGTCGAGGAGTCCGAGCAGGGCGGTCTCGAGGCCAAGCTCCAACACGCGCAAAAGCTCGAAAGTCTCGCGCTGCTCGCAGGTGGCGTTGCACATGACTTCAACAACTTGCTGGTCGGCATCTTGGGCAACGTCGCGTTGGCGCTATCGGAGCTCGACGAAGAGTCGCCGCTCCTCCCGGTGCTGGAAGACGCGCAAGGCTCGGCCCGACGCGCGGCGGAGCTGACCAAGCAGATGCTCGCGTATTCGGGCAAGGGTCGCTTCGTCCTAACTTACGTCGACTTGAACGCGCTCTTGGAAGAGACGCGGGGCCTGCTCAACTCCGTGACGCCGAAAACCGCGCGCCTCGAGCTCGAATTGGCAGAAGAGCTGCCGGCGCTGCGAGCTGATCTGGGTCAGCTGCGCCAGGTGATGGTGAACTTGGTCAGCAACGCAGCCGATGCGCTCGGCGACAGCCCCGGGCGCATCAGCCTGCGTACCAGCATCTACGAAGCGGACAGCGAG
>Ga0247764_1000895_pt1 | contig 10423 bp, 6 predicted proteins | sample UWRJL051202B4_FD_179932 | JGI IMG/M metagenome (GOLD analysis project Ga0247764, IMG submission 179932) | Plant litter microbial communities from Arlington Agricultural Research Station in Wisconsin, United States - UWRJ-L051-202B-4 | ecosystem: Environmental > Terrestrial > Plant litter >...
CAGTCGTTGTCGAGAGCTTACTTGCCGCCTTCACAGTGCTGACGCTGGTCGGCTGTGCGACGGATCTAACCACCATCGTGCCCTATCGCAGCCCAATGGCAGAGTTGAGCCGCAACGTCGACGCCTCGGGGGCGTGGCTAGGCTCGATGCCAGGGGCGAACGGCATCGACATTCAGGAGCTCACGGACGGCGACCTATTACTGCTGGGCGAGGCGCAAAGTTTGTTCGTGCAGCGCTTGTCGCCGGACGGCGAGCAGCGCTGGACTTTACCTTTTCAAGGCTGTGGGTCTCCTCGCGTGGCGTTGAGCGACGATGGCGCCATCTATGTGCTAATCAAGAGCTTGCTCGCAGTGGGCGCTGCGGACGTCGCCAAGATCCGCGACAAAGCCGAGCATTGTAAGGCGGCGCCAACTCCCGACAACGCGACGGTCCTGCGCGTGAACGGTCGAGGCGAAGTCGTATGGCGCTGGGTTTCGAACGTCCCCGCTTGGTCAATGCCAGACTTGCTCTCCGTTCCGGGCGGGGTGCTCGTGATGACACACGGCGCTAGCATTGCGGATGAGCCCAGCTCCACCATCGTGAAGCTGAATGCCCAGCGCGATATGGTCTGGGAACAGCCGCAGAAGGGCAGCATTTCATTGGCCGCGCTAGCGCCAAGCGGACGCATCTTGCTCGGTATTGAAGGGAGCAGCAGCGAGCCCTGTTCTGTTCGCGCCCTCGATGCGAGTACGGGGGCGACACACTGGCAGGCGAGCGTCGGTACGGATGTCGTCGACACACGTCATAGCTGTGACGCGCTGCAGTTGTCGGTGACTTCAGCTGGCAGCGTGCTGTGGTGGAGATCGGGGGAAAAAGAAGTGCTGAACGGGCTGGATCCGGAGCCAGGCACGCAGCTGTGGACTCGCGATATCACGGCGCTTGAAGGTGGCTTCTCCCCTACTCGTGCAGCAAACCCTTCCGAGCTGGCGTTGTTCGTGCGTTCAACGCCAAATCAGAACTGGCGGCGTGGGCGCGACGCTACATTGATCGGCGTGGAGCCGGCCAGCGGACGCGCCCAGCTTCTGGCTCGTCTAGAGGAGAGCATCCCAAACTTCGTTGCATCGGGTCCGTACATCGCCTCTGCGTCTTGGGGACGTCGCTCCTTGCTCCTCACCGGCGGCTTCCACGGCAGCCTGACGCTGAGAGAGCTGCACGCGGAGGGAGGCTCCTACTCCATTACCGACTGTTTGTTCAACGATCGAGGCTACTACGTCCCGGGATCTTTCGTACCACCGCCGCCACGTCCCCGACGTGTGTACAACCCCTGGCGCGGAGGCGTGGGCCGCATCGTCTGTCCGAGCGCCAACCCGAAGCTGAGAGTGCGAGCGTTCCTTTCGTCCTTGTACGTGGCCAAGCTGCCGATGAACACGCTCTGAATCCAACACCGCTTGCGAGCCCCGTGGTCGCTTGACCCACTTGCGCTTGGTGGAACCAGTGAGCGCGACGTCGATCTCCGCTTTTGCAAGCCCCGACCGTGCCGACTCTCGCTACGGGCGAAGGGCTCACGCAGCGGAGCTCACGCGGGCGAGAACTCGTCGTTCGCCTGCCGTCCCGTTGCCACAATCAGGCGGTGTCGTTTGCAGACAACAACCGTTGTTGTTTGCAAACGACACCCGCTCTACACCACCCGAGCTCGCCCTGGTAAATGGATCCAACAACACAGCGGAATAACAGCCTTGGCTGTAGATCGCGTCGCTCTCGTTCACGCGAGTGCAGCGAATCGCCACATCCCCGGTGTTGTATGCGGACAACGACCGCTTAGTTCACTCGAATGCGGAGAGTCACCTCATCCCCGTTTCATTTGCTTCCGCGCAGGCATTCGGGTAAACCGCGGGCTTGAAACTTGGCGCAGCCTGTTTACGCAGCGTCGCATTAACATCGTTTGAGGGAGTTTTTGACCCATGACCCCATCGAAAGATCGCCCGGGACTGGCCAGCTGTATTCTGGCGGGCGCGGCGCTGACTTGCTTGCCCGCACTAGCCTCGGCCGAGGAAACGGCGAAAGGCGTCATGACGACGTCCACGGCCACCACGGGCTCGACCAACGTCACGTCTGACGCGTTCGAGACGGCCAAGAAAGCGGACGACAAGGACGCGACGGAAGCCAAAGTCCAGGCGGGCCTGCTCATCGCAACTGGCAACTCGCGCTCGCTCGCCGTCACGGGCTCGACCTCCATGCGCCTGCGGAGAGCCATGAACGAGTTCAGCGCCGCGGCGGCCATCAACTACGCGCGTTCGGCAGCGACGCCGGAGGATTCGATGCAGACCACCATGGAAAACTACCAAGGTAAGCTGCGTTACGATCGCTTCGTCTCCGAGCGCTTGTCGTTGTTCTTGTCAGTCTCTGGCCGCAGGGATCGCTTCCAGGGTCTCGCCATCCGCATGAACATCGATCCCGGCCTGGCTTTTTACTTCATCGACGAAGAGAAGCAGCGGTTCTGGGGGGAGCTCGGCTACGACTTCCAATACGACGTGCGTCGCGATGACTTCATCGCGGCCGCCCGCATCAATGATTCAATCCTGCTTGGTAAAACCAAAGGGCGCCACAGCGCCCGAGGCTTCCTCGGCTACCACACGAACGTCAACGAGCACGTGACCTTCGACACCGGCGCGGAGCTCTTGCTCGGTCTGCCGGAGACGGAGAACTGGCGCTTGAACTGGGCCAATAGCCTGACGGCCGCGCTGAACGAGCGCTTCTCGCTCGGAGCATCGTTCAACCTTCGCTACGACAACAACCCGCTGCCTGGCGTCAAGAAGCTGGACACGCTCACGGCGCTGAACCTGATCTGCACGCTCTACTGAGCAAGGTGAGGACGCAACATGAGCCTTAGCAAAGAATTCAAAGAGTTCGCGATCAAGGGCAACGTGGTCGATATGGCCGTGGGCGTGATTATCGGCGCGGCTTTCGGCAAGATCGTAAGCTCGCTGGTCAGCGACGTCGTCACACCACCGCTCGGCTTGTTGGTGGGCGGAGTCGACTTTCGCGAGCTCTCCGTGGTCTTGAAAGAGGGAGTGGATGGAGCGCCGCCAGTGGTGCTCAAGTACGGGCTCTTCATCCAGTCAGTCTTCGACTTCGCCATCGTCGCGGTCGCAATCTTCGCGATCGTCAAGATGATTAACAGGCTGAAGCGCGCGCCAGCGGCGCCTGCTGCCCCTCCCGAGCCGCCACGGCAAGAATTGCTGCTCATGGAGATCCGCGATGCGCTGCGTCAGCGCGCGGACGCGAAACTCTAACGGTCTTGCTTGCTTGAATTTGGAGAAGTTATGTCGAAGGTACATACCGTTGTTGCATCGAGCGTCGCGCTGCTGGTTTTGGCCGGCGCCACGCCCGCACTAGCTCAATCCGCGGGTGCGAAGCCCAGTGCACCGCCCACGTCGACTCCGCCGACGACCGCCGCGAAACATCACCGAGCCTGGCTCGAGGCGGGCATCTTCGGTGGCATGCTCGCCTTCTCGAAGAACCACTCCGTCTACGAGCTAGGTAGAGAGGCCTTCAAGTCCCCGATGCTAGAGCTGGGTGCGAGGATGGCCGTGCTGCCAGCGCCCTATTTCGGCATCGAGGCGGAAGGCATGATTGCTCCCACCCGCACGAAGGACAGCGACGTGCCGGCTGGCATCTGGTCTTTGCGCGGCCACGCGCTGCTCCAGGTCCCAATCGGAAGCTTCACGCCGTTCGTGTTGGTAGGTGCCGGCGCGCTCGGCGCAGGCAGCAACCCAACCGGCAGTGACGTGGATCCGGCTGTCCACTTCGGCGGCGGCGCCAAGGTGGCTTTCGATAATTTCGTTGGCGCGCGCCTCGACGTGCGCGACGTCATCCACGCCAAGTATTCACCCGACGGCACGGACGGCGTGCACAGTCCGGAGGTCCTGCTGGGTCTGACGTTCAGTCTGGACTTCTACAAGGAACCGAAGCCGGAACCGCTCCCGGCGGACACCGATATCGACGGTATCCCGGACAGCGTTGATCGTTGTCCCAACGAAGGCGGACCAGGGCCGACGGGCTGCCCGTTGCCCGTGGACACCGACGGTGACGGTTTCATCGACGACAAGGACGCCTGTCCGAGCGAGAAAGGCGAAGCGCCCGTTGGCTGCCCCGACCGCGACCGTGATCGCGACTGCGTCTCCGATCCAGCCGACAAATGTCCGAACGAAGCCGGCATCCAACCTGATGGCTGCCCGGATCCAGATCCGGATCGCGACCGCGTGCTGGGTGCAGCAGATAAGTGCCCAACGGAGCAGGAAACTCGGAACGGCTTCGAGGACCAGGATGGCTGCCCCGATACGCTACCCGAGAAGGTGAAGAAGTTCTCAGGCGTGATTCCAGGCATCGAGTTCGACTTCGGTAAAGCCACGATTCGCGCTGGCTCCACGGCGGTGCTCAACGAAGCGGCCGGTGTGCTCAAGGAATACCCGACGATGCGCGTCGCCATCTCCGGACACACCGACAACGTCGGTGACGCACCGAAGAACATCGAGCTTTCCAAGAACCGCGCGGACTCCGTCAAAGCGTACCTCGTGTCACAGGGCGTTGCGGCGGAGCGGATCGATACGCGCGGCGCTGGCCCGGATGAACCCATCGCGGACAACAAGACGCCCGCGGGCCGTCAGAAGAATCGCCGCATCGAGTTCAAGCTGCTGTCGCAAGACTGAGCGCTGCCGCGCAGGTGCTCGCTCATCGTGTCAGACGTTGGGCGAGCACCCCGCAAGGCTTTCGAAGGGGGCAGCGCGGTCGTGTCACCCGCGCGAAACGCGTGACCGCGAGCAGCCGCTTGACCTGCCGAGGCGCGCGCCTAGACTCGGCCGCAAAAGTTGAAGCGGCTAAGCCACCTCAGTGCCCTGTTCATTGCGGTTGCGAGCTCGGTGCTGTTCACCTGGCCGCTCGCGGCGAACGCGCGCGAGTTCGTGCTGCGCGCGATCTTTCACTGGGACGCGTACACCAACGCGATGATCATGGGGAGTCGCGTGGATGCAGCTCTCGGGCGCGCGCCCATGACGCTGCACGACACCTACTACTTCGCGCCGCTACGGAACTCGATCGTATTCAACGAGAACCATTTCGGGCTCTCGCTGATCTTCGCCCCGTTCTATCTAATCAGCGGGAAGCCGCTGCTCGCGTACAACCTCACGCTGCTCGTCTCCCTGACGTTGTCCGCGTTCTTCACCTACCTCTTGGTGCGGAAGCTGACGGGCAGCGGGTGGGCCGGCATCATCGCTGGCGTCGCGTTTGCCTACAGTCCATACGCGTTGTTCGAGATGGGGCGGATTCAGCTGGTGGCGACGCAGTGGATCCCGCTCTCGTTCCTGCTCTTGCATCGCGCGATCGAAACGCAACGGCCGCGGGACGGCGTGGCGTTCTGGTGCGCGATCTTGCTGCAGATTGGCACCTGCCTCTACTACGCGATGTTCCTGGTCCCGCTGTTATCGCTGCTCGGGTGCGTCCTCATCAGCAGGCAGCGCCCCGCCCCGAGGTTCTTCGCATGGTTCGGCGCGGCGGCGGCCGGGGCCGGCCTCGTCGCGCTCTGGATGGTGTTTCCCTACTTCAGCGCGCGACCCGCGTTCAACCTCGAACGCAGCCTGTCGGTGGCCTCGAGCAACGACGGCAAGTTCGGCTTCTTCGCCAACGTACACCCCACCAACTACACGTTGACGGGTCTGCACCACGTGGTCGCCTCGGGTGCCGCACATGACGAAATCGCGTTTCCTGGCTTCACTGCTACCGCGCTCCTCGTCGTCGGCCTGGCAGTCCCAGCGGTGAACGCGCTGTCCCGAGCCGATCGAAGCAAAGTGCTCGCCGATGTCGGACGCTGGATCGCGATTGCGCTCGGCGCGTTCGTGATCAGCATCCTCACCCATAGCCTGTTACTGGGCACGTTGGCCATCGGCGGCGGGATCTGGTTTCTTGCGCGGAACGGTTCAGCACTTCCCTTTGGCGGTGACCGCGGCGCGTACCTCGGCGTGCTGCTGGTCGCGCTCTCCATGTTCCTCGGGATCCATCCGTTCGATTGGGACGGAGAACCCGTACGCGGACTCTACTACTACTTTCACACCTACTTTCCGGGCTTCAACGGCATCCGGAAGGTGGGTCGCCAAGCCGTGATGACGACCTTCGTCATCGTAGTTCTCGCGGGGTTCGGTGGCTCCTGGATCTTCGCGCGGCTTCGGGGGCTCCGCGACAGACTCGCGCTCACGGCCGTGCTGCTCGGGTTGCTTGCGTACGAGCTGCGCTGCTTCCCGCATCCGCTCGAGCGGGTCTGGGGCGCTGCTCAGCCGCCGAGTGTGCTCCGCTTCGTCGCTTCGCTTCCCGCCGAAGACATGCTGGCGTTCACTCCCCAAAACACGGGTCGAGCCATATTCCGGGGCGACGACGGGATGGCCCTCTACAACTACCTCGCTCTGCATCACAAACACCGCTTCGTGAACGGTCAGTCGAGCTGGCAGCCGCCAGTCACGGAGCTGGCTCGGCGCTCTGTCGAACGTTTGCCCGACGACGCGGCGCGCCGAGCGCTGTTGTCCATGGGAGCTCGGCACATCGTCATCCTGGAAGAAGATCTGCCGCCGGAGCGGGCTGGCCTCGCCGAGAAGCTCGCAGCGCGACCGGAAGAATACCAACGCATCTTCCAAGAAGGCTCACACAGCGTGTTCACGCTGCGCGAGAAGGACACACGCTCGCTCGACCTACTCCCGACGCCGCCGCTCCCCGATGGTGCGCGATTGATCCCCCAAGCCGAGCTCCGCGCGCGCGCGAGCCTTCGACCGGACCGCGCCAACCTAACTCTCGACGGCGACCCGGACACGTATTGGACCGGAGGACGCTTCCAAGCACCGGATCAATACTTCGAGGTCGATCTCAGCTCACCGCGTGCCGTCGCGGCGCTCGAGCTCACTGCCGCTGCACGCGTGATGGACCTTCCCGCCTCCTTCCGCTTGACCGCGCACAACGGCGCCCAGGATCTCGGCGTGGTGGAGCAACGCCCACTCCTCCGCCTCCACCGTGAGCAAATCTTCGAGCCGAAGAAATTCGTGCTCCGCATCGTGCTCGCGCAGCCGACAACGCTCGATCGCCTCCGCCTGACGATCATTCAACCCGTCCCCGGCAGCTACTTTTCGATCCACGAGCTCCGCGCGTACGGTCCCGCTCAGTAGCACCGCAGCAGCTCCCGCCGCAGCCGGAGCGAACGCGCTCAATCTTCCCGGAACCGACGCCGCTCTATCGTCGCCTTACCTCAGGGAAGATTCGCCGCGGCAGCTACCGCCAGGCGGAGCGAAGGCGCTCAATCTTCCCGGGACCGACGACCCCCTGAGGGGTCGGCGCGCCCGGGAAGATTCGAACTTCCGACACCCGGTTCCGTAGACCGGTGCTCTATCCAGCTGAGCTACGGGCGCGTTCTCGTGGCACAGGTCCGCGAGGGCCCCGGGATATTCCTCATCGCGCCCGACGTGTCAAGGACGATCGGGCGAGAAGTCGTGCTCGAGGGCGCTTCGCTGGTCGGCTCTGGAGCCGCTTGGCCGCATTTCGCTGCATTCTGCAGGCTGCAGCGCGTCCGCGTACGGGGTCGTCAACCGAGTTGTCCGGGTTGTCCGAGTTTGCGAGGTGAAGCCGAAGACTGCGAACGGCGACGTGCCTGAGCGGCGTGCGAGCTTTCTGCGGCGGTTCTGCTCGACGGCCCATGGCGTGCTTCCTGCACAGCTGCAAGCGTGGCGCCGCACAGGCGCCAGGGAGCGGAACCATGACAAATCCAGTGGGCGTGGTGGGTACAGGACTAGCAGCGTTGCTCTTGGCGTTGGCGCCCAGCTGTCTGATCTCCGTGGGCGACGAGGTCGGGGGGCAGGGCGGAAACACACCCCAAGCCAAGGGCGGGGCAGCGAATGCTAGCGGCGGACAGAGCTCGGGCGGAGGACCGACGCTCGAGCTGGAGGACTGTGCGTCGAGGTTGCCCGAGGACAACGATACGCGCGAGACCGCCAAGCCGCTGGGTGAAGGGGCTTCACTGTGCGTGCGCAACGCGAACGACAACGACTGGCTCTACGTCGACACGCCTGACGATGGGAAAGTGCACATTCTGGAGCTGAAGTTTACGCCTGAAGCGACGGCGGACGTGGCCTTCTCGCTGGAATCCGCGGAGGACGGCTCATCCCTGGGAAACGACTACACAGCGCGCGGGACTAGCGAAACGCTGTGGGCGACGTTGGCGCCCGGTATCCGCGTGTTGCTCCGCATTACCGACTTCAGCTATCCCGGTCGCGTGGAGATTACGGCCTCGCTCACCACCGAAGCTGACACACACTCGCCGAATCAGACAAAAGAGACGGCAGCCACGATCAAGGTGAACGAAGAGGTCGTCGGCGAAACACATCGCGCTTACAGGAAGGCAGACGACAAGCCCTTCGAAGATTGGTTTCAAGTCGAGCTCGCGCCCGGTGCCCACACGATTAGCTTCACGCAAGTGGTCTCGAGCCAGCAAGTTTGGGTAGGCGTGACGAATCCCCGAGGAGAAAGTGTGACGAACGGCTACGCCAGGAACGCTGGCGCGCTGTTCGACCTAGCGTTCGATGCCAAGATTGCCGGCACCTACTTCTTCCGCGTGGCGGACTTCAACTCGGGTCCATCGAGCTTCGTAGTCGGCAAGGAGCCCGCTCATGTGTCTGGTTCTTATGCGTTTACGATCGTGGAGTGATCACTCTGGCTCGATCAAGAAGAAGGTTGTGGTGTCCGCCTTGATCTGCGTCGGAAAATCGGCGATGACGGCGCCATCGGCGGCGCGTACGGCGCGAAAGCGGGGGAACCCGACCGGCAAATTGATGATGCCCCCCCCGCCATTTTCTTCGGTGCGATCGAGGGTGATCGACGGGAGCTCGATGTCTGACGCGTAGTAGGATTGCGTGTTCGGCAGAACTTTGTCGAAACTTTCGAGCGATATGCCGGCGGCGCGCTTGCCAGCACAATCTACGACCCAGAAGAGCGCATGCCCGAGCGTGACGTCAAGCGTTGCCATGGCACCTAGGTAGGCGTACGTCTCAAGGTTCGACTTCGACAACATGCGAAGCTCGGGCAGCTCCCGCATGGCACCGATTGGCCGGAGCAGATCGACAATCGCCGACATCTGATCCGGGCTCCGGAGTTCTATGGACCCGCGAAACATGGGATCCATTTGCGGAAAGTGCAGCACTCCGTCGATGCCTTCGGCGACGGCGAGCGGCGGGCTGCAGGAAACATCCGCGCATATCGAACCCGTCACCTGCTTCAGTAGTTGCCTGCTCGGTAGATTGCGCACCGGCAACTCCAAGTCGATAAGCTCGGTAGTGCGCAGCGGTGCGCCTTTACCAAGGCACGACCAGTCGGGTCCAGACTCAGTGATGCGAATGTCGTCTGCACCGTAACTACAGCCCAAGCACGCAATGCAAACCCAACTCTGCCACTCAAAGCTCATAGTTGGCCTCGCCATTGTACAACGCCGCCGCTCGGGACGAACACCAGACTGACGCTCGTGGCTGTGCTGGGGTGGGTGCTCTTTTGGCGCAGCGCCAACCAACTCACCAGCGCAAGCGCTCCACCGGCGCCCGCGGTCACCCAGCCAATGTTCGAAACCATCCCGGCCGTAAGCGCCGCTTCGCGGTCTGGCCGTGCCTCGACGGTGCACTCATCGCCGACGCAATACTTGCGTGCCGACTTGACGTGATCGACTGCGATCACGCCTGCGACGGCGCCGGTGATCAAGCCCGCGCCACACAGGCCGACGCCGGTCCAGGTTAACCAATGTACGCCCATCCCTTCGGAGCGCGGAGGCACCTTCGGCAATGCTGGAGTCGGCGCGCGCGGAGCCGTGGGTAGGGCGGTGACGGCTTCGGGCGCGTGTTTTTCGAGCACAATTTGCAGCACGCGACGTTCAGCGCGCACGAGAGTGACATCTTGCTCGATGCTTTCGAAGCCCGGCGCGCTCACCGCTACGCGGTGTTCGCCTGGGTCCAACGGATACGGCTGGGTGCGTGCTGCCGATACCGGCTCGCCTTGAATCCGGACCAGAGCGCTGGTGATCACGTTCGCCGGCTCGAGCTGGATGCGCAACGTCGGTATCTGCGCCGTGAGCTCGCGCATCAGCTCTTCGGCGGCCGTGCGGGCGACGGTGAAGGGCTTGGGTTCGTCGGCTGCACGCGGCATCGCGAGCACGTCTGCCGCCGCCTGCCGCGCCTCCACCAATTTACCAAGACTCGACAACGTTCGAGCCACCTCGACCAGGGTGGTGGGAACGTGCATGATCTCGTTCGCGCTACGATAGAGCTCCAGCGCGCCGGTCAGGTCGCCCTGTTGCGCACGCTCGTCCCCTCGATCCATCAGGTCACGTGCCGTCTCGCGCTCCTCCAGAGTCTGCGCCGACACGTTGTTCACC
>Ga0247764_1000896_pt1 | contig 10415 bp, 10 predicted proteins | sample UWRJL051202B4_FD_179932 | JGI IMG/M metagenome (GOLD analysis project Ga0247764, IMG submission 179932) | Plant litter microbial communities from Arlington Agricultural Research Station in Wisconsin, United States - UWRJ-L051-202B-4 | ecosystem: Environmental > Terrestrial > Plant litter >...
ACGACTCGGAAGCCATCTCGTCTCCGGGGCGTAGGGCCGATGGGGATACCGGCGGATGACCCCCATTGAGAGGCAGACCCAAAGGCCCTACTTTACCGCTGTCTCCTTAGGTCGTTATTGATGAAATGTTATCTAAAAACTTTCAAAGTTGGTTGGAGGCTCGATTTAGTTGTTCAAATCTCACTGCATTACTGTACCATTTCGTTCAATTCGGCCGTCCCCTGTCCCACCCGATTTTTTCTGACACCGGATTTGAACGTTTCAAATATTTTCTGATTTTCTGGGATTTCTCGAAAAATCAAAAATCTCAACCTTTGGCCGAATTGATCGAAATGATACAGTATACCAAATATGACGAGCATCTTGGGTTTGCTCAGTAGAATATGAAAGGGAAGGATAAAAATTGAAATTTTTACTAGAGTTCATTGTGAACTTATTTTCTGTAACTCAGATGACTCAGAATTATGAGCTATAATAAATCTGCTGAGGCCAACTATATTGAAAACGGAAATAAGATAAATGTGTTCTCTATGCAACACCTAGGATACCTAACAAGGTGATGGGTGCGCGGGTAGAAATTTTACATAGGAAGCCGAGTGCGACTAGGAGCGACTCCCGAGGCGAGCTGGCAATGGTAGTGGTAATAGAATCCTATGATTCAGTAAACTGACGGGAGTCGCGTTCATGCGGCAGCTCCTTCCCACGAGACAGCAGACCCAAAGGCTGCGCCTTCGGTTCTTTCAATGATCCATAAAGTCGGATTTAGGTTTTTTTGGTTTTTAAGGGGAGCTAATTTTCAAATACAATATGCAACTAGATAAGATCAATGAGTGGTACCGTACGTATTCCTAGTTTGTAGCTGGAGATAAGAGGATTCATACTTTATCAGGCCCCAACCCATCCTGTAACCAACTTTGACCATCTGGCTCCTCGTAAATTTCGCCGTCAAAGTACATAGTAGAGCTCGAAGGAAATTCCTATTATTGAATGAAAAGCAGCTGAGTTTCTCCTTGTGGGGATAATATCAGGTATTTACGCACAAAGGACGGCGATAAAAGGAGAGTCTTCATCTCTACCGACCCCGTATATTCTTCGTCCTCGTTCTTGACCCCCACGATATCTTCGACCAAAATCCTTTGCGGCGCAGGTGGGATGGGATGCAGAAGAATGCCTCTCCGTCCAACACTGGGTATTGGAATTCGATGACCAACGGTCGGTCTTGCCCAGGAAAGTCCACTGACGCCGGCAATTAAGCCAATATGTGGCCCATCTCTCCAGAATGGCTCTGGAAACACCTCCTCTCGCTGTAATGTGCGGTACCTTGCAGATTTCATTGGGAAAATTGCGAGAACCAACTTGTACATGGACAGCTCATGGCGTCTTCTGTACGCGAGCTTCACACACTCATATCCAATGGGCAAGAAGGAAAGAAACGCAAGGATCTGATAATTGTCAGCCGAGCTCATCAGTGAAAGGGGAGTACTCATACTTGGCCGTATGTTAAGTTATAGTTTTCCTCGACCTTCATCAATTGCAATGCATATCCCCAAGAAATGTAGACCAGTGTTTCGAGAAAGACACGCCTTCCAGGATGGACATCGTCTGCAGCCTCACTGGGTAAGACTTGAATATTATAATCAGATCCACAGACATTAAATAGTGCTGACTCACAACATCAATCCAATGACTACAAATCATTTCTTAGCATGGCTGCTCGTCGAGTGAGAAAGTAATATACTCACAAGAAGGGAATGTGCCGGCCATCATTGACTGAAGAAAGGCAGTCAGCAAATGTTCTCCAGATCCCCAATGTTTTAGCCATCGCACCAACAGGTAATACAATTCCTAGGATGAGTAAACACATAAACAAGGGTGGAAAATATTGAGTGGGTCAGCATAAAAGGTTGGAAAAAATCGCTAGGATAATGTCCCACGGAAGCGGCATGTGATATACGAAGGTCGTAGAAGGATGGTGTACTTCTATAATAAAGAATTAGTAGTGTAAGGTATTGAAATCTGGGAAGTATAGAACCAAGGCGGTTTCTCCACTCATCTCTTACGCATTGCACCCTCCACACACCAACCATCTGCAAAGATAATAGGAGTGTTGATGCAAACCCCACCGTAATTGTATAGGGGAACCCATAGAGATACCATAGCTGCACCAGGCATCTCACCATGTAAAGTTGTAAACCCTGGGGATTTGGAGAATGTGGAGCTCAAGGCAGACCACTGCGGAGGTTGCAAACCAGGGGTTGAGGGCCAATCTCCTATCGGCACCAGTGGTTCCATAGGTTCTACTTGCCATACCACGTACCCGCTGCAGAATTGACTGGAGAGCAGAGAGTAAAGAGGGTGCGAGCTCGTCTAGATGTGGGATTTGCGCTATGTTGTCAAGGTCGTCAATTGTTAATATCGTTTGACCGCGCTGCGTGATTTCTCGAAGGTCGTGGTCGGTGACAAGACAGTCGGGTCCATAGCTAGGCCATTTATCCTTCCACTCTCCTCTCCACAATATTGAACGCCAACTTATGAGCTCGTCGAAAATCTTTTTCTTCTGCACATCCGAGATTGCACCCCGAGGGGCGGCTTTGTGGGGATTGACCTCTTCCATGATGAACGTAAATTGAGTTGCTATGCGGAGATCGGGGTCACAGCTAGAGCAGCGGCCACACAGAGATGAAAAGTGCAACTCTGAGTCTGGTCGCGGTGGGTTTTCAAGATGCTTGTTGACGATTTTCTCGCTACAATTAGGTGCTCCAATGCTTTGGACCAGTTCGACTATTCCCGGACCCTCGGATTTCGGATTTTTGACAGTGGGTGAATCTTTCTCAGAGCCCGTCATTGAACTCTCAACAAGAATAACTCCCACCGCTGTCATGCTGTCACGTCTACCACCACGACCTCGGCGCTGTTCCCACTTGACAATGGTGAGTCCTCTGCAGCGATATTGAACCACAAGGGTGACATGCGGAAAATCCATTCCCGCACCAATCTTATCTGACCCCAGCAGAATCTTTGATCGCCCTTTCATAAAGTCGTCCGTGGAAATCACTTGGTGTTCTTCTGACAACCCAGCATGAATAATATCAATTAGATCTTCTGGAAGACCGAGAGATGCAAGACGCGCACGGCCCCACCAGTACATGGATGTCAGAACATCGAGGTCGTCGGAGTAAATGATAGTTTGCTGAAGATTTTCGGCCGTCACATTGAATGGTATTACAAAAGCGAGGTTGAGAAAAGAATTCACGGGATGCTGCATATGCTTCACAACCGTTGATAATTCCGGTCGAAAGTTACCAAGGCCATCATTCTTGCCAGGTAAGCTCGCATATTGACTGAGAGATGTGTATTCGAGATTCCGAGGAATATTCTTCATGTCTCAATTTCTACTCGAACGTCCTGTGAATTTCTTTCAAAAGGGCATTTCCAAAGCGCAGCAAGGCGCGTAACCTGTCAGTAAATACTAAAATGCAGTGTCCTTGAGCCTCTTTCACACCATTCATCTGAATAGAACCCACCTTGAACCGCACCTGGAGGCATCTTATTTATACGTTGGCAGTGCTGCGCAGCTTCAAGACCTTTTGGGAAATGGTGTGCTGTGATCAGTGAAGGTAATCTAACATCTCTTCGACTTGTACCTCTTGTTCTTCCACCTACTCCTCACTCGTCTACATCCGCTTATCTGAGCTTGCTACCCGCTATCTTCATTCTGGATGTCTTGGGTTCCCTACCCCGCTGAATCTGGTGGAAATACATCTGCATCGCGGAATCAGGTCGCTCATAGCCACTACCATGGACCATCAGGTGCGCTGGTGCTTGTCATTTATTCTATTATCCTCGTTATTCTCAATGTTATCACTGTTATCACTATTAGCATCCCTTTTCCACCATGCTGTAAACCCCACACTCACGAATTGTCAAATCAATACAAACTTTATTACAGCTCGTAGTACTGGTGCGTAACAACTTTGTGAATGGTTGATCTCTCAAGCTTATAAAGAACTATCGGTCCAGGACTAGATTTTCTTGGCAATAATTCCGCACTTGGTGCCATCTACAACTCCCTAGAACGACAACTACTCGACGCACCGAAATGCCATCCCAACACGCGCAAGGCAGTCATCCAGAAAATAGTCGACTGGATACATGGGATAATCGACTCGGAGACTTTGATTATGTGGCTCTATGGAGCCGCTGGGGCAGGGAAATCTGCCATTGCACATACACTTGCCGAGATTTGCGAGAAGGATGGATGGCTACTGGCATCCTTCTTCTTCTGGAAAACAGCTGGTGAACGAAACAACATCAATCGATTTGTCGCGTCAATCGCACACCAAGTCTCTCTTGCTATCCCCGCCTCGCGTGAGCTCATTGGAGCAGCCGTCGGCTACAACCCCTTCATTTTCCAACAATCCATTGATGCCCAGCTGATGAAGGTCATCATCGAGCCTCTCCGTGGCCTTCACTCTACTGGATTTGACTTCCAAAACTGCCCATTTGTTGTCATCATTGACGGCTTGGATGAATGTCAAGGTAACGACATACAGTCCAGGCTCGTAAAGTCACTGGTAGCTGCTTGCCAACACTCTCCACTCCGTATCCGCATTCTGATCGCCAGCCGTCCAGAAGTCTACCTCCAGTCCACTTTCAATTCCTCCTCTATTCAAAATTATGCCTCACGAATCGCTCTATCAAACCATTATTCCGCCGAAAAGGACATCTATCTATTTTTGAAAGACTCGTTCAACAAGATCAGGAGCGAGCATCCGCTTGCCTCTTACATTCCGTCTTCCTGGCCCTCTGTCAATGTTCTTCGTGAGCTGACACGGAAGTCGTCAGGCCAGTTTATCTTTGCATCGACGACAGTAAAGTATGTCAGCGGAGACCCCCACCAGCTTCCGCATCGGCGATTGGATGTCATTCGTCGTCTCCAACCGCCCAAAGGTGAGAAGGATATGCCGTACGCGGAACTGAATTCCTTATACCATCATGTACTCTCCAATGTCAACAACATCGAAGCACTCAAACTGGTCCTCGGAACCTTGATCGTTGTTAACCCAAAGCTAGATTACCAACGGCAGATGCGCTCCATACACCAAATGGACAGTTGGCTCTTCTGGCAGCCTGGCGAATCAGAGGCTTGCTTAAGCCAGCTTGCATCAGTCATTGAATGTGACGCAACCGGCAAGATATCTATTTTGCATGCCTCACTGTCAGACTTCCTGCTCGATCCCTCTCGATCCCATCAATTCTACCTATGCCGAGAGTCCATTTTGGGCAACAGTGCAGCTCTTGGACTACGCCATGTACGCCAGCAGGAGTGTGATAAAGATGGTGCATCAATTCTACCTCTCAGACATTTACTCTTTGAGTATTAATCTGCCTCACATTCAATCCCAGATTTTACGTTTTACCTGAGGCTCACCTGTGACTGCATTAGAACTGACACATGCTGCACCCCTCAACTTCAAGAGGAATTGAATCAACTATCATTCCAGACTCTCCACAGTACCAGCACAGTTTTTGGGTGTTCCGATTTTTGGGCTTTGTCAGAGTACATCATTGTGATGCAGGACAAACAGGTAAGCCATGATTATCTAAATTATGGTGAAACAGTAATCAATTCTTGACATAATCTCCAGGAGCAATTCTCTCATCTCATTTTTGACCTTCAGGCGGTCTGCCTTCAAACACTGTCCATCTCGTATGATGGTCTAGTTTCACTGATCTATGAGGTGCAACACTCCCACATCCATCAGGTTGAGGCCTCAGATACTGCTCTGGTGTTTCCCCTTGTATTTGACCCTGGGTATAATGAGCCTTTTGACAGGGTTGTCAAGGCATTATTCACCAAGCATCCCCTATACCACTGGCTTGAATTTACAGCACAGCATTATACAATAGTTGCTGAGTACATTATGTGGTTCTTGCACACACCGTAGGTCTTCTGTTGCAAAGCCTGTTATTCATGCACTGATCACTTCCACTATTCTAGCCTCTGTTGGAGTGCTGCTGAGTTTCAAATGGCAAAGGACAACAGAAAGCAACAACATTCCAAAAACCTGTCAGTTTTGCTCTACATTGCCCATGTGCTTCCTCAAGCATGCAAGTCTGAAGACATTCTGGAAGGTATCTTCCTTATGGAAGATGGTACTGAGAGCTGGTCACAAACACGGAACTTTCATGCAAATTTTTCTTTGAACGGGTGGAAGGATCATATCATTCAACCTGCTCGAGATGCAGTTCTTGATTATTATAAGGTACGCACCCATCATCTTATCTACAAAGTGCTTGCACTTAGACCTAATCAATTGTACTTTATCTATTATCTGAATCAGCGCTATGCAGAACCATCCAACCTTGAGGAGTACATGCGTGTCAATAATCTATCCTAGTCATTCTTATTGTTAGTTGTATACATTGAGTAGTGATGAGATGGCCATCAAATAACATATATTTTTGGCATTTCTAACGGCCTACTACTGGTACATTACCTGGTCAGTAGTACAGCTGCAATAGTATTCAGATAAACCAAAGATAATAAAGACCTACATGTACTACACACTATGTGCCACCTGTATTCGTTACCTATTTCTCTTGGTCACACCTTCTCATATGCTGCCACATTAAGTACTTAGTTGATATTAGATGTTATTCCCCACCGGTCTGCCTCACGAGCTCGCCGAGGTTAGAGCTAGATGAAAACGTAGACCTACTCGATATTCTTTGGAGCAAATCTCCAAATGACAGGGTTTGCAGCCCAATTGCGGCTGAAGGGGGTGGGGCCGGACCGCGATTTTTCCAATGCCCCACAACCACGACCACGACCACGACCACCAATCTACTCCGAATACGGGTTCAAGTGAAAAATCTTTGAGTAAATCTACAGTATTATATGCAGCTGTAAGACGAATCTGATCATTTTTGTCCTGCTAATACTATATTGCGATAAGAGTCAAAGACGCCATGAGATTTATTCAAGAATGCAGCCCGGTACCGTCGTCCATAAAGTTTTACGCAAACCCCCTCATTGTTTAACTGTGCTTGAGTCTCGAAATAACATGCAGCCTGCGAGACTTAGTGAAACTCACGAAACGTTTCAAAAACGCGGCAAATTTCATCAACACTAGTTTGCCTATTCGGGTCCCATTGACCCAATTGTCTTGAAGTAGTGATCAGCACGACACGCGTATCTAGTAAGTAGTGTTGGCGACTGTGGCGGATCTCAGAACATCAGCATGAGACGAAAGTCTTACAACGAGTTATCAACCATCTCATTGCGACCTGTGTTACGAATTAGTGAAAATTCGTTCGCTGCAAAGTCATTTAATTGCCGAACGCGAGCAAAGGAACCTACAGAGTCTATTATGAAACTAAATGAAATTGCCAAGACAAACTGCTGCATAGGCAAGGTACAGATCCTGAAAAAAAACTGTCACAGCCTCACGATGGCCTCGAAGTCGTTCAAACGATCACACTTTATAATCCAATGGCAGAAATCATAGGAAGCATAACATCTCCAACATGGCATCGGCTTCACTCATACCGGGTATCCAGCCGAACCCCGACATCGCAGGCGTTGGTGTCCGGACCGCTTTCTACGCGCAGGCATTTCTGAGCATCCTTCCTCTCTTCATCATCGGCGCGGATGGCCAGATTACACTCGAGGAACTTCGTACCATCATCGAAATTGTCGAAACGAACGAGGTGACGGCATGTGCGCTCGTTTTATCAGCACTCATTCAGGCATGGACATACGGCCTCACCACATACCACGCCAACATTGTTCTTGTTTTGAGTTGGATCACTTTACTCCCCACCGCCGCCATCATGTTTTGTCTAGTGAACCTGCATAGACCGATACACCCCACCGAAAAATCACAGGATAACCCACTACGCTCAAGGAGGTCCATATTTCAGTACCTGTCTATCTGGATTCGTTCCCTCGCTGTCGCGGGGTTAGGACTATGGGTCTGGAGTGACGTGAAGTCATTTGGAGTTCAGCGAGAGTGCACGCCGCAGACTTTTGTGGTAATCTTTGGACATAGCGTTGCTGTGACCAATGGAAAGCTCAAAGTCTTTGCGCTATTGCTTTATGGAGCAGGTGGATTTTCAACAATTATATCTCCCATGCTCTACCTACTTCTGTCCAAACGCCTTCAAGCAACCCTTTCTAAATTTCTATCAAGGGCGGCCTCGAATTCACAGGCCCCGGGCACCGAATCCCTATCAAAGGTGTTCCCGAATTTGTCAGTTCAGGTACTGGCGACTATGAATACCACAGTCGGCCTAATTATGTATCTGTCCATCAAATATTTCTGGTTGCCAGCACCGAAATTTTGGTACAGAGGAGCAAAGGGCTTGTGCTTCCCGGCGAGTCGCAGTGGACTTTCGGACAGTCTTTAGCTGTCATGTTGGTCATCTCGCCGCTGGTTCACACAATCGATGGCATGTGGAAGGGTTACCAGAGGCTGCGGGAAGGCCGGCAGGAAAATGGAAGGACAGTCGATGAAGCAGATGGCAGAAAGCCAAAAACCGACATGGCAGAAGGGACGTCAGAAGTCGAAAAGGCAGAGATTGGACAGGCGGGGGTCAGAGTAGCGGACACGTCTGTATTATAGGGACCACGTCTATATATCTACCTGCCTGCATTGTGTGGCTCTCGAGTTAGGCCATTTTACGTATCTCTACTGAGTGACAGTTTGCTTTGCTGTTCGTCTTTTGTCGATACACATTATGTACAGTTTTAACGGTATTTGGTATCGAGTTCTATTCAGATCAAACCCAATCGGTTCATTCGGTTGGCACTCTTTATCTCTTCCAGTGTTTTTCACTTCAAAATCCTCGCTCCTTCTAAATATAATATGGTATTAATGAGTACCATACTGCGACTTGCTTCTTGGTTTCTGTCAGAGTGCAGCTTTTTTTATCTCGCATCACCGCCTGGCTCAGACACAGAAAAGCCTCTTCCATCTCCTAGTTTCAAGCCTCAAAAATGCGAAAAGGTGTCTTTTGGAGACCGAATGTCCAACAGTCCACCGACATCCGGGTCACCAAGCGTAGAACCTCTGGAGTCAGGCCCGAGAATATAATTGCATCATATAATTCGCAACAAAAAGTCCCGAAGTCCAGTCTTTCCACGGGATTGAATGGGCAGTCACCAGAAACACCTGTCATTAAATGCCACTAGGTTGATACAAGGTTGTTAAGACACTCAAGCGATAGTCATGACCCCAAGTTTATTTCTACAGAGTTTATAAGTGATTTTAAGAAATGCAATCAGTGGCAGTTGGGCAGAGATCAATTTACAACACCACGAATTAGCTCATACTAGGACCTTACTCAACCTCTGAACCTCATTTAACAACACGTCGCCCTGCTTCACCACCGCCTCATACTGCGCGTTCTTCAGACTCGGGCGTGTCGTATACACGATTCCATGGACTTTATCGATCGACGCCGGGATACGCGAGAGGGAGATGAACGTCGTTAGGTCGCTAAAATGTGACAATGTTAGAGAGATGAAGATCTGAAACAGCGGTTGAAAGGGAGAAGGAAAGCTTGACATACTTATCGACGAACGCTTCGCTCACGCCGAATGCCTTGCTGAGACTCTCCATTGTCAAAGAGCTGTAACTCTCCAGCAACTGGGCGTAAGCTAGTATGCGCATCTCCCGGACGTAATATCGTGCATGTGGTGAGAGTATCCGGGAGGGCAGGAGGAGGGATTGTTCTAGGGATGCTGCAATTTGAGAGACGTCAGTGATTCGATACTAGACAGCATATAATAGAGGAGGATATACCGAGGGCAATGAAGAACTTATCGTATCGACAATCGTACAGGTTCTTCACAAGGTCGCCTAAGACAGGCAGTTCCGGGAGGACTTGATTGACTTCTGGTGCTGATATCAGCTATATTAATTGATAGAGGTATCAGTTTAATGGGAACGTAGAGGATTCATGGACACGTACCCGTTTCTTCAATTCCACCCTCTTCAGCGTTAGCGTGCCTGCGATAACGGCCAGTGACACAAAGTCGTTGTACGATATGAGCTCTGTGGCTGTGAACGTTGACAACGCGTCCAGGAGGAGTTCACTGCCTTTCTTGAAGGAGCGGATCGAGATCAGGTGGACGCCGTTATACACCTACCCGCGAAAATGGATAAAATCAGAAAACGTTTCGTTTCAATAACACAAGGTGTAAGTAAATAAAGCACACCTTTAACCGATTCCGCCTATCCCAATCACCACCCTCCTCGATCAGCTTCTCCGCTTTGGCCATATTCTCCTCGACCAACTTGTGATCACTAAAGAACAGGCCGATGCGGACGAGTGTGAGGGTAATGTCGATGCGCGAGCCCAGACCGGGTGTCTTTTTGAGTGCAAGGTTTTGGGCTTCAACAGCGCGT